>Ga0308158_10000719_pt1 | contig 45985 bp, 67 predicted proteins | sample PhyBR2_FD_201038 | JGI IMG/M metagenome (GOLD analysis project Ga0308158, IMG submission 201038) | Phyllosphere microbial communities from UC Gill Tract Community Farm, Albany, California, United States - DLSLB.R2 | ecosystem: Host-associated > Plants > Phyllosphere > Unclassified | place: USA... | reverse complement strand
CCACCTGATAGTGATCGCTGTCGACCTTGTCGCGCAACACCGCATACAGGTCATTGAATTTTTTGCGCAGCAGCGCGTCGCCGCCAGGTTGTGTCCAGAACGGGCCGATGCGCGCAGCTTCGGTGGCCACGGCCGTGCACAGTGCGGCCCAGTCGGCGGGCCGCGCCTGCAATTCGTAGACGAGGCTCAGGGCCAGCTCGGCGGTGGTCTCGCCGTAGCTGTTGCCGGGAGCATGCGCGCGGCTGCCGCCTGCGTGCAGGAACGGTGCGACTGCCTCGACATACGCGGCCAGCGACCCGTCCGTATCGGCGCCCTGCAGACTGGCGGGGTCGATGCGGGCGAGCGCCTGCAGGGAACACTGACCCAGCAACTTGCGGACCTGCTCCCAGCCGTGCTCCTGATACCGGGTACCCGGTAAACGCATACCTTCCTCGTCCTCGATTTCGCTGCGCACGTGTTGCACAGTGAAATAGATGATGCCATACAACTACAGCATTCAGGCGCGATGGAGACCCCTATTTGTGCCTCTTTTCCAACGACTGCCCGGCCATGGAGGCCAGCAGGGCCGCCACGACCGGCGCGGCATGGCCGCCACCCGTCAACGCCGAGTGGCTGACAAAGGCGGCAAATGCCAGCCGACGGGTCTGGCCCGGCAAGCTGCCCGGCTCCATATAACCCATGAACCAGACCGTGGCCAGATCGTCATTCCCGACCGGCGCGGTGCCTGTCTTGCCATACAGGCCGGGGCGCAGCGCAGCGAATGCCGGGCTGCGGAATGCACCGGCCGCCGTACCGTAGTCGATCACGCCCTTCATACCGGCGCGCACCCGGTCCAGCCGCACGCCAAGCGGCGCGCCCTGGCTCGACGCTGCGTCGCGGCCGTCGAGCGCCAGCAGCAGACGCGGCGTCACGCTGCGCCCTTCGCCGACGCTCGCGGCGACCAGCGCCATTTGCAGGGGCGTGGTCTGCATGCGCAGGCCAATTGCCATTTGGCGCAGTTCGTGGCGGCTGTGGATCGGATCGAGCTGCGACGCGGACGCCGACAGCGCATCCCAGTCGCCCCAGCGGTAATCCGGCGGCAGCAAGCCGCCATCGAGCCGCAACGGCTGGCCGAAGCCCAGGCGCGCCGCCATCCCGGCCACCGGCCGCGCGGCATCGAGCGCCCCCGGCTCCAGCGCGGCGGCGCCAGGCATGCCGCCGTCGGGCTGGCCGAGCAGCGTGCGGTCGCTCAGTTCACCGGTCCAGGCAAACCACGTATTGACGCTGTGCGCCATCGCGCCGGCCAAGCCCAGGCGACCGTCTGCGGCGCGCGCGCCGGTGATCTGGTCGCGGAAATTGGTGATGCGGGCGCGCGTGCCGTCCGCCGGGTAGCTGGGCGCATCGGTGCGGAAGTCGTAGCCGCCATTGCCCGCGATACGGTCGACCTGCGCCAATGGCAAGCCGCCCAGCAGCGCATCGAGCTGCTTGTCGCCCCGCGCGGCCTGCTCGAGTCCGAGCGCGGTGATCACCTTGAATGTCGAGCCGGGCGCGCGGTGGGCGCCGCCGTCGTGCTGGAATGCGGCGATGCGCAAAGGGCTGCGCGCCGGGTCGGCGCGGTCGAAGTCGCGCACCTCGGGCCAGTTATCTGGCGCAGCGGTGTGGCCGCCACTCGATGCGGCGGCCAGGATGTCGCCCGTGTCGGCGTCGAGCAGCACCAGGCCGGCGCGCCGCTCGACCGGCGCGGGCTGGGCGCCACGGCAAACGCGCCCATCCCACTGGCCGCCCTGCTGGCCAATGCAGTCGAGCAGCACCTGGGCCCGCGCTTGCAGCGTCAGATCGAGCGTCAGGCTCGCCGCATGGTCACTCCCGCCCAGGCGCGCCAGCATGCCGGCCACGCTGCCGTCGTGCTGGCGATGCACGCCCAGCAGCGGCGCCAGGCCGGCCAGCGTGGCGGTCGTTGACGGCGCCCCATCCTGCCACAGGGTTTCGCCATTGCGGTCAGTCAGGCGCACGGCGGCGCCAGCGGGCCGCACGCTGCGGCTACCGGCTGGCAGCGCCTGCCATGCGAGCACGCCCCGTTCGACCTTCAGATGGCGATACGCCGCGTCGGCGCCGCCGGACAGCCTCGCCAGGTCGAGCGGCTCGATCTCGACCTTGACCGATGTTGCGCCCGGCAGCGGCGACAGCACGAGGTGCGCCACGGCGCCCGCATCCGGACAGGCGCGCCCGTCGCAGACGCCACGGGCCGTCACAGTGGCGCCCAGCACGCTGCGCACACGCCCGGCAACCAGAAGCTCCAGCGGCTTGCCTTCTGCTCGTGTATTGAGAATCACGAGGCTGTCACGCCGCCCGCCCTCCCAGCCGCCGACACGGTTCCACGGCGCCCAGTCCTGTGGCAACTGCGCAAACAGGCGCATCGCTGCCAGCGGCAAGCCGGCCTCGCGCACGGCCGGGCTGCCTGCCACTGCCGCTTGCCAGAGTGCCGTTGCACCGGGCCGCACGCGCCACGCCACCAGCCGCCGTTCGCTATTGAACACGCGCACCTGTTCGCGCACGAAGGCGCCGTCGGCCCGGTGATGCAGGCGTTCGAGCAGGCGCTGGTCACCGGCGTCAAGTTGAAAATGCTGCCAGCCCGGCAGCGGCGCACGCACGGCGTCGTCCGCCTGGAGCCAGGCCAGCAAGTCGCGCGGCGCCAGTTCGATCAAGCCGTCGCGGCCAAGGCGCAGCAGACCGCGCGCCCGCAGCGCCTCGAACAGCGCCTGGTCTTCCAGGCCGGCGCCCGGGACCAGCGGCACGGTCCAGACGCCCGGACGCAAGCGCAGCGACACCGGCGCACCGGATCCCGGGAAGGCCTGCACCAGCGCTGCCGCTGCAGCCTGTTGACCTGGCTGGAAATGCTGCAGCACCAGTTCACCGGCCTGCGGGCAGGCGCCGCTCGGCTGGCGCGTGAACCGCAGCGCTTCGCCGCGCCACAGCAGCCAGCCCGCACCGCCCAGCGCGGCCTGGGCCTGGCGCGCATGCGTGGCCACCCCGCCGGTCGCATCGCTGATCCAGCTCGCCGTGCCGAAGCCGGCGTTCCAGGCGATGGCCAAGCCGGCGCCCGCGTTCCCCGTGATGTCGATGCGCGGCATGGCCGAGCCATCGCGCGCCAGCAGCACGCTGCGTGCTGGCCCATTGCTGATGCGCGCGAGCGCCGCCGCTTCGCCAAACGGATAACCGACGCGCAGCGGCAGCAGCCGCCCGTTTGCCGGATCGAGCATCTGTGTGCACAGGTCGACCCGGACCGCCGGCCCGGCCTGCATGCCGCTGGCAATGACGAGCGCCAGCGCGCCGCGCTGCGTCAGCGATACGCCGCTATCGGCCGGCACGACGAGTTCCAGACCCGGCGCCAGCGGCTGCAGCGCTGCCAGCGCCTGGGCGCCAGGGAGGTCCTGCGCATCGTTCGGCAAGGCACGCGCGTGCAGCGCCAGCGCGACCGCGCCGCCCATCACCAGGGCCAGCGCGGCCCAGGCCCAGGCCGGACCGAGCGAAATGGTCCAGCCCCGGCGCAGATTGCGGGCGCGCCGCCGCGCCGTGCGTGACGCAGCGATGTTGCGGGTCAGGGTGGCGAAGGGGCCGGTCATGCACGAGTCCAGTCGTTGGCGTGGCGCCCATGCGCCCTTGCGCAGGACTAGCGGAGGGCTGGTGAAACCGCTGAGCGGATAGGGGCTGCGCACCCATGTTCAGGACCGTCCTGATGCAGCTCACCCCCCGTTTTCTGCGGCTCGTCGCACGCCGCTAGAAGCCCCGCGGGGACACGCCTACAGTACACACATCGACACACCACTTAACCACCAAGGAGAAGCAAAATGAACGTCCTCAAACACATGGAAGCCGTCTTCATCGCCGCCGCCCTGATCGCCGTTCCTGTCGGCTATCTGGCCAAGGTATCAGACGCCAACGCCACCTCATTCACTGCAAGCAGCGCGGCCATTGCCAGCGGCGCAAAGGTCGCCACCGTGACCGTCACCGCCAAGCGCCTGAGCAATGCCGAGAAGTCGCAACTGCTGGCACTGGACACCGTCACTGCAGCGAGCCGGCTGTGACCTCGGTTTGTCGTCGCGGCGCTGCCCACGGGCGGCGCGCGGCGGCCAGGTGGACCGATCACGCCACCAATTACGCCACCAATCTGTGTCAGATGTAAATAGCTGCATCCGAAAGCGCGCCCGTACCTAAAGGCGGTCTGCCAGGATTACAGAAATTCATCGAATACTTTCCGAAATCACTTCGCGCTGACCTTCTTCCAGCCGCCCCGCAAATCGTCGTACTTCGCCGTCATCTGCGCGCTGCGATGGCCTAGGATCGCTTGTGCAAAATCTGCACCGAACTCATCCCTGTACAGCCGCTCGGACAAGCTGCGAATCTCGTGGAAAGTCGGTGGTGTCCGGCTCTCCGATGCCGTGATCCCTGCAAGCTCACGCGCCTTTGCAAACGCAATCGTCACCGAGTTGGCCGCCACCTTGCCGCCCGGCGTGGCCGTCGATACGCGCTCGGTGTGGTGCACCAAGTGTCGCGTGACGATCAAGTCGCGGCAACCTGCAATCACCTCCGCTACCGACACGCCGACCTTGGCCAGCTTGATCGATCCGTCGATCTGCAACCGCGTCTCCCCGCCCGACTTCCCTTGTGCCACTTGCAGGTATCCGTCCTGGTAGTCGGCGAACTTCATGTTCACGATGTCGTCGCGCCGCTGGCCAGTCACCAGTGCCAGCATCATCGCGTTCTTCGCCCAGGCTGACGCCTGCGCGTGAATGAGCCAGAACTGCTCCAAGCTCATGCGCTCGCGCTTCACCTTGTACTCCGGGTTGAACGTGGCCGTTACCGGGCTTCGGCCGACATCGATCACCCCCTGCGTTTCTGCCCACCTGAAAATGTCGCCCAGCTTCGAGCGCATGTTGCGCGCGTGGCCGGCGCCGCTCTCCTTCGCGAACGTGTCGAGGAACTGGGCCACGTGCATCGTCTCGATGTGCCGCATCTTCATCAGGCCGATGTTGGCCGCTGCGATCTTGCGGATCAGGCTGTTAGCCCCGTAGCGCGTGTTCGCTGTCGGTTGCACCTTCGCGTCCCACAGTTCACGGTAGACGGGCAGCCACTCGACCAGCGTGTAGTCGCTCTTGCCCATCACCCAATCGACCAGCGATGACGGCTCGCGCATGGCCGCCGCCGCATTCGCCTGCTTCGCCGCGAGAATCGCTTTGGCCCGGTCCTTGCCGAGTCCCTTCTGCGTCTTCTTCGCCGCGTCGCGGTAGTAGTAATATCCCCCAGTGTTCACGTACAGATTGGGCGGCAAGGCCCGGTTCTTCGCCAATCTCTGCCGCCCCATATCACTCCACGTACTGCGCGTCGCGCTTTACCTGCCATGCCTTCCCGACCTTCTTCGGCTGCGGGTAGATGTGGCCATCGTGCACCCAGCGCAGCAGCGTGTTCTGGTGCGGGATCTTCGAGAACATCATCGCGGCCCACTCTTGGAGCGTGATATACCGCGACTGGATCGTTTGCTTTTGCATCACTTCTCCTTATTGGTGGTGTGTGAGGGTGCCGGGCCGAACTCTGGCCGCTTCATGCCCATGATCTGGCTGGCGTGCTCTGTCCCGTATAGACAGTGGTTCTCGACGTACATCGCCGCGTGCGACATGGCGATTTCCCACAACTCTGCATCCGCTTTCGCTCGGCCTGCGCGCACCTCGGCAACTGTGATGCCGCCCACCACGATCTTCGGCGGAACAAGCTCCAGAATGTGCTCGACATGGCTCTCCCCATCGGCGCAATGCCCCTCGACATAAAACGCGGCGGACTCGACAGCGGCACTCCACGTCAGGTCGAACACGTCGATCAGATCCTGGCCCTTCATCTCCAGCGCTGCCGCACGCTCGGCGCGCAGTACATGGTCAACGATTCCCCTGATCTTGCGCAGGCTCGCCTCGGTGTACGCGCCTGGCCCACGCCAGCCCATGTGGCCCGCAATCTCGGCATCGGTGATTCGGGTATCAGCCATTTGATTCACTCCCTTCCTGCTTCGGTTCGGTCATCGCCCTAACCTTGGCATGGTGGTTCGTGGCACTTCTTAGTTCGTCTTGGGCCTTTTTCAAACGGCGATCGGCGCGCTTCACCATCCACTTGTGCGCCTCGCTCCAAGTAGCGAAATAAGGACGGTAGTCTGGCAGAGCAACAGCCAAGCTGCGCGCGTGCTTGTCGACCGATTTGTAGCTCATGCGCGCATCAGAACCAGGGAACCATGCCTTCGGGTTTGCTTTAGCCACGTTCGCTCCCTTCCTGGCCGCCGTCGAGCTGGGCGGCGCGCTCGATCCATTCGGCTTTTGTCTCGTCATCGAGTCGATACCACGGCGCATACGCGTCGCTGTCCGGCTGCGACTGTTTCCAGGCGAAATAGAGCAGCTTGCCAGTCTTGTGCGGCGCTTCCGGTGTGCCGGGGGCGCTGGTACCGTAATCAGTTACGGTACCCTGTGCTGCGGCTTGCTGGGCGGCGAGGGCATCACACACATCAAGTGTCTTGCGTGCACGCCGGATGATGCACGCTAAACGGTCTGCTGCTCTCATGCCTTCTTGACTGTCGCCGCCGTCCAGCTCATTTGCGTCATAGGCTGCTATAAAGGCCATCTGACTACGAAGTTCTTGCTCCACTTCTTTGCCGTCCTCTGCATGCTGGGCGCCGAGAGCTGCACGCATGCAAACAAGCGCTTCTTCGGCCCGCTCGCTCGCGTTGTCGCAGCCTTCTACGATCTGCTCAAGGCGGGCGACGACAAGCTCGACGTTTTGCTGGGCGCCACAAAGAGGCGACAAAGTGGCGGCAGGACGCAGCTCACCGCCCCCATTGCAAGCATCACAGAGCACGGTTCGAGCGCCCGACGAAACTGCTCCTACTCCATCGCACCGAGCGCACGTCACATCTTGCGGCGATTCGCCCTCTGGCTGGGCGCGGCGAGCCAATTCTTGTAAGCGCTCTATTTCATCAGCGGCTAGTGACATCAAAATATCAGCTTCGCGATACAGGCGTTCATCATCGTGCGATCGAAGAAGTCCGACTAGTGCATTTGGATTGCTCATTTCGATTCCTTTGCTGGCGATGGGGCGGCAGCGATCATGGCGGCGTAGATGCGCTTGTTTCGTGCGTTATGCGATTCGCTGCTCAGATGCACATGGTTGAAAGTGGAATCGACCATCTTCGGGGTTGGTTTTACTGGAACGATCACGAACCCTTCCGGTACCGCTACCTCACCGACCGCACTAGCCTCGGTGAGAGCATCATGAATCGCGTCCTTGGCATGCTGCACCGCCCACTGCTCGGAAAAATAGTTCCGGGCGATACGATCCTTCTGTTCTTCGCTCAGGCCAGCCGCCGCTACCTGACCGGCTTGTGCCGCGACCTCACGGGCAACGCTATCGGACGCAGACAGTTTGTCGGCAATGGCCCATGCTAGAGCGTCAACTTCAACCTGCCCGCTCTCAACGTCTGCGCCGTCATCGAGGCACAAGCGGTCAATGAGTGGGTACGAATTGCCTAGCCCGCCATCTTCCACCTCGAACATGCGAACCATGCGGTGATTGCTCAGAACCTCAAGAATCAAGGTATGCATAGCGTCGATCCGCTCATCCGTCAGTACAGTGCTTGCACCGACCTGCTCAGCGTTCTCAATGGCTTCCAATGCCTCGGCCCATGGCAGGTTCTGATTGCTGTGCTCGCCAATTTCTACGCCGAAGTGCTTGGCAATGGCGTCGGCCAGCTTGTCGGCCCACTCGTGATAGGCGTCACGGTCACGCAAGGTCGCGTCCCAAAGCTCATCGTCAGTCGGGCGCGGGGCAGTGCTTGCACCAGTAGTTGCAGGAGGGGCGGCGTAGAGCGCGGTCATGCCGGAACGATTGAACTTGAGTACGTCCATCGCGTCCGCAAAAACAAGCATCTTTCCGTCTGCGCTTATATAAGCCACAGGCTCGACTTCCGCCTTATTGGCGACCTGACGGGATGCGCGGTCGGCTGAGAAGATTGAAGAGGTAGGATTGTTTTTCTCGGCTTCTTTTACTTTCATCAGAAGTGCCGTGCAGTAATCACAGATTATTTCCCCGCCAAGTACGTTAGCGTTACATGGAATACCGCCTTTAGCTCCAAGACAAAACTTGCAACCGTCTAGCGCTGGCAGTCCGCCTTCTTCTGCCGCCTTATTGGCAGCGGCCAGGGTGTCTTGCTGGGTGGTGGTGTTCATATCGTCCCTCGTGTAGTTAGAAAAAGCCCAGCAGCTGTTCCATGACGGCGTCAAGATCGTCGCGGCTGTAGTTGGTCAAAATATGTTTCAGGATCGTGTTCACCGTGGCGTTGTACAGCGCGTCGAACTCGGTCTGGTCCATGTTCGCGAAGCTGATCGACTTCGCCGTCAGGCGCGTCTCGCCGCGGAGATTTACGGCCATCTCGTAAAACCCCGCCAGGCACGCTATATCGTTGCGGAACTGGTCGAAGTTCTTGCCGACGACCTGGCCCTTGTACGTGTTGGCGACCGGCTCCCAGTGGTCGAACGCTAGGTTCAGCAGCGCGAAGTACTTCCGGTGCATCGCCGGGTTGCGCTGCTGCTTCACCGTGGCGCGCACCGCGGCGCCGGTCTTGAGCTTGGCGATATACTCGGCGGCCTGCGGGTCGCTCGGCACCAGCACGCCGCCGGCAGCCTTGGTCAGCACGATCTCTTTCATGGCCCCACCTCGCGCCGCACAGTCACGAAATCCATGCAGATCAGCCGCTCGATGAGGGCCAGCGCCGGCAGGTCAAACGCCTCGACCAGCGCGTCAACGATCTGCACGTCCGTCAACGCTTCGGCTGCTGCGTCGGCCAGGTCGCACAGGTGGCCGTGGTTGGCGGCGTTCATGCTGCCTCCCCGTCCGTCCGGACCAGTTCCATGTAGTTGGTCGGAACGTGCGATTCGTCCAGCTTGATGACGACGACGCAATCCTCCATCAGGCCCCAGCGGATCGCCAGGAAACACCCTGGCTCGATTTCTCCAGCCGTGTAGGTAAAGCACTTCGGCTCTTTGGCAAAGTACTTTGCAGCCTGGCGCGCGAATGAAAGCTCGGCATCCACTTCGGATGCATAGACGGCGCGTTTCATGCTGCCTCCTTGAATGCCATGAACATGTCGACCTTGGCCTGCACCTGGGCCAGGAACGCCAGCACGTCCTTTTCTAGCTGCACGATGTACGCGTCGTCGCGCGCGATGCGCTCGCGGTACAGTTTCAGGTGCTCGGCGCCGGTGTGCAGGCGCGGATCGAAGCTGCAGAAGTCGATCCACTCGAGGCCCAAAATCCACATCTGCCCCTGAACCTGTGCCGTGTGATGCTCAGGCATGCCGGTTTCCCATGTCAGCAGGTGGATCGCGCTGTTGTGGGGGCATTTGATCTCGATGCCACCATTGGCGCCGACCAGGCCATCGGACGATGCGCCAACCCAGGCGTGGGCCGGATGCTTGGCAAAACCGACCTCACGCACAATGGCGCCGGTTTCTTCTTCATACGCGCCGCGCGCATACGGCTCAGCTTCGGTTCCCCACTGCATGGCAAAGCTGCTCGGGGTCTGTACTGGCTCACCGGTGATGCGCTCGACCACCAAGCGAAGCAGGTAATCTTCGCGGGCCTTGAGCGGCTGGCCGTTGCGGCCGGTGGCCAGAATGTCGGCAAAGCAGGATGCAGTTGCATGGCCGGCACGTTCACGCAGCCAGTCGGTGCCGCCTTGGTTCGATTGACGCTCAAGCATGGCCAGCCTCCTCGAGCACGTTTTCGGCGCGCTTCTTCAGCGCTGGCAGGTGCGAGGCCAGCGCGCGGCGCTGTTCCTTCGTCAGCTTGCCCCAGATGTCTTCGAGCGCGGCAGACCCGGTGTCGGCGATCGCCTCCAGATCGGCCAAAAGCTTCTCGTCGGCTTCGGTGAATTCGACCGTCATTGCCTGCTCCGCAACGGCAGCGGCACTCTGGCGCGCTGGCCGTGCATTTACGTCGACTTCAGCGATGCGCTCGGCCTCGTCCTGGTCGAAGATGCCGACATAGCCGAATGCGAGGCGTGCACACTGGATCATTGCCTTGTGGCGCAGCATGCGTTTCGGGTGCGACTGCCATGGCTGGGTGCCGCGCTTGCACTCGCTCAGGTATTCGGTGACCTTGATCGGGTGGCCACGGTCCTTGCGGTAGATGATGCAGGTGCAGCCCTCGTCATCCTGCTGGAAGTCCATTCCATCGAACTGAGCATGCGTGTTGATGATGCGTGACCAGCCGTCGACACCGACCACGGGGACGATGCCGTTGTTCTTGTCGGGGAACGCGTAGATTTCTTTCGTCCACGGATTGAGCGTGTACTGGTTTGCCACGATCAGCAGCGCGGTCATCTGCGCGTCCGATACCTGGCCCTTGAATGCGGTCGCCTTGAGGACGTTGATCAAGTCTTCCGACTCGGGGATGTTGAAGATGCCGGCGAGCTTCGATGCTTGCTGGACTACGAGGGAACTGGACACGTGGAACCTTTCTGTCGAGACTATGTCGACGTCGTTTAAAAGCCAAACAGGTAGGTGGACAGCGCGCGGGCTGCTGCCTTGCGCGGGCCGAAGCCGGCGCGCAGGCTCAATCGATACTGGTTCTTGAAGTGGCGGATCATCGAATCCCCCGCTGAATATCCTGGCGCCGCTGCATCAGCACGACCTGGCGGAAATTCTCGTCGCGCAGCATTTCGATCGTCTCGATGCGCGCGCCTTCCAGTGCCAGCAGGTTGCCTTCGCTCAGGGCCAACTGGTGATTGATGACAGCCAGGCGCAGCGGCTTCGTCAGCTCGCGCACCAGGCGGCGTGCTTTGTGGGTGGCGGCGATCATTTGGCACGCTCCGCGATCATTGCGTCGGCGATCTCGTAAGCACGCGCAGCGATCTCTACCTCGTTGCCATATTGCGAACTGCCAACCATGCGGTTCTGCACCATAGGCGCCATCGCCTTCGCCGCGAAGTAGTCGCGCAGCGTCATGCCGCCAGAGATGTCAGCGTCAAAATTATTCCGCATGTCCCGGACCAGCCTTTCGACTGCTGGAAACGCCGGACCGCCTGTGTTTTTGCTCATCTTCTTCTCCTGTTGCGCCGGCGCGGCCGGCTTCGGTTTATGTGTTCAGTGCTGCAGTCTTGCCATGCTGGTAGATAAGCCAGGCGTCGACCTGATCAACGGTCGGTGTGGCGCGGTCAGCCCAGATGTTCACCTGCACGCGCTCCTCGGCCACGCCGCAGTACGCGCAGTCCATGTAGCCGTGCAGGTCCTTCGAGAGGCTGCCGGTGCCATCGCATTTCGTGCAGTTCATGCCGACACCCGATCCAGGTAGCGGTGGCAACGGTCAACGATCGACAGCTCCCGGTTCGCCGCCGCAACCTTCTTGATCTCGCGCTTGGCCCAGGTGTTCGCCTCGACGGCCAGGTACTGCTCCATCAGGTTGGCGAAGCGCTTGCCGACCACCGCCTGGCGCTCGTTCGGCACCACCGCCAGCAGCTCGCGGAACTGTCTGCCGATCAGCAGGAACTCGAGCAGCTCGTCGGCCACTTCCTTGAGCACGTCAGCGTCACGCGCCACCAGTGCCGCCCGGCGCGCCGTCATGCGCTGATCGATCAGCTTGGCCAGCTCGGCTTCGTACAGCTCGTCCTTCGATTCGTTGCGGGCCATGTCAAGCTCCTGGGGTGGCTGCTGGTACAGCGGCGCATGGGCCTTCATGACCCGCAGCGCGAGTGCAATTCCAGCCAGCGGGAGGCGTAGCGCAAACTGTCGGCTTGGATGCTTGGCGCAAATCGTCAGCCAGCTCGACCAAAATGCTGTGGTACTCGCGCCCCGCTTCGCCACAATGAAACACCACAGCGCCGGTGTCGGGATCGTTATCAGCGTGATCTTGCAAATACTGCTCGGCGCGCTTGTCGATAAAATCCGCAGCAAGTCGCATATCGGGATTGGCCACAGCCACCGGCGACGCGCTCGGCGTCGCACGCACGAAGAACTGGAACGTGTTCATGTGGCGCAGAAGGCTGTCGGACATCTTCTGGATCTGCAGCGGGTCCCGCGTGGTCATGTCTACTGTCTTCACGACCTCCAGCGTTTCGATGTCGACGACTTCCAGGCGCGTCATTGGTTGGAGCTGGGACATGGTGTTCTCCGGTTGCGTGTTCAGGGTTAGGTTTGCGTCTCAACAAACTACAACCACAGGTTACAACATAAAGTTGGAGGGTGCAAGCAAAAGTTGTAGCAACGGGCAAAAAAAATCAGGCCACTACATCTGGCCTGTTGTAAAACGGGGGGGGGCGGATCAGAGATATTTGTCGGGCCAGCGGAAATCAACCTTCATGAGGTAGTTGCAATACGCGGCATCTGCGAACTGTCCAGACTGAACTCCGCGACAGGCCCATACCAGCTGGTTGTTCGGGCCGTAAAACTGGTCCCAGTCCCACTCTCGATCAATGCGCGCCTGCTGGGCCTGCATGGCCGCGTAATTTTGCGCGTTCAGCGGTGCCTGCCAGGCATTTTGCGCCTGGTTCATTGCATATGCTGACTGCAGGGCCTGCTGAAATTTCTCATTGTCAAAGTTGGCGCACCCGGACAGCAGTGCTATTGCCACGGCAGGTAGTACAAGCCTCATAAACGCTCCTAGATATGTGTGCTTTCTTTCCGAACCACTTTGCCGATCAGAATGCACTCGGCGCCCTTGCACGACTTGCGGTGGTACTTCCGCTGGTCTGAATTGTCTGAGGTGAGCCACCACATGCCGCCATCGCGCACCATCCGTTTGACCACGACTTCGCCCTCATAGTTCACCGCATAAACCGTGCCGTCGACAAGGGCCTTATCAGCCGTGTTTACCACGATGACATCTCCGTCGTACAGCGCCGGCTCCATGCTCTCACCGCGAACGATAATCGCCTTTAAATCCTGCTTCGAAAGACGCTCGCTACGAATCCACTCGGTAGGGACTCCCATCGTCTCGCCGTCACTCTCCTCGGGCTCGACCTGAAAGCCGGTAATACCCGCCTGAACCTTGAGCTTCACTTTCATGATCTGCGTCAAGCTCGGGTCATCGGCATCAACGCTGCGAACTGACATCAGGCCGTTGTTGATAGAGCTGGACTCCCCAGGGTGCTGATCCATAACGATCCCGAATTTCAGGTGCGCAGGCGTCACGCCCAGGAACTCGGCCGCGAGGTCGAGGTTCCGCCCGCGCGGCTCCGATCCGCCAGCGATCCACTTTTGCACCGCCTGCGGGCTCACGCCGATGAACCGGGCCATTTCTGACTGGTTGCCGCCGTTCTTGTCTGCGAGAAGTTTCTCGATTCTGCTTGCCATAGTTTCCATCCGACCATCTTACAAGTAACCGTTGTAGATAGCACTGCAAAAATAAGTTGTAATAAGACGCGCTTTGTTGTAACCTAGGGTTGTAACCAACGACTAGAGCACACACCATGGAAAACGGAATCGCAAAAGCAATTCGCCTCGCTGGGAGCCAGACCGCTCTCGGCAATCTTCTTGGGCTGACCCCACAGGCCATCCAGAAGTGGGCATCGCAAGGGACGGTCCCAGGCGAACGCTGCCGTGAAGTCGAGTCCCTGCTGGATGGCCAAGTCACCCGCTATGAGCTGAACCCAACTGTGTTCGGCGAACAGCCGCAGTAATCCAACACCCGCAACACCAGAGCAAATCCCTCGTAATCCGCATCACCAAGGAAAAGTAAATGAAAAACCCAAGCGCAACTTTGATCGAAGCAGCACTGGCCAACCTGGACGACGGCCCGCGCGATCAGATCATCCGCATTCGAGCGACCCAGAAGCAGAAGGACATGTTTGCCAAGTGTTCAGCCGCCAAGGGCCTACCGAGCGCGACACACGCCCACCAGCTGCTCATGCGTGAAGTCACTGCGCATGTTAGGCCGCGTCATCCAGTGCGTACAGGGGCCGCTCGTGGGCCAGTTGGCCGCCCGATGAACGCACGGAGGCACCTTTGATTGTGGCTTTCGTCTTCGCAGCCGGAAGACAGGCAAAAAAATAGCCCGGTCGGAAGCCGGGCCATGAAAGGAAAATTGATGTCCACATTATCACCCGAAAATCAAGCCGCATCAAAGCTTATCGTCAAGGCGTGTAGCTGGGCCGATCAGCGCCGCGCTGTTCAATCAGCACGGATGGACCAGAAGCCACGCGAGATCGGTCGTCTCAACAAGAGTGGCGACGAACTGGCGGAAGCCGTCGAGAAGTATCGCAAGGTCAGTGGTCAGCCATGAGTATTGCACTCATGACCCTCGCTTGGAAATCAAGCCTGCCAGCGGGCCAGAAAATGGTCCTGCTGGCTCTCTGCGACAACGCCAACGACCAAGGCGAATGCTACCCATCCGTCACCATGCTCGCAGCGAAATGCAGCATGGGCGCACGCACGGTTCAGCAGCACATTTCCGACATGGAAGCCAGCCAGATCGTCACGCGCGAAATGCGCACCGGTCGCAGCACCGTTTACCACATCAACCCCCGCAAATTCTGCACCCCCGCAGATTTCGCACCCCCGCAGAATCTGCACCCCACCCCCGCAGAATCTGCACCCCCACCCCCGCAGATTTCGCACCCCACCCCCGCAGATTTCGCACCCATAACCATCAATGAACCATCAATTGAATCATCAGGTAACCGTCAAAAGGCCGCGAGCAAGTCGCGTCCTGGTCTCGGGGTTCCCGACCTGGTGGCCTTGGGTGTCGAGCAGCAGGTCGCCGAAGACTGGATGTCGATCCGCAAGGGCAAGAAGCTGCCGCTGACCCGAACTGCGCTCGACCAGACCATTGCCGAAGTCGAGAAAGCGGGCATGACCCTGCCTGCTGCACTGGTTCTGTGCTGTGGTCGCGGATGGGCTGGATTCAACGCTGACTGGCTGACGCCTCGATCAGCAACCCCACCACGTGCCTCGCCTGGCTACCAAACCGCCAACGACAAAGCCAAAGACTGGGCAGATCGCCTCACCGGAAAGAACCGAATCCATGAACCTGACAACCGCACCATCATCGACCTCAACGACGCCCCTGCCCACGAGCTGGGTTGAAAAGCTGCTGCACAAGATGCTGCTCAGCTACGGCAAGAAGTTCACGGACCAGTGGGGCGCCACCAGCACCGACGAGCTGGTAGGCCACTGGGCGCAGGAGCTGGCCGGCTACCTGCCAATCGAGATCACGCGCGGCCTCAAGGCGCTTGAAACTCGCGAGTGGCCGCCAACCCTGCCGGAGTTCAAGAAGCTGTGCCGCTCATCGCTCGACCCGATGAAGGCGTACTACGAGGCCCTGGCCGGCGTGCAGGCACGTGCTGCTGGCGAGTACGGCAAGTGGTCCCACCCTGCCGTGTACTGGGCAGCCATGCCGTTGTCGTTTGACCTGGGAAGCCAGACGTACAGCCAGATCAAAACCCGCTGGGAATCGGCACTTAACGCGCAGATCGAAGCCGGCGAATGGGCCGAAATCCCGCAGCCGATGATCGCCCTGGCCGCGCCAAGCAAGACGCAGATGAGCCGTGAGGAAGCGGCAAAGCGCCTGCGCGAACTAGGCGCCGCAACGATCGTCAAGGATGGCGCCGGCCGCGATGCGAAGCGCTGGGCCCACGCAATCCTCGAACGCGTGGCGCGCGGCGACAAGACGCTGCTGCCGATTCAGGTGCAGTTCGCCAAGCAGGCGATGGGAGAGCAAGCATGAATGAAAGAGAATATTTTGCGGCTCACGCCCCGGACGCTCCTGACTGGTTCAAGTACGAGCCGCCTAGCAACCGCCCACTTATGCCGGCGACACCCTCCAATTTCACTGTTGAACAGCATGACTTGCTTAAAAACTTCATTTGCCACGATAGCTGCCCCGATCGTTTCGTTTCTCAGCTGGTGCGTCGACGGGAAGAGGCAAAGCAAGCGCAGGAGGTGTGGCGCAATGCGTGTCGCGAGCGGAAATTCTTCGCCTGGAGGTGGTACTACGCCGATCAAATGATCGAAGCCGGGAAGGTCAATCCATGACCTTCGCTCACGACCCATGCGCCATGTGCGAGCGCTACACCCTCAACCGCCCCAACCTTCCCGCCGGCCACGGCTGGTGCACCGCCTGGGAGCGCGTAACCCCCTGGCACGGCCAGATCGGCGTGCTGTTCAAGGAAGCGCGCGACCGGGCGCCGCGTGCGCGGTATGTGGCGCAGCAGCAGGACAAGACCAACGAAACGGAGAAATCATGACCGCGCCAACTTTCAAATCCGGCCAGCTCGTCTACGACAAGCAGGGCAACCCAGCAGTCTATGAGCGCGAGGTGCACGGCGGCCACATGGTCTATCCGGAAACCTCGCTCGACGAAGAGGGCAACGTCTGCTTCATGCTCGGCCGTGTGAAGTGGCCAGAGGTGTTCGACAGCCCGCCGGCCGAGAGCCTGTGGCCGTCCGCCATCCTGCTCCTGCTGATCCTGGCGCTGCTGGCGATGTGGGGGCTGTCATGATCAGGACCGCCATCACCCGCAAGGCGCCGCTCCCGCGCCAGGCCGCGCCGGCAGTCGGCAAGCCGAAGAAGCGTAAGTGCCAGAACCGCAGCTGCCGCCAAGCATACGAGGTCGACCCGCGTCATTCGTTCAAGACTTGGTGCAGCGACGAATGCGCCGTCTGGATTGCATCGGACAGGCTGGCCAAGATGAAGGCGAAGAAGCAGCGAGCCGAGCGCGCGCAGGACAAGGCCAAGCTCGAGGCCATGAAGAACCGCAACGAACTGATCGCCGAAGCGCAACAGGCATTCAACCTCGTAGTTCGCCTTGAAGACGCCGACCTGCCGTGCATCAGCTGCGGCGCCACCAACCCGCCAGCGCGCGGCCTCACCGGCGGCGTGTGGGATGCCGGCCACTACCTGTCGCGCGGCTCGGCCTGTCACCTCCGCTTCGATCGGCGCAACGTGCACAAGCAATGCAAGGGCTGCAACCGCCCGGGCGGCACCACGCGCGCCGCCCACCGCGCTGGCGTCGAGGCGCGAATCGGCACCGCCGCACTGGAAGCGCTGGAGTCCGACCAGGCCAGCCGCGAATACACGAAAGACGACCTGCGCGAGATCCGCGACACATACCGCAAGCGCGCAGCACAACTGAAAAAGGATGCATCGTGAAACCTACCGACTCCCGCAGCGCTCACCGCCTGGCGTGCATCCTCGACGCCCTGCTCGAGCGCGACCTGGACCAAAAGCAGCTGCAGAAGCGTGTCTTCCTGGCCGACGCGCGCTCGATCCCGCCGTACATGAACTACCTGCGAGGCCGCAACCAGGCCCATGTGTGCGGCTGGCGCGAACCCGGCGAGAACGGCCACCGCTGGCCCATCTGGCGCTTCGGCAAGGGAGTGAGCGTACCCAAGCCAGCGCCGAAGACGCCTGCCGAACTGATGCGCGTGTACTGGCGGAAGAAGGGACGCGGCACCCAGCCGGCCCCGTTGCCAGTGGCCAGCCCGTTCGGCGCCCTGTTCGCCATGCAGGAGCAGCGCGCATGAGCTACGGATGCCACAACCAGCCGCGCCCGACAGCCGGCGCAATAACGCACTGGGCGCAGGAGGGCTTCGAGCATCGGCCCCTAAATTGGGGAAACATCGACCGCCTCCCAATTTGGAAGCCCATTCACCACGTGATGACCACCGCCTGCCAATACACGAAACAGCACGCAGCAGACCCGGGATGCGCCGGGTGCCAACACCAGTCGAACAAGGAGCCATCATGAGTACCCGTAAACCGAAAGAATGCCGCCAAACCCAGCGGGACCGCGCCGGCGACCTGCGCGAGCGCATCCCAGTGCTGCTGGCGAACGGCAGCATGTCGACCAAGCACATGGTGGCGGCGCTGAACACGGATCCTGGCGTGCTGTACCGCGTGCTCAACGCCATGCGCGTCGCCGGCAAGGTCGAGAGCAAGTTCGACGGCACCATCACACCGACTGGCCGAGGCGGCGCGATATGGTCTTTGCCTGAGAAGCGCCTGCCCCGCGATCCCTGGATCTGGGCGCTGCATGGAGCGCAGCCATGACGGAGCGCCGCCAGATCGCAGCACGCACCTGGCGCCGGTCGGACGACCCCGCGCGCCGGGGTAGCGACTTGCCGGTTCCGCACCTGGCCATTGTCGGCACGCAGCCAGCAGCCAACCAGCCGGATCGCCGGGAGATCGGCGCCCGCTTGGAGAACTGGAGCCGATGGGCCACCGAGCGCGAGCGCGACATCGAGAGCAGCCCGACCGCGCGCATGATCGACCGCGCTAAGCGTGAGGCCGGCATCATCGAGGAACGCACCGGCGAGCGCCGCGACATCGACGAGCACGACGCGCTTCGCCTGGAGCAGGCCATGCGCCACCTGACCACCCAGCACCGCATGCTCCTGTGGTGGTGCTACATCCGCCAGGCTCAGCCCGAAGTCGTCTGCCGCAAGATGAGCATCGCGCACCGCCCGGCCACGCTGTTCGTCGATATGTTCCGGCAGGCGCAGGGGGCGGTAGAATCACAACTCGATAACCAGGGGAAGAAGTCATGAGCATCCAGATCAGCGAAGAATCAGTCGAAGTGATCCGCTACGCTCTGCAAGTAGCGAAAGCAATGGATCAAGTCGCGTATGCGCAAGCCGAGTTCACGTACAACAAGGACCGCATGGGTGAGATTCAGGCCCGCATCGATGCGCTGGACAAGGCATTGGCGGAGGTATGAGATCGGAAAGCAACACCCGATTAATTGAGCGCAAAATGAATTGACTGTTGGAAAACTTATCAGTAGCATTCCAAGCTACAACTTAATTCCGTCTAGAAATTTGACGAGCGATTCCACCAGGGATTTCGCACGTCAGTACGGAAGCAGAAAGCCTCGCCAATGAGCGGGGCTTTTTCACATCTGGTGGGCGCTTTCATCGGCGGCAACCTACCGGAGATCACATGGTCAAGAGCCAAGAACAAGCAGATCGCATCCAAGCAAAACGCCGCGCGGCAGGCAAAGAAGGCCTCGCCGCTGCTGTTCGTCGCTTCTACAAGCGCGAAGGCATTGGCGGCGCGTAACGCACGCAGCCCCGGTGAAAGCCGGCCGATCTCAGGTGGACAGGTACAGGTGACGACCCGTTAATGGCCCGAATGATTCACGAAACGAATCACCACACGTTGACGTTCGTTGTCTCGCCGTACCCGCATGGGACTTGAGAGGCAGCGCGTCAACGTGTGGTGGAAGCCCTCTCACCCCTTCGTCCGCCATGTGCGGCACACCGAGGCGCTTTCCACCCTCCCTTTCTCCTCCGTCGGTTGATCGATCGACGTTTCGCCCGGCTCACGCTGGGCTTTTTTTATTCCCGAGCACCATGCCAATCCAGACCCAGATCGCCGATGAACGCCGCTGGATCATGGTGCTGATACAACTCGAGCTCACGCGCATCGCAGCGGTCGGGCCACGTCCATGACTAAACGCTATGCAGCTATTCCAGATATACGAGCGCCCGCTCGGCTACCAGCAGATCACGAACCTGTCGGCCGCAGTTGGGCTCACCATCCCGCCAGGCACAAAGCTCATCCTCGTGCAGGCGGAAGGCCAGCCAGTGCGCTGGCGCGATGACGGCGTGTTGCCCACGGCAGCAATCGGCTATCCGCTCACTGTCGGGTCGGAGCTTCGATACACAGGATGGGGGAAAGCGCACCCGAACCTGAAGGTCATCGAGCAAGTTTCCGGCGCCAAGCTGAACGTCCTGTACTACGGCATAGGGGAACAATGATGGAAACAGCAATCGCTCCCCTGCTTGCTCGCGCGCGCGGTACGGCCAACGCCACAGCCAATGGGCTGATCAGCAGCATCGCATTCCCGCACGGGCTCGGCGCTGTCCCGGCCAACGTCACTGTTCAGGCACGCAACGCACTGAGCGCGGCCACGTCATTCGTGACCACTGACGCAACGAACATCACGATCACCTTTCTCAACATCCCGCTGGGCGGGGCGCTGAGCTTTTACTGGAGTGCCGAGGCCTGACCATGAGCGATACCAAACCAGCCAAGAGCCGCAAGACGGCGGCGCCGGCTGAGGCCGTGTCGCCTGCCCCACCCCTACGTGTGACCACGTTCACGCAAGAGGCGGCCGATCGCATCTGTGACCTGATCGCAGAGGGGGCAAGCCTTCGTGCCGTCTGCCGCATGCCTGACCAGCCGGCCGCCTCGACAGTGTTCAAGTGGTTGAGCGAGCAGCCCGCCTTCTCGGAGCAATACGCACGTGCGTGCGAGACCCGAGCCGAGGCCATGTTCGAAGACATGCTCGACATCGCCGACGAGAGCGGGTTCGACACGATCCAGGGCGAGAACGGCGACCGCGCCAACTCCGAATGGATCAGCCGCTCGAAGCTGCGCGTCGACACTCGCAAGTGGATGCTGTCGAAGATGCAGCCGAAGAAGTACGGCGACAAGATCACCAACGAACTGACCGGCGCCGGTGGCGCGCCGCTGACGATCAATGTCTGCTTCGACTGACCTGACTGCGCGATTCCCGCGCAAGCTGGCGTTCCTGTTCAAGCCGGCTCGATACAAGGTGGCGCGCGGTGGGCGTGGCTCTGGCAAGTCCTGGAGCTTCGCCCGGGCGATCCTGTTGCGCTGTGTGCAGCAAGAGACGCGCGTGCTGTGTACCCGTGAGGTGCAGAAGTCGATCCAGCAGTCTGTGCACCAGCTGCTGTCCGACCAGATCGCATCGATGGGCCTGTCGCATCTGTTCCGCATCCTGCAAACGGAGATTCAAGGCCCGCACGGGTCAGCAATCCACTTCTCTGGCCTGTCCGACGTCACCGCAACCACGCTCAAGTCGTTCGAGGGCGTGGACATCTGCTGGTGCGAGGAAGCGCAGACGATCTCGGAAAAGAGCTGGAAGACGCTCACGCCGACGATCCGCAAGGCTGGGTCCGAGATATGGGTGACGTACAACCCGGAGCTTGAGAGCGATTCGACGCACGAACGCTTTGTGCTCAACCCGCCGCCCGACTGCGTGTCGGTGCTCATGAACTACAGCGACAATCCCTGGTTCCCCGCTGTGCTCGAGCAGGAACGACTGCACGCCGAGGCGACTATGCGACCAGAAGACTACAAGCACGTGTGGGAAGGCCAGTGCAAGCCGGCCATCGAGGGTGCGATCTACTTCGAGGCGATGTCGGCCACGGTCAACGCCGGCCGCATCCGCGAGGTGCCGCACGATGGCTCGCTCAAGACGCACGTGGTGTTCGACCTGGGCATGGCCGACAGCATGACGCTGATCCTGGTGCAGAAGGTTGCCTCCGAGATTCGCGTCATCCACTACATCGAGGGAACGCAGCGCATCCTGGCCGACTACAGCGCCGAGCTGCGCGCGTTGCGCCTGGACGATCAGCCGATGAACTGGGGCAGCATCTACCTGCCGCACGACGGCTTCCACAAGCGTCACCAGACCGGCAAGGACGACGCTGCTGTGCTTTCCGGCCTGGGCTGGAGCGTGACTGCCGTGCCGAACATCGCAGTCAATAGCGGCATCGATCGGGCGCGCGAGGTATTCCCGCGCATCTACTTCCACAAGGAGCGCGCTGCACGTCTGGTCGAGTGCTTGAAGCGCTACCGATGGAACATCAACAGCAAGACCGGGCAAGGCGTGACGCCGCTGCACGACGAGTTTTCGCACGGTGCCGACGCATTCCGCTACCTGGCACTGGTCGCTGACAACCTGAGCAACGAAGACTGGGGCGCGCCCCTGAACTACAAATCAATGGGAATTGTGTAATGCCAAAAATCAACGCTGGTGCGAACGTCACCCTCACCCTGACCGACTGGGATAGCGTCACTGTCGCAACCGCTGGCGTTGCTGTGCTCACGGCTGTTTCTGGCCTCGACGTACCTGCCGGCAAGCTGGCAGAGCTGACCGGCTCGCGCACGTTCGGGCCGTTTGCGCCTGGATCGCTGCGTATTGACGCGTCGGTGGTCGATTGCTCGTATGAAGTCGCTGACGGCGTGCGCCCTGTCGCTGCGTTCGGCGGTGGCGTCGCAGCCATCACGGGCAGCTACGTGGTCGGCCAGACGCTGACCGCAACGTTCCCGGCTGGCATCACTGGCACCATCCAGTTCACGCGCACGCTGACGACGACGCCGTTCACCAAGACTGCGATCAGCGGCGCGGTGGCCAGCGCGGTCAGCACGCTTTCGTACCAGTTGCAACAGGCTGACGTCGGGTACAACATCGGCGTGGACTGCACGACCGTCCAGGCTGGCGTCGGTGGTGTTGTGGGCGCGACGCCTGTCACCCCGACCGCAGCGCAGATGGTCATCTTCGCCGGCCAGTCGCAATGCAACAGCAATGGCACGACGACCGCACAGACGATGCCTGCTGCCATTACCGGTCCAATGACCGACGTGTTCATCTGGGATCCGTTCGGAAAGGCTTGGCTGACCTATCAGGCGCAAGTCACGTCGGCTGCGCACTTGAAGGGCGGCAAATACCCTGACCTGTCGCAGAACTACGTGGGCGCTGAGGCTGAATACGCGCGCCGCTGGAAGGTCGACAATCCCGGCGTGCCGCTGTACATGATCAAGAAGGGCCACAGCACCACGTCGCTATCACAGGCTGCACGCACCACCGATCGTGGCTGCTGGGACCCTGCCTTGCGCGATGACCTGTTTGACGAGCTGGTCGCATGGGCTGCTGATGCCAAGGCTAATCTGACCGCCGCCGGCAAGACCGTCAACATTCGCGGCATGAACTGGACGCAGGGCGAGAACGACGCTGGCTCGACGCTGGCCGTTGCCAATGCGTATGGCACGAACCTGTCGGCGTTCATCGACTCCGTGCGCAGCGCTGGTGTGATCAACAGCACAACGCCGTTCATCATTTCGCGCATCCAGACTGGAACTTGGGCGAACCCTGCCCCGGTGCGCGCCGCACAGCAGACGGTCGGCGAGACGAAGGCGTATTGCCGCTGGTTCAGCGCCGACTCGGTCACGATCGACGGCTCGGACAGCGTGCACTATGGTCCGAACGGCGTGGTGATCCATGGCGACCTGATGTACGAAGAAGGCATGTCCGGCGCCGAAGCGGCCAAGCTGTACGCGTCGCGCATGACTGTGGCGCCTACCACTGACCGCCTGACCAAGCTGTCGTCGTTCTTCGACACGCTGATCAGCAACGGCCTGTGGTCTGGTATCGCAACGATGCAGATTTACGCGTCACCGACCGAGCAAGCGGCGCGTGTCGATGCGAAAAGCGGTGCTGTCACCGCTGTCAACTCGGGCATGACGTTCACCGCAGACCAGGGCTTCACTGGCACCAGCACCGCGAGTTTCATCAATACGGGCGTCAATCCTGTGACGGGTGACTCGAAGCTGGAGCCGGGCAACACCAGCTATGCCTACTACGTGCGCGGCAACATCGACACGAGCGGCGTCGACCTGGGCTTCAACTCGACAACCACTGGCCGAAGCGTGATCGTGACCGGGGCTAAAAGTCCGTCGACCTCGAACTTCCGCCTGAACAACTCGAACACGAGCGCCGACAACATCTATACGGGCATCGCTGACGTGTCGGGGCTGTGGAGTGTGAGCCGTAAATCGGTGGGCGCGTGCGCGCTGTACAACAAGGGAGCGCAGGTGCACACGACCGACACGGTCAACACCGACGTTGGCGAGTCTAGCAATTCGATTTTCCTCGGCAACCGCAATTCCGGCAACAACACGTCAGGCGTGAACGGCACCCTGCGACAGTACGGCATGTTTATTGCCGGATCGGGGCGCACCGCGGCACAAGAGGCGGCGCTCAGTAGCGCAGTGTCCGCGTACCTGACCTCTATCGGCGCGAATTAACCAGGAATCACGCAATGGCAAAACCCTCCGCTGAAACGTTCGACAAGCTGCTCGACCACGAGATCGAGCAGGCCACCACCTGGCAGAACCACGCCATCAACCCGGATCGTGAGCGCAACTATGCCTATTACTTGGGCCTGCCGGACGGCAAGGAAGTCGAGGGGCGCTCGCAGATCGTGAGCCGGGACGTGTTCGAGACAATCGAAGGCGCCTTGCCTGCGCTGCTCGACGTGTTCCTGTCGGGCGACAACATCGGAGAGTTCGAGCCGGTGGGCGTCGAAGACGAGCAATTCGCCCAGCAGGCAACCGACTACATCAACCACATCATCAAGAAGCAGAACAACGGGTTCCTGCTGTTCAACACGTGGTTCAAAGACGCGCTGCTGGCTAAGGTTGGCGTGGTGCGCGCCTTCTGGAACGACTCGGACAAGGTGACGACCGAGGAATACACCGGCCTGGACGAAATGCAGCTGACACAGATGCTGCAGCAGGAAAACATCGAGGTGCTCGAGCATCAGGAGTATCCGGACGAGCAGGATGCAATGCAGCGCGAGCAGATGGCCGCCGGTCTGATGGCCATGGCGCCGGAAGCAGCGGCACAGGCGCAGCAGCAACTCGCTCAGCCGCCGCGCATGCTGTACGACGTCAAGCTCAAGATCACGCGCAAGAAGGGGCAGATTCAGACTCGCAATGTGCGGCCTGAGACGTTCCTCGTGTCGCGTCGGGCCTGTTCGATCTACGATTCGCCTCTGGTGGGCAACTACGCCACGATGCGCCGCTCCGATCTGGTCGAGATGGGCATCCCGAAGGCCAAGGCTTTCGCGGTCCAGAGCTACGATATGAACGCGCACATCGACGGAGCCGAGTCGATGAAATCGCTGGCAGACGACGAAACCGAGTCGCTGACCGACGACCAAACCTTCGACAAGGCGATGGAGGAAGTCACGCTGTTCGAGGGCTTCATCCAGTGCGACGGTGGCGACGGCATCGCGGAATGGCGCTACGTCCTGCGCGGCGCCAACATGACGCTCAAGAACGAGGAAGCGGACGGGCACGATTACTGTGTCATCACGCCGATCCCGATCCCGCACCGCGTGCACGGGTTGTCTTTGGCCGACGTTACCGCTTCGATCCAAGACACGAGCACCGCGCTGCAACGTCAGTACTTCGACTCACTGTACCTGGCGAACAACCCGCGTACATACGTGAACATGCAGACCAAGGTCAACTTGGGCGACCTGCTGGACAACCGTATCGGTGGCCTGGTACGTGGCGACGGACCGATGATGAACGCAATCTCGCCGCTCGTTACCAACCTTGTCGCGAGCGAGGCGCTGCAGGGCATCGAGTTCATGGACACGCGCCGCGAGATCCGGACGGGCATCACGCGCTACAACCAGGGCCTCGAGGCGGACACGCTGAACAAGACGGCCACGGGCGTGACCAAGATCATGACGGCCAGCCAGCAGCGCATGCAGATGATGGCGCGCATCATGGCTGAAACGGGCGTCAAGGACCTGTTCAAGCTGCTGCTCAAGCTGGTGTGCAAGCATCAGGACCGCGAGACGACCATCCGCCTGCGCAACGAGTGGGTGCCGATCGACCCGCGCGCGTGGTCGGACGAGATGGACGCAACGGTCAACGTGGGCCTGGGCACCGGTGATAAGTCCGAGACGATCATGAATCTGCAGATGGTCATCAACGAGCAGAAGCAGATGATGCAGGCTGGCTCGACTATGCTGGACCCTAGCAAGATGTACAACGCCTACAGCGCGCTGCTCAAGGCGATGAACATCAAGGGGCTGGACAAGTTCTTCAACGACCCGGCCAAGGTTCAGGCGCCACCGCCTGCGCCACCGCCGCCGCTGCCTGAGCAGATCCTGGCCGATGCGCAGATCGAGGTCGAGAAGATCAAGCTACAGGGCCAGCGCGAGAAGGTCGCGGCCGAGAAGGAAATGGCCGAGATCAACCTGCAAATCAAGGGCGTCGAGCTGCAGATCAAGCAGGGCGAGCTGGCCTTGAAAGAGGCCGTGGCCCAGCGTGAGCAGAACCGCAAGGACTTCGAAGCGCAGAACCGCCAGCAGCCGGCGATGCCGCAGCAGCCGCAGCCACAACCAGGAGCGCAGTATGAATGACGAGCAGTACGCAGCGAACAGCCGCGCCGAGGCGGCCAAGCGGATCATCACCGACCCGCTGGTTGTCGAGGCGCTCAAGACGATCGAGGATGGCATCACGGAGGCGTGGAAGGCCATGCCAGAGCGCGATGTCGAGGGGCGCGAGTACCTGCACCGGCTGTTGCATGCCAAGCGCCGCTTCGAGTCCATCTTCGAGATCGTGCTGAACGAGGGCGTGCTGGCTGCTTCCCAGCTGCGCGCCGAGGAAGAGCGTAAATCATTCGCAGACCGCATAAAGGAGCGTATCTATGGCTAAACGCCAAGCACGAACAGCAGTAAGCAAGCCCGCAGTAGCACCGGCAGCCACTTTGCCGGACACCCCGGTGGCTGATCTGGTGGCCGAAACGCCTGCCCCGCTGCCGCCGGCCGAGCCTGAGCCGCAGGAACCAGCGATCGACGCCCCGGAAACCGAGGCGCCAGAAAACGTGCCCGAGGAACCGCCAGAAGACGTGCTGTTGCCTGAGCCGCAGCCTGAGCCGCCTCCGGTCGAGATCGTTGCCGTGGAACCTGAACCTGAACCGGTGGCACTTCCTGACCTCGACGACTTCATCGCTGTGCACGAGCGTGCATCACAAGACATCGGCCAGGTCGTGACCGCAATCAGCTACCCGGACGCCACGCCGCGCCTGCATGTCGGCGTGTACTCGGGCTTCCCGATCGCAGCCGGCGACCTGCAGGCCACGTACAGCGACGGGAGCACGCACTGATAACAGGGCCGGTCGTGCGCCCCTGAGCACGAACTGAAAAAAGACCAACCCGAGGCCCGCTATATGCGGGCTTTTTGTTTGGGAGTCACATTCTTCAAAGAGGATTTGCAATGGCAACAGAAACCGAAAGCATCACCAGTCTCGACCAGTTCGCGGCGGCCCTCGAGGCAGCCGATGAGCCAGAGCAGCAGGCCGACGAAAACGCCCAACCGGAAGCGGAGGCGCAAAGCGACGAACCTGATGCACAAGCCGAGCAGGAGGGAGAGCAGGCCGACCCTGTCGAGGGTGAAGGCGATCAACCGGCAGCCCCGGAATCGCTGGACGACAAGGTGGTGTCCTGGGAAACCGCGGGCGGTGAGAAATTCGAGGTCCCCGTCGCAGAGCTGAAGCAAGGCTACATGCGCGATCAGGACTACCGCCACAAGACGCAGACGTTCGCCCAGGAGCGTGAGCAGACCGTCCAGCACATCCAACAGCAGTTCCAGGCAGCGCAGACGTACGCGCAAGACCTGGGCGTGCTGCACGCAACGAACTCGCAGATCGCAGCGCTCGAGCAAGCCATCCCGATGATGGACAAGCACGGCGACCCGGTCAGCTACTTCGACGCGATGAACCACCTGAATTCGCTGAAAGAGAGCCGTACCGGCGTGACCGCCCGCGTGCAGCAGCTCGACCAGCAACGCCAGGCGGAACAGCAGGCGCAACTGCAGCAGGCCCAGCAGCGCATGTTCGCTGACCTGCAGACCTCGATCCCCGGTTTCAACCCGGAAATGGTCAACAAGATCAGCACGACCGCCCAAGGCTACGGCTTCACGCAGCAAGAGCTGCAGGCGATCAGCGATCCCCGCTTCGTCCGCCTGGTGCACGACGCGATGAAGCACAAGGAATTGCAGTCCAAGGCTCCCGGCGCGGTCAACAAGGTCAAGGCCACTCCGATCAAGCCGGTGAAGTCGTCCACGACGGCGGCGCCGACCGGTGTCGAGCAGCAGGCCAAAGCATTCGACAAAAACAAATCGCTCAGCACCTTTGCTGCGCTTCTTCAACATACCCTGTAAGGAAATACACCATGGCACAACTCGTAAACGCACTCGCCACCTTCGGCGCCGTCGGCCTGCGCGAATCTCTCGCGGACCAGATTTACAACATCAGCCCGGAGGAAACCCCGTTCCTGTCGTCGATCGGCAAGGAAAAGGCCTCGGCCCAGTACGAGGAATGGCAGACCGACGTCCTGGCCGCGCCGTTCAACAACAAGGTCGAGCAAGGCAACGAGGCAGTATTCTCGGCGATCACTCCGACTGTGCGCGTCGGCAACCGCATGCAGATCTCGGAGAAGACCTACGCGGTCACCGGTTCGCAGGAAGCAGTGTCGAAGGCTGGTCGCAAGTCGGAAATCGCAATGCAGGACGCGAAGAAGATGCTCGAGCTGAAGCGCGATCAGGAATACGCCGCACTGCAAAACACCACCGCTATTGCCTCCGCAGCCGGGGTTGCCGGTCAAGCGCGTGGTGTCGCTGGCTGGCTGCAGACCAACAACAGCCTGGGCGCTACCGGCGTCGCTCCGAACCCGATCACGAACACGGCGCCGACCGATGGCACCCTGCGCGCGCTGACCGAGCAGATGCTCAAGGATGTGGCGAAATCGGCCTGGGACCAGGGCGGCGACCCAACCATGCTGTTCGTACCATCGGCGCAGCGCGGCGCGGTGTCGGCCTTCACCGGCGGCGCCACCAAGTTCGACAAGACCGAAGACAAGACGCTGAATGCGACTGTCGAGGTGTACGTCGGTGACTTCGGCCGCTACTCGATCATCAACAGCCGCTACCAGCGCACTCGCGACATCTTCCTGCTTGACCCGACGATGTGGTCGCTGATGACCCTGCGCTCGATGAAGGGCAAGGACCTGGCCGAAACCGGCGACAGCAAGAAGCGCATGATCAACACGGAATGGACCCTCAAGAGCAAGAACGAGGCCGCCAGCGCCGCGATCCGCGACCTGTCGTAATCCATCCACCGCAGTACCAACGGAGCCGCCTGGGGAAACCTGGGCGGCTTTTTTCATGGCTAAACGAATTCTCTCCATCAACGGCGCGACGACCACGTTCCTGCACGACGAGCAGGACGGCAAGCAGGCGATCGAAACCGTTGCCAACGTTACGCGAGAGCTGGAGCGCGCCAAGGCGCTGCACAACGCCGGCCGCACGCGCACTGGCATGGGCGACCGCCACGTGGCATCGATCCCGGTCACGGTCATCGACGCCTGGGCGCGCCGCTTCGGCAAGTGCTTCCAGGACGTGATGCAGGACGAGCGGCTGTTCACCCGCTTCCTCGCCGACCCTGACCACGCCTATTTCGTCATCGACAAAGCCTCAGTCTAAGGACAACCAGATGCAGAACTTCGAAGAAAACCTCGCCTCGCGCGTGAATGGCTCGCTGCAGCCCCTGCTGGGCGTGTCCGTGACCGTCAAGACGGCGCTGGGCCTGCTGGCGACGATCTATAGCGACAACGGTGCGACGACCCAGGGCAACCCGATGACCACGGATGCCAACGGGCGCTTCGGGTTCTATGCGGCAAATGGCGACTACGTGCTGACATTCTCCGGTCCGCAAATCCAGACGTACGAGCGCCCGATCGACCTTTATGACCCTGATGATGCGCAGCCGCTGACGCAGGCGCAGGCCGCATTGCCAAGCGCCGCAAGCCGCTTTGGCTTCCAGGCTGACGGCGACGGTGCGCAGGGCCGCACGGTCGAGAACAAGCTGCGCGAGACGGTCAGCGTGAAGGACTTCGGCGCTGTCGGCAATGGCGTGGCCGATGATGCCGACGCATTCCAGAAAGCGGTCAATTCGCTGCCTGCGAACGGTGGATACATCGACGTTCCCGACGGCGCCTACCTGATCTCGGTAGCACCGAGCGTCGGGACGAAAAGCATCGAGTGGGACATCGGCACCGGCAGCGTGTTCACTGGCGCTGGCGCCGCCACCTTCCCGCGCATGGCGACCAACCCGGCGCAGATCGCCGTCGGCCCGTATATCCGCTCCCAGTCGCGCGAAGCATCGCCCACCGGCGGTGGCATCGCAGCGTGGAATGTCGAAATGATCCAGCCTGCCGATTATGTCGGGCAGAGCGTGGCGGCATTTTTCGGCGCGAGCGGTTCCAGTACCAACCCGGCGTCGAACGTATGGACGCTCAACCCGCTGATTCGGGCCAATGCTGGCGCGGCAGGCACGTACCAGTGCCTCGAAATCGACGTCGACTGCTTCTCGACGGCCGCACTGGTCAAGGGCATTTCCCTGAATGGCGCTGGGCCTGAAAACCCGGACATGGCGCTCGAAATCATCCGTACCGGCATTTCGCGCTGGGCGCGCGGCATCGACATCAACCACTCGATCGACGCCATCCGCGTGCGCACCGATGGGCTGGTGCGGGCCTTCGTGGTCGGTGACGTGGCCGGGTTCGTCAATACGATCCTGAGCGGTCGCCAACTGGCAAACGGTGCCGATTCGATCGTGGTGCAGCGCACTACCGATACCTCGCCTGCCGGGTTCCTCTACCGCGCGGTCAATGCTGCCAACACCGACACGCTGTTCAGCGTCGATGCGGCGGGCCAAGTCTTCGGCACCGGCGCAACGGTGAAGGCTGACCAGTCAGGCGGGTTCGCTGCGCTGGTGATGGAGAACTCCAGCACCGCGAGCGTCACCACCAAGACCGTCACAACGCAGGCCCGTGGCCGCGACACCGCAAACGGCCTCAAGGTCATCGGCGAATTTGTCATGACCCCGTCGAACTCGAACCTGATCGCCAGTTCGTACACGGTGCGCACGCGCACGGCTGACGCAATGCTCGATAGCTGGCAGATCGACACGAGCGGTAACGCGCTGGTGATGCGCCTCGGCTCTGGCCTGCGCGTCAAAGAAGGTTCGAACGCCAAGCAAGGCACCGCGACGCTTTCGGGCGGTACGGTCGTCGTGGCCAACACGTCGGTGACAGCAAACAGCCGGATCTTCCTGACCTCGCAGTTCGATGGCGGGACGCCTGGCTACCTGCGCGTGACCGCGCGCGTGCCGGGGACCAGCTTCACTGTCACCAGCGGCAGCGCAAGCGACGCATCCACCTTCGCCTACCAAATCTTCGAGCCGGCATAAATATGACCATCATCGTCACCTCAATTGGCACCAACGCGAGCCGCGATTACGACTGGCTGCTCTCGGCGGTGCCGCGCTGGCTTCACCGAACCGACCTGGGCGAGTTCATGGCGGATTTCGTCATGCTCGCCGAGAACCGCATCAACGGCGACCTGCGCGCGCAGTTGCAGGAGGCTGTAGCCACGCTGACCGTGCCGGAAGGCGGCCAGTCGATCACCCTGCCGCTGTCGATCCTGTCGATCAAGACGCTGGCGGTGTCGGGCGGCGGGCCGCTCGGCTACCTCAGCCCGGCGCAGTTCAACACCGAGTACGCGTGCGGTACTGCTGGCGGGATGCCGGTGCACTACACGCAGATCGGCAATTCGCTGTACGTCGGGCCGAAGCCGGGCGAGGCGGTCACGCTGTCAGCAATGGTGCGCTCGACCGTGCCGGCGCTGGCTGACTCCGCTGGCACGAACTGGCTGATCGAGCAGCACCCCGAAGCGTACCTTGCCGCAACCATGTGCGAGGCGCTGACACACATCCGCGACCTGCCGAACCTGCAGGCGTGGGAGGCGAAATACGCCGTCGCCATTGCCGCGCTCGACAACGACGACTGGGAAAGCGTCGGCACGATGGCCCTGCGCGCCCCAACCTGACCCAATAAGGACACACCATGGCTGTTGAAACTGTCGCATACGTTGGCGACCTGAACCCGCTGACGCCCACCGGCGCCGCTCCCAAGAGCGAAGGCGATGACGAGCTGCGCAACATCAAGAAGGGCCTGCGCCAGAGCTTCGCGGGTTTCCTGGGCGCGATCCTGGTCACCGGCACCGACGGTGGCGCGGTTAACGCGTACACGCTGACGCCCGCGCAGCCGCTGACCGCATACAACGCCAAGATGCTGGCCGTATTCGTGCCGACCGCTTCGAACACGGGCGCGACCACGCTCAATATCTCGGGCCTGGGCGCCAAGGAAATCGTGAGCGTCGCTGGCGTGCCGCTGGTGGCCGGCGACATCACCGCTGGCCGCTTCTACACCGCGTTCTACGACGGCACGCGCTTCCGCCTCGACAACGTGACGCAGAACTATGTCGACCAGCTGGTGATCTCCGGCACGGTGCCGGGCGTGGCCGACCCGCTGAACGCTGGCAAGGTGTTCGCCTCGACTGGCAGCGTCGGCGCCTGGGTGAGCCTGGACGGGCGCGGCGACCCGGTCTTCAACAACGGCGACGTGGCCACTGGCACGCTGGTGATCGATTACACGAAGGGCGATGGCCAGAAGGCGCGCGCCACCGGCGCACACACGCTGACCGCAACCGGCTTCCCTGCTGGCCGCCTGGCCGGCGTGCTGCTCGAACTGACCAACTACGGCACGATCGCGCTGACCACGACGGGCATCACGTGGATCAAGAGCGACGGCACCGAGACGACCAACTTCGGCGCCTCGGGTATCACCCTGCCGGCTGCCGGGCGCGGGCGCGTGGTGCTGTTCTCGTACGGTGACGGCACCGTGTACGGGAAGGCAGCATGAAAGCGTGGATGTTCGCCCTGCTCGCTGGCCGGCGCCCGCAGCTGGTGTCGGTGCCTTTCACGGCCAACGGCGTGCTGGTGGTGCCGGCGAGCGTGAACGCAGTCAGCATGAGCGGGTACGGCTCGCGCGGCGTCAACGGCAGCACGAGCCGGGTGCGGCAGTACAAACGGGACATCACCTACTACGGCGTGCGCAAGAGCGACGGCGTTACGGTAGTGGACTTCCAGCAGCTCGCGCGCGAAACGAGCGGCGTGAACCCAGTATTCGCATACTGCGACGCGCCGGTGTCGACCGGGCCGACGTCGGAATATTCGTCGACGCAGGCGTGTTACGACAACTTCGTGGACACCAGCTACGACTACACCTCGCCACCGACAACCGGCGCTTCCGCAACTGGCGTCGGCAAGACCTTCCCCGGCAGCACCGGCAACGTGGCGCAGACGCCGACCGTGTTCACCAACGTGGCCGTGACGCCCGGTGCGAGCTACAACATCGCGGTGCCAACCGGCGGCTCGGTAACCATCAGCTATTACGTGTGAGGCCTCATGCCACAATCGATCAAGTTTGACCAGGCCGGCGCGCTCGGCGTGGTGCGCGACATCTCGCCGGCAGAACTGCCGCCGGGTGCGTGGTCCGACGCTCGCAATATCCGCTTCCTCGACGGCGCCGCGCTGCAGTTCCTCGGGCATGGCCAGGTGTACCTGACGCCACCCGAGCCACCGCAGTACCTGCTGCAGGCGAACGTGGCCGGCCTGCGGTACTGGCTGTACACCTCGGCCGGCAAGCAATACGCCGTGTCGAACGCCTCGGGCGCGTCGGTGCACACCGACATCACGCACGCCACCGCGCGGATCGGCCAGGTCAACGCCTGGTCCGGCTTCGTGTTCGGCGGCATCCCAGTGCTCAACGCTGGCGACGGCAAGGCGCCGATGTACTGGGACACGAACCTGACGCACAAGTTCGTTGACCTGCCAGCCTGGCCGAGCAACACGTCGTGCAAGGTGCTGCGCCAGTACAAGAACCTGATGATCGCGCTGAACGTGGTGCGCTCCGGTGTGCCCAACCCGTTCCTGGTGAAGTGGTCGAACCTCGCGGACCCGGGCAGCCTGCCGACGACGTGGGACGAGACGAACCAGGTGCAGGACGCCGGCCAGTTCGACCTGGCAGAGGGCCAAGACCCGATCATCGACGGCCTGGGCCTGAAAGACTCGTTCATCATCTACAAGGAGTCGAGCACTTGGGCGCTGGATTACATCGGCGGCGCGTTCATCCTCAAATCGCGCAAGGTGTCCGGTATGAGCGGCCTGCTGAACATGAATTGCGCTGTCGACTTCGACACCGGGATGCAGAACATGCATTTCGCGGTGACCGGCAGCGACATCGTGATTCACGATGGGTTCTCGGCCCGCTCTGTGCTCGACAAGAAGGCGCGGCGCTTCTTCTTCCAGAGCATCGACGTGGCCAACAAGGCCAAGGTGTTTGTCTTCAAGAACCCGTTCCTAAACGAGATTTTCGTCTGCTACCCGTCGATCGGCGCGGTCTGGTGCGAAACGGCGCTGGTCTACAACTATGTCGACGGCACGGTCAGCTTCCGCAGCCTGCCGAACGTGACGTACGCAGCCTACGGCCCGGTGGACAACTCGCTGGCCGGCAACTGGAACCAGGACGATGCGCCGTGGGATACCGACCTGACCGCCTGGAACGGGCCGGACTACACGCCAGACACCGCGCGCGTGATGATGGGCAGCGCCGACACGAAGCTGTTCCTGCTGGACGCATCGAGCAGCTTCGACGGCAAGCTGCCGGATGCCTACCTGGAGCGGCGCGGCCTGGCGTTCGACGCGCCCGAGCGCATCAAGATCATTTCCGGCGTGCGGCCGCGCATCACCGGCAACCGCGGCGGGACCGTGATCGTGCGCCTGGGCTCAGCCGAGGGACCCGACGACGAGCCGACCTGGGCCGCGCCGATGACATACACGATAGGCAGCACGGTGAAGTTGGACCGGTTCATTTCCGGCCGCTACCTGGCCATCCGGTTCGAGACTGGCACCGCGTTTAGCTGGAAACTGGACGGGTTTGCCATGCTTGTTGATGACGCTGGGGAATATTGATGCGACCGACCAACAGCAACATGACCAGCTACCAGCCGGCCGATCCGCCGGCCGACCCCGCGCAGCTGCAGCGATTCCTGCGGGAGGAACTTCCGAAGCTGAAAGCGGCGATCGACGCCGTGGCCGAGGGCTTTGCGCCGGTCGTTTACGCGGCGCCGCTCAAGCCGCGCGAGGGCATGTATCGCAATGCCGACGGCACGAGCTGGAACCCCGGCAGCGGCGCGGGCCTTTACCGCTTCGGCGCCGGCACCTGGCACTTCCTCGGCTGACCCCGACCAAACACACTATCCAAAGGACAACATCATGGGCTTTTTGAAAGACCTCGTCGGCATCGCCGCACCTATCGCCGGCACGTTCCTGGGCGGCCCAGTTGGCGGCGCCATCGGTGGCGCGCTCGGAGGCATGGTCAGCAGCAGCGGCCAGCCGAAATCGAGCACGACCACGCAGCAACAGAAGATGGACCCGCGCATGGAGCAGATGCTGTTCGGTGGCGGCGGGCAAACCGGCCTGCTGTCGCAGTACCAGGGCCTGATGAATGACCCGCGCTCGGCGGCAGCAACTGGCTTCGCCAACGCGAACGCTAACTACCTGAACGCCAACGGTGCCGGCGACATGAACGCTGTGCGTAATGCCGCGATGCAAGCCATGCAGGGTAACCAAGCGCCCATGTCGCAGTCGGCACAGGCTGCTGGAGCGCCCATGACGCAAGCCGCACAGGCTGCTGGCGCGCAGATGGGCGCAGCACCGCAGGCGGCAGGGTCGCAGGCCGGCGCCGCCATGGCCAGCTTGCCAGCGTATGCAGTTGGCGCGCAGGTGCAGGCGCCATCGCAGAACGGCATGAACCTGTCCGGCTCGTATGACAGCCTGATCAACGGCGCGCCGGGCGCCAACCCGTACCTGACGGGCGCGGTGCAGAAAGGCATCAACCAGTCGCAGAATGCGTTTGGCAGCATGGTTACCGACGCCAAGTCCGCGACGCAGGACGTGCTGGGCAGCATTCGCGGCAACTCGGTGCTGTCCGGCCAGTTCGGCGGCTCGCGCCAGGGCATCGCCGAGGGCAAGGCCATCGACAGCATGAACACCAACCTGTCGCGCGCGGCTTCACAGTTCGGCCAGAACAACACCGATGCGGCTGTCGCGGCGCAGGCTGGCGCGTACAACACCGACCGAGATCGCCAGCTAGCCGCGACGCAGGGCCTGGGCGCGCAGCAGTACGGCGTGGCGCAGCAGAACGCGGCCAACCAGCAGCAAGCTGAAATGGCCAACGTGGGCAACCTGTTCGACGCATCGAAGACCAACGCCGGCATGGCGCAGCAAAACGGACAGTTCAATGCCAGCCTGGGCCAGAGCAATAACCAGTTCAATGCAGGCCTGGCACAGCAAACAGGCCTGACCAATGCCAACTTGGCCCAGCAGACCGGACAATTCAATGCAGGCTTGGCTCAGCAAACCGGGCAATTCAACGCCAGCCTCGGGCAAAACAACGGCCAGTTCAATGCCGGCCTCGCGCAACAAACCGGGCTGGCTAATCAGCAATCGCAGCTCTCGACCAACGCGCAGAACAACGGGCAGCTGCTTGGAGGTGCCGGGATGCTGGCGGGCCTTTCCGGACAGGCGTCGAACCAGGTCAACGCGAACGACAACTGGAAGCTGCAGCAGGCACAGGGCGTAAACTCTCTGCTGGCGCCGTACCTGGGCGCAAACAGCTCATCGAGTAGCACGCAGCCGCTGTACAACAACCCAGTTGCTGCAGGCCTCGGTGGTGGCTTGATGGGAGCGCAACTCGGCGGCATGTTCGGCGGCGGCAACAGCACGCAGTTCTCCGGGGAGAAGATGGGCAGCATCTTCGACTTCATGGGCGGCGGCGGCATCTTCGGCAAAAACTCGATCACTTAAGGGGGCAACATGGCAGGACTATTCGACGGCCTTTTCAACGGCAACCCGGAGCAACAAGGCCTGATGGCAGCCTATTCGCAGCTCATGCAGGATTCCGGTCCCTCGCTGCAGCCACGCGGCCTGTACCAAAGCCTCGGGCGCAGCTTGTCCGCCGGCCAGGAAGTGACGCAACAGGCCCAGCAGCAGCAGCAGATCAGTCAGATGCGGGGTTTGCAGATCAAGGGAGCCGAGAGCGATCTCGCGGCGCAGCAGCGGGCGCGCGAAGAAGAAATTCTGTTTGCAGGCATGGCGAAGGACTACATGAAAAGCCCGGGCCAGCAGGCGGCCGCCCTGCCCGGCGGCCCGACTGCGGCGAACGCCGAGCGCATCTCAGAAATGGCACCCGAGTTTGACGTTGAGGGATACACCAACGCGATGATGGCGTACAACCCACTTAAGGCACTGGATATCAAGCGCAAGTATGCGAAGTCGGCGCCTGAGTTCGACACGAAGCCGCAGACGGCACTCGACGAAAACGGGCAGGTATTCCAGTATCTGGTTGGGAAGAATGGCGAGATCAAGCGCTTGCAAGGGATGAAGCCACGCGACGAGATAAAACTGGCCCAGTTCGGCGGTCGCACCGAGGCATACAACCCGTACGAAGTCCAGGCCGGCAAAACCTTCCAGCACACTATGTCGCCTGACGCAGTAGCATCAAACGCGCTCGGATACGCAAACCTCAAGGTCTCGAAAGAGCGGCTGGGCATTGAGCGGGAGCGTGCGGTTCAGGGGCGCAGCACGGTTGTACAGTCCGATTCTGGCCCGCTGGTGGTCAACACCCGCACTGGCGCCGGCATGCCCGTCGTCGGCCCGGATGGCCAAGTCGTCGGCCCCAAGCTGCGCGACGTACCAGGGACCGTACGCAAAACGCTCTTCGAAAACGATGCCGCACTGCGGAAAGTCGAGGATGCGCTGAAAGCGGTTGGCAAATATCCAGATGCGCTGGGCGTCAGCAACTATCTGGGGGACACCATCCGGCAGCGGACGGACCCAGAGGGCGTGCCGGCCCGCGCGCTTGTCGCCGACATTGGTTCACTCAAGATTCACGATCGGTCTGGCGCGGCTGTCACGGCATCCGAGACGCCACGCCTCAAGCCTTTCATTCCTGCTGCGACTGACGACGTGGAAACGGTGAAGAAAAAGCTCGGGCTGTTCAAGGAAGAGTACAGCGCGATCCAGCAAGATATTCGCGAAACGTACTCGCGTGAGCAGGGCTATCGCACGCCAGAGGCTCCAAAGCCGAAGGCAGACTATTCGGCAATTCCGCCGAGGGCCGCTGCGCATTTGAAGATGAAGCCTGCCCTTCGGGCCGAGTTTGATGCCAAGTTTGGCGAAGGCGCCGCAGCGTTTGTTTTGGGGAAATAATGAGCAATCCATTTGATCAGTACGACGCGCCTGGCACGACGGCGGGCGCCAATCCTTTCGACCAATACGACGAACCGGTCAAGCCCGTGCGCCAACAGAAAAGCGCGGCGCGCAGCGCAGTCGAGGGCGCTGGGATGGGATGGTCGGACGTTGGTAAGTTCGCCATCAATGCAGCGTCCTACCTGCCGGGGAAAGTCACGGATGCAGTTCGTGGCGCCCTGCCAGCCGAGCACCGCAAGCGCGTCCCGGACATCTCGCAGATGGCCCGCACCATGAACGCCGACTTCGACGCCATCACCGAGGAAAACAAGGACTCAACCGCTTTTCAAGTCGGGCGGGTGGGCGGCAACATTCTGGCCACGCTTCCCGTGGGCGGGGTGCTGGGCGCTGGCGCGCGCGCTGCGGCGCCTGCACTGGCCCGCGTCGGCGTGTCCGCGCCGGTTTCGGCTGCACTGGCCAACTCGCTGTCGTCCGGCGGCTTCCGCGTCGGCGCCGAGGCATTGCCGCGCGGCGCGGCGACGGCGCTGCGCATGGCCGGTGGCGGCATCACGGGCGGCGTGTCGGCTGGCCTGGTCAACCCGGATGAGGCCGGGACTGGCGCGGCAATCGGCGCCCTGCTGCCGCCTGGTATGGGCGCTCTCGGCAAGGCTGGCGTGAAGATCAGTAGAACTGCACGCGCCGCTGTTCAGCCGCTCACCACCTCTGGCCAGAAGGACCTGGCCGCGAAGATGATCCGAGAGTTCGGCGAAGGCGGCCCGATGACCCCTGACCTCACCGAGCTTGTGCCCGGCTCACGCCCGACCCTGGCAGAGGCAACAGGCAACGCGGGCATCGCGGGATTGCAGCGAGTGACCCGTGACCTGCGCCCCAATGCATTCGTGGAGCGGGAGGCGATGAACGCATCAGCGCGCGAGGCGGCTTTCGATGGCATCGCCGGCGACCGTGCGGCGATCGAGTCGACCAAGGCTGCGCGTGACAGCACGGCCAAGGCGCTGTATGGGCGCGCCTTCGATGCCGACAGCATGCGGCAAGGCATGGCGCGCGAGTCGCAGCAAATGCGCGCACCGTTCTCGGGCGTCGGCCTGTCCGGCGCGCCGGAAGACCTGGCCACGCCTGGCCTGCGGGAACTGATCCAGCGCCCGATGTTCAAGCAGGCCGCCGGCGCGGCGCAGCGCCTGGCAGCGAACAACGGCGTTGAACTGGCCGACCCGCTGCAATCGCTCCAGGGCCTGCACTACATCAAGCTCGCGCTCGATGACGCCTTGAACCCTGGTGCGACAAGCACGATGGGGCGCAACGAAACGCGCGCCATCATGGACATGCGCGACAAGCTGGCCGACGAACTGGCGCAGGTGTCGCCGCTCTACGGGAATGCCCGCGACACGTTTGCCGAAATGAGCCAACCCATCAACGCTATGGAGGCGCTGCAGGATCTGCGACTGACAGACGCGCGCGGGAACATGACGCTGTCAAAGGTGAAGAATGCAATCGAGGGTGTCGAGCGAACGCGGCGCGAGCCTGGGGTAAAGGCGGCGAAAGCTATCACTGGCGAGCAGTTAAAGATGATGAAGGCCATCCATGATGACCTGATGCGACAAAGCAGCTTGGGCTTAGGGAAATCAGCGGGGGCGAACACGTTCCAGAACCTCAGCATCAACAATGTGTTGTCGGCACTGATGCCAGGGAAGACCGGCGAGGTGATCAACGGGAAGATCGGGACCGCAATTGGTCAGGCCGGCAAGCTGATTTACAGCGGGGCAGACGACAAGATCAGGAACAATCTGGTCGACATCATGCTCGACCCATCACTGTTGCCTCCAGTTCCACCGCCGCGCCCGCTGACGCTGCAGCAAATCCGGGCTAAGGCTGCTCTCGATCTGCTGGGTTCGGGGGCGTATCGGGCTGCCCCTGTTCTGGGGTCTTCCAATTGATCCAGCCGTAAATCAGGCCACCGACAAAGGCTAGGCCCAAGAGGATGAGCGCCTTCCAAAGCTTGTACGTGAGGTAGGCGCTCATTTTTTCTTGACCGGTTTTCCGTCGGCGTAATCGACATCAGCGAGTTCGGGCGCGATCCGCAGCGCTTCCTCGCGAAGCTGCAAGATCGCCGCCGCGAACTGCGGGGTTTGGGTGGCCTTCGTCAAGATGTCGGCGAAGGATTCCCCGAGGGCTTCAACTGTGCCGCCAGCCGCGACATCGAAAGAAGCTTCCAGGCGCGCGACGATCTCGGCATTCAGCGACCGCCCAGCCGCCTTCGCGGCCAACTCCAGCCGCTCCTTGAGACTTGCCTGCATTCGCAGGCCGAAGGGCGCGATGTGCGACGTGGGGAGTCGCGTATGGAATGAAATAGACATAGCTGCACAGTGTAGTCAAAAACCTGTTGACCAGATAGCTACACCGTGTAATGATTACAGCGTGTAATCACGAAAGGAGAAGCTCATGAAAATGCATCAAATTGCCCCATTCGGGTTGCGGATGGCCAATGACCTAAAACATGAACTCATGAAGCGGGCGGACGCGAATAAGCGAAGCCTGAACAGTGAGCTGCTGGTCAGGCTCGAAGAAAGTATCAAGTCTGAACAAAAAAATGCCCCGACTGCGCTAACAGTCGGGGCACCGATTTGACATCCCCCTCTAGGAGAAATCACGTGAATTCTAACACCACTGCTCTGACGTTCCAATCCAAGACTTTTGATGTGATCGATCAAAAGGGCCAGCCGTGGCTGACGATGGCCGATATTGCCACCGTTCTCTATCGCAGAGGTACACCCCAAAGTGGTACCCCCTTGCTAGAGGGGGGTGACCAAAGTGGTCCACCCCCTGCAAATGCTATTCGACAAGTTCAGAAACTTTACCAGCGACATGCAGATGAATTCACGTCCGGCATGACGTCGCTGATCGAAATGGCGACATCGAGTGGGAAACAGAACATTCGCATCTTCTCGTTGCGTGGCGCGCACCTGCTGGCGATGTTCGCCCGCACACAGGTTGCCAAAGAATTCCGCGTGTGGGTGCTGGACATTCTCGACCGCGAGTTTGCATTCAAGCGCGGGGCGAACGACGTTCTGACTATTGAGCAAGCCGACCTCCTGCGTGAGACGATGACCTTGCACTGCGCGCGCTTGCCGAAGAAGCAGCAAGGCGCGTTCATGGTCAAAGGCTGGTCGAAGTTGAAGTCACACTTCAAGGTTGGTTACCGCCAGATTCCGCAGGAGCAGATCACCGAGGCGCTGTCGATCGTAACGCGACACGCCGCCGAATGGGAGTTGGTGGAGGATGAAGTGAAGCGGCCAGCCCAAGTCCTGCCAGATGGCCGCTGGCTGGTGGAAGTAGAATCCGGTCGGATCGCGACCTGCAAGGACGCATTCACGTATCACTCCGTGCCAGCGCAAGGAATTCCCGCTCTGGTCCGGGAGCCAGGACTTTTGCCGATCGACCTGCTGCCGCGCATCATTGCAGCGGCAAACGAGCGGCTGAACATCTGGGTTGATAACCAACTCAGCGTAGCAAGGCACCGCGTGAAGCCCGCATAAATTTCGCTCTCCCCACCCAACCCGCCCAGGCAACTCGGCGGGTTTTTTTATTTCCGAAAGGCTCCTATGGAAGCCAGCATGACGGCGCAAGCCAACGCAGTACAACTCGCGGCAATCACCGTTGAAGTCGCTCACCTCAAGGTCGCAGTCGCTGACCTCCGCAACACCAACGCATCGCAGTCCGCAAAGCTCGACCAGGTGCTGGCCCAACTCGCAGAAGCGCGAGGCGGCTGGCGCACGTTGATGCTCATCGGAGGCGCCGCCGGCACGATCGGCAGCGCCGCCACCTGGGTCTTTTCCCACATGAAAGGCTGATCATGAAACCGTCCGAACAGTGCTTCGCGCTGATCAAAGAATTTGAGGGCCTGCGGCTAAAGGCCTACATCTGCCCGGCTGGCATCCCGACCATCGGTTACGGCCGCACTCGCGGCGTGAAGATGGGCGACACCTGCACCGCTGAACAGGCCGAGGCCTGGTGCATCGAAGACGTCGAGCCGGCCGCGCGCGCCGTGCGCACGCTGGTGACTGTTCCGCTCGACCAGGGCCAGTTCGATGCCCTGTGCTCGTTCACCTACAACCTGGGAACGCGCCGGCTCGCTGAGTCCACGATGCTGATCCTGCTCAACAAGCGCGAGTACAAGAAGGCCGCCTGCCAGCTCCCCCTGTGGGTGAATGGCGGCGGTAAGCGCCTGCCCGGCCTAGTGCGCCGGCGCGCGGCTGAATTCCAACTGTTCATGAAAGGCACGCCATGAAACGCATCCTGCTGCTCGCCCTGCTGCTGGCCCTGCCCGGCTGCTCGAACCTGGCCATGCAATGCACCGGCACCTACACCGGCGATGAGGTGCGCGATGTCCGCAAATAGCCCGCGCTTCCTGTCCACCCTACGCACGGAGCGCGTCGACCTGCTGACGTGCGACCGGATCCTGCTCGCACCTCTGGCGTTCTCATCGAACCTGCTCGACCGCCTGGTCATCGTGCCTGAGGGTTACGTTACTGATTTTGCCTCGGTACCACGGGCACCCTTCACGTATTGGTTGTTCGGCGGCATCGGCGACGAGGCGGCGGTGGTGCACGACTTCGCGTATGAAACAGGCTTCGTGCCGCGCGACGTGGCCGACGACCTCTACCTCGAGGCGCTGGAGGCCTGCGGCGTGCCGGCGTGGCGGCGCCGGTCGATGTGGGCAGCCGTTCGCGCTTTTGGCGCAAGTCGATATCTCCAGCAGCGATGAACTTCGAAATCCATTCCATCACGCCCAGCGGCGGTGGCCACGTCCTGACCGTTCACCAGGAGCACAAGGACCGGCTGCCGCAACTGGTGGTCATCGCGGGCGAGCCGTGCGATTCGCCAGCTGTCGAGGCGATGATGGAGCGGCTGATGGGGGAGCCGCTGGAGAGTGTTTAGGTGGGAGGTGCTTCAGCTTGGGCAGCTTTCCAGGCCTTGTATTCCGGGTTGCGGTACAGCGACTCCTCGCGCACACCAGCCTTGCGTGCTGCGTCCCGGCCAGTCGCTCCGGTCTTCACAAGCTGGAGCGCTTTTTTCATCTCGGCCGAAATCTTAGGTGGCACTGTTCACCCGCTTAAAGCCATACTTGATGTCGAGCCTGTGCTGCACAGCTTGGCGGTAGAGTTCAAGAAATTCTTCGAATGTGATGGGGTTGGGCGCCTCTCGCCTGTTTTTCCATGGTTCGACAACATATTCTATTGCCTTTGGGTCTAGCCCTAGCATCGCGCCGACAAGAGCAAATGCGCCGTGCGAAGACTGCGCCGCAACTCCCGAAATAACGTTCCCGTACAAGTCCGGGATGTGCGTGCCAGCAATATCTTTTACTATCAGTTCCGCATCGTTTTCTACGTCCACCCAATCCAAAGATTTTCGCCGCTGGAAAAATTCGTGTACTTGGTCTTGGTCAAGGCCGTCGGTCTTCCAGTCGCCCCAGTCGGTTTTTGGGAAAGTCATGTTGTCCTCCTAAATTATTGAAGATTCATTGTATGACATAAAGTCATATGCAGCAAGCTCCTTGCTCGCCGTCAGGATTACAGAAACAACGGTGTAAGTCCTTGATTATTTGTTTAAAAAAGTCCCAAATTGTGGGTCTGGAAATGGGCTAATCGGTTGACCAAGTGCTTGATACTTAAGGGGTTTGCACCGTTGAGAAACATGTTTCAGATGTAATAACTTGCTTCAAGCTTCGCGTCACCGATCCCGGATTGCTATATTCCGCTTATCCGCTTACGGATCTGGAGACGACCATGAAATCCCCCCTTATTCTTGCAGCTCTGATCGCCATTGGCGCGGCTGCCACCATCCCGCTGTCTGCACAGGCCCAGCCGCATGTCTCGGTCGTGATCAGCAACGCCCCGCCCGCCCCCATCTACGAGCGCATCCCCGGTCCGCGTCGCGGCCACGTCTGGGCGCCCGGCTACTGGGAATGGCGCGGCCATCGCCATGACTGGGTGCCCGGCCACTACGTCGTTGCGCGGCCAGGTTATGTGTACGCGCCGCCGAGCTGGCACCATCGCGGCAACCGCTGGGTGATGGAACCGTCGCGCTGGAACCGCGGCCCGGGCCACCACTACGGCCCGCAGCCCGTGTATGTGCGCGGCCCTGACGGCTATGACCGCGACCGCGGCTACCGGGACCACCACCGCGACCGTGATCGCCACCACGGTAATGGCCGCGGGCGCGGCCCCGACTTCGACCGCGACGGCGTACCGAACTACCGTGACCGCGATCGCGACAATGACGGCATCCGCAACCGTCATGACCGCGACCGCGACGGCGACGGCGTGCGCAACCGCCACGACAGCCGGCCCGACAATCCCTATCGCCGTTGATCGACGCTGTTAATTCACGCTGTTAATTCACGGCCTGGCGTTTCAGGTGCTTGTCCAGAAACGCCAGGATCTTCGCGCTCGCTTCGGTCTGGTTTTTCTTCTTCGAGAAACCATGGCCTTCGTCGTCGAACACGACGTACTCGACGTCGACCTTGTTCTTGCGGACCGCTTCCACGATCTCGTCGCTCTCGGGCCGGATCACACGCGGATCGTTCGCGCCCTGGATCACCATCAGCGGCTTGATGATGCGGTGCGCGTGGAACAGCGGCGACGTCTCGACTAAAAATTCCTTGTCCTTGACCGGGTCGCCGATCTCGTCATACAGCGCCTTGCGCTGCGCTTCCCAATACGGCGGAATGCTCTCGAGCGTGCGCACCCAGTTACTCACGCCAAAGATGTCGATGCCGACCTTGAATGCCTCGGGCCGGAACGCCAGCGCCGCCAGCGTCATGTAGCCGCCGTAGCTGCCGCCCATGATGCCGATGCGCTCGGGATCGATGTACGACTGGCTCGCCAGCCAGGTTTTCGCTTCGATGCAATCCCACAGCGGCTCCATGCCGTGCTTGCGATCGTCCGCGCGGAAGAACGTCTTGCCATAGCCCGAGCTGCCCCGGTTGTTGATGCCCAGGACCGCGTACCCGTGATTGACCAGGTACTGGATCTGCGCGCTGTAGCCGCGCATCGTTTGTCCGCCCGGCCCACCGTGCACGTACACCACCGCCGGCACCTTGGCATTTGGCGCTGCGCCTTTCGGCTTGTAGTAAATCGACGGGATCACCGTGCCGTCGAACGACTTGAAGCGCACGACTTCGGCTTCCACCAGGTCATTCGGATCGATGGCCGGGTTCAGGCTGCGTGTGAGCTGCGTGGTCTTCTTGCTGCCAAAATCGTGCACGTACAGGTTGTTCGGCGAGCGGTCGCCATTCAGATAGAACGCCATCAGGCGGCCACTGGCCGAAAACGTCACCTGGCGCATCTCGCCGCCCGGCAGTTTTGGCAGCGTGACCGGCTTGCCGGCGGCGTCGAACACGCGCACGTCGATGCTGCCGTCGCGGTTGACGATGCTGACCCGGTTCGCGCCATTGCGCGAATAACTGGTGTCGAGCAGGTCCCAGTCGGCTTTCTCGACATCGCTTGTCGCGCCGCTGGCCAGATCGTATGCGGCGATGCGCGTGAACTCGCCGCCGGCATTGGTGGTGAACAGCAGGCGTTTGGATTGCGGATCGAACGTCGCCGCCGAGTGGCTGGCCGGCGCGGTGTGCGGCGTGATGTGCTTCATCGTGCGCGTGGGCAGGTGATACACGTAGACGTCGCTGTCGGACGTGGTGCTGGACTTGTCGAACGCGAGCCAGTTGCCGTCGCGGCTGATGTCCGAGACGTTCATACCGCTGTCGTTCTGGTACACCATCGTGCGGTCATAGCTGCCCGCGTCGTACAGGTAGATGTCGAAGAATTTCGGATCGCGCTCATTGGTGGCGACGTAGAAGCCGCTGCCATCGGGCTTCCAGCCGGCGAACGAGGCCTTCAGTTTGCCGGGTGTCAGGTCGCGCTCCTTGCCGCCCGGTTCGAGCACGTACAGGTGATTCTGCTCGTCGCCCCCGGTGTCGCGCGTAAACAGGATACGGTCGTCGTTGTAGAAGTAGCCCACCGCGTAGGTCGAATCGCCGGTGGACGTGGTCAGCGCGCGCGGCGTGCCGCCGCCCACCGGCAGCGTGTATGCATTGAAGATGCCGGACGCGTTACTGCTGAACAGGATCTGCCGCTCGTCCTTGCTGAACGAGGCGCCGGTCACGGAGGTCGTCGCCATGAACTGCTCGATCGTGTAGCGCTTGA
>Ga0308158_10000716_pt1 | contig 46098 bp, 41 predicted proteins | sample PhyBR2_FD_201038 | JGI IMG/M metagenome (GOLD analysis project Ga0308158, IMG submission 201038) | Phyllosphere microbial communities from UC Gill Tract Community Farm, Albany, California, United States - DLSLB.R2 | ecosystem: Host-associated > Plants > Phyllosphere > Unclassified | place: USA... | reverse complement strand
CAGGCGGCGAACGCGGCGCTGATCATCACGATCGGACGCCAGCTCGGCGTCTCCGACCGCGGCCTCGCGATCGCCCTGGCGACGGCGATGGTCGAATCCGGACTGCGCAACGTCGACCATGGCGACCGCGACTCGCTCGGGCTGTTCCAGCAGCGCCCGAGCACCGGCTGGGGCGCTGCCGAGCAGATCCTCGACGCCGATCGCAGCACCCGGGCCTTCTTCGGCGGTCAGAGCGATCCGAACGGCCAGATCACCCGTGGTCTTCTCGACGTCGCCGGCTGGGAATCGCTGCCCTTCACCGTCGCCGCGCAGACCGTGCAGATCTCCGCATACCCCGACAAATACGGTCAGTGGGAGACTCAGGCGTACCAGTGGCTCGCCCTCCACGGCTGAGACTCGCTGCAAACCGTCAGGCCCGAGGGGCGAGCCGTTCCGCAGGCTTTCAGCCTGCCTTCCCTAGAATCTTGACGTGACGACCAATCAGCAGGCCGACCCCCTCATCGGGCGACTTGTGGACGGTCGCTACCGCGTGCGGGCCCGCATCGCCCGCGGCGGCATGGCCACGGTGTACGTCGCGACGGACCTTCGGCTCGAGCGCCGCATCGCGCTCAAGGTCATGCACGCGCATCTGAGCGACGACTCCAACTTCCAGAGCCGATTCATCCAGGAGGCTCGCGCCGCTGCCCGGCTGGCCGACCCGCACGTGGTCAACGTCTTCGACCAGGGTCAGGACGGCGAGCTCGCGTACCTCGTGATGGAGTACCTGCCGGGCATCACGCTGCGCGAGCTGCTGCGCGAGCAGAAGCGCCTCACCATCTCGCAGACCATCACGATCATGGACGCCGTGCTCGCAGGCCTCTCCGCCGCGCACCGAGCCGGAATCGTGCATCGGGACGTCAAGCCCGAGAACGTGCTGCTGGCCGAGGACGGCCGCATCAAGATCGGCGACTTCGGACTCGCCCGCGCGACCACCGCCAACACCGCGACCGGCCAGCAGCTGCTGGGGACGATCGCGTACCTCGCCCCCGAGCTCGTGACGCGAGGAACCGCCGACGCGCGCAGCGACATCTATGCCCTCGGCATCATGCTCTACGAGATGCTCGTCGGCGAACAGCCCTACAAGGGCGAGCAGCCCATGCAGATCGCCTTCCAGCACGCGACCGAATCGGTGCCGCGTCCGAGCGTGCGCAATCCCGGCGTTCCCGAGCAGCTCGACGAGCTGGTGCTGTGGGCCACGGAGAAGTCTCCTGACGAGCGGCCGGATGACGCGGGCCAGATGCTCGAGCGCCTGCGAGAGATCGAACGAGACCTCGGCGTCGCCCCTGCGGTCGCCGCCACGAATGCGCCGCAGCGCTCACACGACTCCGGCGACCTCACCAAGGTCATGCCGCAGACCGCCGTGCTCGCCGACCCGACCGCACCGGTCCCCCAGGCGGTCGACAACGCCACGCTGCTTCGTCGGCGTTCGTCGAAGCGCCGCGCGCGGGGCGCCTTCCTCCTCACGCTCGTGCTGCTCCTCGCGATGGTCGCCGGCGGAGTGGGCTGGTGGTTCGGCTCGGGACCCGGATCGTTGATCGCGGTGCCTGCGGTGGCCGGAATGACTTACGAGGATGCCGCCAACGCGCTGACGGCCGACGGATTCGAGCCGCAGCGCCAGGACGAGTTCTCGGTCGACGTCGACGCGGGCACCGTGATCGACAGCGATCCTGGCGCGGGTGAGAGGCTCGACAAGGGCGTTCCGGTCGTGCTGATCGTGTCGAAGGGACCGGCGTCGCACGACATCGCCGCCGTCGCGGGCCAGGACGTCGAAGCCGTCAGGCAGGCGCTGGTGGCAGCGAACCTCGAGCTCACCGACGACGAGCAGTACTTCGACGACCTCGAGGGCGGCAAGGTGCTCAACGTCCGCATCACGCCACGCGCCGGCGGCGACGTCTTCGGCTGCGACCAGGGCTGCACGGTGTTCGAGAAGGACACCGCGACCATCCAGGTGTCCCTGGGCGCCGTGCCGGACGTCAGCGGCATGTCGGTCGATCAGGCGACGAAGACCCTCACCGACAAGGGGCTCGTCGTCAATCCGGAGAGCCAGTTCGTGTTCAGCGAGGACGTCGCCAAGGACAAGGTGATCGGCCGCGCCGACCGTGCCGAAGCCGGCTCCTGGCGCCCGGGCGACACGATCCAGCTGATCGTGTCGAAGGGTCCGCAGCTGTACGACGTCCCCGACGTCACGGGCATGACGCGCGACAAGGCGAAAGAGGCGCTGTCCGCCGCCGGGTTCCAGTGGAGCTACACGAGCGACACCATGATCCCCGACGTCGCGTGGGATCTCCTCGACAACAAGAACACGAAAGTCGTGTCGTACAGCCCCACGGATCCGCAGCGCAAGGGAGCGACCATCGTGCTGCAGATGGGTCTCAAGGACTGATCCGCGGACACGTCCCGTTCACCTTCGGGTTGCGGGCGCGTCACTTCGGCGGCACCTTCCGGACGCTTGACGGCAACACTCTGGCGAGTGCGCCCGTACCCGCCTACCTGGAGTGTGTCCCCATGCCCTCTCGTTCCCTTCCCGCCGCGCTGCTCGCGACCTGCCTGCTCGCTGGCGTCGTGACCGCCGCTGCGGCACCGGCCTCCGCCGCACCCGCCGGCTCCTTCACCCGCACTGCGACCTACCCCGTGTACCTCAACGTGCCCGAGGGCGTCGATCCGGCATCCGAGACCGTCGCCGAGATCTCCACGATCACGGCGGACGGCACGGTCGTGTACACCGACGCGATCGGGAAGCGCATCGGGTTCGTCGATGTCACAGACCCCGCGAACCCGGTCGGCACCGGAACCGTGTCTCTCGCCGATCTCGGACACGCCGACGACCAGCCCACGTCAGTCGCCTCCTACCGCGACTTCATCCTGGTGGTGATCGACGAGACGGGAGGCGACTTCACCGACCCTCGAGGTCGACTCGACGTGCTCCGCGCCTCCGACCGCACGGTCGTCCGCTCGATCGATCTCGGCGGGCAGCCCGACTCGATCGCGATCTCGCACGACGGAGCGTATGCCGCGATCGCGATGGAGAACCAGCGCGACGAGGACGCGACGCCCGTCGACGGCGAGGAAGGGGATCTGCCGCAGCTTCCCGGAGGGTTCGTCCAGGTCCTCGATCTCGGCGCGGACCCGGCCTCGTGGACTGCGACGCCCGTGCCGTTCCTGGACGAGGCGGGCGCGCCGCTGCCCATCGTCGCCGCAGCCGGACTCGACACCCCGCAGGATCCCGAGCCCGAGTACGTGACGATCAACGACGACAACGAACTCGCCGTCACCCTGCAGGAGAACAACGGCATCGCCGTGATCGATCTCGAGACGAAAGCACTGACCTCGGTGTTCTCGGCGGGCAGCGTCGCGCTCACGGGCGTCGACGTCGTCAAGGACGGGCGCATCGACCTCACCGACTCACTGCCAGCGGCCCCGCGCGAGCCCGACTCGATCGCCTGGGTCGGTGACGGCCTCGTCGCCACCGCGAACGAGGGCGACTGGAAGGGCGGCACACGCGGGTGGACGGTCTTCCGCACGGAGACCGGCCGACCGGTGTGGGACGCCGGGAACTCGTTCGCGAACATCGCCGTCCAGTACGGTCTGCACAACGAGGACCGGGCGGCCAAGAAGGGGGCGGAACCCGAAGGGCTCGCCTTCGCCGAGTTCGACGGCACTCCGTACGCGTTCGTCGCGAGCGAGCGGTCGAACTTCGTCGCGGTCTACGACATGACGAGCCCCGAGTCTCCGCGGTTCGAGCAGATCCTCTTCACCACGAACGGCCCCGAGGGCATCCTGCCGGTGCCGTCGAAGAACATGCTCGTCGTCTCGAGCGAGACCGACGACGCTGACGCGGGCGTGCGCGCCTCGGTGAGCATCTTCGAGTTCGGCGCCACCGGTGGAGCCTCGCAGCCGAGCATCGTCTCGGATGCCGTGGGCGGCGCGCCGATCGGCTGGTCGGCCCTCGGCGCGCTGACCGGCCACCCCACCGACCCCGCCGTCGTCTACGCCGCGAGCGACGCAGTCGTCTCCCCCGCGACCATCTACTCGGTCGACGTCTCGGCGGAACCGGCTCGCATCACCTCCGCGACTCCCGTGACGGAGAACGGCTCCCCTGCGGCACTCGACGTCGAGGGCGTCTCCGCGTCCGCCGACGGCACGTTCTGGCTGGCCGTCGAGGGCTCCTCAGGCGCCGACGACACGATCGTGCACACGGATGCGGCGGGAGCCGTGCTCGACCGGTACCCGCTGCCCGCGGACGTCGCCGCTCACGTCGGCAAATGGGGCTTCGAGGGCGTCACCACCACGGGCGAGGGCGACGACCTGCGCGTGTGGAGCGTCATCCAGCGTCCGCTCTGGAACGACCCCGCCGATCTCGCCGCCGGCACAGTCGACGGCGACGACGTCGCCCGCATCGGGAGCCTGAACCCCGCGACCGGTGCGTGGGAGTGGTTCGGCTACCGTCTGGAGCACACCGCCGCGGACGGAGACTGGATGGGCCTGTCGGAGATCACCGCGATCGACCAGGACACGTTCGCGATCATCGAACGCGACAAGCTGAACGGCCCGGCCGCGACTGTCAAGCGCGTCACTCGCGTCGACATCCCGGCGGATGCCGCGGCATCCGCCTTCGGTCAGCCGCTGACCATCCTGGAGAAGTCGACCGCGATCGACGTGCTGCCCGCGCTGCGCTCCACGGCGGGGTGGACGCAGGAGAAGCTCGAGGGGTTCGCCGTCGCCGCCGACGGCCGCCTGTACGGCGTCACCGACAACGACGGCTTGAAGGACGCGACGGGCGAGACCGTGTTCCTGCGGCTCGGCGCCGCCTCCGAGGTCTTCCCCGACATCACCGCTCCGGCGGAGGCGTCGATCGCGGTCAGCGCGAGCACGGTGAAGGCCGGAGGCACCGTCGAGGTGACCGGCACGGGCTTCCCCTCCGAGACGGCAGTGCGTCTCGAACTGCACAGCGAGCCGGTGGTCCTCGGGACGGCGACGACCGATGCGCAGGGATCCCTGAGCTTCACCGCCACCATCCCCTCCACGACCGCTGCGGGAGCGCATGAGATCGTCGCCCTCGCCGGCGATGTCACGGCGGCGACCGGCGTCACCGTGACGGCTGCCGGTGGTGTGACGGGCCCCGGCACGGGCGGGGTCACGGCGCCGAGCACCGGAGGGGGCTCGACAGGGGGTCTCGCCACGACGGGCGGCGACACGACCTGGCTGATCCCGGTCGCGATCGGCGCCGGCATCCTGCTCCTCACGGGTGCCACGCTCACCCTTCTGCGCCGTCGCGCACGCGGCTGACGCGCGCGTCGCACGGTTGAAATGCGCGTCGCGCGGTCGAAGTTCGTTCGCGCTGCTGTAACTTCAGCAGCGCGAGCGGGGTCGAGCAGCGCGACGCGCGCAACAGCCAGCGCGAGATCGCGAAATGCAGTTCGCAGAGACGAAGAACCGCCCTTCCGATCCGGAAGGGCGGTTCTTCGTGTGCTGCGGAAGACGTCAGCGCTTCTCGAGCTCCTCTGCCACGAGGAAGGCGAGCTCGAGCGACTGCATGTGGTTCAGGCGCGGATCGCAGAGGCTCTCGTAGCGGGTCGCGAGGGCGGCCTCGTCGATCTGCTCGGAGCCGCCGAGGCACTCGGTGACATCGTCACCGGTGAGTTCGACGTGGATGCCGCCGGGGAACGTGCCCACGGAACGGTGTGCTTCGAAGAACCCGCGCACCTCGTCGACCACGTCGTCGAAGCGACGGGTCTTGTAACCGGTCGGGGTCGTGATGCCGTTGCCGTGCATCGGGTCGGTGACCCACAGAGGCTGCGCGCCCGAGTCGCGGACGGCCTCGAGCAGCGGCGGCAGCGCATCGCGGATCTTGCCCGCGCCCATGCGCGTGATGAACGTCAGCCGGCCGGGCTCGCGGTTCGGGTCGAGCTTGTCGATCAGCGCGAGTGCCGTCTCCGGCGTCGTGGTCGGTCCGAGCTTCACGCCGATGGGGTTGCGGATCTTCGAGAAGTAGTCGACGTGCGCGCCGTCGAGCTCACGCGTGCGCTCCCCGATCCACAGGAAGTGGGCCGACGTATTGTACGGGGTGTCCGTGCGCGAGTCGATGCGCGTCATCGGGCGCTCGTAGTCCATCAGCAGACCCTCGTGGCCCGTGAAGAACTCGACCCGCTTCAGCTCGTCGAAATCGGCGCCGGCCGCCTCCATGAACTTGATGGCGCGGTCGATGTCCGCCGCCATGCGCTCGTATCGCTGGTTCGCGGGGTTCTGCGCGAAGCCCTTGTTCCACGAGTGCACCTCGCGAAGGTCGGCGAAGCCTCCCTGCGTGAAGGCGCGGATGAGGTTCAGCGTCGAGACGGCCGTGTGGTACCCCTGCAGCAGGCGGCCCGGGTCGGCCCGACGAGAGCCCTCGGTGAAGTCGTAGCCGTTGACGATGTCACCGCGGTAGGCGGGGAGCGTGACATCGCCGCGGGTCTCGTCGTCGCTGGAGCGGGGCTTGGCGAACTGGCCCGCCATGCGGCCCATCTTCACCACCGGCATCGAGGCGCCGTAGGTGAGCACGACGGCCATCTGGAGCACGGTCTTGATCCGGTTGCGGATCTGCTCGGCGGTCGCGCCGGCGAAGGTCTCGGCGCAGTCGCCGCCCTGCAGCAGGAAGGCCCGGCCGGATGCGGCACGCGCGAGTCGATCGCGGAGGTTGTCGACCTCGCCCGCGAACACGAGCGGCGGCAGCGCGGCGATCTGCTGTGACACCTCGGCGACGCGTTCGGCATCGGGCCACTGGGGCTGCTGCTTGATCGGGAGCGAGCGCCACGCATCAAGGGCGTCGATGTGGTGCTGTTGCATGCACCCAGCCTAGTGGTCGGCGGGTCTCAGGAGCGTCGTGAGGCGGCGGCCGGAAGGCGGTCCTTCACGGTCGAGGCGTAGACGTCCTCGTACTCCTGCTCCCCCAGCCGCTGCAGCGCAACCATGATCTCGTCCGTGACGGAGCGGAGGATGTAGCGGTCGTTCTCCATGCCCGCATAGCGCGAGAAGTCGAGCGGCTCGCCGATCACGATGCCCACGCGCATGACATTGGGGATGCGCTGTCCGATCGGCATCGCGGTGTCCGTGTCGACCATGATCACCGGGATCACCGGCACCTTCGCCTCCAGCGCCATCCGCGCGATACCCGTGCGACCGCGATAGAGCTTGCCGTCGGGGCTGCGCGTGCCCTCCGGATAGATGCCGAGCAGGTCGCCGCGGCCGAGCACCTGGAGCCCTGTGTTCAGCGAGGCCTCCGACGCCTTCCCGCCGGAGCGGTCGATCGGGATCTGACCGGTCGCGCTCATGAAGAAGCGCGTGGCCCAGCCTTTGATGCCCCGCCCGGTGAAGTAGTCGCTCTTGGCCAGGAACGACATGGACCTGTCGAGCATCAGAGGCAGGAAGATCGAGTCCGCGAACGACAGATGGTTGCTCGCGAGGATCGCCGCACCGGTCGCGGGCACATTGGCCCTCCCGACGACCCAGGGGCGGAAGACCGCCTTGACCACGGGGCCGATCACCACGTACTTCATCAGCCAGTAGAACATCGGGTGAAGTCTAGCGCCGTGCGCGGCATCCGTTCACGAAGGCGACTGAGTCCCACAACAGGTGATATTGAGTCCCATGCTTTAGACTCGTTGCAACACCGTGCCCGACCGGTACCGAAGGAGCTGCCGTGGTTCAGTTTGAAGTCCCCGCCGTCGTCCCCGCCGACCCCGACGCGAACATCGCCGACATCCTGGTGAAGCGGGTCGAGGCCACTCCGGATCGTGCTCTCTTCTCCGTGCCGGACGGCGCCGGCTGGCGCGACATCTCCGCCGCTGATTTCCAGACGGCCGTGATCGCCCTCGCCAAGGGCTTCGCCGCCGCGGGGATCCAGCCCGGCGAGAAGGTCGGCTTCCTCGCGCGCACCACGTACGAATGGACCCTCGTCGACTTCGCGCTCTTCTACGCCGGTGCCGTGATGGTGCCGATCTACGAGACGAGCTCGCCGAGTCAGATCCAGTGGATCCTCGAGGACTCCGGTGCGATCGCCCTCATGGTGGAGTCGCCCGAGCACTTCGCCCGCGTCGACGAGGTGCGCGGTGACCTCCCGCTGATCCGCGAGATCTGGCAGATGCACCTCGGGGCGATCGACACGCTCACCGCACAGGGCGCCACCGTGACGGATGCCGAGATCGAGCGCCGCCGCAATCTCGCGATCGGCAGCGACATCGCGACCCTGATCTACACCTCCGGCTCCACCGGGCGCCCCAAGGGCTGCGTGCTCACGCACAGCAACTTCGTCGAACTGGCGCGCAACTCGGCGAAGGCGCTGGACAAGGTCGTGCAGACCCCTGGCGCATCGACGCTGCTGTTCATCACGACCGCGCACGTGTTCGCGCGGTTCATCTCGATCCTCGACATCCACGCGGGCGTCCGCACCGGCCACCAGCCCGACACCCGCCAGCTGCTGCCGGCCCTCGGCTCCTTCAAGCCCACGTTCCTCCTCGCGGTGCCCCGCGTCTTCGAGAAGGTGTACAACTCGGCCGAGCAGAAGGCTGAGGCCGGAGGCAAGGGCAAGATCTTCCGCGCGGCGGCCGACGTTGCCATCGAGCACTCCAAGCTCCTCGAAGAGGGCAAGGCCATTCCCTTCGGCATGAAGCTGAAGTTCGCCCTGTTCAACAAGCTCGTGTACAGCAAGCTCCGCGAGGCGATGGGCGGCAACGTCGTCTACGCCGTCTCCGGGTCCGCGCCCCTCGGCGCCCGTCTCGGCCACTTCTTCCACAGTCTCGGCGTCGTGATCCTCGAGGGTTACGGTCTCACAGAGACCACCGCCCCGGCGACCGTGAACCTCGCGGACAAGTCGAAGATCGGCACAGTCGGTCCAGCGCTTCCCGGCGTCGGCGTCCGTCTCGCTGACGACGGCGAGATCGAGGTGCGCGGCATCAACGTGTTCAAGGAGTACTGGAACAACCCGCAGGCGACGGCTGACGCCTTCAGCGAGGGCGGCTGGTTCCGCACCGGCGACATCGGCAGCTTCGACCCCGAGGGCTTCCTCACGATCACGGGACGCAAGAAGGAGATCATCGTCACCGCCGGCGGCAAGAACGTGTCGCCTGCGGCTCTGGAGGACCCGATCCGCGCCAATCCGATCATCGGCCAGGTCGTCGTCGTGGGCGACCAGAAGCCGTTCATCGCGGCACTCGTCACGCTCGACCCCGAGATGCTGCCCACGTGGCTCGCCAACAACAACCTCCCCACGAACATGTCGCTGTCCGAGGCCTCGACGAATCCCGCCGTGCGCGCCGAGATCCAGAAGGCCGTCGATGCCGCGAACGCACGCGTATCGCGAGCGGAGTCCATCCGCAAGTTCACGATCCTGGACTCCGAGTGGACCGAGGCCTCAGGTCATCTGACGCCGAAGCTCTCGATCAAGCGCAACGTGATCATGAACGACTTCGCCGACGAGATCGCCGCGATCTACGACGAGCCGGTCGCGACCACGAACGTCGCCATCGGAGGCTGAGCAGACCGAGACGGATGACGAAGGGCCTCGCGGAAGCGGGGCCCTTCGTCATCCGTTGGTCGCTCTGAACTCGTCGACCCGTCAGAACCAGGAGCTCTCGCGCACTTCGCGCATCGCGATCTTGCGGGTCTCGGGGTCGAGTCGCGACAGGTACAGCTTGCCGTCGAGGTGGTCGGTCTCGTGCTGGAGCGCCTGCGCGAGCAGCCCCTCCCCCTCGAGCACGACCGGGTTGCCGTCGAGGTCGATGCCCTCGACGCGCGCCCAGGGGTGGCGGAGCGCCTCGTGCCAGAGCCCAGGCACAGACAGGCATCCCTCTCCCGTCGGCACCGCCTCGCCGCGCACCTCGGTGAGCACCGGATTCAGGACGTATCCGATGTCGCCGTCGATGTTGTAGCTGAACGCACGCAGCGCGACGCCGATCTGCGGGGCGGCGACGCCGGCGCGACCGGGCAGCTCGACGCTGTCGACGAGGTCGGTCACGAGCGCTCGCACACCGTCGTCGATCTCGTCGATCGGCGCGCACACCGTGCGCAGCACGGGGTCGCCGAAGACACGGATCTCGCGGACGGCCATCAGGCGGCCTTGGCCCGGAGGCCCTCGACGAGCTGTGCCGCGAGCTCGCGCGCTGCCACGCGGGTCTCGGGCTGCAGCGAGGAGAACGCGATCGTGCCGCCGCCGGCGATGTGCGCGTCGTAGGGCATCCGCACGACCTTCTTCGCCCTGGTGCGGAAGTGCGACTCCAGTTCGTTCAGGCGCACCAGCGGCGCACCCGGGGTCGACTGGTTCAGCACGATGATCGCCTCTCGCGCCTGGTCGGCATAGCCGTTCGTCTCCAGCCAGGTCAGCGTCTCGGACGCCAGGCGCGCCTCGTCGACGCTGAGACCCGACACGATCACGATCTGGTCGGCGAGGTCGAGCGTGGCGGACATGACCGAGTGGACGATGCCGGTGCCGGTGTCTGTGAGCACGAGCGAGTAGTAGTGCGCCGCGACGTCCGCGACATCACGGTAGTCGCTGTCGCTGAAGGCCTCGGCGATGCGCGGGTCGGAGTCGGAGGCGAGCACATCGAGGCGCGTCGCATCGCGCGCGACGATGGCCGAGATGTCGTGATAGCCCCGCACCTCGTCGTGGATGCGCACGAGATCGCGCACGGACTTGGAGTGGTTCGGGCGCGCGATCCGGTCAGCGAGGGTTCCGCGGTCGGGGTTGGCGTCGACCGCGATGACGCGGTCCTCTCGCGCATCGGCGAGGGCCATCCCGAGCAGCGCCGTGATCGTCGTCTTTCCCACGCCGCCCTTGCGCGAGAGCACGGGGACGAACCGGGCACCGCCGGACAGCGGGGCGGAGATGCGGGCGCTGAGCGCCTTGCGCTCGCGAGCCCGCTTTCCGTCTCCGATGTTGATGCGGCGTCCGGAGACCGTGTAGAGGAAGTGGCTCCACGCGCCCTCCGGCTCAGGCCTGGTGACCTGGTGCGGGTCGAGCAGCCGGTCGGCGGTGAGCAGATCGGCGCTCTCGCGCGACGAATCGCCCAGATCGTCCAGTCGCTTCGAGGTGAGCGCCACTTCGGCGCGCGCGGCCCGCGTCTGTGGAGCCGTGGTCTTGTCCTTCGAGGTGTCCACGACAGTGCTCTCCTTCACGGGTGCGGGCCGGGAGACGGATGCCGCGGCTGCGGCCGCCTTGGCTTCGATGTCGGCCTTGGCGCGCGCGATGAACGCGGCGGCCGCGGCGGCTTCCTCGGCGACGACGTCGACGGGCTTCCGCTTGGAACCCAAGGAGAGGACGGGCTCTTCCTCGGCGACGACATCCTCAGCGGGTGCCTCGGCGACGGGTTCGGGTTCCAGTTCCGGTTCCGTTTCGGGCTCGGGCTCGGGCTCGACATCAGCTTCGTCGAGCTGCTCGGACTCCTGCGGAGCGACGGCGTCCACGGGCTCAGCGATCGCCTCGACGGCAGGCTCAGGAGTCGACTCGACCGCGGCCTCCTCGGGAGCGTCCGCCGCGACGGCATCCACAGGCTCCGAGCGGGGAACGGGCACGTCCTCCGCAGGCAGCTCGATCACGATCGACTCGAGCGCGGCGTCCGCCGGAGGCTGCGGCGCCTCGGGCGCCGGCTCGAGGACCGGCTCGTCGATGATGAGGTCGACGACCTCGCCGTCGACGACGTCCTCGTCGGCGAGATCGTCCTCATCCGCCTGCGGGAGGGTCACCTTCACCTGAGCTGTGCCGCCGAGGATGCCGATCGCCGAGGTGTCCAGGGATGCCGCGTCGTCGAGCACACCTCTCGACTCCTCGTCCGCAGGCGGTGTCTTCTTCGTGGTCACGTGTCACTCCAAGCTCGTGCGGCCCCGTCGCGCCCCAGCGCGACCTCGCCCGCACAAGATTAGTGCGAAGGGCTGATGACGACCAAAAGATCCCCGGCATCCACCTGCTGCGTGGCGCCGATCGCGAGCCGTTCGATGACGCCATCGACCGGCGCGGTGATGGCCGCTTCCATCTTCATCGCCTCGATGGACGCGACCGGCTCGCCGGCGCGCACCGTCGCTCCGACCTCGGTCTTCAGGGTGACGACTCCCGAGAACGGGGCAGCCACGTGCCCGGTCACCGAGGTGTCGGCCTTCTCGACCTCGTGCGCGTCGACCACGATGGCGCGATCACGGACGAACACCGGGCGCAGTTGGCCGTTCAGGGTCGTCATGACCGTGCGCATGCCCCTCTCGTCCGCATCCCCGATCGCCTCGAGGCCGACGTAGAGCTGCACGCCCCTGTCGATCTCGATCAGGTGCTCCTGGCCCTGGACGAGTCCGTACAGGTAGTCGCCCGTGTCGAGGACGGAGAGGTCGCCGTACTGCTCGCGCGCCTGCTCGTACTCGCGCGTCGGCGCGGGGAAGAGCAGCGTGTTCAGCCGAGCGCGCCGGGTAGCGCTGTCACCGGCGAGTGCCGCCTCGTCGTCGGCGCTGATCTCGGTCAGGCCCGTGCGCACCGAACGCCCGGCGAGCACCTTCGTGCGGAAGGGCTCGGGCCAGCCGCCGGGCAGATCGCCCAGCTCTCCGGCCATGAAGCCCACGACGGAATCGGGCACGTCGTACTTCTCGGGATTGGCCTCGAAGTCGGCGGGATCCGCCTTCACGGCCGCCAGGTGCAGGGCGAGGTCGCCGACCACCTTCGACGACGGAGTGACCTTCGGCACGCGTCCGAGGATGCGATCCGCCGCCGCGTACATGTCCTCGATGAGCTCGAAGTCGTCGGCGAGACCCAGCGCCTTGGCCTGCTGACGCAGATTCGACAGCTGACCGCCCGGGATCTCGTGGTGGTACACCCGGCCCGTGGGTCCTGGCAGGCCCGACTCGAACGGCGCGTAGGTGCGGCGCACGGCCTCCCAGTACGGCTCGAGGTCCGACACGCCGTCGAGGTCGATGCCGCTGTCGCGCTCGGTGTGCGCGAGAGCGGCCACCAGAGACGACAGCGACGGCTGGCTGGTCGTGCCGGACAGCGGAGCGGATGCCGCGTCGACCGCGTCGACCCCGGCAGCGCTGGCCGCGAGCAGCGTCGCGAGCTGGCCGCCAGGGGTGTCGTGCGTGTGCAGATGCACGGGCAGGTCGAACCGCTCGCGCAGCGCGGCGACGAGCTTCGCCGCCGCAGCGGGCCGCAGGAGACCTGCCATGTCCTTGATCGCGATGATGTGGGCACCGGCGGCCACGATCTCATCCGCGAGTCTCAGGTAGTAGTCGAGCGTGTAGAGGTCCTCGGCGGGATTGAGCAGATCTCCGGTGTAGCAGAGGGCGACCTCGGCGACTGCTGTGCCGGTGGCGCGCACCGCCTCGATGGCCGGCCGCATCTGCTCGACGTCGTTGAGTGCGTCGAAGATGCGGAAGATGTCGATGCCGCTGGCGGCGGCCTCGGCGACGAACGCCTCGGTGACGGCGGTGGGATAGGGCGTGTATCCGACCGTGTTGCGGCCGCGCAGCAGCATCTGGATCGCGACGTTCGGCAGCGCCGCACGCAGCTTGTCGAGTCGCTCCCACGGGTCTTCGCCGAGGAAGCGCAGGGCGACGTCGTAGGTGGCCCCTCCCCACGCCTCGACGGACAGCAGGCCGGGTGTCAGACGGGCAATGTACGGGGCGGCCGCGACCAGGTCCTTGGTGCGGACGCGGGTCGCCAGCAGCGACTGGTGCGCGTCACGGAAGGTCGTGTCGGTGATCGCCAGCGCGGACTGCGCGCGCAGGTCCGCCGCGAAGCCCTCCGGGCCGAGTTCGAGCAGGCGCTGGCGCGAGCCCGGAGCGGGGACCGCGGACAGATCGATCTTCGGGAGCTTGGTCGCGGGGTCGACGACACCGGGGTGCACGCCGTGCGGCTTGTTCACCGTCACGTCGACGAGCCAGTTCAGGATCTTGGTGCCGCGATCCTTCGAGACGTGGCCGCGGAGCAGCTCGGGACGCTCGTCGATGAACGACGTGCTCACGTCTCCTGCGACGAAGGCCGCATCGTCCAGCAGCGCCTGCAGGAACGGGATGTTCGTCGACACGCCGCGGATGCGGAACTCGGCCAGTGCGCGGCGGGCGCGGGCGACCGCCGCGGGGAAATCGCGTCCACGACACGTGAGCTTGGCGAGCATCGAGTCGAAGTGCGGGCTGATCTGCGCGCCCTGGTGCACCGTCCCGCCGTCCAGGCGGACCCCGGCACCGCCGGGCGACCGGTAGGTCGTGATCTTTCCGGTGTCCGGACGGAAGCCCTGCGTGGGGTCCTCCGTCGTGATCCGGCACTGCAGGGCCGCGCCCCTGAGGTGCAGGTTCTCCTGCTGCAGGCCGAGCTCTGCGAGGGACTGTCCCGATGCGATCCGCATCTGGCTCTGCACGAGGTCGACGTCGGTGACCTCCTCCGTCACTGTGTGCTCGACCTGGATGCGCGGATTCATCTCGATGAAGACGACCTCGCCCGCACGCTCCCCCGCCGTCTCGAGCAGGAATTCCACGGTGCCGGCGTTCTCGTATCCGATAGAGCGCGCGAACGCCACGGCGTAGGCGTGCAGGGCGGTGCGGATGCCGTCGTCCAGGTTCGGCGCGGGAGCGATCTCGACGACCTTCTGATGGCGCCGCTGCACCGAGCAGTCGCGCTCGAACAGGTGCACGGTCTCGCCGGTCTTGTCGGCGAGGATCTGCACCTCGATGTGGCGCGGGCGCAGCACGGCCTGCTCGAGGAACATGCGCGGGTCGCCGAAGGCGCTGGCTGCCTCGCGCATCGCCTCGGCCAGCGCGGGCGCCAGGTCTCCCTTGGCCTCGACCCGGCGCATGCCTCGGCCCCCGCCTCCGGCGACGGCCTTCGCGAACAGCGGGAAACCGATCGCCTCGGACTGCGCGACGAGGGCGTCGATGTCGTCCGACGCCTCGGTCGACCGCAGCACGGGCACCCCCGCCTCGATCGCGTGACGCTTGGCCTCGACCTTGTTCCCGGCCATCTCGAGCACCTTCGCGGGCGGCCCGATGAAGACGATGCCGTTCGCTGCGGCCTTCTCGGCCAGCTCCGGGTTCTCGGAGAGGAACCCGTAGCCCGGGTAGATGGCGTCGGCGCCCGCCTCTCGGGCGACGCGGATGATCTCGTCGACGTCCAGATAGGCGCGCACGGGATGACCGCGCTCGCCGATCTCGTACGCCTCATCAGCTTTGAGCCGGTGGACCGAGCCGCGGTCCTCATGAGGGAAGACGGCGACCGTCCTCGCCCCGACCTCGAATGCCGCACGGAAGGCGCGGATCGCGATCTCGCCGCGGTTCGCCACAAGGATCTTCTTGAACATGCACACCTCTGAGAGCTCGATGCACGGCCTTTTCGACGCGCATGGGGCGGGGCTGAGTGTTCCCCCAGCCTAGGGGAAGGTAACGTGGAGTCCGTGCACGTACTCAGCGTCAGCTCTCTCAAGGGGGGCGTCGGCAAGACGACCGTCACTCTCGGCCTGGCCTCAGCGGCCTTCGCCCGGGGTGTTCGGACGCTCGTCGTCGACCTCGACCCCCAGTCCGACGTCTCCACGGGGATGGACATCCAGGTGGCCGGCCGGCTCAACGTCGCCGACGTCCTGGCGAACCCGAAGGAGAAGATCGTCCGTCAGGCGATCACCTCCAGCGGCTGGGCGAAGGTGCACCCCGGCACGATCGACGTCCTCATCGGCAGCCCTTCGGCGATCAACTTCGACGGGCCCCACCCCAGCGTCCGCGACGTGTGGAAGCTCGAGGAGGCTCTCGCCTCCGTCGAGGCGGACTACGACCTCGTGCTCATCGACTGCGCCCCTTCGCTGAACGCCCTGACCCGCACGGCGTGGGCGGCGAGCGACCGCGTGATGGTCGTCACGGAGCCAGGGCTGTTCTCGGTGGCTGCCGCCGACCGCGCGCTGCGCGCCATCGAGGAGATCCGCCGCGGCCTCTCCCCCCGTCTGCAGCCTCTGGGCATCGTCGTGAACCGCGTCCGCCCGCAGTCCATCGAGCATCAGTTCCGCATCAAGGAGCTGCGCGACATGTTCGGTCCGCTCGTCCTCTCGCCTCAGCTTCCGGAGCGCACGTCGCTGCAGCAGGCGCAGGGAGCGGCGAAGCCGCTGCACATCTGGCCCGGCGACTCCGCGCAGGAGCTGGCGGCCGACTTCGACTCGCTGCTCGACAGGATCATCCGCACGGGACGGATCCAGGTTCCCGAGGCCGGCGCCTGACGCACAGCCTCACACACGCGAAACGCCCGCTCATCGAGCGGGCGTTCTCCGTATCCGGGGCGCGCTCCGCGAGAAGCGCTTAGGCCGACGAGCAGAGCTTACGCGGAGCGTTTGGCGCGGCGAGCACCGAGCTCGTCCACCGGATCGGGCGCGGTCGGGTCGAACTGCACGAGGGTCGACTCGACCTCACGGAGCACCTTGCCGACGGCGATGCCGAACACGCCCTGTCCGCGGCTGACCAGGTCGATGACCTCGTCGTTCGACGTGCACAGGTAGACCGAGGCGCCGTCGCTCATCAGGGTGGTGCCGGCGAGGTCGCGGATGCCGGCACGACGCAGCTCTTCGACCGCGGTGCGGATCTGCTGGAGCGAGATGCCCGTGTCGAGCAGGCTCTTCACGAGCTTGAGGACGAGGATGTCGCGGAAGCCGTAGAGACGCTGAGATCCCGAACCGCTCGCGCCGCGCACCGTGGGCTCGACGAGCTCGGTGCGGGCCCAGTAGTCCAGCTGACGGTACGTGATGCCCGCCGCACGTGCGGCCACCGCGCCGCGATAGCCGACCTCGTCGTCCATTGCCGGAAGACCGTCCGTGAAGAGGAGTTCCGGCACGAACCGCGGGTCGCCTGCACGCTCGTCCGCACTCATCTGAAGTCCTCCCTGGAAGCTGATACCTCCACGCTAGAGCAGTGCCCTGACCCCGGCAATGACATCCGTGCGACCCCGAAGGTGTGTCGCAACCAGTTCGTTACGAAAGCAGCCGGCCCAGCGCATCCTTGACGAAGAGCGAGCGCACTTCGTCGATCTTGGACGCCAGTTCCGGCGCCATCTCGCTCGCCTTGGCGCGCGATGCGGCATCCGTTCTGCGCAGCAGCGCCGACAGCGCCGATTCGATGAGAGCGACCTCGCGCTCGGCCCCCTGACGGAGCGAGCGGAGATGTCTCGGCTCGATGCCGTGGCGGTCGAGACCGACCAGACTGCGCAGCAGGGTGACGGATGCCTCGGTGTAGGTCTCCTGTGCGGCCATCACGCCGGTGCTGATCGCATCGTTGAGCAGCTGCGGACCGGCTCCAGCCGCGGCGAGGAGCTCTTCGCGGCGGTAGCGGCGAGGCGTCGGGGCGATCGAGGGAGGCGGCACGATCGCCGCCGACTCGCCGGAGGCCTCCGCCTCGTCGAGCTGCTCGCGGATGACGCTGAGCGGCAGATAGTGATCGCGCTGCAGGGTGAGACCCAGCCGCAGGCGCTCGATGTCCGCCTGAGAGAACTTGCGGTACCCGGATTCGGTGCGGGAAGGGGTGACGATCCCCTGCACTTCGAGGAAGCGCAGCTTGCTGGACGACAGATCGGGGAACTCCGGCGTCAACCGGGCCAGGACCTGGCCGATACTCAGCAGGCCCGCGGACGCACTGCGTTCGCGGGCGGGAGAGGACGCCATCAGTCGTTCGCCGCCGCGCGGTCGAGGGGCGAGGCGAAGAAGTTCAGCCGGAACTTGCCGACGCGCAGTTCGGCGCCGTCGGCGATGGCTGCACGGTCGACCCGTTCGCCGTTCACATACGTGCCGTTGAGCGAGCGCTGATCGATGATCTCGAACGAGCTGCCGTTGCGGGTGATCTCCGCATGACGACGCGACACCGTCACGTCGTCGAAGAAGATGTCGGCCTCGGGGTGTCGACCGACCGTCGTCACGTCGGTGTCGAGGAGGTAGCGGGCGCCCGCGAGGGCGCCGGAGCGGACCAGCAGAAGCGCACTGCCCGCGGGCAGGGCTGCGATGGCGCTCTGCTCCACATCGGTGAGTTCGACGCCGAAGGGCACGAAGGAGAGATCCGAGTCGTGCCCGAACGTCTGGGTCACGTCGTGCCTCTGCTCGCCGGAACGGTGGATCGCGGCGTCGCCGGCTGGTCGGCTGTCGTTGTCTGTCACTATGCCCTCCTGATCGTCCAGACTAACCGATGCGGAGCCGCTCGCGGGAGGCCGCTTCGCACTCAGCCCCCGCATACCGGACATTCATAGGCTGGACATGTGAAAACAGCCGCCCGCAGCATCCCGTTCGCCCCCCTCGCCCTCGCCGCGGCCCTGCTCGCCGCGTTCCTCGTGCTGTTCGCGCCGCTCTCCGCGTCGGCGCACGACACCCTCGTCGCGTCGTCTCCCGTGGCGGACAGCACGGTCGAGACCCTGCCCGCTGAGATCACGCTCACGTTCAGCGACAAACTGATCACCGGCGAGGGGGCGACGGAGCTCGTCGTCACCGACGCCTCGGGCGCGTCGGTCGTGAACGGTCCCGCAACGGTGAACGGGGCGATCGTCACTCAGCCCCTCGTGGCGGGCGGTGCGGCCGGGACGTACCACGTGAAGTGGAAGATCGTCTCCAGCGACGGCCACCCGACTGCGAACGAGTTCTTCTTCACCGTGACCACGAGCACGCTCACCGACCCCACGGCCCAGCCGTCTCCGGCCCCGTCCGCGACTGCCGCGCAGACCGTCGACCCCGTGAACACGCCGGTCGCGGATCCGGTCGACTCCTCGGGCGACGCGGTCGGCTTCTGGGTGCTCGGAATCGTCGGCGTGCTCGTTCTCGCAGCCGTCGTGATCCTGGTTCTTTCACGACGTGGAAACCGCTCCACGACCGGATCGGACGACCTCTCGGCGCGATAGGCTGAAGGCATGCCACACTACGACGTCGTCATCCTTGGTGCAGGTCCTGGCGGATATGTCGCTGCGGTTCGCAGCGCGCAGCTCGGCCTGTCCACCGCGATCATCGAGGAGAAGTACTGGGGCGGTGTGTGCCTCAACGTCGGCTGCATCCCGTCCAAGGCTCTCCTCAAGAACGCGGAGCTCGCACACACGCTGAACCACAAGGCCGAGTTCTTCGGCATCTCGGGTGAGTTCACGATCGACTTCGGCAAGGCCTTCGATCGCAGCCGCGTGGTCGCGGACGGCCGCGTCAAGGGCATCCACTTCCTGATGAAGAAGAACAAGGTGACCGAGTACGACGGTCGCGGCACCTTCACCGGCCCGAAGGCCATCTCGGTCGCCAAGGCCGACGGCACGACCGAAGAGGTCACCTTCGACAACGTCATCATCGCGACCGGCTCGACCGTGCGTCTGCTGCCCGGAGTCACGCTGAGCAAGAACGTCGTGACCTACGAAGAGCAGATCATGACCCGCGAGCTGCCCGAGTCGATCGTCGTCGTCGGCGCCGGCGCCATCGGCATGGAGTTCGCCTACGTGCTGACGAACTACGGCGTGAAGGTCACGATCATCGAGTTCCTCGACCGCGCTCTCCCGAACGAGGACGCGGACGTCTCGAAGGAGATCGCCAAGCAGTACAAGAACTACGGCGTCGACATCCTGACCTCGACCAAGGTCGAGACCGTGGTCGACAACGGCTCCGACGTCACCGTCACCTACACCGCGAAGGACGGCCAGCAGGGCTCGATCACCGCAGACAAGGTGCTCATGTCGATCGGCTTCGCCCCGAACGTCACCGGCTACGGCCTGGAGAACACCGGCGTGAAGCTCACCGAGCGCGGCGCGATCGACATCGACGACCACATGCGCACGAACGTCGAGGGCATCTACGCCATCGGCGACGTGACCGCCAAGCTCCAGCTCGCCCACGTCGCCGAGGCGCAGGGCGTCGTGGCAGCCGAGACCATCGGCGGCGCCGAGACCCAGACGCTCGGCGACTACCGTATGATGCCGCGCGCGACGTTCTGCTCGCCGCAGGTCGCCTCGTTCGGACTCACCGAGCAGCAGGCCAAGGACGAGGGCCGCGAGATCAAGGTCGCGACCTTCCCGTTCATGGCGAACGGCAAGGCGCACGGCCTCGGCGAGCCCGTCGGCTTCGTCAAGCTCATCGCGGATGCCGAGCACCTCGAGCTCATCGGCGCCCACATGATCGGTCCCGACGTCTCGGAGCTGCTGCCGGAACTGACTCTGGCCCAGAAGTGGGATCTCACCGCTCTCGAGCTGGCTCGCAACGTGCACACCCACCCGACCCTGTCGGAGGCGCTGCAGGAGGGCTTCCACGGCCTCGCGGGCCACATGATCAACTTCTGACAACCAGAGCCATGAAGATCGGGGCGGCTACGTTTTCGTAGTCGCCCCGATCTCGGCTTCGTTCGCATGCTCCGTGCGCGCTACAGCCGCGCCATCGTGATCAGGGCCGCCATGCGCTGCTGCAACGGCGGGGAGCCCAGCGTCCTGATCACCCGCTCGCGCGCCCCGAGCGCGATCCCCTCCACGGGTGCGCCCATCGACATGTAGAAGCGTGCACGTCGCTGCACCCTTCTCGCGGTGCGCGCGTTGCGACGCTCGACCTCGCGGAGATCGGCGGCGGTCGCGATCCCGAGATCGCCGACCGCGTCAGCGAGACGTCTCGCGGCGACCCAGCCGAGGTTCATGCCCTGACCCCCGATCGGGCTGACCTCGTGCGCCGAGTCGCCCAGCAACACGATGCGGCCGATGACAGTGCGGCCGGCACGGTGCTGCGCCGCCCGGAAGACGATCGGCCGCGCTCCCGGCGGCGGCGCGAGTTCGACGCCGATGCGCTCACGGATCGCCGTCCGGAACGCGTCGACCTCGTCGAGCGAGCCGTCGGACTCGGACTCACGGACCACCCACCGCCTCGTCCCGTCGGTCAGCGGAAAGCACTCGACCAGCCCGCCGGGCTCGCAGTGCAACCGGGCGCGATCATCTGCTGACGCGTCGGGGGCGTCGAGCATCGCATAGGTGGCCGCCCCAGCCTGCGTGCGCCACGGCACGCCGAGACCGTCGCGGAGAGAGCTGCGCACACCGTCGGATGCGATGAGGAGAGAGGCGGTGAGCTCGTGGCGAACGCCGCCGGTCTCGACCGTGAGCCGCGCGAAGTCGCCTTCGTCCCTGGCGGAGATCGCGGAGCATCCGAGGCGCAGCGCGCCGGGAGCGAGATGGGCGAGCCGCTCGCGCAGCAGGGTTCCCGTCCGCCGCTGCGGCAGGATCATGATCCTCCGCTCCTCCGCGAAATCGACGGAGGCGAGCATCCGGCCGCGGCTGAGAACGTCGCCGCCCTTGAGCGCCAGCGCCTCGGCGCGCACCCTCTGCCCCAGGCCCGCCTCGTCGAGCGCGTCGAGTCCGGGTGGATGGATCCCGATCGCCCTGGTGCGCGGATCCTGCCCGCTGTGCTTCTCGCACACGACGACATCGAGACCCTTCTGGATCATCAGGCACGCGGTCAGCAGGCCGACGGGTCCGGCTCCGACGACGATGACGTCGTGATCAGGCATCCGTCGGCCCCCATCGCAGCTCGAGGCGCGAGGGGAACCCGGTGTGCACCCACCAGCCGGGTGGCGCCACCGCTGCCAGCTCCGAGGCCGTGTACGACCGGCGGATGCTGGTCAGCCCGTCCTCGCGGATGAACGACCCCGCCAGCAGGTTCTTCGCGAGGGGCAGGGTGAGCGCGGCGAAGAGCACGTAGGCGGAACGGCTGCGTGCGATGTCGCCGTGCACGACGTGCCCGCCGTCCCCGGCGAGCAGACGTGTCTCGGACAGGAGCTGCTGCAGTTCCTCGGATCCCAGGTGATGCAGCACGTGGTTGGACAGCACGACGTCGAAGGTCTCCCCCGCGCCGACCAGGTCGGCGGTGCGGGCGCAGAGATACCGCACTCCGGCGCCCCCGTCGCGCGCTGAGGCCCACCGTGTCGCCCGCTCGTCGGCATCGAGCGCCGTGATCTCGGCCGAGAGCCCGTCGCGGCGCAGCCTGGCAGCGAGCATGCGGCAGAGGTCGCCACCGCCCGAGCCCACGTCGAGGATCCGCAGGCGCCCGCGTCGTGCGCGCGGCCGGATGTCGCGACGGTAGAGCAGACCGGGTCGGGACACAGCCGCGTTGATCAGCGCGAACCGGAGATACGTGTGCTCCAGCATCCGCTGATCCGCGTGCGGATCGTCCATCAGCTCTCGAGCGGCCACGGCGCGAACCGAGAGATCGGGACTCATGACGTCCCGCGGGCCTCGACCGTCAGCAACGCGCTCTCCGCGGTGAGCCCCGGCCCGAACGCCATGGCGGCGACGCGCTCCCCGGGCTGCGCATCCTGCTGCTCGAGGATGTGCTTCAGCACGAAGAGGATGGTCGCGCTCGACATGTTGCCGTTCACGCGCAGCACCTCTCGTGCGGGATGCAGCTGCGCATCGCTGAGGTGCAGGCGCTCCTGCACGCGATCGAGGATGCTGCGTCCGCCGGGGTGGATCGCCCAGTGCTCGACGCGATCGCCGACGCGGCCCTGCTCGAAGGCGGATGCGAGCTCGCTCTCTCCCGAGTAGAGCGGTCGCAGCGCACCGATGATCGTCTCTCCGATGATCTGGGGGACGGACGTGGAGAGGATCATCTCGAAGCCGCTGTCGCCGATCGTCCAGGCCATGTCCTTCTCGCCCTCCGGGGCGATGGCCGTGTGGAACCGGTCGAGTCGGAGCGCCTTCGCCGATGTCGGGAGGTCGCGCGCGGTGACGATGCCCGCCGCCGCACCGTCGGCGAACAGAGAGGAGGCGACGATTGTATCGGGGTCCTCCGAGGAGCGCAGGTGCAGGGTGCACAGCTCGACGCTGGCCACGAGCACGACGGCCTCGGGGTCGGCGAGGCAGAACTGGCGCGCAGCGCGCAGAGCGGGCATGGAGGCGTAGCAGCCCATGAACCCGAGGTGATAGCGCTGCACCGAATCGGCGAGCCCGAGCGCCCTGACGATCTCGTACTCGGGGCCCGGTGCGTGGAACCCGGTGCAGGAGACCGTGATGACATGCGTGATGTCGGATGCCCGGATGTCGGGGTCGGCGTCGATCGCCCCGCGCGCCGCCTCGACGAACAGGCGGCTCGCCTCGCGGACGTAGACCTCGTTGCGCACCTTCGTGCCCGGGGACAGCAGCGCACCGGACGCCCTGTCGAAGAACACGGGGTCGTCGGTCTCGGCGGTGAGCGACAGCTCGTCGATCACCGTGTGCCGCGAATCGATGCCGGAGCCGTTGAACGACGCCCCGACGATGCGCTTCGCCAGCCGCCCGATGTCGGGCTGCGAGGCGAAGACGTCTCGCACCTCGTCCTGCACGAGGACGGTGTCGGGAACGATCGTGTGCAGCGAGCGGAGCCTGACCGGTGGGTGCATGCTGTCACTCAAGCATGCGCCGCCGTCTTCGCGAAAGGGGTTGCGGTTCGGCTCAGAATCCGAGAGCGCGCGCGAGCTTCGAGCCGGATGCCGCCTCGCGTCCGCCTGCGGCGAAGATCGCTCTCTCCGCTGCGGCGAACAGCTCTTCGCGACCGGCAGCGTCGGCGGGCGCCGCGGGGCCGAGCTCCAGCTCCCACTCCCGCCATTCGCGCTGCACGCCCTGGCGGATGTCGGTCGCGCGGACGTGATCGTCGACGAACTCCGCCACGACGCCCTCAGGGCCGGTGAGCAGATAGGCGGTGCGGTTGTTCTCGATGCGGGCGAGCGGAGTCAGCTCGTCCGTCGTCCACCGCGACAGCGTCTCGACGACGGCATCCGGAATGCTCTCGTCCTCGCCCAGCGGCCAGCCGATCTCGAGCCGGCCGTCGCCTTCTCGCGGCCCCTTGATGTGCCACCCGGCGTCCGGCCCTCCGGTTCGACGGCGCAGGGCCACGCCGGCGCGCGACAACGCGGCATCCGCCGTGTCGAGGTAGCGGGCATCGAGTTCGCGCACCTCGGCGTCGCTCACCGCGTCGACCCCGGGGAGGCCCTGCCACTGCGGCAGCGGTGTGGCGACGTCGACGTCGTACTTGCGCTCGACCTCGACGGTGCGGGAGTGCCCTGAGCCGTCGGGCGCCTCAGTCATCTGCCGGATTGAGGTCCTCGAGGGACTCGTCGTACCAGTAGTCGATCTCGGTGGGGCCGTCGTTCTCGCCCGTGTTCGAGGGCTCGCCACGGCGGTTGTACACCACCTGCGTCTCGCTGTAGGGGACGATCAGCTTGTCGTCCGCGTCGCCGAGGGGGATGATCTGCCCGTCCAGCGGGCCGCCGTGAAGCCGTGCGAGTGCCATGTGCCCAGATTAGCGCCGTCGGGCGACGTTCAGGCGATCGCGACACCGAGAACCGCGCCGATGATCATCCATGGCCCGAAGGCGATGCGGGTGGAGCCGGTCGCCCTGCGCAGCACGATGAGCACCAGCGCGTAGAGGGCGGCGAGGACGAAGGCGGATGCCGCGCCCACGGCGAGCACGGTCCAGCCGTGCCAGCCGAGCACGGCGCCGATGAGAGCGGCGAGCTTGACGTCTCCACCGCCCATCCCCGCTCTGCTGGCCAGGCGCAGGACCGCGTAGAAGCCGCCGAGGATCAGGAGTCCCCACAGCGCCCTGACGAGGGCCGCGCCGTCTTCTGTCATCACCGCGTCGAGCACGGCCAGCAGAGCCACGGCGGCGATGGCCGGCAGCACGATGCGGTTCGGCAGCCGATGGGTGCGGACGTCGATCACCAGGAGCCACGCGCCGATCCCGATGAGCGCGACGTGCGCGACGACGACGAGGGCGGTGCGCAGATCCATCCTCGAAGAGTAGGAGATCCGCGGATGCCGCCGCGGGGAGGCTGTGGATAACCGGGCGGGCGATGTCGGACGTTCGAACTAGCGTCATCACGTCCACTTGATTTACTAGTACATAGCTTCGAAGATGGTGATATGGGGAACATGCTCGACTCCGCCACGATGCTCTCCGCGTCGGACGACGTCCGCGCAGGAGAGGTCCTGCGGCTGCGCCGTGAGATCAGCCGCATGCAACGGCGGCGCAGCGAGCATCCCCTGCTCCCCCTCGATTCCGCCTTCTCCTCGCTGCTTCCCGACGAGGGCCTACTCACCGGCTCCGCCTACACGGTGTCCCCCTCTCCCTCGCTCGTCCTCGCGCTGCTCAGCGCGGCCTCTCAGAAGGGGCACTGGTGCGCGGTGATCGGCATGCCCACGCTCGGGGTCGAGGCCGCCGCCGCCTTCGGCGTCGACCTCGACCGGCTGATTCTCGTGCCGGATCCCGCAGAGCGCTGGCTGGCGGTGACCTCCGCCCTCGCCGAGGTCGTCCCGCTGATCGCCGTGCATCCGGGCTCGCGGGCGCGCGACGCCGACGTCTCACGGCTGAGCGCCCGACTGCGCGACCGCGGCACCACGCTGCTCGTCACCGAATCGGCGGCGAGCGGCGCCTGGCCGCAGAGCGAGGGCAGCATCCGCCTGACCGACCCGCACTGGCACGGCCTCGGCGAGGGGTGGGGGCTGCTCCAGGACTGCACGGCGACCGTGACCGCGCAGACCAGACGCGCTCCGCTCGCCTCGAGCGTGCAGGTGCGGCTGCCGGGCAGTCACGGTGCGATCGAGGCGGTCGAGACGGCCCCCGCCACCATCACCGAGCTCCCGATGCGGTTCGCTCCCCTGGCGGTGGCGGGATGACGTCCCCGCTGCGCGTCTTCGCCCTGTGGCTGCCCGACTGGCCGCTGCGCGCCGCCCTCGGCCCGCCGCCGCATCCGCCCACCGCGCTGGTGCATGCGAACGCGGTCGTGGCGTGCACGGCGTCCGCCCGCGAGCACGGAGTGCGCATCGGCCAGCGCCGCAGAGAGGCCCAGGGCCGGCTCGCCGCTCTGCGGGTGCTCCCCCACGATCCGGCGAAGGACGACCGCGCCTTCCTCCCCGTGCTGCGGCTCATCGAGCGGCATGCGCCGGGGGCCACGCTGCTGCGTCCGGGGCTCGCGGTGATCCGCGCCAGAGGGCTGGCCCGCTACCACGGAGGGGAGGCCGAGGCGGGCGGCGCACTGCTCGACATCCTCACCGAGGCCGGCTACGACGAGGCCCGGATAGGCGTCGCCGACGGCCCGTTCACGGCTGAGCTCGCCGCGCACGGGTCCGAGCCGTGCACGGTCGTCCCCGAGGGGCGCTCGGCGGATTTCCTCGCCCCTCTCCCCGTGCAGGCTCTCCGCGACGAGCAGCTCGCGGGTCTCCTGACCCGCCTGGGCGTGCACACGCTGGGCGGGTTCGCCGCGCTCGACGCCATCGAGGTGCGCGATCGCTTCGGCGAGCGCGGGGCGCGCCTGCACGCCCTCGCGGCCGGCGCGGATTCCCGGGTGCCCGCTCCGCGGCCGCCCGACCCCGAGCTCGTGCGGGCCGTGGAGTTCGAACCCGCCCTGGCCGGCACCGATCAGGTCGCCTTCGCGGTGCGGCAGACGGCGGATGCCGTGCTCCTCGCCCTCGACGACGCCGCCGCCGTGTGCACCGAGGTGCGCATCGACCTGACCGACGACAACAGACAGGTGTTCTCCCGGTCGTGGCTGCATCCGACCTGTTTCGACGCCGCCGACCTCGTCGATCGGGTGCGCTGGCAACTCGAGGCGCTGGCTGCGGAGTCCGCGAAGACGCCCGTCGACGAGGCCAGAGCGTTCGGCGGCATCGTGGCCGTGCGCATCGTGCCGATCGCGGTCGACGATGCGGCTCATCATCAGCCGGGCCTGTTCGGCTCGGCCACCGACGAGCGGCTGCATCATGCGGTCTCCCGCGTGCAGACCATGCTCGGGCACGACGGCGTGGTCACCGCCGCGATCGCCGGCGGACGCTGGCTCGCCGATCGGCAGGTGCTCACGCCCTGGGGAGAGCGCGCGGTCGCCCCCCGCGACCCGGTGCGCCCGTGGCCGGGGAGCCTGCCCGATCCGGTGCCCGCCGAGGTCTTCCTCCCGCCGCGGCCCATCGGCGTGGAGTCGGCGATGGGCGAGAGCATCGGCATCGATGGCCGGGGTTCGCTCTCCGCCCCGCCCGCACGCATCGACGGAGCCGGCGTGCAGGCATGGGCGGGCCCGTGGCCGGTCGCCGAACGGCGGTGGGCGGCCGACGGCGGCAAGAAGGGGCATCGGCTGCAGATCGTCGACGACCGCGAGCGCGCCTGGCTGGTGTTCTGCACCGGCGGTCGCTGGTGGGCCGAGGGGAGGTACCGCTGATGGGCTGGCACAACCCGCCGCTCACCTGGAGCGAGATCGAGCGCACTCTCAGCGGCGACGAGCCGCCGAGTCCCGAACCGCGCGGCAGGCGGACCGACCCGGGGCCGGTGAGCCGAAAGCGCGACTACACCGCGCCTCCCCCGATCACGCGCCCCGTCGACGCCGTGCCCTACGCCGAGCTGCACGCGCACTCCTCCTACTCCTTCCTCGACGGCGCCTCCTCCCCGCAGGAGCTGCTGGTCGAGGCAGAGCGGCTGGGGCTGTCGGCCCTGGCGATCACCGACCACGACGGCTTCTACGGAGCAGCCCGGTTCGCCGAGGTCGCCGGCATAATGGAGGCCTCCGTGCAGACCGTGTACGGCGCCGAGCTCTCCCTGGGCCTCGACGCCCCGCAACGGGGAGCTGCCGATCCGATCGGCGAGCACCTGCTCGTGCTCGCCGACGGCCTGGAGGGGTATCACCGCCTCTCCGGCGCGATCACGAAAGCGCAGCTGCGCGGCGGCGAGAAGGGCAGGCCGGTGTACGACGTCGAGGAGCTCGCGGCGAGCGCCGGCGGGCACTGGACGATCCTCACCGGATGCCGCAAGGGCGCGGTGCGCCGGGGACTCGAGGCCGGGGATGCCGCGACACCCCTGCGCCGCCTGATCGATCTGTTCGGCCGTGACCGCATCGCCGTCGAGCTCTTCGATCACGGCGACCCGCTGGACACCAGGCGCAACGACGAGCTCGCCTCCCTCGCCCGGCGGATGCGTCTGCCCGTGCTGGCCACGAACAACGTGCACTACGCGACTCCCGAACGGGCGGGCCTGGCCGAAGCCGTGGCCGCGGTGCGTGCGGTGCGCAGCATGGACGAGCTCGACGGCTGGCTGCCCTCGCACGGCGGCGCGCATCTGCGCAGCGGCGCCGAGATGACGGCCCGCTTCCGCCGCTATCCGGGGGCGATCTCCTACGGACTCGAAGTGGCCGCGGCATCCGCCTTCCCCCTGATCCAGGCCAAGCCGGCGCTGCCGAAGCAGGAGGTGCCCGAGGGGCACACTCCGATGAGCTGGCTGCGACACCTGGTCTGGGAGGCGGTGCCGGTGAAGTATCCGCGCATCGACGACGACGGCCGCAGGCGGATCGCACGTGAGCTCGATGTGATCGAGGAGAAGGACTTCCCCGGCTACTTCCTCATCGTGCACGGCATCGTCGCGGAGGCGAAGGCTCGCGGCATCCTGTGCCAGGGCCGGGGCTCGGCCGCGGCGAGCGCGGTGTGCTATCTGCTGGGGATCACCGCGGTCGACCCCATCCTCTACCGGCTCCCCTTCGAGCGCTTCCTCGCCACCACCCGGCAGGAGGAGCCCGACATCGACGTGGACTTCGATTCCAGCCGCCGCGAGGAGATGATCCAGTGGACCTACGAGCAGTACGGCAGGGAGCGCGCGGCGCAGGTCGCGAACGTCATCCAGTACCGCCCGAAGAACGCGGTGCGCGACATGGCGAGGGCTCTCGGCTACTCCCCCGGCCAGCAGGACTCCTGGTCGCGCCAGGTCGACGGCTGGTCGGCCGGACTCGAGGTGTCCGAGGACCACGACATCCCGGAGAACGTGCTCGAGTACGCGGGTGAGCTGCTGAAGGCTCCCCGTCACCTCGGCATCCACTCGGGCGGCATGGTGCTCACCGCCCGCCCGGTGGGCGAGGTGGTGCCGGTCGAGCACGCGCGCATGGAGAATCGCACGGTCATCCAGTGGGACAAGGACGACGCGGCATCCATGGGGCTCGTCAAGTTCGATCTGCTGGGGCTGGGGATGCTGGCGGCGCTGCGGCACTGCTTCGACCTGGTGCACGGCGCCACCGACGAGGAGTGGTCGCTGGAGACCATCCCGAAGGAGGAGCCGGCGGTCTACGACATGCTCTGCCGGGCGGATTCGATCGGGGTGTTCCAGGTCGAATCCCGTGCCCAGATCGGACTGCTCCCCCGACTGCAGCCCCGATGCTTCTACGATCTCGCGATCCAGATCGCGCTGATCCGCCCCGGCCCCATCCAGGGCGGGGCCGTGCACCCGTTCGTCCGGCGCAAGATGGCGAAGGATCAGGTCGATGAGGAGAACCGCGAGCGGATCGCGCGCGGTGAGGAGCCGGTGGAGTATCCGATCCCCTATCCGCATGACGACCTGAAGCCGATTCTGGAGCGGACGCTGGGCATCCCGATCTTCCAGGAGCAGCTGATCCAGATGGCGACGGCCATCGGCGACTGCACGGCGGACGAAGCCGATCTGCTGCGCCGCGCGATGGGCTCCAAGCGAGGGCAGGAGAAGATCGAGCGGGTGAAGGACAAGCTGTACGCGGGGATGGAGCGGCGGGGGCTGTCGAAGGAGCAGTCCGACCGCATCTACGCGCAGATCCAGGCGTTCTCGAACTTCGGTTTCGCGGAGTCGCACTCGCTGTCGTTCGCGCTGCTCGTCTACGCCAGCTCCTGGCTGAAACTGCACTACCCCGCTGCGTTCCTCGCCGGTCTCCTGCGATCGCAGCCGATGGGCTTCTATTCGGCGTCGACGCTGACGGCCGATGCGCGACGGCACGGGGTCGAGGTGCTGCGCCCCGACCTGCATGCATCCGGGGCGACCGAGATCCTCGAGCGGACCGGGCCGTCCGGCCCCTGGCTCGATGCCTGTCTCCACGACCCGCAGCCGCCGGCCGCGCGTTTCGACCGCTCGCTGCCCGACGAGTCGCGCGCCCATCGCCGCGATGGCGGCTTCGCCGTGCGCCTCGGTCTCAGCGGCGTGCGCGGCATCGGGCAGCAGCTGGCCGAACGGATCGTCGCCGAGCGCGAGGCGAACGGCCTCTACCGCGATCTGGGTGATCTGGTGCGGCGCACAGATGCCACGGCCGCCCAGCTGGAATCGCTCGCCACCGCCGGGGCCTTCGACTGCCTGGGACTGCAGCGCCGTGAGGCGATCTGGCTCGCCGGCGCCGCCGCCGAGGATCGCGCGCGCTATCTGCCTGGAACGGTCGTCGCCGTGCAGCCTCCGCTGTTCGCCGATCAGTCCAGCTACGAGCAGCTCTCCGCCGATCTCTGGTCGACGGGTGTGTCCACCGATGACCACCCGCTCGCCCATTTCCGCGCGGGGCTGCGGGAGCGCGGAGTGCTCACGGCCGCCGAGCTGCAGGATCACGAGGTCGGGCGGCGCATCGAAGTCGCCGGTCTCGTCACGCACAGGCAGCGCCCGGCGACCGCGGCCGGAATCACCTTCATCAACCTGGAGGACGAGACGGGACTGGTCAACGTGGTCTGCTCGGCGGGTGTCTGGGGGCGCTACCGCCGCGTCGCCCGCGACTCTCCGGCACTCGTCATCCGCGGCATCCTGGAGCGTTCCACCGAGGGCGTCGTGAACGTGCTCGCCGACGCGTTCGAGGATCTGCGCACGGGCTTCGCGCACCGGTCGAGAGACTTCCGCTGACGGCCTCCGGGAGTGCGGAGGATCTGCTCACCAGATCCGTTCGGCGGGTTCCTCCGGGGCCTTGTCCGTTCCGCCCCAGCGATCGGCCTCCGCCTTCGCCGCCTCGGCCGCCGCGTCCGCTTCCCGCAGCGCAGTGCGGGCTCCCGTGCCCCCTGACGCCTCCGGAGCCACCGCGAGTTCGGTGTGCGCACCGGTCCCGCCGAGCACGACCGTGCACTCGAGGACCCGCCCCATCCAGCGGACGATCTCTCCCCGTGGCTCTTCGGCCCTGCGGTAGCGGATGCCGGTGTCGAGATCCACGATCGAGAGGATTGCGGGTTCCCCGCCCTCGACGATCCGCTCGGACACCTCGATGCGATGCCCTCGCGCGATGGCGAGCTGCGTGTTCAGCACGAGCGTCCTGTCCATGACACCACTCTATGGTTCGCCGCCGCTGCGGCAACCCCGACTCCGGCGCGAGAATATTCGTATATTTCTTTGTCCCCCAAATGGCGGACATGACAAAAGAGCGATACTCTGGTATGCGTAACCGGGGATACAGGCTGAGAACTGGGGAATCAGCCGATGAGAGCCGCGAAATCTTCGCCGCCCTCCCCTGCCGTCCGGGAAGGGCGGTGAGCCCTCTCGGGAAGATCCAGCTGGGGAGCGGATGACTCGAGAGGGCAACCAATCCCGGCCCCGCTGTCGCGGGCTCACCTGCGCCGGCACATCGCTAACTCGCGACCGCGCTGCCCCGATAGCGACCGCATCCGCATGCGTCAACCCCGGCGCGCACGAACGCCTCCGGACGTAGCGTCGAACGACGACGAGCGAGGAAGGATGCGAGATGAGCGACATGCAGCGCGGGAACACCAAGCACGGTCCGCGCCTCGACGAGCAGATGGAGCAGGAGACCCGCGGGATGGTGCAGGGGCACGGCGCCCCTCACACCGAACCGTTCCGGGAGAGCGAGCCGCTCCCCGACGACACCGACGACGCGGCGGTCGAGAGCGCGTTCCGCCATGACGCGGGCGAGGAGGACGACGGCGAGGAGTCGGGATCATGATCGGGCGCGAAGAGATCACGACGCTGCTGGAACGGCCCCGCGCGGTGACCTTCGCCTACGTCGACGGACGCGGGCCGGAGCCGCAGGTCGTCGAGGAGCAGCGCAGGGATGCGGTGACTCGGCGCCTGCGCGAAGCCGGTGCCCCCGACGACGACGCCCGGGCGATCGAGGACGCGCTCGAGCGCGAACCGGGCCTTCCGGCGCCCTCCTCGCGTTACGTGCTCGCGGAGGACGGCGAGATCATCCTCGACGAATCACTTCCGGGCCCCCGTTCCGGCCCCGAGCTCCTCGGGCACTCGATGCTCCCGCCTGTGCTCCCCCTGCTGAGGGATCGCACCGACGGCATCCGCTATCTCGTGGTGGAGGCCGGGCGAGGAAGCGCGGAGGTGCGCGTGGAGCGGGCCGGGCGAGAGCCCGAATGGGCCGAGACGGTCGAGGGACGCACAGATGCGCTCCCGAAGGTGAGCGTCGGAGGCTGGTCGCAGGCGAACTATCAGCGCAGCTCCGAGCAGATCTGGAAGCAGAACGAGGCCGATGTCGCCGAGCTGGTCGACGCGCTCACGCAGCAGCATTCTCCCGAGTTCATCGTGATCTCGGGCGACATCCGAGCGCGCCAGCTGCTCATCGATCAGCTGGGAGTGGCGGCGCGGAAGCTCGTCATCGTCGTCGACTCCCACACCCACGCCGCCGGCGCCGATCGGGAGTCGCTGGACAGGGCCATCGAGGAGGCCATCCAGGATCACCTCCAGCGGAGCGAGGACGCCGTCGACACCGCCGCATCCGAGGGCGCCGGACGATCAGGCGCTCGCGGACTCGGGCCGGTGGTGGAGGCGCTGCGGGAAGCACGGGTCGAGCGGCTCCTGCTCGATGCCCGGATGCAGGACTCCGGTCGCACTCTCGACGCACTGGACAGGGCGCCGTGGATCGCGTTCGGCGAGCAGGACGCCCTCGACGCCCAGATCGTGGAGCACCTTCCGGAGGCGGAGGCCCTGGCTCGAGCGGCGCTGCTCACCGGGGCGGACGTGATCGTCGCCGAAGACCACCCGGCGGACGACGAGGCGCGCGAGCCCCGAGAGGTTCGCGAACCCGTGGCGGCGCTGAGATGGCCGGACGGATGAACCGGCGCTACTCGAAGTCCTCGTCGATCGGCGGCAGCGCCCCGCCGTCGGGCTCCGCCTCCTCGGCCGGCACCGGCTCGTCGTCGAACGGCACTTCCTCGCGCTGGTCGGCGACATCAGCCGCATCGGCCTCCGTCAGTGCGGACACCGGCTCCGGTGAGACCGCGCGTTCAGGATCGTCCGGCTCGTCCAGGGCCGGGCGCTGCTGCTCCGCGAGATCGGCCGTCGGCTTCAAGTCGTCGATCCGTTCGCCTGCATCGGACATCTCGAGTTCCTTTCTCCTGCGGTGTCCTTCCAGCCTGCGCCTGCGCGTGACCGCCTGCCAAGGGGCTTGACGCGCGATGATGTCGGCTGGGCGGACCCGGGGTGTCGTCAGAGTCGGGGTGTCGGGATGGAGGTATCCCGGGTGGCGCGGCGACTTCTACCCGAAGGGTCTGGTGCAGCGGCGAGAGCTGGAGTACATCGGCGAGCACTTCCCCACGGTCGAGCTGAACGGCTCGTTCTACTCGCTGCAACGACCGGACAGCTATCGGCGATGGCGCGCGAGCGTGCCCGCGGACTTCGTCTTCGCGGTGAAGGGCTCCCGCTTCGTGACGCACATGCTCCGGCTGAAGAACGTCGAGCAGGCGCTGGCCAACTTCTTCGCGTCGGGCCTGCTGGCGCTGGGCCCGCAGCTGGGTCCGTTGCTGTGGCAGCTGCCCGAACGGCTGCGTTTCGACCCCGAGCTGCTCGACGACTTCCTGCGGATGCTTCCCGCCACGACCGGGGAGGCACTGGAGCTCGCGCGCAACCACGACGCTCGGCTCGACGGGCGCGCGTGGCTCGAGATCGAGACCGGGATGCCGCTCCGCCACGCGATCGAGCCGCGATCGAAGACGTTCGATGATCCGCAGAGCCTTCGGATGCTGCAGCGGCACGGCGTCGCGCTCGTCGTCGCCGATACGGCGGGGCGGTGGCCGCGCTTCGACGCCCTCACCGCGGACTTCGTCTACGTGCGGCTGCACGGCGCCGAGTTGCTCTATCACAGCGCGTACACGACGGCGGAGCTGCACGAGTGGGCCGATCGCGTCACGGCCTGGGCTGACGGCACCGGCGCGGAGGACGGACGTCCGCGCGACGTGTACGTGTACTTCGACAACGACGCCCGAGGTCATGCTCCGTACGACGCGGCTGCGCTCGCGGCCCTCGTTGGCGAGCGTCTCGGCTGACCGGTCAGGCGGTCCCCGCGAGCTCCGCGGCCGCAAGCAGATCGGCGACGAACGCCCGGAATGCGGAGTGCCGGTCGGCATCGTCGCGAAGACGGAGCAGGCTCGAGGGATGCACGGTCACGAGAACAGCCGTGTCGGGCCAGTCGGACGCGTCGATCTCCGATCCGCGCACCTCTCCGATCTTCACCGGTCGACCGAGCACGGAGCGTGCGGCGGTGGCCCCCATCGCCACGATCACGCGCGGCCCGACGGCGGCGACCTCGGCTTCCAGCCAGGGACGGCACGCCACCACGTGCCCCGTCGAGGGCTTCTCATGGATGCGTCGCTTGCCACGCGGTTCGAAGCGGAAGTGCTTCACCGCATTGGTGAGGTAGACCTCGTCCCGCTCGATTCCCGCCTCGTCGAGCGCATCATCGAGCATCCTCCCTGCGGGGCCGACGAACGGCTCTCCTGTGCGGTCCTCTCGATCTCCGGGCTGCTCGCCGACCAGCATCATCGATGCACCCTCGGCACCCGCCGAGAACACCGTCTGCGTGGCGTCCCGCCACAGCTCGCAGCCGCGGCATCCGCGAGCGGAGTCCCGCAGATCCTCGACCGCACGGCTCTGCGGCACCCACTCCTGCGCTCCCGGGCGCTCCTCCTGCTCGTCGACCGTCATGGCCCGACGCTAGGCGGACGCGCCGAGGGGCTCCAGCCCCTTGCGAAGACAGAGAAGATCAGTCCCGATCTCCCACGTGTCCGGGCGCGGTGAGTGAGAGCACCCGCTCGACGAATGCCGCGTACTCGCTCATGTAGTGGGTCAAGAACTGCTCCGTCCCGGCATCCGACACCTGGCCGTCGTCGGCGAACACCTCGGGCTTGAACGTGATGTACGCCTCGGGCGCGTTGAGCTGAGGTGCGTTCAGGAAGCTCAGCACGCTGCGCATCGAGGACTGCATGACAGCAGTGCCGATGGCGCCCGTGGATGCGCCGATGATGCCGGTGGGCTTGCGCGCGAAGGAGTTGTGCCCCCACGGGCGGGATCCCCAGTCGATCGCGTTCTTCAGCGGACCGGGAATCGAGCGGTTGTACTCGGGTGACACGATCAGCAGTCCCTCGGACTTCTCGATCGCGCTCTTGAAGTCGGCGACCGCGGTCACCGGGTCCATCTCGTCATCGCGGTTGTAGAGCGGAAGGTCGCGGATCGAGATCTCGGTCAGTTCCAGGCTCGGCGGCGCCAGGCGCACGAGGGCCTTCGCGAGGACGCGGTTGATCGAGTCCTGCGAGAGGCTGCCGACGATGTATCCGATGCGGTGGGTCATTGACGTGCTCCTTCGTCTCGGTCGTTCGTCTCCGGTATACGCCACTCGCGCCGAATCGTCCATCCTCTGGGCATCGCACGCCCCGATGTGCGCCTAAGACTCGACCATCGTCACGTGGCGCACCGCGATCAGCCGATCCATGGTCTCCAGCAGCCGCACCGCGTCGGGCCGCGTGTCGTCGGCGGGGCGATGCATCAGGGTTCGCAGCGAGGCGAGAGCCAGCATGATCGCCGCGTCGGCCACCTCGGGAGAACCCGCGCGCTCCTCGACCAGAACGTGGAACTCCGCCTTCAGCGCGCCCATCCACTGGGTGAAGGCGGCGACCAGCTGGGGCTGGTCTGTGATCAGCTTCTTCAGCCTGACGCGTTCCACCCCCGAGCTCATCGAGTCGGCGAGCAGCTCGCAGATCGCGGGCATCAGTTCGCCGGTCGTCGAACGGAACCGCTCGGCGGCCTCGGGAGAGATGATCTGCTCCGGCAGGTTGAGCGCTGCCGCGGTCTTCGACGGGAAGTAGTTGAAGAAGGTGCGAGGCGACACCCCGACCTCCTCGCAGATCTGCTCGACCGTCGTGCCGTCGAGCCCCTGACGTTCGACCAGGCGCAGGGCAGCCTCATGCAGCGCTTCGCGCCTCTGCTTCTTCTTGCGTTCGCGAAGCCCCGTGGGCTCCCCTGCGCTCTGGTCGTTCGTCATGTCAGCTCTGCACCCTGATCGTTCCCGTGGCGGTGAAACCGGCGTCGTCCGCGCGCTCCTGCAACGCGGAGCGTGTGCGCAGCGGCGGAGCCTTGAAGAACCAGCTCAGCACGAACGCGAGCATCAGCACGCCGAAGCCCACCCAGTAGATCACATCGATCGCCTGCGTGAAGCCGACCATGAACGGCCTGGTGAGGGCCGCATCCGCACCGTTCAGGAACGACGTGTCGCTGACCGAGTCGCTGGAGCCGCTCGACGCCTCAGAAGACCCCTTGGCGATCTCGTCGGCGATGTCGGGCACGAGCTTGTCGACCCAGTACGTGCGCTGCGCGTTGTCCGCCCAGTCCACCGAGACCGAGCCGTCCGCGACCGTGGCATGCGCCTTGTCGGCGACCGCCTTCAGCGCCTCGGCCTCGGCGCCCGGAAGCGCATCGGCCACCTTCTGGTCGATCACGGCCTGAGCCGCGGTGGCCGGAACCTGCCCGGCCGCGACCGCCTGGTTCACCGCGTCCGTCACGGCGGTGGTGACGGCATCCGAAGCCGCCGTCTTCGCCTTGGCGGCCCCGTCGTCGAGCTGGGTCTGGATGTTCTCCTGCAGCGGTCCGACGATCGGAGTCCACAGCTGCGCCATGACGGCCCTGTTCTGCTCGGCGCCGGCGACGGCCGGGTCGAGCGCGGCGTCCAGGGCGGCGGTCAGGGTCGGCTTGTCGCCCATGCTGTGGGTGATGTTGGTCGGCAGCAGGGTGAACAGCACCGAGAGCATGATCGCGGTGCCCAGGGTTCCACCGATCTGGCGGAAGAAGGTCGCCGCGCTCGTGGCCACGCCCATGTCGGGCGCCTCGACCGCGTTCTGGCTCGCCATGGTGAGCGACTGCATCAGCTGACCGAGGCCGAGGCCGACCACGAACATGCCGATCATCATGAACCAGATCGGGGTTCCGGCCGACACGAAGGTGAGGATGAGGAATCCGAGGGCGGTGGTCAGGGTTCCCGTGCGGGGGAAGAACCCGTACTTCCCGGTGCGCGCGGTGATCTGACCCGCCGCCATCGAGGAGGCCATCAGGCCCACGACCATCGGCAGCATCGCGAAGCCCGACTCGGTCGGGGTGAGGCCCGCGACGATCTGCATGTAGAGCGGGATGGTCATCATCGCGCCGAACATGCCGAAGCCGACGAGCACGCCGATGATGGTCGCCCACGAGAACGCGTTGGAGTGGAACAGCCTGATCGGGATGATGGCGTCGTTCTTCATCGCGATCTCGATGAGCACGAAGGCGATGGCGCCGACGACGCCGATCACGTAGCAGGTGATGGCGGCGACCGAGCTCCATCCCCATTCCCGGCCCTGTTCCGCGACGAGCAGCAGCGGAACCAGGGCCACGATCACGGCGGTCGCACCCCACCAGTCGATGCGCGGGTTCTTGTGCGTGCCGATCTTCGGCAGGTGCAGGAACGCGATGACCATGCCGAGGGCGATGAGGCCGATCGGCAGGTTGATCAGGAAGACCCAGCGCCAGCCGGCGATCCAGAGGATCTCGTTCGCGCCCGCGAAGAGACCGCCGACGAGCGGGCCGATCAGCGAGGAGATGCCGAAGACAGCGAAGAAGTAGCCCTGGTACTTGGCACGCTCGCGCGGAGCGAGGATATCGGCCATGATCGCGAGCGGCAGCGACATCAGCGCACCGGCGCCGATCCCCTGGAACGCGCGGAACGCGGCGAGCATCAGCATCGACGACGAGAACGTCGACAGCACGGATCCGAGGATGAACACCGTGATGCCGAAGATGAACAGAGGGCGTCGGCCGAAGATGTCGGAGAGCTTGCCGTAGATCGGCACGGAGATGGTCGAGGTGATCAGGTAGGCGGTGGTGACCCATGCCTGCTGATCGAGTCCGTGCAGGTCGTCGCCGATCGTGCGGATGGCGGTGCCGACGATGGTCTGGTCGAGCGACGACAGGAACATTCCGGCCATGAGGCCGTAGATCACGAAGAGGATCTGACGGTGCGTCATGATCGGCTTCGACTCACCGGGTTGTGCGACCGGGACGGATCCGGTGCGGGTGGAGACAGTTGACATTCCAGCCTTTCACGAGGCTCAGGGATTCTTGCAGACGTGCAATATTACACGACTGCAAGATTTGTGGATGCTGGGAGGAATGCGCTGCCATGGCACGACCGTGCCCGCCGGCTCGAGAGCCGGCGGGCACGGTCGAACGGTCAGGCGAACCGGATCGTGGCGCTCTCGTCGTTCAGCACGATCACGGGGGTGATGGCCGAGTACCCGGCCGCCGCGATCTTCGCGGTGTCGAAGCGCAGGAGCGGTGTGCCCGCCGTGACCCGATCCCCCTTCTTCACGAGGGTCTCGAATCCGTCGCCCTTCATCTGCACCGTGTCGATGCCCACGTGGATGAGCAGTTCGGTGCCGTCATCGAGCTCCAGCGCGATGGCGTGGCCGGAGTCGAAGGTCGCGCCGATCGTGCCGTCGGCGGGGGCGAACACGGTGTCGCCGCTCGGCTGGATGGCGACGCCCGGGCCCATGATGCCCTGCGCGAAGGTCGGATCAGGCACCTCGGACAGTGGAACCACAGTTCCGGTGAGCGGCTGACGCAGGGTGCGCACACCGGCATCCGTCTTCGGCGCAGCCGCCGTGAGGACCGCACCCGTCGCCGCAGATGCGGCCGGAGCGGCCGCTTCGCCGGACATGATGCGTTCCATCGCGTCCTTCACGAACTGCACGTTCAGCCCGTAGACCACCTGCACCGAGTGGCCGCCCGCTTTCATCGTGCCTGCCGCACCCGCGTGCTTGAGCGCCTTCTCGTCGACCTTCGAGACGTCGGCGATCTCCAGCCGCAGCCGAGTGGCGCAGTTGTCGAGCTCGGTGATGTTCTCCTTGCCGCCGAGAGCCGTGAGGAACCTGCCGGCGGTCGCGAGGTAGATGTCTTCCTTCACGGCGGGGTCGAGGTCGGTGCCCGCTTCCAGGCCGTCGTCGTCTTCGCGGCCCGGAGTCTTCAGGTTGAAGCGCTTGATCACGACGTAGAACACGAAGAAGTAGATGAAGAACCAGGCGACACCCATGATCAGGATCATCCAGGGATTCTCGGCCATCGGGTTGGCCCAGCCGAGCACGAGGTCGATGAACCCGCCGGAGAACCCGAAGCCCATGCGCACGGGAAGTATCTGGCTGATCACCATCGAGATGCCCATGAACAGCGCGTGGATCACGTACAGCACCGGCGCGAGGAACATGAAGGAGAACTCGAGAGGCTCGGTGACGCCGACGAAGAACGACGAGATGGCGCCGGAGAGCAGGATGCCGGCGGCGACCTTCTTGCGCGTCGACTTCGCCGTCACGTACATCGCGAGAGCCGCGCCGGGCAGGCCGAACATCATCACCGGGAAGAATCCGGTCATGTACTGACCCGTGACGCCGTAGGTGCCGTCACCCGCGAGGAAGTTGTTGAGGTCGTTGATGCCGGCGACGTCGAACCAGAAGACGGAGTTGAGGGCGTGGTGCAGGCCGACCGGGATCAGCATGCGGTTCAGGAAGCCGTAGATGCCGGTGCCGATGGGCCCGAGCGTGACGATCCATTCGCCGAACGCCACGAGACCGCCGTACACGAAGGGCCAGACGAAGAACAGGACGATCGCGGCGACGAGGGAGAACGCGGCCGTGACGATCGCGACCGAGCGCCGGCCGGAGAAGAACGACAGTGCGTCGGGGAGTTTGGTGTCTTTGAACCGGTCGTAGCAGAAGGCGCCGATGAGACCGCACAGGATGCCGATGAACACGTTCTGCACGAACCCGAAGGCCGCAGGGACGTCGTCGAGCTTCGCTCCGGTGAAAGCAGCCACCGTCTCGGGCTTGAGGAGCGTGGTCACGACCAGCCACGACACGAGGCCCGCCAATGCGGAGGTGCCGTCGGACTTCTTCGCCATGCCGATCGAGATGCCGATCGCGAACAGCAGCGCCATGTTGTCGAGCAGCGCACCGCCGGCTGCGCTGAGGAATGTGCTGACGATGTTGGCGCCGGCCGCGCTCTTGATCCAGTACCCGATGCCGGACAGGATCGCCGCAACCGGGAGCACCGCCACCGGCAGCATGATCGACCGCCCGAGCCGTTGGAAGAACTTCATTGATCACTCCTCGTGGAAGGACTCCGCACTCGGCGCCGAGTCGTTGAGTGAACACTAGCGAGTCGGGCGGCTCAGGAACAGAGGGTAAGTAAATGGTGTGAACAAAATGGTACCCGATGTGTCAACCGATCCGGAAACCCGACCCGTTCGTGGCGCTGCGGTCAGAGGTGGTCGCTGTTCGGCAGCGGAGCCGGAAGACCGGCGCTTCGGCGGCGGCGGGCCCGATGACGCTCCTGACCAGCACGATGACGGAGGAGACCCAGACCGCGCCGACGATGATCACTCCGACGAACACCGCGCTCTGCGCCGAAGGATCGGTCGCCGAGGCCATCACGATCATCAGAGCCAGGATCGCGGAGATGATGGCGTGCAGGATCGCTTGTCCGGTCACGGCGAAGACCGCGCGCGACGACGACGAACGCGTCCAGGCGGGACCGGCTTCGGCCTTCGTGTAGATGCGCAGCACGCCGTCGTCGACGCCGCGGAGGGCCCGCACCTTCTCCCCCGCTGCGCGTCGTGCCGCTGCCGCGTCGAGAATGGCCTGATCGCGCTCCTGCGCCGGTGTCAGCACCGGGCGTACGCGAGGTCGATCATCCATTGCGCCCCCTCTCGATCAGGATATGCCCACCCTCCGGACGCATCCGCGCACCCGAACTGATTTGTTCGATTTCTTCGTAATTACGAACTATTGCTACTGTTGCAGCCATGAGCACCGATTCAGCCAGGGACATCGAGCGCCGCGTCGACCGCTTGGAAGTCGAGATCGAGCGCCTTCGAACACTGCTCGAAGCCCGCGACGCGGATGCTGCCGAGGCACCGGCCCCGGATGCTGTCCACGCGCCGTCCGCGGCGGTGGGCGACTCCCCCGACGCACCGACCGACCCGCTGTGGTTCGTCAACACGCTCGGACGCCACGCACCAGGTGTCGTGATGATGGCGGGTGCCGTCGAGGTACCGGCCGGGCCGGTCCGCTGGCAGTACGGTCTGCGCGCCGACGACCTCCTCGCGAAGGACTGGGGCGAACTCGCGCGTCCGATCGAGGCACTCGGGCACCCTGTGCGCCTCGAGCTGGTGCGCCGCATCCTCGCCGGCACGCAGACGACGGCCGAGCTCCTCGAGCTCGATCAGTTCGCCTCCTCCGGCCAGCTCTACCACCACCTGCGTCAGCTCGTCAGCGCCGGCTGGCTGGCCTCGCCGCGACGCGGGCACTACGAAGTGCCGGTCGCGCGCATCGTGCCCCTGCTCGTCCTGACCATGATCGCCGCGAGCTGAGGAGCACCGCACCATGACCTCCCCCACCCTCACGGATTCCGAGGCTCCGACCGCCCCGGCCCCACGCCCGCGCCGATCCGCAGTGCCCGTTCTCGCCGTGCTCGCCGTGGCAGCCATCGCGGCCGTGGCCGTCGGGGCGGCACTCGGTCCCCAGCATCAGACCGTGAGCGCGGCGCAGACCGGCGACGAACACCCCGCCGAGAGCATTCGCTCGCTTCCTGGCAGCTTCGACGGCTTCCGTTCTCTGTCCGTCGCAGAGATCGGACCCGACGGCGCGACATTCGCGGGCCTGGGCGACGCGGATCCGAGAAACCCGGGAGCACCCGACCGCGACACCGTCTTCGAGCTCGGCTCGATCACCAAGACGTTCACCGGCGCCCTCTTCGCCGAGGCCATCGAGCGCGGCGAGGTCGCCGCCGATGACCACCTCTCGCAGTACCTCGGCGCGCTCGAAGGAACGCCTGCGGGTGATGTCACGCTCTCGTCCCTGTCGCAGCACTCCTCGGGGCTGCCGGGTCTCGGCGCGACCGCCGCTGCCGGCACGCTCTCGGGGGTGCTCCTGAACGAGAACCCGTACGCGTCGACGACCACAGAGCAGCTGATCGCGGATGCTGCCGTCGCGCCCGTCGACCCCGAGCAGTGTGTCGTCTACTCGAACTTCGCCGTGTCGTTGCTCGGCACCGCGCTCGTCGAAGCGGCGGGGGCCGACGACTACGCCACTCTGCTCGAAGAGCGCCTGACTGGCCCGCTGGGCATGGACCACACTGTCGTCGCGGCCACGGCCGATGAGGTGCCCGCAGACGCCGTTCCCGGGTTCCTGCTCAACGGCACTCAGGCGTCGCGCTGGTGGGGCGAGGGATACCTGCCTGCAGGCTCGTTGACTTTCACGACGGCATCCGACGTGGCGATCTGGGCGCAGGCCAACCTCGACGGCACCGCTCCGGGTGCAGCCGCGCTCGAGCCGACTGCATCGATGGCACCGGGCGCCGAGATCGGGTGGGGATGGATCACGTAGCCGTCCTTCGACGGCTCGGGCACGCAGACCTGGCACAACGGCGGAACCGGAGGCTTTCGCACCTTCCTGACGCTGGACCTCGAAGCCGGAACGGCGTTCATCGCGCTGTCGAACTCGGTCGCGACGGTCGACGATGTCGCCGTCGCACGCGGGGCAGGCGTCGCGATCCCCGGCCCCGCGCGGGAGAACGCCGTCTTCGGCTGGTCGGCCGTGGCTCTCGCGCTGCTCTTCGGAGCGATCGCGCTGATCCGCGCGCTGCGGGCGAAGTCGTGGCTCCCCTCGATCAGCGACCTCGCGTGGGCGGCATCCGGTCTCCTGCTGCTCTGGACGAGCGGCCCGTGGTTCTCCGTCGGAGGCTGGGTCTGGGGACTCGCGCTCGCTCCCTCGCTCGCCGCGGTCGGCGTGCTCATCCTGCGGTCTGCCCGAGGGCAGCGGATGCCGTTCTTGCCTGCCCGACGGGCATGGTTCTGGTGGCCCGTTGCGGTTCTCGGGCTCGTCGCGGCGGCGGGGGCTGTGTTCCTCTGGTGAGCCGAGTCTGCGCCGCTGAGACTGGCGGCAGTCACTCGCTCCAGCCGTGCACCGGTCTGGCGTTCGGCGGGGGCTCCCCGACCTCGTCGACGGTGTGGCCGCTACAGGCGATCTTGGTGACGCTGGCCCGCTCGATTCGTGACGCGGCGAACCATCGCATCGCGTCTCGCAGACGGCACCATCCGACCAGATACCACCGGCCGCTCGTGGAAGCGAACAGCACAGGCTCGACATCACGAGTAGTCGTGGTGCCGTCTCGTGACGTGTAACGGATACGAAGCACCCGCTGCTCGACCATCGCCTCCTCGACTGCTGACCTGACGGCGCGCGAGGAGGAAGGAAGTGCATCGACCCAGATGCGGTGGGCCAGCTCGTTCGCTTGCGCCCGGGTCCGGGGATCGAGGACGTCCATGATCTTCCGGATGCCGGCTGCGGCCAGATCCGCATAGGGAGCATCGTGTGCGGCGGACACAGCCGCCATGAGCGCCACGGCCTGCGCCGGGGACAGAGTGACGGGAGGCAGAGACGCGCCCGCGGCCAACCCATAACCACCACCCGGGCCGGGGCGAGACCAGATCGGCGCGCCGCTGTTCTCCAGCGCATCCAGGTCTCGCTTGATAGTCCGCACCGATACCTCGAACTCTCGCGCCAACCGCTCAGCGGACACGCCCCGCGTGCCGCTGCGACGCAGTGTTTCGAACAGGGCGTGAAGACGCTCGGATCGCCTCACTGTTCGAATCTTGACGGGTTCATGACATAAATAGTGACACACTCCTGTCCAGCTCGGCTGGGAGGGTGGACACATGACAACTACTGCGGGCAGTCCGACCGTCCTTCTCATCGCCGGCCATTGGCTGGGAGCGTGGGCCTGGGACGAAACCCCTCAGCACCTCAAGACCGACCACTCTTGCGCAGTCGCGATGACTCTGCCTGGTCTCGATGCGGACGACGCCAACCGCGCGGCGAGGACTCTCGACGACCAGGCAACAGCGATCCGCGACGCCATCGCTCAGCACGGCGATCATCCTGTGATTCTCGTCGCGCACAGCGGTGCCAACGCCCCCGTCAGCCTTGTCCTCGACCGATACCCCGAGCTTGTCTCCCGAGTGGTGTGGGTCGATTCCGGCCCCGTGGCGGACGGCAGCGTGTTCGCCCCGGACTTTCCGGACGATCTCGAAGAACTGCCTCTGCCGTCGTTCGACGTCCTCGGGCAGCAGGCGAGCCTCGAAGGCCTGACCACCGACGTCCTTGAGCGGTTCCGCGCGAGGGCTGTCCCTGAACCCGCCTCAGTGATTCGTCAGCCAGTCGAGCTCATGAACGACGCCCGCCACGGCATCCCGACGACCTTGGTGTGCTGCTCGATCTCGAGCGAACAGGTGATGGAGCTGGCCCAGGCAGGTCACCCGATGTTCGCCGAGGTAGCCCGCCTCGAACACGTCGACATCGTCGACCTCCCCACGGGACACTGGCCCATGTGGAGCCGCGCCCTCGATCTCGCCGAGGTCATTCGATCGGCGGCATCGCAGACCAGCTGAATTGCACCCGCAACCTGAAGGGGCTAGCCGGACTCAGCAGCCGCGCACTCTTCTCTCGTGATCGACGTGCCCGGTCAGTCCAGCTAGTGGTCACCGACAGCGGCGCGTACATGGGCGCGCTGCCCTTGGCGTCCGACGAGGCTGAGGTATTCGACTGGGCCGGCGCTGGTGGCCCCGAACCAGTGTGGCGTGCGGGTGTCGAACTCGGCGGCCTGACCAGCCTGCAAGAGGAGGTCCTGGTCGCCGAGCACCAGGCGGAGGGTGCCGTTCAGCACGTAGGCCCAGTCGAACCCTTCGTGGGAGCGCAGGTCAGGGGCGGTGTCGTCGCTGCCCGTGGGGAGGACGAACTTGTATGCCTGAACACCTCCGGGTCGACGTGTGAGCGGGATGACGATCGAACCGTCGGCGCAGGATATGGGGCGGAGATCGATACGAGGGTTCGCGGTGCGAGGTGCGTCAACGAGGGAGTCGAGAGTGACGCCGTAATAGCGAGCCAATGGGAGCAGTTGTTCCAGAGTGGGCCGGCGGAGCCCCGCCTCCAGGCGAGAGAGCGTGCTCGTGGAGATGCCGGTCTCCTCAGCGAGCGTGCTGAGCGTGAGGTCGCGGCGTAGTCGAAGATGCTTCAGGCGCGGACCCACAGTGTCGAGGGTGTGGTCTGCGTTTTCGCTCATTCCTCGATTTTGCCATTCGGCAAGAATGGTTGCCAGAGGTGGCTTTTCGGGTGATCCTTGATGGCACGACGGACGAGCGGGAGGACAGCGCATGATGAACGAGTTCGACAAGGAGTACTGGGAGGACCAGTGGGTCTCCGGCACCTCACGCCGGCTCCCCGTCAACCCCTATCTGACAGCCGAGACCGCACATCTGCCCGTCGGCGCAGCTCTGGATGCGGGCTGCGGAACCGGAACCGAAGCGCTCTGGCTGGCCGAGCAGGGCTGGGACGTCACGGCTGCCGACATCTCCGCGACTGCGCTGGCGGAGGCACGGGCGCGCCCCGCCGCCGCTGAGGTGGGCGAGCGCATCGACTGGGTGGAAACCGACCTGTCACGGTGGGAGCCCGCGCGGACCTGGGACCTCGTCGTCACCAACTACGCCCACGCCCAGATCGGGCAGCTGGCGTTCTACCGGCGCATCGCCTCCTGGGTCGCACCTGGCGGAACCCTCCTCATCGTGGGACACCTCCACGCTCACGATCACGACGTTCACCACGGACACGACCATCCCGAGGCAGCGACCGTGACGCTGGAGGGGATCACGAATCTCTTCAGCACTCCGGAATGGCGGATCGAGTCCGCCTTTGAGCACACCCGCACCGTGAATCCCGGCGGTTCCTCCGTGCAATTGCGTGACGTGATCGTCCGCGTGCACCGAGTGATCTGAGCCGTCGCCCTCTTCGCACGGGCCTGCCGATGACGCCTTCCATCGCTTCCCCTGAGCTGCGTCCCTACCTTGCGAGCGCGAGAAAATGAAAGAGGCGGATCGCTCCTTTGGAACGATCCGCCTCTTGCATTTCGGTCGGGCTGACAGGATTTGAACCTGCGACCCCTTGACCCCCAGGTACCCGGATCGGCCGGTTCCCTTGATTTTCCGGGCCTCTCCGCTCCGCAGGAGGTCCGTTTTCACATCATGCGTTGCATGGCTTGCATG
>Ga0308158_10000715_pt1 | contig 46107 bp, 50 predicted proteins | sample PhyBR2_FD_201038 | JGI IMG/M metagenome (GOLD analysis project Ga0308158, IMG submission 201038) | Phyllosphere microbial communities from UC Gill Tract Community Farm, Albany, California, United States - DLSLB.R2 | ecosystem: Host-associated > Plants > Phyllosphere > Unclassified | place: USA... | reverse complement strand
GGAGTCTAGGGCGGTCAGAGGAGCTTGAGGCTCCCGAGGTCGAAGCCGTCCTCGGTGACGTCGAAGACCATGAGGCCGGGGCGGCTGTCGCGGCCCGCGGTGAGGCGGTAGTGGTCGGAGCCGTTGTCGACGGTGGGGGCGCCGAGCCACATGCGCTCGCGCCCGGTGAAGGGGTTCTCGCCCGCCACGCCCGCGCCGTAGGTGTGGTAGTGCCCCGTGACGAGAACGTCGGCCTTGGTGACCGCCTGGGAGCCGAACGCCTGCTTCTCCCACCAGGTGATCGCGCCGCCCTGGTTGAACTGGTTGCCATGCACGGCGCCGATCGGAGTGCCCATGAAGTCGACGCAGATCGACTCGTCCCAGTCGTCGGGCATGTGCCACCGGATGTCGGCGCCGGCGGCCTCCGCCACCTTGCGGACCTGCTTGTGGGTGAAGATGCCGAAGTCGTCGGTGGGGCGGCCGAGGGTCTGCTTGCCCTTGCGCCACGCGCTGTGGTTGGAGGCGACGACGCCGACCTCCGTCGGGGCGTGCTCGTGGGCCAGGCGCACGAACTTCCACATCTCGGTCGCGTAGCAGTCGAGCTGGTCCGGGAGGGAGAGGTCGTTGGTGAACATGGGATTGCCGCCGGACTCGAAGTTCTCGATGCCGTCGCCCAGGTCGAGCACGAGGATCTTCTCGGGGCGGCGTGCGCCGAGCTCGGCGTCCAGGCGGCCGCGGATCGCGTCGAGGCGCGCGAGGAGCTCGGGGGTGCCGCCGCGGCGTCCGGTCTTGCCGATCTGGGGGTCGGCGACGACGACGACGGAGCCGCGCGCGCGGGGGGAGAGAGGCCGGATGTCGCGGATGCGCTTCTCGGCCTCGCGGTACAACTCGGGGAGGGGGAGCTTCTCAGTGAGCAGCTCGGTGCCGGTCTTGGACCAGGCGGCGATCTTGTTGGAGCTCTTGTCGTCGCCGTACGCGATCGCGCGGATGGAGATGTTGAAGAGGTCGGGGTTGTCGCCGGACTGGCGGATCAGGTCGCGCGCGTCGTTGATGTCGACGGGGCGGTTGCGGATGAACTCGAGCCGCTTGGTGCCGTCGGCGTTCGTGGTGCTCGAGGTGGACTCGTTCGGGGCCGTGGCGGCGGTCTCGCGCCCGGGGTACTTCCCCGCGCGGGCGAGGTCGCGGTACTTCGAGACGAAGCCGGCCGAGACGTTGTAGCGCTCGGCGATGTCGTTGCGCTTGTCCTCCGGGTTCATCAGCGCGTCGTAGAACTCCTCGAGCCCGAGGACGTCGGGGCGGGCCTTGTAGTGCTCCGTCATGGGCACCTCTCGGGTCAGGGTGCGATGCGTTCGATGAACGCGATCTGCTGCTGGTACTGGGCGATCTGGTTGACGACGAGGAACCCGACAGTGACGATCGTGCCGATGGCGGCCACGATGTTCCACCAGGGCGCCTTGCGGGCCTCCTTCTTCGTGGAGGCCTCCTTGAGCACGAGGACGTCGATGTCGATGCCGGTCAGGCGTGTCTTGATGCCGACGATCTCGGAGTCGATGTCGGAGAGGCGGCCGCCGTGCTCCTTGACGTCTTCGCGGAGCCCGCCGTTGGTCTGCTCCTGGACGGCGATGTGGCGCTCGATGACGCCACGGAGCTCGCCGATGGAGCTCGACATGGCACGGACCTCCGAGTAGACCTGCTGGGCGGAAATGCGGACGTCGCCGCTGTTGGTGTCGCTCATTTGCGTGCTACTCGGAGGTCCGTGTCTGTCAGGGGTGGGTCAGGTGATGGGGGCGGTCCAGGCGGCCGCCCAGGTTGCGGGTCCGATGAGGCCGTCGGGCGTGAGGCCCTTCTCCTTCTGGAACGCGATGGTGACGGCCGCGGTGTTGCCCTGCGGGGTCTTCGCGCCCTTCGGGCCGTAGAGGCCGTCGACGTCGATCGCCCAGCCGCGGTCCTTCATGCGCTGCTGGAACGCGCGAAGGTCGTTGCCGTGGCTGTACCAGCCGGAGATCGAGTTGTCGCCGCCGGACTCCGGGCCGAACCACTGCGAGGCCGGGAGCGGGAACGCGGGAGCGTCCGTGCCGCCGATCGAGCCGACCTGCTGGGTGGAGAGGTCGTGGCCCATGAAGGAGTCCGACCAGCCGAGGTAGGTGCGACCCCAGGCGTCGCAGATGGCGTCGATCGTGGTGACGCCGATCTGGCCGTTGCGGGGGACGTCGGTGGAGACGATGCGGCCGCCACCGAGGGAGAGGGCGATGTGGCCGTAGCCGTTGGACGAGGCCGAGAAGTAGACCACGGCGCCCTTCGGGGGCGTGCGGTCGTAGTGGCGGCGGTCGTCGGGGGTGTTCTGCCATCCGCGCAGGGCGAAGGTGTACCAGCCCGGGCGGTCGGACTGGAGGTCGAAGGCGCCGACGGCCTTCGAGACGGCCTGCAGGCACATGCCGGGGGTGTAGGTGCCCCAGCTCAGCATCCGGTCGGCGCCGGCGGCGCCATCGAGGCGGGCCATCAGGCGGCCGCCTCGGCGATCTGCTCGATCTCCTCGGGTGCCGGGTCGATCGTGGCGTGGACTTCGGGGTTGCTCATGGCTCTCCTTCGCTCGTTGCTCTAACGGCGGCGGAGTCTAGGGGTGGGTCTGCGCGTTCCCGGCTTCCGGGCTAGTACGTCTGGTACTGGTAGTTGAACGCGAGCACGGCGTTCTGGCCCCAGGAGCCGGGGAAGTCGTAGGCCATGGGCTTCGTGTTGCCCTGCGCGGTGCCGCCGCGAAGGATGATGCGCGACAGGGAGGACGTGCCGAGGATGTCATCGCGGTTGCCCGTGAGGGAGCCGCGGTAGATGGAGGCGCCGAGGCTGGCGACGACCTCGCCGGAGCACCAGTTCTGGCCGCCCGTGGTGCGTGCCGGGAAGGTGGGCACGAGGGGGAGGAAGGTGCCGAGGCTGCTCTGGCCGACGGTGGTGGTAGAGCCGAACACGATGACGCCGGTGACGGTGACGATGTCGTCGTGCAGCCAGTAGCTCCACGCCTGCTGCGCGTTGCCGGGACTGATCGTGTACGGCAGGTTCGGCCACTCGGGAGTGAACGCGACCGCGCGCAGGGTGCGAGTCAGCTTCCACCCGTCAGCCTTTAGCCCCTCGATCTGGGCGAGGTCGGTGCGGTAGATCCGGTCGCCCACCTCGAGCGGGGCGCTGCTCTTGAGGGTCGCGGTCTCCAGTGCTGACGTCGACGCGAGCGTGCGGGGCGCGCGGACCTGGTCGCTGCGGCCGCTGAGGGCGTTGTCCGCCGCGGCGCCGACGAGGGTGGGCGTGATGTGCCAGTCGATCGGCTCGCCCGCGCTGGGGGCCCAATGGCCGTTTGGGGTGGTGGCACCCATCAGGCGCGCCGGTAGCGGAGGTTGAGGCTGAACACGTCACCCGCGGCCCAGGCGAACGGGAGGGTGCCGCTCAGGTAGCCGAGACCGGCGGCGCTGGCCTGGTCGAACATCGTCATCGCCTGCGTCGCCGGGACGCTGCTGTTGGCGCTGGCGACACCGACGACCGAGCCGGTCCAGTACGCGCCCTGGTACTTGTACGCCTGGCAGGTGCCGACCTGCGAGACGGAGCCGTTGATCCACATGGGGAACGGCAGGATCAGGCGCGCGCTCGCGCCGCCGTTCATGGTGGTGCTCGAGCCGACGAGGAGGCTACCGGTGAGGGTGATGAGGTCGCCGTTGACGCTGTACGAGAAGCGCGCGGTGCCGTTGCCCACCTGGATGCCGGTGTGCGCGAGCGGCCAGTCGATCGCCTTCGTCGTCAGCCAGATGCTCCACGCGGAGCCGTCGTAGATCTCCCACCAGGCGGTGTCTTCGACGAAGACCTGGTCGCCTTTGGCGAGGCCGGCGAGGGTGGCGAGGCCGTTCTTCTCGGTCTGCGTGGCGACGCTGTAGACGCGCGGCTGCCGCTTGCCGGCGCCGAGGCCGCCGATGGCGTCGGAGTACGACTTCGACAGCTCGGAGAGCATGGCGACGGGGTCGACGAGGTCCGCGCTGTCGGGGATCTTGACGCCGTTCGCGAGGGTCTGCATCAGCGGGCCCCGATCTGACGCTCGAGGTTCTCGATCTTGGTCTTCATGGTGAGCACGAGCGTCTCGAGCTTGCGCTCCCACTCCTTCGACTCGGGTCCGAGGTTCGCGTTGGCGCCGTCGATGGCCACGATGTCTCCTGGTGTTAGGCCGCGGGTGCGGCGGGGGCGAGGGGGCGGATCGAGTGGTCGCGGCAGGTCATTCCGGCGTAGTCGGTGCGGTACTGGGCCATCGTGCGATCTCTCCCCGGCATGTCGCTGAGGCGGGAGAGTTTAGAGCAGGTCATAGTGGCCACGCCGTTCGAGAAGGCGACGCTGTCGACGCGGAAGACGTTGTACTCCCAGGTGACGAGCGATCCGGGGGTGAGGCCCCATCCGCCGAGCAGGCCCATGGGGAGCTGTGCGGTGAGGGTCACCTCGGGGCCCGCGGTGCGCTGCATCACCCACGGGGCCGCTTCGTACACCTCGCCGATGCTGCCGAGGGCGACGTTGGTGACGGTGGTGCTCTTCTCGACCCGCGTCTCGCTCTTGGCCGCCCCGGAGGGGAGCGTCACTTCGACGGGGTTGCTGGTGACGCCGTAGCCCCAGAGGCGGAGCATCGCGAAGTCGCTGCCGGCGGCGACCTCGCCGAGCGAGAACGGGCCCTTGACGCCGGGGATCTCTCGCTTCGGCCCGATCAGCGTGAGCTCGGCGCGCCCGTCGACGATCGCGGCGTAGACGCGGCCGCCGTAGTTGGTCCACTGCAGGGGGTTGACGGGGAAGCCGTCGCTGGCGGTGATGTAGTACCGCCCGGCGAGGCCGTTCTCGAGGTCGCCGTATCCGTCGAGGTATTCGGGGAACTGGATGACGATGCCGTTGGTGACCTTGGTGTTGTACCAGGGGCGCGGCGAGGGGATGAAGTTGACGCCCGCGGGAACGTCGACGCTGACCTTCTTCGTCTCGCCGACGCCGACGGAGTACATCGACGTGGCCTTGAACACCTGTTCGCCGAGGGAGTCGAGCGCGCGGGTGCGGTGGTTCACGATGACGACGGAGCGTGCGGTGGCGCGCCCTGAGATGGTCCGGGTGGCCGAGGTGCGCTTGTCGAGGGGGATGGCGCGCGTCGCCAGTGGGCGCAGGACGAGGCCGGTGGGCAGGGATGCGAGCTCGACCTTGCGGGCGGAGCAGACCTGCTTGACGTAGTCCCAGAGCTCTCCGTCGAACGCGGCGATCGGGGATCCCTTGTCGAGTCCTGCGCCGCCCTGGCTGGTGACAGCGGAGGGGCGGGCGTAGGTCTCGGTCTGGCTCCAGGTGCCCCAGCGGTCTTCGGCGGAGCGCGCGACAACGAGGTCGGCGAACCCGGTTCCGGCGGCCTGGTTCTGGGTCAGGTTCCACCGGTTCGAGTAGAGCGCCGCGGCGTCGGAGGTGAGGGTGGGGGTGACCGCCTGCCACATGCCGGAGCTGCCCGCGACGGAGGTGGCCTGGATGCGGAGTCCGAGCGCGCCGTTGGTCATCGACACCTCGATGCTGAGGGTGATGGGGTTGCTGCGCGCGAGGGCCGCGATGCCTCCGGTGCTGCCGGTGCTGACGCTGGCGACGTCGCCGTTGGCATCGTGGTAGGTGATGTTGCCGGAGAGCTGTCCGGTGGAGATCCCGGGGGAGAGGGTGACGGAGATGCGGGTCTGGTTGACGAGGTTCTCGCGGGCGCCGTGCTTGCGGTAGTTCGGCCCGAAGGAGAGCGCGAACGAGGTCGGGTTGCCGACGATGTTGGTGGGGAGGACGGTGACCTTGATGTAGGTGCGGCCGCGCGTGTGCTGAACGGTGCCGCCGCGGAGGGACAGCGGGTAGCCGGCGGAGCTCCACCGGGTCGCGCTGACGAGCCCGTCGATCTCCTGGTAGAGCACGGTCTCGCCGCCGGTGGCGCTGTAGTTGAAGCCCCCGTTGCGGCTCTGCAGGACGCGGTCGACGGCGGTGGGTTCGATGACGTCGCCGTCGCCGTTGAAACCGACGGTGTGACCCTGGAGCGACCAGTAGTTGTCCCGCGCGTTGGACCCGGTCTGGCGCAGCATGCCGCCCGCCTGGCAGGCGACGTCGAGGGCTGGGAGGGCGGCGCCGGTCTCGATGCCGGGGATGCGGATGCGGCTGGAGATGAACGCGCCGAACGCGGGGTCTGCGCTGAGGGAGGCGCGCCCGGGGCCGACCATCGTCACCTTGTTGACGGTGGCGGGGAGCGCGTCCTTGAAGGGCGGCAGGCTGTCCTGCGAGAGGCCGAGGCGGTTGCCTTCGACGAGGTCGGTGGTGTCGGTGCGGATGACGCCGAGGGTGACGTCACCGACGGAGGTGGTGGAGTCGGCGACGGAGAGCGGGGTGACCGTCTCGGTGATCGACCACGACTCGACGTTGCCGAACGTCCCCGAGCCCGCGTTGGATGCCTTCACTCCCAGTCTCCCGTCTCTGCCAGCTTCACGGAGAAGCCCTTGGCGCGCATCGAGGGGTCTCGGGGCGCGTAGTGCAGAGTCTCGTTCACTCCGCCGACGAAGCGCAGCCCGCCGGCTCCTTCTCCCGAGATGAAGGGCTGGAACTCGGTGGGGACGTTCTCGCCCTCCCGCACGAGTCGCGCCATCATGCCGGTGAGGCTGACGGTGGAGGCGACGGCGCTGGTGCGTCCGAGGTAGATGTCGACGAGACGGTGCCCCTCGGAGTACGGGAAGAGGTTGGTCGAGTGGAACGACGTGGTGCCGTCGAACGCGAGGGGCGTGAAGGTGACGGGGGTGGCGACCGCGTTGTTGGTGAGGGTCGCGCGTGCGGCGACGACGCCCGTCCCGGTGGCGGAGCCGAAGGTGCCGAGCGCGAGCTTGTGGCCGGGCGGGATGAGGATGGTGAACTTCCGCGCGGGCATGGAGCCGCCGACGAGGTTGGTGGGGGCGTACGTGACGCCGCGCCCGGGCACGCCGAGCAGCCCCGGGTTCCCGAGGTTGACCGCCGCCGTGTATGTCGAGGTGTGGATCTGCGGCCAGTCGCCGTTGGCGATGATGCCGGGGGTGGCCCACGAGGGGGAGAGCAGGTTGGTGTCGGCCGCGAAGGGGTCGGTCCAGTAGAACGGGCCCGGGCCCCAGACGCCGTCGAGGAACTCGCGCACGACGCGGAACGCGCCGGGCTCCTGCGTGCCCCACTCGGCGGTGCCCTCGCGGTGGGACGCCTGGGAGTCGTCGACGTAGACCCCGCCGCCTTCGAGGGCGATGAGGTTGGAGCGCTTCGTCGTCGACCAGGTCATGCCCACGTCGGGTGCGGGGATGAACGCCTGCTTGAGGCGGTTGCCGAAGTAGACCGTGCTACCCATCAGAGTCCTCTCGAGATGTCTGCCGCGCCCACCGAGGCGGTCTGCGCGAGCGCGCGACCGTCGCCCCAGAGCACGGCGGGGCGCTGCGCGACGGCGTCGGCGATGCGCTCCACGGTGTCCTGGGTGAGGCTGACGGGCATGGTGCCCAGGCCGCCGGGGCCTGCGCCGAAGAAGTTGCCGGCGCCACTGCCGGTGCTGCCGCCGTTGGCGAAGCCGCCGCCGGAGCGACCGGCCTGGTGCCAGCGGGACAGGTTGTTGACGCCCCAGTAGCGGGTCGCCTCCTGCGAGAAGACGAACTCGCCGCGATGCACGGGGCCCGCGACGTCGTACTTCGCGCCGTCGCCGGTGTATCCGCCGTCGGCGTAGCCGTAGCGGCCGCCGTTGGGGATCCAGTTGTCGGCGATCCAGCCGAGTCCGATGCCGCGGAAGCCGGTGGCGGCCGCCTTGTTGACGTTGCCCCAGGCGTTGTTCCAGAAGTCGGCCCACGGGTCGGCGTAGCTGGTCTTCGACCAGTCGATCGCGACCTGGTTCATGCCGTTGCGGGTCTCGCGAGCGATCTGCTGACCGGCCTGGTTCGCCTGCGCCTGGTCGGCCTGCGCCTCGACGTCGACGTCGATCTTCGACTCGGCGTTGCGCGCGAGGAACTCGTCGATCGCGCGCTGGGCGGGGTCGACGTTCGCCTCCATGGTGACGTTGCGGGGGAAGCGCTCGATGATGTCGCTGAACCCCTGGAAGGCGGGGGAGAAGATGCCGGTGATCTCGGACGCGCTGTAGCCCATCTGGGTGAGCTGCGACTCGAACTCAGCGCGGAGCTGCCCAGCCTTGGCCTGCAGCTCCTCCTGGCCCATGCCGCTGTTCGCGAGCGCGACGAGGTACTCCTGGTAGGCCGCGACGAGCTGCATGACGTTGGCGCGCGCGTTGACGGCGCCGTCCGAGTTGCCCTGGAGGGAGAGGTTGAGCGCCTCCTGCGCGGTGAGGAGCTGCCCGTTGAGGTTGGTGAGCTCGGAGCGCTTGCTCGCGGACTCGGCGTCGATCTTCGCGATCTCCCCGGCGAGCTGCGCCGAGCGGACGGTGTCGCCGTACTGGTTGGCGATGGAGAGCGAATACTCGAGGCCGGTGCGGTCGCCGGAGAGGGTCTTGAGGTCGGCCTCCGTCTCCTGGACCTTCTTGCGGAGATCCTCGATGCTCTTGACGGCGTCGTCGGCCTCCTTCCGCATGCGGCTGTACTGCGAGAGCACCTTGTCGTACGCGACGGTGCTGCCGAAGCGGAAGGTGACCGAGTCGGCGAAGATCGTGCCGAGATCCTTGGCGTAGTCGCCGACGGTGCGCAGCTTCTCGCCGAGCTCGTTGAGGCCCTTCTTCGCCTTGCGGGATGACGCGTCGACGTGCTCGAGGCCGACGGCGAGGGAGTTCGAGGTGATGGCGGCTTCGGTCGCCGACTTGCCCGTGGCGTCCATGGCGCGCTGGACCATCTCGATCGCGTCGGAGCTGGCGCCGGTGGCCTGGAGCTGCTGCTGGATGCCGAGGAGCAGGTTGACGAGGAGTTGAGCGTCGCCGCCCGCGACGGCGGTCGCCGAGGTGATCGCGGCCTGCAGGGCCTTCATGTTGTCGCGCCCGGCGGTGCCGTACGCGGAGAAGCTCTTGCCGTTCTTCTGCATCGACTGGCCGAGCGCGAACAGTGCGCCCTCCATGTCAGCCTGCGAGAGGGCAAACTCGTTGGCGGCGTCGACGGCTTCGCGGATCGCCGCGGCGTCCTCGAGCATGAGGGAGGCCTGGTCCTGCGCCGCGTCGTTGGCGGTGACCATCTCGTCGCTGAGGGCCTCCTGCGACGTGGCCGCGTTGAGCCCTTCGGCGGCGACGTTGCCGAGCAGGGTGAGGAGCAGGCCGATACCAGTGGAGCCGAGCAGGCCGATGATGGCCAGGCGAGCACCGCGCGCGCCGAGCGCCGCCTTCTCGAGCCCGGCGCCCGCGGCGGTCGCGCCGGCACCCGCGGCGACGAGAGCCGGGGCGGCCTTGCGGGCCTCGATGGAGAGCCCGAACAGCGACAGGTTGAGGTTGACGATGCGGGCGATCGCGGGCGGGAGCTGACCGTCAAGGCCCGCGACGGCGGTCTTGAGTGCGAGGAGGGAGGCTCCGGCTGCCGCGGCGCCGCCGACGATGAGGAGGAACGACCCGATCATCACGGTCAGGCCGCTGACGATCACCGAGAGGAACTGCCCGAGCGGGGTGTTCGCGATGGCGGTGAGGGCCTGCAGCACCTTCTGAGCGCCGACGACCAGGCCGAGGAGCGCGGACAGGGTGGGCCCGCCGACGGCGTCGGAGAACGCGCCGAGCTCGTTGACGAGGATCTGGAGCTGCGCGGCGACGGTGGCCACGGTGACGGCGAACGCCTTGTCCATGAAGCCGTTGTTGACGCCGTCCGCAGCGTCCTGGAACGACTTCGCCACCAGGTCGCCGTTGTTGGACAGCGAGAGCAGGACGGGCGCGACGCGCTGACCGTCGAGGCCAAGGGTGCGCAGCGACGCGCTCGCGTTGTCGACGCTGGCGAAGCCCGAGGTGAACGCCTGCAGCGCGGCCGCGGGCTTGCTCTCCCACTGCGCGACAAACTGGTCGACGGTCATGCCGGAGATGGAAGCGTAGTTGCGGAGCTTCTCGCCACCGGTGGTGACGGCCCCGTCGATGGAGCGGAAGAGATCCTGCATCGCCGAGCGGGCGCGCTCCGGCGGCACCTGGAGGGAGGCGAGGGCGGTGGCAAGGCCGACGGTCTCGGTGGCGGCGAAGCCGACCTGGCGGGCGTACGGCGCGATTTCGGCGGCGACCGAGAGGATCTGGTCCTCGGTGGCTGCGGACTCGGTACCGGCGAAGGTGATGGAGCGCGCGAGCAGCTCGTAGCCGTCTGCGTTGAGGCCGAGGATGTTGTTGAGGCGGCCCAGGCGCAGACCGGACTGCTCGGCTGCGATGCCGGAGAGCGTGGAGAACTTCGTGACCGACTCGGTGTAGCGCGCGACCTCGTCGGCCTGCACGCCGAGCTGGCCACCGACGGCGGCGGTCTCGGCGACCTTACCGAAGCTCTCGGGGATCCGGCGGGTGATGTCGGTGAGCTCGTCGCGGAGCTGCGTGAGCTGCCCGATCTCGCCACTCTCCGCGTCGAAGCCCGCGGTGCGGCGGACGTCGGCGAACGCGCGCTGGCGTGCGACGGCGACGGCCTCGTACGCGGCGACCAGGCCGAGCAGGCCCACGCCGGCAACGGTGGCCGTGGAGGAGACGTCGTAGAGCGCGTAGCGCTGGCTGATGAGGTTCTCAGTGTGCGCCTTGCCCGCGTCGGTGGCCTTGACGAGCGCATTGAACTCTTCGTCGAACGACTTCGCGGCGGCGCGGTTGTCCGACGCGATGCGCTGCCGGTTGAGGAGTCGCTCGGCGGCCGCGCGCTTGACGGTGGCGGCCTCCATCCGCGACTCGGCCTGCGCGCCCTCCTTGACCGCGGCGGCGGCCTCGGCCTCCCGGCTGGCGACGTCGCCACTGAGGGCCTTGAAGTTCTGGTCCCACGACGATGTCGCGGAGCGCTCGTCGGTGCGGCGGCCGGCTCGTGCGCGCTCGCGCTCGGCGGCGGCGGTTCGCTCGATCGCGGTGGCCATACGCGCCTCGGCGTTGACCGTCTCGGCGGCGAGCTTGTCCCGCTCGCGGCGCTCGGCCTTGATCGCCGAGATGATGTTGGCGCGGCTCGCTGCGTCGATGTCGAGCAGACGGGTCTTGTCGTCGTCGCCCAGGGCCGAGAGGGGCTTGGCACCCGGCTCGACCTCGCCGGTGACGCGACCGCGTGCGTTGGCCGCGAACGCCTTCTGCGCGTCCGTGACCTCCTTGAGCGCGGCCTTCCAGGCTGCGCCCGCGTCCTTCGCTCCGCCAGCGAGCTTGGCGCCAGCGTTCTTGCCGAGCCCGCCGAGCTTCTCGAGCTCGTTCTCCATCTTGACGATGGAGTCGGTGGCCTTCTCCAGCTCGCCACGGAGATCCCGGTCGATGTTCTCGCCGAGACGCTCGACGTCGCCGCGTGCTCGCTGGATGCCCTCGAGGACGACCTTGAGCCGAAGCTGTGCGTCCTGATTCAGTCCCTCGATCACGGGCGCGGAGTCTAGGGGTGCCGCTCCTCGGTCATCGCTTCGCGGCGCTTAGCTTCGGCCTCGTAGTACGGCTTGCGGAAGGTGGAGAGCGGGGCGCCGGACACGGAGAAGATCTCCGCGCGGATCTCGAGGCCGGGCGTCTTCTTGTCGCCCATGCCTTCGCGCTCGATCTCGATGGCGCGCTGGGACTGGCACACGACCTTGTTGATGCGGAACTGCAGGTCGGGGGAGTCGTTGCGGCAGAGGTAGACGGGGTAGCCGCACGAGCAGCGCTCGTCTTCGAGGATCTGATACGCCTCGAGCAGGAGGAAGTCGCGCTTGGTCCACGGCTCACCCGGCTGGGTGTGCAGGATCAGCGAGGTGGGCCGGATGCCAGCCGTGATGGCCGCGCGGATGAGGTGGAGATACCTGGCCCCCGGCCCGGAAGCCAGGTACTCACTCAGAAATCCGCGTTGTCGACGGCTCCCTCGGCGATCGCCGTCTCGTACTGCAGCTTGCCGATGGTCTTGGCGAGCCGGGCGTACTCGGAGGGAGGGAAGACGCCGGGGAGCTTCTCGGCGCGGTCCACATCGAGCAGTCGGCCCTTGGCGCCGTTGGACGCTTCGATGCCCACGACGATGCGGGAGAGCACCTCGGCGGCCATGCGGCTCTGGAAGGCGTCCTCCTTGTCGGCCGGGACGTCCGCGCCGACGGTGAGGCCGACGTGCTCGAGGGCCTTGCCGCGGGCGTCTTCGAGGATGATCTGCGGGAGCGCCTGCAGGTGGAAGGTGCGACCGGAGGCGGCGAGCTTCTCCTGCAGCGCTTCGGCCTCGGACATGAGTTCGTCGATCGCGGCGTCGAAATCGGCGACCTGGGGGTCCGCGTTGACGGCTTCGGGCTCGACGTCGCCCAGCGCAGCGACGCGGCGGCCGCGCTTCTCGGCAAGGTCGGCGATCCGCCCGACGACACCCCAGCGGCGCTCTCCGTCGGGCATCTGGACGCCGCGGATGGTGCGGTACTTCGGCTCGACGCCGCCGAGGGCCTTGCCGGTCGGCTCGTCGAGGTAGATCGTCACGGAGTCCGTGAGCTTCGGGCGGGCCTCTGCGTCGGCCACGATGTCGAAGTCCTCACGGACGTCCGCGACGATCTCTTCGGGGGTTCGTTCAGTCATGCTGAGTTCCTCTCTCAGGTGTTCCTGCCAGCGCGCTTTGCGTGCTAACTCAGGAGGCGGTGACCGTGATGGCCTTGGCGGTGGAGACGAGCGCACCGGGGTACGTCGCCGTGATGTTGGCGGTGCCCGCGCTCTTGTAGACCACGACGCCGTTGGAGTAGACGTCGGCGACGGCGGTGTTGGACGAGGTGTACGTCACGCCAGCGGTGACCGCCTGGCCCTGGTACAGCGCGCTGAGCAGACCTGCGCCGCCCACGACGCCACCCGAGGTGCCGGCGAGCGTGACGGCCACGGCGGCGGCGGGCGGGATGATGTAGTTGACGAGGTTGTCGTCCTGGGCCTTGAGCTCGGTGGTGGTCGAGTAACCCGTCTGGCGGCGCTCGACGTTCTCCGCGTCGGTGATGATGCGGAAGACGCTGACCTCCTGGCCGGCGGCGAGGGCGAGGCCCTGCGCGATGCCGAAGCGCTGGCAGACCGCGAGGCGGGTGCGGGGGCGCTTGAAGGCGTTGTGGGCGACGCGCTCGGCCGAGCTGGTGTCGTCGTTCGTCGGCACGAAGGAGCTGACGTTGCCGCCGAAGTTCGCGTAGCCGAGCGTCTGGGCGCCAGCCTCGTCTGCGAAGGAGCGGTCGTCGGTCTGCTCGGACGCCTGGATGCCGAAGTCGGTACCGGCGATGCGGATGCCGGCGGAGACGTTCACGAGCGCCTGGAGCTGGGCCAGCGTGGGGGCGGCCCAGGAGGCGATCGTGGTGTCGGGCCCGATGAACCAGCCGACGTTCTTGTTGGAGAGGATCTTGTCGTTTGCCATGGCTCCGGTTCCTTACGCGCCCAGCGCGGCGGCGATGTTGACGATGTTCTTCGGGACGAAGTTGAGGGCGATGGTCTGCTCCTCGCCGTCGCCGTAGCCGTTGACGGGCTGGCCGGTCTCGGCGTAGTAGTACGACCAGTCCTCGCCGACGACGGCGGCGTCCGTGTTGCGGCGACCGAGGCGGTGCGCGAGGACGTAGCCGAGGCCCTGGACGCGCGTCGAGATGCGGGCCAGGTTGTAGACGGAGGCGGACGAGAGCGCGCGGTCGGCGTCCAGGAAGACCGTGAGGTTGGCCTGGAAGTTGAAGAACGTGAGCGCCTCGTTGCGGCCGACCGAGGTGATCGTGCGCGAGGTGGACGTCTCCGAGCCGGTCAGGCCCAGGGCCATGTCGTCGCGGATGGCGCCCGAGAGGTTGCCGCCCAGGGTCGGGTTCGCGGCGTTCGGGGTCGTCTTCGAGATGTAGCTGTCGAGGATCGCCTTGGTGGGGGAGTCGATCGGGGCGATCGCACCCGTCGTCGCGTGAACCATCTGCGGGACGCCCGCGGGGTTCAGGAACGCCGGGATGGCGAGGACGGTCTCGTTACCGGGGAGGAGCTTCACTTCTCGGCCTTTCGGGTCGGGGCGGGTGCCGACTCGTCGGCCTCGATGGGGGCGGGCTCGTCTTCGACGGGCACGAGGTCGGGGAAGAACCGCGCGAAGTCCTCCGCGTAGTTCCCGACCTGGTCGGTCTGGGTGTTGCGGTAGGACCGCACGTCGTTCGTCATGGCGCCGGAGTCTAGGACCGGGCTACACGTATCAGCCGTTCAGGCCGATTCGAACTTGTGCGTAGATCACTCGGACTAGGCGCTTGATCGCGCCCTTGTCGTCCTTCTCGGTCATGCGCGTGCCGCCGGTCGACGAGATCTCGCCCGCGTTGCCCGTGGGGGAGGGGCGCATGCCGATGAGCTTCCCCCAGACGCTTGAGAACGCCGCGCGCAGCGACGCGGACCGGGTGGCGTAGATGAACACCGTCATCGGGAGGACGTGGGGCTGCTGGTTCTCGCTCGCGGCGAGGGAGCGCCCGCTGCCGCGGCCCGGCGTCTCCGTGATGGGCGTGCCGAAGTGGATGATCGCGTAGGGGAGCACCTCGTCGCGGACGACGGGGAGCTTCACGTCGCTGGGAACCTCGTCCTCCCAGACGCGGCCGCCGAGGAGGGAGCCGAGCCCGCTCTTGCTCAGGATGTACTCGGCCTCTGCGCTGCCGTCGGTGCTCACTGGTTCGCCATTCCGCTCAGGATGCCGCGGAGCTGCATGATGCCCCACGAGTAGGTCGTGCCGAGGCTGCCGACCGCCTCGATGTGCTGGGTGCCCCACTCCTGGTAGGCGAAGTAGTTGACCCACTCCTGGATCCAGCCCCAGCGGAGGGTGATGATGCGCGCCTCGCGGTCGATATCGAGGTCGTAGTCGATCGCGTCGTGCATGCGGCCGCTCTCGTAGCGACCGGCGTGCTGGCCGCGCCCCGCAGCGACGCGCGCCGCACCGGTCGGCGTGATTGCACGCAAAAGCTCCTCCTGCATGCGGGTGGCCAGGCTTAAGCCCAGGGTGGCCATCTCGCCGGCGGCCTCATCGAGTGCGAGGTCGCCGTAGGCCTCGACGCCCGCGAAGAGGCGGCCCGGGTCGAAGCCGGTGAAGGAGAAGCTGGCGGCCATCAGCCCGCCTTGACGGTGATGAAGAGGAAGGGTGACTCGGTGGTCGCGGTCGCAAAGACGACGGCCATGCGCTCGCCCGTGAGGAACTTGGCGCGGCCGCCGTCGCGGACGACGAGGATCGCGCCCTCCTTCGGGATGAGGGGGTCGCCGTCGCGCATCTCGATGGTGACGCGGTGGCTGCCGACGGCGCGGGAGTCGCTCGAGCTGGCGATCTCCCGCGCTGATAGCTCGCGGATGCGCGCGGGGCGGTCGTAGATGAGGGGCGTGTCGTCGGTGCCGCCCTCGATCTCGTCGGTGACGGGGTTCCAGGTTCCGGTCTCGCCGGGGGTGACGATGTCGATGCGCCCGCGCAGCTCCTTGCGGATGACGGCGACGGCCGACTCGGGCCACTCTGCAGGGGCCGTGAGGGGAAGGAGAGCTGGCGACATGCCGCGGAGTCTAGACGGGCGCCGGTGTGGCAACCCCCTTCGGCCGCTTCGGGTTGAACTCGCGGTGGAGCTCGAGGAGGACTGGGTTGCGGCGGATCTGCGCCCAGACCTGCTGCCAGGCCAGGACGTGCTCCTCGCGGTCGGGGATCTCTTTCGCGATGAGGTAGACCGAGGTTCGGCTCAGGCCGACGTCTTCGCCCACCCATGTCGCGAGCTGGCCGTCGGAGAGGAGCGTCTTCGCGCGTTCGATCACGGCGGGGTCGGTCCAGTCCAGCTTCATCGCGACTCCGAGATGCGGACGGAGGAGCCGCAGTCCGCGCACTCGACGGTCTCGCCGGTCGGGTCGTGCTCCTCGGTGTTCACGCCGCCGCACTCCGGGCAGTCCCACTCCCAGCGCGCGTGCGCGACGGCCTCGAGTTCCTCGTCATCCATCGGAGGGCGCGTGTGCGTTCCCATCACAGACCCCCGTCCCGGCGGTCCTGTGCAGTCGATCCGAGCGCCGTCGCCACCTCTTCGGCGGACGCGCGCCGCCACGCAGAGAACGGTTCGTTGTACTGCGCGCCAGACCACACCAACCAGTAGCGCCCGCAGTGGTCGCACTGCCAGATCGTGCCGTCGCGCAGTCCCTCTGCGTCAGGCTTCTCGGGGCACAGGTCGAGCTTGCACGCCGAGGGAATGGGCGGGGTGTAGACGATGCGGCCGGTCATGTGGGGCCCCCGTCCGCGGCGGCATCGCGCTTCGCCGTCGTCGCCATCCAGAGGAGGATGCTGCGGAGGTCGATCGCCGTGACGTCGAGGCCCTTGGCGAACTTCCCCAGCATGTAGGGCGAGATCCCCGTCATCTGGCCCGCGACGGCGGCGTAGCTCAGCTTGTGCGCCTGTCGGAGCTCCTCGAAGGCCGCGGGTGCATCGGCCATGATCTCGCTGGCGACGAACCAGCTTTGCCACGAACGCAGGGCGCTCACGCGGCGGCCTCGCAGATGGGGCAGACGGCGTAGGCGTCGAGGGCGTCACCGTTCTCGCGCTCGGCGGTGGGCACCGTGCATTCCCAGGACCAGGTGTTGTGCTGAACCTTCGGGCGCCGGTCACCGTCGACGACGGTGGGGGAGCCGACGAGCTCGTACAGGGCGATCGCCTCGTCGACGTCTCGGGTCCATGCGGTACTCACGCTGCCTGCGCTTCCAGTGCGGCGTCGACCTTGTTGAGGTCGATGCGGATGGTGTTCCCGAGCTTGCCGGCGTGGATCTTCTTCGACGCGATCAGCCGCCGAACGGTGTCGCGGGAGACGCGAAGGTGTTCCGCCGTCTCGTTGATGTTCGCCCATCGGGGCGTCTGGGTGGGCCTGTCGGCCGGGGTGGTAGGCATATACGTGTCCTCTCTGCCATTTAGCATGCTAACGCGCAGGCGTCAGCGTTTCAATGCTCAATGCGGCAGGGAGGGGCATCCGTGCCGCGAGCTCCGCTCCGCGCCCCGTGTCGACCTGGTAGATCATCGCGGCCGCGGGTGTGCCGTGGCCCATGAACTTCATCGTTTCGCGCAGCGTCGCTCCCGCCTGGGCGTAGCTGGTGCCGGCGAACTTGCGGAGGTCGTGCTCGCGCACCTCTCGGACGATGCCCGCGGCTTGGCGTGCGCGATCCCAGATCGGCCAGAACGTCCAGTCGGGGAGGTACTCCTGATGGGTGCCCGAGGGGAACAGGAGCGACTTCTTGCCCTTGCCGACGAAGCGCCGGAGGTGGTCTTTCACGAGCGGCGTGAGCGCGGGGTGCAGGAACACGACGCGCTCTCCCTCCTCGCTCTTCGTCTGTCCGCGCTCCCACCCGTGGGTGGTGGTGTAGAGCGCCTGGTCGTCGATCCGCACGGCGGCCTGCTCGACGAGCATGCCCTCGTGGAGCACCTCCAGGAAGGAGATGCTGTCGCGGTACAGGGCCCGCCACTCCGAGATGCGCGCGCTGCCGTAGGCGGCGATGATGACGGCGAGCTTGAAGCGATCGTCGATGGCGTTGTAGATGCTCCCCAGCTCGACGAGGGTGGGCGGTCGGAACTTCAACCCGGTCTTCGCCTTGCACATGGCCGAGGTCACCGGGTTGGCCGCCATGAGCTCGTCTTCGATCGCGGTGTTCAGGATCGCGCGCAGCAGCCGCGACTCGGCGCCCGCCTGCGTCGGCCCGTCCATCATGCGCGCGGCGTGCCACTCGCGAACGAAGGCCGGGGTGATGTCGTCGAACGCCATGGAGCGGAACGGCGCGAGCCCGTTGCCGAGCTGGCGCAGGTACTCCGTCGACGTCTTCGAGCGCAGGGGAGCGCCCTTCGGCGTGAGTCGCTGGGCGACCCATTTCTCGGCGAAGGGCCCGAACAGCGGCGACTCCTTCACGATGCGGGGGTCGACCCACACGCCGCGCTCGATGTCCGCTCGAGTGAGCGTGAGGAAGCTGCGCGCGGCCTGCTTCGTGCTGAACGTCGTGGGTGCGGTGAAGCGGGTTCCGAGGTGGGTGTAGCGGGCTCGGTGGCGGCCCGAGGGGAGGGTGTCGATGATCCCCCAGGACTCGCGTCCGACCTTCTTCTTGGCGGGCATGGCTCTCCTTTGCATGCAATACACGTATGCGGTGAATGTAGCAGTCGTGGTACTCGCGTGGTACCTACGTGGTACTCGGGGTGCTTTTGGTTGCCCTCGAAGTCGTCACGGTGCCGCACCATCCAACGGGTCCGAAGGTAGCCCAACTCCCGCGTGATTGCGCGGTTCCTGCGTCGATCTGCCGCACGCTGCGCCATCATGCCGCGGCCGGAATATGCTCGGCGGAAGTGCGCGAAAACGCTATCTCTTAATCAGTGGGTTCTGGGTTCAAGTCCCAGGGGGTGCACCAGCACAGAAAGTCCCCTCTCGCCCGTGTGGTGTGGAGGGGATTTTCGTTTCTCAGATCCGGGTTCTGCGCAATCCCTCCGCCTCCTCGATGGCGCTCGGCATGATGGGACGAGCCCCGTCTCCAACGGCGGCGCGTGACCCGGGAGGTTTTCATGGCCGACGACGAGATGTGGGATGTCACCGACATCCAGGGCACACCGACCGGAACCCTCCACCGGCGCGGGGACGGCCCTGTGCCGGCCGGGTCGTTCCACGTCGTGGCATCCGTCTGTCTGGTGTCGTCCACCGGCCGCGTGCTGATGAGCCTGCGCGCCGCGGGCAAGGACTACCCCCTGGCGTGGGAGTTCCCCGCCGGCAGCGCATTGCGCGGAGAGACCAGCCGCACCGGCGCCGTCCGGGAACTCGCGGAAGAGACGGGGATGGTGCTCGCCCCCGACGACCTGGTCTTGGTGGGTCGCGTCGTCGAAGAAAGAGCCCTGTTCGACCTCTGGGTCGGCCGTGTCGACGGGGAGCCCGCGCCCGTGCCGGATCCGGAGGAGGTCCATGATGCCGAGTGGGTCACCCTCGACGTCGTGCACCAGCGCTGGAAGGACGGGGTGTTCGCGACACCGTGGAACGCCCGGTTCGATCAGCTGTGGGACACGCTGGGGGAACGGGTGCGAGAGGAGCGCCAGGTCGGCGCCGCCAAAGATCAGAACGGCGGCGGATCCACCTCGATGTCGTGACCCAGGGGTGAGCGCCACCTCAGGTCGACATCGCCGGGGTTTTTGAGCGGTTCCCATTTCGTCTCGTGGCGGAGGCGGTGGTGGTGGCGGCACTCGGGTTCGAGGTTGTCGTGGTTGGTGGCCCCGCCGTCGGCCCACGCGGTGAGGTGATCGATGTCGCAGTCGCGGGCGGGGCGGGCGCACCCCGGGAAGACGCACGTCGGCGAGGTGACGCCGAGCCAGCGCCGGAGTGCGGTCGTCACTCGGTATCTGGTGCGATCGAGGGCGAGCGGAACCCCCGTGACCGGGTGGGTGAGAACGCGGATCCACGACGACGCCTCTCCGGCGAGTCTTCGTGCCGTGTCGAGATCGATCGGGCCGTACCCGTCGAGGGTGGCTGGGGTGTCGTCGCGGCCGAGGAGGGTGAGGGCGGGAACGGTCACGACGACGGTGGGGCGGCCGGAGCCGGACGCCCTCGAGTCCCCTGCTGTGGGAGCCGGCGCCGCCGCGGGACGCTCCGCGACCGATCCACCCGCGAGCAGATCCGCTAGCGCATCGGCTCTCAGTTGCGCCAGCGTGCGCTCTTCGCCGTCTGCCGTCGCCAGATGCCGCGCGGCGCGGTCCAGGCGTGTCATGGCGGCGTGCGCCCTGTCGGCCGGAAGCAAGGCTGTCAGTGTCGCCATGCCATCGAGCTCGGCGGTCAGCCACACCCCGCGGTCGCGGGCCGCGCGGCGATGCCGCTCCTCGATCGACTCGGCGTGGACCTTCTCGCGTAGCGCGCGAGCGGCGGTGTCGAAACTCGACGGCGTCAGACGCTCGGCGCGCTCGGTGGCGCCGGTGTCGAACGCGGTCCAGGCCTCGCGGTCATCGGGGAGGGAGTCGGCGAGCCGGGCGATCCTGATCGCGTGGCTCTCGGAGATCCGTCCGTCGAGGAACGCCCGTCAGGCCAGGCCGCACCGTGCCTGCAGCGTCCGGGCGTGGCCGACCCGCGTGCGGACCGTCTGCTCGGCCAGACGCAGGTGAACGGCGATCTCTGCGGCGGCGGCGCGCTCCGCGAGGTCGGCACGGTCGCGCCGCACGGCGGCCACTGACCGCCCGCGAGACTCCTTCCACGCGTGATCCAGGGTGGGATCGGGACCGACCCATGGGTCGGGATCGGCAACGGCGCGGTCGAGGATCAGCGTCATGAGCCGGTATTCCTCGGCGGTGTGCTGGCGACGGCGGACGGCGACCGCGACGAGGGTGTGCACGAGGTCGATGGGACGAGCGTCGGCTTCGGACTCGGAAACCGCGGCGGCGTCCTCGCCGGGGGAGCCGAGGTCGTGGCTCACCGGCCACGGAGTGCTGTCGTCGGAGAACAGCTCGTTCCAGTCCGGCTCGAACCGTCCCTCTTCGATCGTGCGGATCTCATCGGCCCAGGCCTCGAGCTCGTCGTCGCTCGGGGGAGGCGCCAGAAACACGGCGGGCACGAGCGCAGCATCCGGTGTCGACCGGTGCGATGCGGGGGTCGGGCTCGTCATACGAGCACGGTATCGAGGACCTCCGACATCAGGAGGAACCGCCGGTGGAGGGCGAAATCGAGCAAGTAGCGCCCACCCACGCGAAAGCGCCGGGCGCCGACACGACGATCCGAACGGTTCGTCCTGCCGGCACCCGGCGTGAGGAGAGGTGACGCCGACGCCTTACGCCGCATCCCCCACGAGAACAGCTGCGCCCTCGTCAGCGGCATCCGGGTGTGCTCCGTCGACGTGTGCGAGCAGACGCCGGCCGAACAGGATGCAGGCGGCGGCGATCACGACCGACACCGCGGCCATCACGTAGGGCACTCCGGCGCCGTACGCGTGCCAGAGCAGCGCGGCGAGCGGGGGAGCGACCGCCCCGCCCAGGAAGCGCACGGCCGAGTAGGCCGACGACGCGACCGAGCGCGGGAGGTCGGTGGCTTCCATGACCGCTTCGGTCAGCGCGGTGTTCACGACGCCCAGCACGAGACCGCCCACGATGATGCACACGACCAGAGCGACGGCCGACGACACGATGAACGCGGCGACGAGCAGGTCGAGGGCCAGCAGGGGCAGGGCGATCAGCAGGACCGTCGTCAGCCGCAGCCGGCGCAGCAGCAGAGGGGCGACCCAGACGCTCGTGATCGCCAGGCCCACGCCCCATCCGAAGAAGGTCAGGCCGATCCCCATCGCCCCGAACCCGAGGGGGAACGGCGAGAACGCGAGCAGCGTGAAGAAGCCGATGTTGTAGAACAGCGCGGTCGCCGCGAGGATCGCGAGCGCCGGACGGCCGAGGGCACGGAACGGGGCACTGAAGGGGAGCGGGGTGCGCGCGGGCTTGGGGCCGCGCAGAAGGACCGCCACCGCGAGGAACGCGATCGCCATCAGGACGACGACGCCGAAGAACGGCCCGCGCCAGCTGACTTCACCCAGGATGCCGCCGAGCAGCGGCCCCACGGCGATGCCGAGGCCCAGCGCGGCTTCGTAGAGGATGATCGCGGCCGAGCTCCCGCCGGATGCCGCGCCCACGATGGTCGCCAGCGCGGTGGAGATGAACAGAGCGTTGCCCAGACCCCATCCGGCGCGGAAGCCGATCACGGCGTCGACGCTGCCGCTGATGGCGCAGAAGAAGGCGAACACGACAATCAAACCGAGACCGACGAGCAGGGTCGCCTTGGCGCCGATGCGGCTCGAGATCCAGCTGGTGATGAGCATCGCCAGGCCGGTCACGACGAGGTAGCTGGTGAACAGCAGCTCCGTCTCGACCGGGGTGGCCTTCAGGGAGTCCGCGATGGCGGGGAGGATCGGGTCGACGAGACCGATGCCCATGAAGGCGACGACGCACGCGAAGGCGACGGCCCAGACCTGCGCGGGCTGTTTCCAGACGCTGGGCGCCTTGCTGACTGCTGCGGTTCCGGCACTCACCGGACCACCTCCTGTTCTTCTGCGGACCCCGTGAGGGCTCCGCGGTCTTGGGTGGGGTCGGCGGCGCCATCGTCGTCGGGGGTTCGATCGTTAGTGGTTTCGTATCGACCCGCGGGAGTCGGCGCCATTCCCACGCGCAGTGAGAGCGCGGAGGCGGCGACGCTCACGGCATCCCACTCCTTCTCGGAGAGGTCGGCCACGTGCGGCGCAAGGGCCGCGCGGAACTGCTCGTACCACCCGGCCAGCGCGTCGAGGCCCTTCGCCGTGGCGGCGATCACGCTGACGCGCGAGTCGTCGGGCAGGCGGCGGCGCTCGACGAGTCCCGCGGCGTCCATCTGGTGGACGAGTCGGGTCATGCCGGGCTGTGTCACGCGGCTGAGGGTCGCGAGGTCGCCGAGGCGCTGGGGGCCGTGGTCGCGCAGGAGAGTCAGCGTGCGCCACTGCGCGGCGGGGGCGTCGGTCTGGGTGTCGAGAGCCGCGACGCGGGTGAGGGCGTGCACCGCGAGCAGAAGCGTCTGCAGGTCGTCGTGGCGGGTCATATGTGGAAGTATACCCCCGGTATATACCGTGGGTATCTATTTCGAGGGATTCAGCGAGACGCGATGCGCGTCGACAACTGGTGCGCGTGCGCGAGAAGGATCCGTCCGAGCTCCGCGAGGCGCTCGCCGCCGAAGCGGAACTCCACCCCGGTCAGGCTGAGAGCCCACTGCGGGTCGCCCGCGCGCGTGAACACGGCCGCGCCGAGCCCGTAGCTCCCCTCCACGATGAGCCCCGGATTCACCGCGTATCCACGTGCCTGCGTGTCGCGGATCCGCCCGCGCAGACGGGTGGGGGAGTGCGACGCCCCCCATTTCTCGGGAAGTTCCGGATGCCGCTCGAGATACGCATCCACCTCGCTCGACGGCAGGAACGCCAGGATCGCCAGCCCCGCCGAGGCCACCCCGAGGGGAAAGCGCACCCCCTCCGACAGCACGAACGAGCGGATCGGGAAGCTCCCGTCCTCGCGCACCAGGCACACCGTCTCGTCGCCACGCCGTACCGACAGGAACGCGCTCTCCTCGGTTCGGACCGCCAGGGAGCGCACGATGTCGCGCGCGGTCGAGGTGATGTCGAATCGGGATGCCGCCACACTCCCCATCAGATAGAGCTCCGGCCCCGGTAGCCAGTGACCGGTCGGCTCGTCGCGGTCGACGAGCCCCTCGGCGCGAAGCGCGCTGAGGAGGCGGTGCGCGGTCGGTCGCGTGAGATCGGCGTCGCGCGCGAGGTCGCCGACCGACGCGCCGGTCTCGCCCGCGGCCGTCACGAGGCGCAAAAGCCGGGCCGCCCGCGAGATGGCCTGGGCGCCGGGAACGGATCGCGATGCAGTGTCCACGATGTGGACGCTAAGCCCCACGTCATCCACATGACAAGAGCGCGGTCGACTCGGCGGGCCCGAACAGCGCACCGTAGGAGGACGAAACGAAGGAGTTCGCGTGATCGACAAGACCGTCGCCTCGGCCGCCGAGGCCGTCGCCGACATCACCGACGGAGCGTCTCTCGCCGTCGGCGGGTTCGGCCTGTCCGGCAACCCCATCGCCCTCATCGAGGCCCTTCTCGCCCAGGGGACCCGCGACCTGTCGGTCGTGTCGAACAACTGCGGCGTCGACGACTGGGGGCTCGGCATCCTGCTCGGCGCCGGTCGCCTCCGCAAGATGACCTCGTCGTACGTCGGAGAGAACAAGGAGTTCGAGCGGCAGTTCCTCTCGGGCGAACTCGAGCTCGAGCTCACCCCGCAGGGCACCCTCGCCGAGAAGCTGCGGGCCGGCGGCTCGGGCATCGCGGCCTTCTACACCCAGACCGGTGTCGGCACCCAGGTCGCCGAGGGCGGACTGCCGCGTCGCTACGACGGGGCCGGCGGCATCGCCGTCGCCTCCCCGGTCAAGGACGTCCGCACCTTCGAGGTGAACGGCGAGCAGCGCGAGTTCGTGCTCGAAGAGGCCATCACCACCGACTTCTCGCTCGTGCACGCCCACACGGGCGACCGGCACGGCAACCTCGTGTTCCGAAAGGCCGCGCGCGCCTTCAACCCCCTCGCCGCGATGGCCGGCCGCACCTGCATCGTGCAGGTCGAGCACCTCGTCGAGCCCGGTGACCTCGACCCGGACGCCGTTCACCTCCCCGGCGTGTACGTCCACCGCATCGTCGAGGTCGGCCCCGACGTCCCCAAGCGCATCGAGAAGCGCACCGTGAGTGAGGAGACCCGCTGATGGTGCTGTCCCGCACCGAGATGGCCGCCCGCGCCGCCCGCGAGCTCGCCGACGGCTCGTACGTCAACCTCGGCATCGGCCTGCCGACCCTCGTGCCCAACTACGTGCCCGACGCAGTCACGGTCGTGCTGCAGTCCGAGAACGGCATCCTCGGCGTCGGTCCCTACCCGACCGAGGACGCGGTGGACGCCGACCTCATCAACGCCGGCAAAGAGACCGTGACCACCCTCCCGGGGTCGGCGTTCTTCGACTCGGCCCTGAGCTTCGGGATGATCCGCGGGGGCAAGATCGACGCCGCCATCCTCGGGGCGATGCAGGTGTCGGCATCCGGAGATCTGGCGAACTGGATGATCCCCGGAAAGATGGTCAAGGGCCCCGGGGGAGCGATGGACCTCGTCCACGGCGCCGCCCGCGTGATCGTGCTCATGGAGCACGTCGCCCGCGACGGCTCACCGAAGATCGTCGACGAGTGCTCGTTGCCGCTCACCGGCCGCGGCGTCGTCGACCGGATCATCACCGACCTCGCCGTGATCGATGTGACGGAGGATGGACTCGTGCTCGTCGAGCTCGCCCCCGGGGTGAGCGTCGACGAGGTGCGGGCCGCCACCGAGCCCGAGCTGACCGTCCGACTCGCTGAGGAGCAGCACGCATGAACGCACAGAAAGACGTCGTCATCGTCGCCGCCGCCCGCACCCCGCAGGGCCGACTGAAGGGGCAGCTCGCCCCGTTAACCGCCGTGCAGCTCGGGGCGGCCGCCATCCGCGGGGCGCTCGAGCGCGGCGGCATCCCCGCCGACGCCGTCGATGCGGTGCTCGTGGGCCAAGTGCTGCAGGCCGGAGCGGGGCAGAACGCCGCGCGCCAGGCCGCGATCGAAGCGGGCATCGGTTGGGACGTGCACTCCGCCACCATCAACAAGGTCTGCCTGTCGGGTCTCACCGCGATCATCGACGCGGCACGCATGCTGCGCCTAGGAGACGCGACGGTGGTCGTCGCCGCGGGCATGGAGTCGATGACCCGTGCCCCGCACCTGCTGATGAACTCGCGCGACGGCTACGCCTACGGCTCCGTCGAGGTGCTCGACCACATGGCGTACGACGGCCTCACCGACGCGTACGACCGCGAGAGCATGGGCGCCTCGACCGAGCGCGCGAACGCCCGGTACGAGGTCACGCGCGAAGCTCAGGATGCCGTGGCCGCCCGCTCCCACCAGCGCGCCGCCGCCGCGCAGGCGGACGGGATCTTCGACGCCGAGATCGTCCCGGTGTCGATCCCGCAGCGGAAGGGCGACCCCGTGGTCGTCTCGGCCGACGAGGGCATCCGCGCCGACACGACGGTCGAGACGCTCGCGAAGCTGCGTCCCGCCTTCGCCGAGGGCGGCTCGATCACCGCGGGAAACGCCTCGCAGATCTCCGACGGCGCCTCCGCGGTGGTCGTCACCACCCGCGCGATCGCCGACGAGCGCGGGTGGGACGTGCTCGCCGTAGTCGGGGCCGCAGGTCAGGTCGCCGGCCCCGACAACTCCCTGCACGCCCAGCCCGCCCGCGCGATCGCGAAAGCGCTCGAGAAGCAGGACATCGCGGCATCCGACCTCGACCTCATCGAGATCAACGAGGCCTTCGGCGCCGTGGTCGCGCGGTCGCAGGCCGAGCTGGGGGTCTTCGACGAGGTCGTCAACCCGCACGGCGGCGGCATCGCGATCGGACACCCGATCGGCGCCTCGGGCAACCGTCTCGTCGTCCACGCGGTGCACGAACTCGTCCGTCGCGGCCGCGGGACGGCCGCGGTGGCGCTCTGCGGTGGCGGCGGTCAGGGTGACGCGTTGATCCTCACCCGGTAGGGCCGGCCCGAAACGAACGGATGCCGCGACCTCGAGGCCGCGGCATCCGTGAGGTCTCCGTGGGTCAGCGCGCGAGCCGCTTCTTGAACAGCTTCTCCTGCTTCTTCGAGACGGGGGAGTCCCCCGAGATCACGCGACCCCGACGCGCGCGGCGCGTGTCGACGACCGCGCCGATCGCGAGCGCGAGAGTGATGCCCCAGCTCAGCCACGCCAGCGCCGTGCGCCAGGTGAACGGCTCGTCGTTCTTGAGACCGCGCAGGAGCGTGACGCCGCCGGTGATGGCGCTGAGAAGACCGGTTCCGAAGATGTACTGCCGCATGAGCCCAACCTATCGAGCGGCGTGATCCGGCGCCGCACCTTGACAGCGGAGCGCGACCGGCCCGCGCGCGAGAACGCACGTATCGCATCCCGTCCACCCCCGTGCGCGGATCGGGCCCGCTGTTAGCCTGAGGACGATCCCCGAGGAGGACCTGTGATCCAGGCCGATTTCGTCGTCGTCGCCAACCGCCTGCCCGTCGATCGCACCCCCGACGGCGAGGGGTGGCGACGCTCACCCGGCGGTCTCGTCACCGCTCTCGAACCCGTCATGCGTCGCGCCGAAGGCGCCTGGGTCGGATGGGCCGGTCAAGCCGATGCCACCGTCGACCCCTTCGACTTCGAGGGCACGCACCTCGTTCCCGTGACCCTGTCGGCGTCCGACGTGCAGCTCTACTACGAGGGCTTCTCGAACGACACCATCTGGCCGCTGTACCACGACGTCATCGCCGCGCCGACGTACAAGCGCGCGTGGTGGGACGCCTACGTGAAGGTGAACGAACGCTTCGCCCGCGCCGCCGCCGACGTGACCGCCGAGGGCGGCATCGTGTGGGTGCAGGACTACCAGCTCCAGCTCGTCCCCAAACTGCTGCGCGAGCTGCGCCCCGACCTCACGATCGGGTACTTCCACCACATCCCGTTCCCCGCCTACGGCCTGTACTCGCAGCTGCCCTGGCGCAAGCAGGTGCTCGAGGGACTTCTCGGCGCCGACGTCATCGGATTCCAGCGCGTGGCCGACGCCGGCAACTTCGCCCGGGCCGTGCGGCGACAGCTGCGATACGAGACCAAGGCCAGCGGCATCCTGGTGCCCGACTCCCAGGGCGGCACGCGCGTCGCCCTTGCGAAGGCGTTCCCCATCTCGATCGACGCCGAGTCGTACATCGAGCTCGCGCAGAAGCCCGAGATCCAGCAGCGCGCGAAGGAGATCCGCGAGGGGCTCGGCAATCCGCGCAAGATCCTGCTGGGCGTCGACCGCCTCGACTACACCAAGGGCATCCGCCACCGCCTGAAAGCGTGGGGCGAACTGCTCGAAGACGGCCGGGCCACCGTCGAGGACGCCACCCTCGTGCAGGTGGCGAGCCCGAGCCGTGAGCGCGTCGACGCCTACGTGCAGCTGCGCGACGAGATCGAGATGACCGTCGGGCGCATCAACGGCGATTACGACACCACCACGCACACGGCCATCCGCTACCTGCACCAGTCGTACCCGCGCGAAGAGATGGTCGCCCTCTTCCTCGCTGCCGACGTCATGCTCGTCACCGCGCTCCGCGACGGCATGAACCTCGTCGCCAAGGAGTACGTCGCCAGCCGCATCGACAACCGCGGCGTGCTCGTGCTGAGCGAGTTCGCGGGAGCCGCCGACGAGATGGGCAGCGCGCTGCTCATCAACCCGCACGACATCGACGGGCTGAAGGACCAGATCCTGCGCGCGATCGACATGCCCGCCGCCGAGCAGGGCCGCCGCATGCGGGCCCTGCGCAAACGCGTGCGCGATCACGACGTCGAGGACTGGTCGCGGGAGTTCCTCGAGGCGCTCTCGGTCTTCCACGAGAAATCGTCGAGCGCCGCCGCCGCCGAGGTGGTCGAACACGACGACGGTTCGGTCCCCGAACGCGAGCCCATCGACGAAACGGATGCCGAATGACCGCCGCAGACGCGACGGTCGAGGCCGTCGCCACCACCGACACGCTCCTCGTCGCCCTCGATTTCGACGGCACGCTCTCGCCGCTCGTCGACGAGCCGATGTCGGCGCGGATGACCCCGGGTGCGCGGGCCGCGGTCGACGCCCTCGCGGTGCTTCCGCGCACGGTCGTCGCCCTGGTGTCGGGGCGCTCGCTCGGGCACCTGCGCGAGATCGCCGAGCACGACGACTCCTCGCCCATCTGGCTCGCGGGCTCGCACGGCGCCCAGTTCTGGGTGCCCGGTGCGGGGATCGAAGAGACGGGCGACGACGCCGCCGAGCTCGAGCTGCGGGACGAACTGCAGAAAGAGGTCCTCGAGCGCACGGCTGACATGGCGGGTGTCTGGATCGAGCCCAAGGAGTACGGTCTCGGCGTCCACACGCGTACCGCGGACGCCGCGACCGCTCGGCCCGCCCGTGCTCTCGTCGATGAGATGCTCGCCGATCGAGCGCCCTCGTGGCGGCGTCGCACCGGCCACGACATCCTCGAGTTCTCGTTCCGACACGAGGGCAAGGACTCCGCCGTGGCGCGCTTGCGCGAGCGCGTCGGGGCGACGGCCGTGCTGTTCGCGGGCGACGACGTCACCGATGAAGATGCCCTGAGCTCCCTGGATGCCGGTGACCTCGGCGTGCGCGTGGGCGGGGGAGACACCGCGGCGACGCTCCGCGTGGACGACATCGACGCGTTCGTCGCGGTGTTGGAGGATGTGGCGCGCCTGCGTCGTGCGCACGTCGACTGACGCGACGCCACCTCGACGATCCGCGTTCGCGCGGAAGTCGATGCGGCCGGCACCGGACGCGGGGTTCACGCGCGCCGATTAATCGAGCGTTCACGGCCTGCGGAGCATCGGGTGTCGTACCCGCGCAATAGACTTCGAGAATGCCCGCACCGCAGAATCCGAACACCGGCGAATTCGACATCAAGCCCCGCAGTCGCGTCGTCACCGATGGCATCGAAGCCACCACGTCGCGCGGAATGCTCCGCGCCGTCGGCATGGGTGACGAGGATTGGGACAAGCCCCAGATCGGCATCGCGTCGAGCTGGAACGAGATCACGCCCTGCAACCTCAGCCTCGACCGCCTCGCGCAGGGCGCGAAAGAGGGCGTTCACGCCGGCGGCGGGTACCCGCTGCAGTTCGGCACGATCTCCGTCTCCGACGGCATCTCGATGGGCCACGAGGGCATGCACTTCTCGCTCGTGTCGCGCGAGGTCATCGCCGACAGCGTCGAGACCGTGATGATGGCCGAGCGCCTCGACGGCTCCGTGCTGCTCGCCGGCTGCGACAAGTCGATCCCCGGCATGCTCATGGCATCCGCTCGCCTCGACCTCTCGAGCGTCTTCCTCTACGCCGGTTCCATCGCCCCGGGCTGGGTCAAGCTCAGCGACGGCACCGAGAAGGACGTCACGATCATCGACTCGTTCGAGGCCGTGGGCGCGTGCCTCGCGGGCAAGATGAGCGAGGCCGACCTCAAGCGCATCGAGTGCGCGATCGCCCCGGGTGAGGGCGCGTGCGGTGGCATGTACACCGCCAACACCATGGCGTCCGTCGCCGAGGCCCTCGGTCTCAGCCTCCCCGGCTCCGCAGCCCCGCCCTCGGCCGACCGCCGCCGCGACTACTTCGCCCACCGCTCGGGCGAGGCCGTGGTCAACCTGCTGCGCCAGGGCATCACCACGCGCGACATCCTCACCAAAGAGGCGTTCGAGAACGCCATCGCCCTCGCCATGGCGCTCGGCGGCTCGACCAACGTCGTGCTGCACCTGCTCGCCATCGCGAACGAGGCCGAGGTCGAGCTCAACCTGCACGACTTCAACCGCATCGGCGACCGCACGCCCCACGTGGCCGACATGAAGCCCTTCGGCCAGTACGTCATGAACGACGTCGACCGTCACGGCGGCATCCCGGTCATCATGAAGGCCATGCTCGACGAGGGGCTGCTGCACGGCGACGCGCTCACCGTCACGGGCAAGACCCTCGCCGAGAACCTCGCGGACCTGAACCCCGACCCGGTCGACGGCAAAGTCATCCACTCGTTCAACGACCCGATCCACGCGACCGGCGGCATCACGATCCTGCACGGCTCGATGGCGCCGGAGGGCGCGGTCGTGAAGTCGGCCGGCTTCGACGGAAACGTCTTCGAAGGCCCGGCCCGCGTCTTCGAGCGCGAGCGCGGCGCGATGGACGCCCTCGAGGCGGGCGAGATCGCCGCCGGCGACGTCGTGGTCATCCGCTACGAGGGTCCCAAGGGCGGTCCGGGCATGCGCGAGATGCTCGCGATCACCGCGGCCATCAAGGGCGCGGGCCTCGGAAAAGATGTACTACTGTTGACGGACGGACGATTCTCAGGCGGCACAACCGGCCTGTGCATCGGCCACATAGCTCCCGAAGCGGTGGACGCAGGTCCCATCGCCTTCGTGCGCGATGGTGATCTGATACGGGTCGATATCGCCGCTCGCACTCTCGACTTGATCGTCGATGACGCCGAGCTGAGTTCCCGCCGCGAAGGCTGGGAACCGCTTCCCCCGCGCTATACCCGTGGCGTTCTGGCCAAGTACTCCAAGCTCGTGCACTCCGCCGCGGAGGGCGCGGTCACGGGCTGACGGCCGTCCCCCTTCTCACCTTTCTCCCGGTTCTCGAGGTACTCCCATGTCCATCGATTCCTCCACGGCAGCCATTCCCCGGCCGCCCGCCCGCACCGCTCCGGCGCCCGTGATGACGGGTGCGCAGGCGGTCGTCCGCTCGCTCGACCTGCTCGGCGTCACCGACGTGTTCGGTCTGCCGGGCGGGGCGATCATGCCCGTCTACGACCCGCTCATGGACGACGAGCACGTGCGCCACATCCTCGTGCGCCACGAGCAGGGCGCCGGTCACGCGGCCGAGGGCTACGCCGCCGCCTCGGGCAAGGTCGGCGTCGCCATCGCGACGTCGGGCCCCGGGGCGACCAATCTCGTCACCGCGATCGCCGACGCCTACATGGACTCGGTGCCGCTGGTCTGCATCACCGGCCAGGTGTTCTCGACCCTCATGGGAACGGATGCCTTCCAGGAAGCCGACATCGTCGGCATCACGATGCCGATCACCAAGCACTCGTTCCTGGTGAAGACCGCCGAAGAGATCCCCGGCGCGATCGCCGCGGCCTTCGAGATCGCCTCGACCGGTCGCCCCGGTCCCGTGCTCGTCGACATCACCAAGGACGCCCAGCAGGCCGAAGCGCCGTTCGTCTGGCCGCCCAAGGTCGAGCTCCCCGGCTACCGCCCGGTGACCAAAGCGCACGGCAAGCAGATCCAGGCCGCGGCCCAGCTGCTCGCCACCGCCAAGAAGCCCGTGCTGTACGTGGGCGGCGGCACGATCCGCGCGAACGCCTCGGCCGAGCTGAAGGTGCTCGCCGAAGCGACCGGTGCGCCCGTGGTCACCACGCTCATGGCGCGCGGCGCGTTCCCCGACTCGCACGAGCAGCACCTCGGCATGCCGGGCATGCACGGCACCGTTCCCGCGGTGCTCGCCCTGCAAGAGAGCGACCTGATCGTCTCGCTCGGCGCGCGCTTCGACGACCGCGTGACCGGCAAGGCGGCGCTGTTCGCCCCGCACGCGCAGGTGGTGCACGTCGACATCGACCCCGCCGAGATCTCGAAGATCCGCACGGCCGATGTGCCGATCGTGGGCGACCTGAAGGACGTGCTCGTCGACCTCGACGCCGCCTTCCGTGCCGTCGACGCCGAGCAGCCCCACGACTACACCGAGTGGTGGACCTACCTGAACGGGCTCCGCGAGGAGTTCCCGCTCGGCTACACGCCCACCACCGATGGTCTGCTTTCGCCGCAGTACGTGATTCAGCGCATCGGCGAGATGACCGGCCCCGAGGGCGTTTACGCCTCGGGCGTGGGCCAACACCAGATGTGGGCCGCGCAGTTCATCAAGTACGAGCGCCCGAACGCGTGGCTCAACTCCGGCGGTGCCGGCACCATGGGCTACGCGGTGCCCGCGGCCATGGGCGCCAAGGTGGCCCAGCCCGAGCGCGCCGTGTGGGCGATCGACGGCGACGGCTGCTTCCAGATGACCAACCAGGAGCTCGCGACCTGCGTCATCAACGACATCCCGATCAAGGTCGCGATCATCAACAACTCCTCGCTCGGCATGGTGCGCCAGTGGCAGACGCTGTTCTTCGACGGCCGCCACTCGAACACCGACCTGAACACGGGACACGGCACCCGCCGCATCCCCGACTTCGTCAAGCTGGCCGAGGCGTACGGATGCCTGGCGATCCGCGTCGAGAAAGAAGACGAGATCGACGCGGCCATCCAGCTCGCGCTCGACACGAACGACCGCCCGGTCGTGATCGATTTCGTCGTGAGCGCCGACGCCATGGTCTGGCCGATGGTCCCGCAGGGCGTCAGCAACAGCTACGTCCAGTACGCGCGCGACCACTCGCCCACCTTTAACGAGCAGGAGGACTGAGATGTCCCGCCACGTTCTGAGCCTCCTCGTCGAGGACAAGCCCGGTCTGCTCACGCGCGTCGCGGGCCTGTTCGCCCGCCGCGGCTTCAACATCGAATCGCTCGCCGTGGGTGTCACCGAGGTGCCGGGCCTCTCGCGCATCACGGTCGTCGTCGACGTCGAGGGTCTGCCGCTCGAGCAGGTGACCAAGCAGCTGAACAAGCTGATCAACGTCATCAAGATCGTCGAGCTCGACCCCGCCAGCTCCGTCCAGCGCGAGCACGTCCTGGTCAAGGTGCGCGCCGACAACGCGAGCCGCTCCAACGTGCTCGAGGTCGTGAACCTCTTCCGCGCGTCGGTCGTCGACTACGCCCCCGACGCCATCGTGATCGAGATCACCGGCGACTCAGGCAAGGTTGCGGCCTTCCTCAAGGCGATCGAGCCCTTCGGTGTCAAGGAGCTCGCGCAGTCGGGCCTGCTCGCCGTCGGTCGCGGCGGCAAGAGCATCACCGAGCGCGTTCTGCGCGGCTGAATCTTCCCTTCTTCCATTCACCAGCGGCCCCTGAGCGGGGGCCACGATTCAAGGAGAAACATCCTCATGGCAGAGATCTTCTACGACGACGACGCCGACCTCTCGATCATCCAGGGCAAGAAGGTCGCGATCGTCGGCTACGGCTCGCAGGGTCACGCCCACGCGCAGAACCTGCGCGACTCGGGTGTCGAGGTCGTCATCGCGCTCAAGGACGGCTCCAAGTCGGCCGCCAAGGCGCAGGAAGACGGCTTCGAGGTCAAGAACGTGGCGGATGCCGCCGAGTGGGCCGACCTGATCATGATCCTGGCGCCCGACCAGCACCAGCGTTCGATCTTCGCCGACTCGATCAAGGACAAGCTCACCGAGGGCAAGACGCTCGCCTTCGCGCACGGCTTCAACATCCGCTTCGGCTACATCGACGCCCCCGAGGGTGTCGACGTGATCCTCGTCGCCCCCAAGGCTCCCGGTCACACCGTGCGTCGCGAGTACGTCGCGGGCCGCGGCATCCCCGACATCATCGCCGTCGAGCGCGACGCCTCGGGCTCGGCCTGGGACACCGCCCTGTCGTACGCCAAGGCCATCGGCGGCACCCGCGCCGGCGTCATCAAGACGACCTTCACCGAAGAGACCGAGACCGACCTGTTCGGCGAGCAGGCCGTGCTCTGCGGCGGAATGAGCCACCTCGTGCAGGCCGGCTTCGAGACCCTCGTCGAGGCGGGCTACCAGCCGCAGATCGCGTACTTCGAGGTGCTGCACGAGCTCAAGCTCATCGTCGACCTCATGTGGGAGGGCGGCATCGCCAAGCAGCGCTGGTCGATCTCCGACACCGCCGAGTACGGCGACTACGTCTCGGGTCCCCGCGTCATCTCGTCCGACGTCAAGGCCAGCATGAAGGCCGTCCTCAGCGACATCCAGTCGGGTGCCTTCGCTGAGCGCTTCATCGCCGACCAGGACAAGGGCGCCCCCGAGTTCCTCGAGCTCCGCGAGAAGGAGCAGGGTCACCCCATCGAGGCGACCGGCAAGGAGCTGCGCGGCCTCTTCGCGTGGAAGCAGCAGGACACCGACTACGTCGAGGGTTCCGCCGCGCGCTGATCCTCTCGTCGAACGCCCCGGGACCTCGCGGTTCCGGGGCGTTCGCCGTTTCGGCGGGGCGCGGCCCGGCGGCGGGGGAGCGCCGCTACCGTGGAGCCGTGAGCACTCCGCGCGATGACGACGCCCTGTCCTGGGGCGGTGACGACGACCCCACCCTCGACGTCGGCGAGAAGCACGCGCCGACCCCCGTCCCCGGCGGCGAGGTCGAGGCCGGGCCGATCGAGCCCCTGCAGCCTGCCGCGGCGCCGGTCACCCGGCATCCCGAGCCCGTCCGCTCCGAGCCGGTCGCGGTCGACGACGTCGACGATGAGGATCCGGATGCCGCCCACGCGGCGCCCCTCGGAAACGTGGGTCTCGTGGGGATCGGCATGGTGGCGGCGACGTTCCTGCTCTTCGCGATCGGCTGGCTTCTCGCGGGACTGCGGCTGAACGGCCTCGGTCTTCCCATTCCGTCGGTGACGGTGATCGCCCTGACGATCGGCGCGGCGCTCGCCCCGGTCGTGTGGTTCGTCGCCGTGCTCGCTCTCACGCGCAGCTGGCGCACGTGGCAGCGCTTCCTGCTGCTGATCGTGGGGATCGTGCTTCTCGTTCCCTGGCCGTTCCTGTCGTTGGGAGCCTTCGCATGAGCACTCCCGTTCGCACCCGCCACCTGCCGACGTGGCTTCTCGTCACGATCGCGGGACTCTTCGGCCTGTTCTACGCGTACGTCGTGTGGAGCTCGGTCGCGCTGCTGATCCAGCAGGTCAACGGCCCCCTGGGGCTCAACGGTCTGGGCTGGTTCGTGTACATCCTTCCCATCGTTTTCCCGCTCGTCGCGTTCGGTGTGGCCTTCGCGATCGGCCAGCGGCGAAGGGCGGGCGAGCTCGCGATCGCCCTCCTCGCGGGGCTGACGCTCTCCGCCGCGTTCTGGCTCGCGATCGTGGGTTACGGCACCACCTCGTACGGCCTGTACGGCGGCTGAGGACGAGGGTCCCGGCATCCGGGGTCCCGTTCTGCTCGCGCGCGGCGTTGTCCTCCGCGAGAAAGCATCTCGCTGACATCTCGGCGTCACGTTGACGTGGGCTCGTCAGCGAGATGCGGTCTCATGCGGCGGAGGTGTCGGCGCGATGTCTACCCGGCTCCGCCCTGCTCGGCTTGCACACGGCCAGCGCAGCCCGGACGTGCGGCGTCACACGGTCAGGGCGCCTCGTGGCTCCGCGCTAGGCTGACAGACGGCCCGCACGGGTCGCGCGCCCGGTTCGCGCCGGCGGTGTGCGACGGTGCGCGGCCGTCCCCAGCACCGTTTCGAAGGACGTATCCGTGACGAAGCCCGTCGTGCTCATCGCCGAAGAACTCTCTCCCGCCACGATCGACGCGCTCGGCCCCGACTTCGACGTGCGCAACGTCGACGGGACCGACCGCCCCGCGCTGCTGTCGGCCCTCGCCGACGCCCACGCGGTGCTCGTGCGCTCGGCCACCCAGATCGACGCCGAGGCCCTCGCCGCCGCGCCGTCGCTCAAGGTCGTCGCCCGCGCCGGTGTCGGGCTCGACAACGTCGACATCAAGTCGGCCACCTCGGCCGGCGTCATGGTCGTCAACGCCCCGACCTCCAACATCATCTCGGCCGCCGAGCTCACCGTCGGTCACGTGCTGAGCCTCGCGCGCCGCATCCCGGCCGCGCACGCCTCGCTCGCGCAGGGCCTGTGGAAGCGCAGCTCGTTCACCGGAACCGAGCTGTTCGAGAAGACGATCGGCATCATCGGCCTCGGTCGCATCGGCGCCCTCATCGCCGCGCGCGTGCAGGGCTTCGACATGCGCGTGATCGCGTACGACCCCTACGTCACCGCGGCCCGCGCGCAACAGCTCGGCGTGCAGCTGGTGTCGCTCGACGAGATCCTCGAGCAGAGCGACTTCGTCACGATCCACATGCCGAAGACGCCCGAGACGACCGGCATGATCGGCGCCGAGCAGCTGCGCCGCATGAAGAAGAGCGCCTACGTCATCAACGTCGCCCGCGGTGGCCTCATCGACGAGGAGGCGCTCTTTGACGCCCTCACCACGGGTGAGATCGCCGGCGCCGGTCTCGACGTCTTCTCGACCGAGCCCCCCGCCGAGGGCGGACCCGCCCGCAAGCTCCTCGACCTGCCGAACGTCGTCGTCACCCCGCACCTCGGCGCCAGCACCGAGGAGGCGCAGGAGAAGGCGGGCGTCTCGGTCGCGCGCAGCGTCAAGCTCGCCCTCGAAGGCGATCTCGTTCCGGATGCCGTGAACGTCGCCGGCGGCGCGATCGACCCCTTCGTGCGCCCCGGTATCGCGCTCGTCGAGATGCTCGGCCAGTTCTTCAGCGGCCTCGCCGACAGCGCCCTCACCAGCCTCGAGATCGAGGTGCGCGGAGAGCTCGCCCAGTACGACGTCAGCGTCTACCGTCTCGCCGCCCTCAAGGGGTACTTCAGCCGCATCGTCAGCGAGAGCGTCTCGTACGTCAACGCCCCGCTCTTCGCCGAGCAGCGCGGCGTCGAGGCGCGCCTGGTCGTCGAGGCCGAGAGCCCGCTGTACCGCAACATCACGATCCTGCGCGGCACGCTGGCCGACGGCTCGGCCCTCGAGGTCGCGGGCACGCTCGCCGGCACGCGCATGGTGCCCAAGGTCGTCTCGATCAACGGCTACGAGATCGAGGTGCCGATCGAGCAGCACCACGTGGTCATGCGTTACGCCGACCGCCCCGGAATCGTGGCGATCTACGGCCAGAAGCTGGGCGAAGCGGGCATCAACATCGCGGGCCTGCAGGTGGCGGCTCCGGATGCCACGGGCCGGGCGCTCTCGGTGCTCACGGTCGACTCGCCGGTGCCCGACGAGATCCTCGTCGCGATGCGCGAGGCCGTCGGCGCCGACCTGTTCCGACAGATCGACATCGTCGAGGGCTGACGCCCCGGATTCTCGTTCCGGGGGAGGGGGTCGCTGCGGCGGCCCCCTCTTCCGTTCGTTTTCGGCGCGCACGTTCCCCGCTCTGGGGCGACGCATAATCGGGCGGATGACACTTCGCTCGTGGCCCTCGTCCTTCGCGTCGTCTCCGCCGGTCTCGGCATCCTGTTCGTCGTCGCCGGAGTGGCCGATGTCGTGCGCCGCACGCCGTGGGGCTTCGTCGGTGTGATCGGCGGGGCGCTGATCCTGCTCGGGGTGGTGATCGAGCTCCGGCGCGAGCGTCGTGAGCGGCGGGTCCAGCGGCTGCGCGACTGACCGGCGACTCTCGCGGTCTAGGTCGCCGCGGCGACGACGCGGGCGATGAGCGCGTCGAGGTCGGCGCCCTCGAGGGCCGGGCCGGGGAGGGCGTTGAGGTCGAGGACGGCGTTGAAGTACAGCCCGTCGCTGACGAGCAGCACCATCTGCAGCGCCGTCTCGTCGCGCGTGTGCGCACGGAGGCTGTCTTCCCAGAGCTCGCGGACACGACGGAGGGAAGCCGAGGCGGCGTCGCTGCCGTTCTGCGCGAGGCGGGACACGGCGAGGATGGTCGCGTCGAGGGGTGAGCCGGTGTTCTGCGAGGAGCGCAGGTGAGCTGCGACCACGCCCTCGTCGGATCGCTCGATCTCGGCGACGTCCTCTTCGGCGAGCCTCTCCAGCCGCTCGACGAGGGCCGCTTCGAGAGCGCTCTTCGAGCCGAAGTGGTAGAGCAGGCCGCCCTTCGACACGCCCGCACCGCGCGCGGTGGCATCCATCGTCGCGGCGCGTTCGCCCTCGTCGACGAGGATGCGGCTGAAGGCGTCGAGGACGGCTTCGCGGGCGAGAGGGGGACGGCTCATGACTCCTCGATCGTACTGGCGGCGGTCGGCATTGCTCTGATACTATACCGGCTGGACGGTTAAGAAACGGATTCGCACAATGCTCACCTCGTCGTTGCCCACCTCGGAGATCACCGTGACGCGTGCCGGTTGGCGCGGGTGGTTCGCGCTGGCCGTCCTCATGCTGCCGGTGCTTCTCGTGTCGGTCGACAACACGGTGCTGAGCTTCGCGCTCCCCGAGATTGCCCTGTCGCTGCAGCCCTCGAGCATCGAGCAGCTGTGGATCATCGACGTCTACCCCCTCGTCCTCGCCGGGCTCCTCGTCACCATGGGCACCCTGGGCGACCGGTTCGGGCGTCGCCGCATGCTCCTGATCGGGGCGACCGGTTTCGCGGCGGTGTCCGCGCTGTCGGCGTTCGCGCCCACCGCGGCCCTGCTCATCGCCGGCCGCGCGCTCATGGGCGTGTTCGGCGCCATGCTCATGCCCTCGACCCTGTCGCTGCTGCGCAGCATCTTCCGCGACCGCGACCAGCGTCGCATCGCCATCGCCGTGTGGGCGTCCGGCTTCTCGGCGGGAGCGGCACTCGGTCCGATCGTCGGTGGCTTCCTCCTCGAGCACTTCACGTGGGGCTCCGTCTTCCTCATGGCGGTGCCGGTGCTGGTTCCGCTGCTGATCCTCGCGCCGTTCTTCGTGCCCGAGAGTCGCGACCCCCACCCGGGCCGATTCGACCCCGTGAGCGTGCTGCTGTCGCTGGCGACCATGGTGCCGATCGTCTACGGCATCAAGAAGCTCGCCGTCGACGGCCCCCTCTCGCTCGCTCCCGTGCTCTTCGTCGTCGGGGTGGTCTTCGGCTGGCTGTTCGTCCGGCGCCAGCGACGCCTGGCCACGCCCATGCTCGACATGACACTGTTCCGTCAGGGCACGTTCTCGGGCGCGATCCTGGTCAACCTGCTCAGCGTGGTGGGGCTCGTGGGCTTCCTCTACTTCGTGGCTCAGCATCTGCAGCTGGTCGTCGGGCTGTCGCCGATGGTCGCGGGCTTCGCCCTGCTGCCCGGGCTCGTGCTCATGATCATCTCGGGCCTCGCGGTGGTCGCGGTCGCCAAGCGCTTCCCGGCGCGGGTCGTCGTGCCCGTCGCCCTGTCGTTCTCGGTGGTCGCCTACGTCATGGTCGCGCTCTCGACGGCCGATCTGACGCTGCTGATCATCGCGTTCGCGCTGCTGGGCATCGGTATCGGGGCGGCCGAGACCGTTTCGAACGAGCTGATCCTCTCCAGCGCCCCCTCGGCGAAGGCCGGCGCGGCCAGCGCGGTCTCCGAGACCGCGTACGAGGTGGGAGCCGTCCTCGGCACGGCGGTGCTCGGCGGCATCCTCGCCTCCTTCTACCGGGCTCAGCTCGTGTTGCCCGCGGGACTCCCGGATGCCGCGGCCCAGGCCGCCCGAGAGACGCTCGCCGGGGCCGTCGCGGTGTCGAACACGCTGGACGACGTCGCCCTGGCCGACGCCCTGCGTCTCGCCGCCGCGCACGCCTTCGACTCCGGGGTCGTGATCACGGCGCTCATCGGAGCGGGTCTGATCGTCGTGGCCGCGGTCATCGCTGCCACTACCCTGGGAGCATCCCGCAGCACGTCGAAGAAGTGACGTGCCCGAGCTCTGAGGAGAGCGATGTCGCGTGTCGTGAAGCTGGCCGTCATCCCCGGTGACGGCATCGGTCCCGAGGTCGTCACCGAAGCCGTGAAGGTGCTCGACGCCGTCACCGCCGCGTCGGACGTCACGTTCGAGAAGACGCCGTTCTCGCTCGGTGCCGGGCGCTACCTCGAGACGGGTGACACCCTGACCGACGACGATCTCGCCGCGATCGCCGCACACGACGCGATCCTGCTCGGCGCCGTCGGGGGAGTCCCCGGCGACCCCCGCCTGAAAGACGCCAACATCGAGCGCGGTCTGTTGCTGAAGCTCCGTTTCGAACTCGACCACTACGTCAACCTGCGGCCCTCGAAGCTCTACCCCGGCGCCGCGGGCCCGCTCGCCGACCCGGGCGACATCGACTTCGTGGTCGTCCGCGAAGGCACCGAGGGGCCGTACGTGGGCAACGGCGGTTCGATCCGTCGCGGCACCGCGCACGAGGTCGCCAACGAGACCTCGGTGAACACCGCCTTCGGGGTCGAGCGCGTCGTCCGCTACGCCTTCGCCCTCGCCGAACGCCGCCGCCACAAGCTGACGCTCGTGCACAAGACCAACGTGCTCGTCCACGCCGGCGGCATGTGGAAGCGCATCGTCGACGCCGTGGCGCAGGAGTTCCCCGGGGTCGACGTAGACTACCTGCACGTCGACGCGGCAACCATCTTCCTGGTCACGAACCCGAGCCGTTTCGACGTGATCGTCACCGACAACCTCTTCGGCGACATCCTCACCGACCTGGCCGGCGCCGTCACCGGAGGCATCGGCCTCGCCGCTTCGGGCAACATCAACCCCGACGGCGCTTTCCCCTCGATGTTCGAGCCCGTGCACGGATCGGCGCCCGACATCGCGGGATCCCAGAAGGCCGACCCCACGGCCGCGATCCTCTCCGTCGCCCTCCTGCTCGATCACCTCGGGCTCACCGACGAATCCGCCCGCGTCACCCGCGCGGTCGAGGACGACATCGCGAACCGCGACGGGGTCCGCACCACCGCCCAGATCGGCGACGCCATCGCCGAGCGCGTCCGGGCGTAACCTGGACCGATCGGCGAGCATCGCCCCCGGCACTCGACAAGCTTTGGACAACGAATGACCACCATCGACACCGATCCCGACACCGGACTCGACCCGCTCGAGTTCGCCGTCACCCGCAACCTCGCGGCCAAGAGCGCCACCGACCGCGATGCGATCCTCGCCAACCCCGGCTTCGGGCAGAGCTTCACCGACCACATGGTCGACATCTGCTGGTCTGTCCGCGGCGGCTGGCACCGCCCGCGCGTCTCGCCCTACGGACCCATCTCGCTCGACCCGGCGGCCGCGGTGCTGCACTACGGCCAGGAGATCTTCGAGGGCATCAAGGCCTACCGTCACGCCGACGGCTCGGTCCACACCTTCCGCCCCGACCAGAACGGCCGCCGCCTGCAGCGCTCGGCCCGTCGCCTGGCCCTTCCCGAGCTGCCCGTGCCGTACTTCCTGCAGTCGCTGCGCGAGCTCATCGCCGTCGATGGCGCATGGGTGCCCTCCGGCGACGATCAGAGCCTGTACCTGCGTCCGTTCATGTTCGCGAAAGAGGCGTTCCTCGGCGTCCGCCCCGCGCACAAGGTCGCGTACTACCTGATCGCCAGCCCCGCCGGCGCCTACTTCAAGGGCGGCGTGCAGCCGGTGTCGATCTGGCTCAGCGAGGACTACTCCCGCGCCGGCAAGGGCGGCACCGGAGCAGCCAAGACCGGTGGCAACTACGCCGCGAGCCTGCTGCCGCAGTCCGAGGCGTACGAGAACGAGTGCGACCAGGTCGTCTTCCTCGACCAGGACCGCAACGTCGAAGAGCTCGGCGGCATGAACGTCGTGTTCGTCTACAAGGACGGCTCGATCGTCACCCCGCAGTCCGACTCGATCCTCGAGGGCATCACGCGCGACTCGATCCTGCAGCTCGCTCGTGACCGCGGCCACCACGTCGAGGGACGCAACGTCTCGCTCGACGAGTGGCGTCAGGGCGTGGCATCCGGAGACATCGTCGAGGTGTTCGCGTGCGGCACCGCCGCGGTGGTCACCCCGATCGGCATCCTGAAGGGCCGCGACTTCATCGACGAGCAGCCGACCGGCACCCTCGCGCTCGAGCTGCGCGAAGAGCTCACGAACATCCAGTACGGCCGCGCCGAAGACAAGCACGGCTGGCTGTACCGCCTCGACGCCTGACCCGCGTCGTCTCACGGAGGGGTTCCCGGATTCCGGGGCCCCTCCGTCGCTTGTGCGGGGTCGCGGCCCATCCGCGGCCCGAGCGCCCGGTGATCCACGCATGAACGCGACGCGCGCGCTGAAACGCGTGCCGCCCGTGTTTCTCGGCGAGGGGCGTCTTCACCCGGGGAGAGGGACGGGGGTGGCCCCGCGCGTGTCGGAGGCCGCGGATAGGCTGGCACGGTGAAGATCGCTCGTTTCAGCCACCAGGATGCCCTTCGCTACGGGATCGTCGACGACGGCGAGCTCGTGGTGCTCGCCGGAGACCCGATGTTCGCCGGATTCGACACGACGGGGGAGCGCATCCCCCTGTCCGAGGTCGCGCTGCTCGCCCCGGTGATCCCGCGCTCGAAGGTCGTCTGCATCGGCAAGAATTACCACGACCACGCCGCCGAGATGGGCGGGGATGCACCCGCCGAGCCGCTGATGTTCCTCAAGCCCAACACCTCGGTCATCGGCCCGAACGATCAGATCGTGCGCCCGACGAAGCTCAGCTCGCGCACCGACTACGAGGGCGAGCTGGCCGTCGTCATCGGTCGCATCGCCAAGAACGTCCCCGCCGAGCGCGCGGGCGAGTACATCTTCGGCTACACCGTCGCCAACGACGTCACTGCTCGTGACCTGCAGGCCACCGACGGCCAGTGGTCCCGCGCCAAAGGCTTCGACACGTTCTGCCCCGTCGGCCCCGTCATCGAGACCGACCTCGACCTGAAGGCCGCGTCCATCACGACGCGCGTGAACGGCGAGGTGCGTCAGCAGGGCCCCGTGTCCGACATGATCCACGACATCCCCGCCCTTATCGCCTACGCCAGCGCCGTGTTCACCCTGCTCCCGGGCGACCTGATCCTCACCGGCACGCCGGCGGGCATCGGCTCGTTCGACGCCGGCGACGTCGTCGAGGTCGAGATCGACGGCATCGGGGTGCTGCGCAACACCGCGCGAGATGCCTGAGATCCCGACGCCCGCGGGCGTCGATCTCGCCGCCACTCAGCGCCGGACGGTGCGAGCGCTCGCGGCGGGGCAGGTGCTCACGGGTGTCGCGTTCGGGGCGACGCTGTCGCTCGGGGCGTTGCTGGCCGCCGATCTGTCGGGTCAGGAGGCGTTGTCGGGCTTCGCGACGGCATCGGTCACCCTGGGCGCGGCGCTCACCGCGATCCCGCTCGCTCGACTGGCCGGCCGCCGAGGTCGGCGTGTCGCCCTGACGACGGGCAACATCGCCGCGCTCCTCGGCATCGCGGTCGTGATCACCGCGGCGGCGCTGCGCGCGTTCCCCCTGCTGTTGGTCGGCATCGCCCTGATCGGCGCCGGCAACGCGGCGACCCTGCAGTCGCGGTTCGCCGCCACTGACCTCTCCACGACCTCGCGCCGCGGGCGCGACCTGGCGACCGTGGTGTGGGCGACGACGGTGGGCGGTGTGGTCGGGCCCCTGCTCCTGGCACCGGGTGAGCTCATCGGCGCGAGCGTGGGCATGCCTCCGCTCACGGGGGCGTACCTGTTCTCGTTCGCCGCGCAGGTCTGCGCCTTCGGGCTGTACGTGCTCGTGTTGCGCCCGGATCCGCTGCTGCTCGCCCAGCGCCTCGACCGCGAGCGCACGGCATCCGCCACCGCTCCCGCCCCCGAGGCCGATCGTCCGTTGACCGCCCGCTTCGCGATGCTCGCGGTCGCGGCCTCGCACGTCACGATGGCGTCGGTCATGGCGATGACTCCGGTGCACCTCTCGCACATCGTCGCTCCGGATGCCGTGACCCTGGCCGTCGGCGTCACGATCGCCCTGCACGTGTTCGGTATGTACGGGCTGTCGCCGCTGTTCGGCGGGCTGGCGGACCGGTGGGGGAGGATCCCCGTGATCCTGCTGGGGCAGGTGCTGCTGGCCGCATCGCTCGCTGTGGCCGCCGCCTTCTCGGACACGCAGGGCGGAGTCCTCGTCGCCCTCGTTCTGCTCGGGCTGGGGTGGAGCGCGGCGACCGTGGCGGGCTCCGCGCTGTTGACCGAAGCCACACCCCTCGCCCTGCGTCCTCGACGTCAGGGCCGCAGCGACACCCTCATGACCGCGTGCGCGGCGGTGGGTTCCGTGCTCGCCGGACTCATCCTCGGCCTCGTCGGCTACGGCGGACTCGCGCTGTGGGCGTTCGTGCCGGTCGCGCTGGTGTGCGCGGGGGCGGTCGTCGTCGGGTCCCGCCGGCCGATACCCGCCGCGTGAGGCACGGGGCGTGTCGCTTCGAGCCCCGTCCTCGTGACGGTCCTCGGTGGCTCACGCGTCAACGCGCCGCCGGGTGAGCCGACGGGCGTGGGGCGCCTCAGATCGCGTAGACCAAGCCGTCGAAGGCCGAGAGGTCCTCGCCGCCGCGGACGCCGAGCGCGTGCAGAGCCCGGTCGACGTCGAGTTCGTCGTTGAACACGTGGAATGCCACGCGGGCTCGACCCGCGCGCCCCGACGCCGTGATCCCGTGGGCGGTCAGTTGGGCGAGGGCTTCACCCGTGGCATCCGGCCAGGTGACGATCGCCGAGGGGCGCTCGGGGTGCTCCAGGCCGAGGCCCTCGCGGAAGCGTGCCGCCAGGCCCGTCACGTGCGCGTAGGTCGCCGTGATGTCGGTGTCGGCGAACAGGGCGAGCGCGGGGGCGGCCCCCACGAACGCCTGCCACGCGGGCGAGACGTCGAAGCGGCGGGCATCGGCGGCGAGGGTGCCGCCCGTGCCGTAGCAGGACGACCACGGGTCGTCGCCCGCGTACCACCCGGCCTGCACGGGCCGGATCTCGCTCGCGAACGCGGGCGTGATCGTGAGGAAGGACACGCCGCGGGGGCAGCAGAGCCACTTGTAGGCGTGACAGACCGTCGCGTCGAACATGGTCGCGTCGACGGGGAGCCACCCCGCGGCCTGGGTGAGGTCGCACAGGGTGCGCGCTCCGGCGCGGGCGGCCGCGGCGGCGATGCCCGCGGCATCCGCGACCTCTCCGGTGGCCGACTGCACGAGCGAGAAGGCGACGAGCCAGGTGTCGGGGGAGACGGCGGCGGCGAGTTCCCGAAGGGGAGCCGTGCGCAGTCGCACGCCCCGGCCCGCGTGGGCGAACGGGGCGACGAGCGACGAGAAGTCGCCCTCGGCGCACAGCACTTCGGCGCCGTCGGGCACCGAGGCGGCCAGTAGCGCCACCTGGACCGACGTCTGCGAGCCGATCGCGACGTCGCTCACCGGGGAGCTCACGAGACGCGCGTACGAGGCTCGAGCCTCTTCGACGGCCAGGGACGCAGCGACGACGTCGGGTCGACCGGATGCCGCCGACTCGAGGTCGGCGCGGACCGCGGCCACCGTGGCGCGCGAGGGCAGGCCGAGGGTGCAGGCTGCGAGGTAGTCGCGGCCGCCGGCGAAGTGCGATGCGAGGCTGCTCATGAACCCAGGATCTCGCCGCGCGTGTCATTGCACCAGAACAGGTGTTGCATGAAAACCATCACGTCTGCTTATGTATGCCCATGGTCGACATCGACGACTCCCTCGACGCGAACGCCCTGCGGGTGGTCAAAGCCATCGCCGACACCGGGTCGATCACGGCCGCCGCCCGAGCCCTCGGCTACAGCCAGCCCGCGGTGAGCCAGCAACTGCGGCGGCTCGAACGACGGGCCGGGATGCCGATCGTCGAACGCGTCGGCCGAGGCGTGCGTCTCACCGAGGCCGGGTCGATCCTCGCCCGTCACGCCGCCGCCGTGACCACGGCCCTCGACGCCGCAGCCGGGGATCTCGCCGAGCTCCGGGGACTTCGCGCCGGCCGGGTTCGCATCGCCGCCTTCCCCTCCGCATCGTCGACCGTGGTGCCGCGCGTGATCGCCGCCGTCACCGCGCGCCGCCCGGGCGTCTCGATCAGCTTCGTCGAGGCCGAGCCGCCCGAGGCCATCGCCGCCGTGCGCGAGAACCGTGCCGACATCGCCCTCACCTACAGCTACCCCGGTGATCGGCGCGAACATCTCGAGTCCGCGGCATCCGGTCTCTCGTCCCGCCTCATCGGCGACGACGACACCGTCGTGGTCGTGCCCACCGGTCACCCGGCCGCCGCGCACGACCCCATCGACCTGTCGCAGCTCGCGGGGGAGCGATGGATCGCGGGCTGCCCGCAGTGCCGCGGGCACCTTCTCGAAGCGTGCGGCCGGGCCGGGTTCACGCCCGACATCGCGTTCGAGACCGACAACTTCATCGCCGTCGAGAATCTGGTCGCCCAGGGGGTCGGCATGGCGATCCTGCCGCGGATGGCGGTGGCGTCGCTCCCGATGCTCGCGGGCATCGCGGCTCCTCGATTG
>Ga0308158_10000713_pt1 | contig 46253 bp, 57 predicted proteins | sample PhyBR2_FD_201038 | JGI IMG/M metagenome (GOLD analysis project Ga0308158, IMG submission 201038) | Phyllosphere microbial communities from UC Gill Tract Community Farm, Albany, California, United States - DLSLB.R2 | ecosystem: Host-associated > Plants > Phyllosphere > Unclassified | place: USA... | reverse complement strand
CGGCGACCGCGACCCCGGAGCAGTGCTGACCGAGGTCAAGCGCTACGCGCGCCGCAAGCCGGGCACATTCATCCTGGCCGCGGCGATCGGCGGAGTCATCATCGGCCGGCTGACCAGGGCACTGGCATCCGACGCATCCGATCAGAAGCACGCCGCAGCGCAGACGCCGCCTGCTCCCCCTGCGCCGCCGATGCCTCCGGCCCCGCCGGTGCCGCCGATGACGCAGGTGCAGCCGGATCACTCGGCCCCCACCCTCGCCGGCGGCACCCCCGCAGGCGCCACCGAGACGCCGCTGTACACCGAGACCCGCTCCACCCGAGCGGATTCCAGCGGGGAGGCCGGCTATGACCGACCCCACACCGTCTGAGCAGAAGGCGGCATCGTCGTCGCTCGGCGAGCTGCTGGGTGAGGTGTCGCGAGACATCTCCACCCTGATGCGGCAGGAGGTCGCGCTGGCGAAAGCAGAGCTCAAGGAATCGGCGGCGAAGTCCGCGAAGGGCGCCGGGCTGATGGGCGCAGCGGGCTACAGCGCGCTGATGGCCGTGTTCTTCCTGTCGATGGCGCTCTGGTGGGCGCTGGGCACCCTCATCGGCGGCGGATGGTCGGGAGTCATCGTCGCCGTGATCTGGGCGGTGATCGCCCTCGTGCTGTTCATGGTCGGACGTGGCCAGCTGCAGGAGGTCGAAGGAGCACCGCAGACCGTGGAGACCCTCAAGGAGATCCCGGACACGCTGAAGAGAAATGAGGAGAACCGATGAGCAATTCAGCCGATGAGATCCGCTCGGACATCGAGCGGACCCGTCAGGACCTCGGCATGGACGTCGACGCCCTGGCAGACAAGGTCACCCCGTCGAAGATCGTCGACCGGCAGATGGGCAAGGTGCGGGGAGCATTCGGCTCGGTGCGCGACCGCGTGATGGGCGCCGCCGACGACGCGAGCTCGTCGGTCTCGGATGCCGGTGCGCACGCCGGGGACGTGAAGGACCGGGTCGTGGCGAAGGCCGAGGGCAATCCGCTCGCGGTCGGCCTGATCGCATTCGGTGCCGGTCTGGTGCTGGCCTCGCTGTTCCCCGCTTCCTCGAAGGAGAAGGAGATCGCCTCGACGGTGAAGGATCAGGCGCAGCCGCTGATCGACGAGGCGACGGATGTCGCCAAGGAGGTCGGCGAGCACCTGAAGGAGCCGCTGGCCGCATCGGTCGACTCGGTCACCGCCACGACCAAGGACTCGGTCGCCGCGGTGAAGGAAGAGGCGCAGTACGCCGCGAGCGAGGTCAAGCACGACGCGCAGGACGCACGCGACAACGTCGCGAACAGCTGACGCGCACTCACCGGCTGCGGGCGGGCTCCGGTTTCGGGGCTCGCCCGCTTCGCGCCGTCAGTGCTGACGAGCCAGACTGTTCTCGAGGCGGTCGAGCAGCGCTTCGAGGGCGACCTCGAACTCCTCGCGGCTGCGGTCCTCGCTCAGCTTCTCGCGCAGCCGGAACACCTGCGGAGCCCGAGTCTCGGCATCCGGCTCATCCTGCTCGGCCGTGCTGTCGGGCGGCGGCTCGACCAGGTCGTCGTGGCCGGCGGCTTCGAGCAGCAGCTGCCCGAGCAGGAAGCTCGAGAACGACCGATAGGTGGCGACGGCCTGGGCGTCGGTGAAGCCCCGCTCGAGAAGCGCGGTGAGGAACGCGTCGACGACCTCGATGCTGCGCAGGGGCGGACGAAGCCAGGGCGCCGCCGGGTTGCGCGAGGCGACGAGCGGGAACGCGCGAGGGTGCTCGACGGCGATCAGGCGCACCTGATGGGCGATCGCCTGCAGGAAGCCCTGCCAGTGCTCCGCGACCTCGTCGTCGAGGGTGCTGATGAGGTCGCTCATGAGCAGGGCGACGACGCCCTCGAGCAGGTCCTCACGGCCACGGACGTAGCGGTAGAGCGACATCGCCTCGACGTCGAGGGCCTGTGCGAGCGAGCGCATCGAGACGGCGTGCACGCCCGACTCGTCGATCTGCGCGAGTGCGGCCGCGACGATCGACTCACGGGTCAGCCCTCGCCCCCGGGAGCCGCTTCTCGTCGAGTCCTGCGGCAGCTCGTCCACGTGCCGATCCTATCCCCGGCGCCTCGGAGCGGGCGGGTCAGGTGGTGCGGATCGGATGCTCGTGCACGGCCGTGCTGAGGTGTGCGCCGTTGAGCTCGAGATACAGCTGGCGTTCGGTGACCGAGACCGTCATCGTGTTGCGGCGGGCGAGCGCTGCCGCGGCGTCATCGAGAAAGCCGGCGTCGAAGCTGTGCAGCGCGACGGCGTCGGCCGCATGGATGGTCTTGCCGGCCCAGTTCGCGATCACCTTCGCCGGATCACGGTACGTGTAGACGACCGTGCGGTCGGCGAGCTTGCTGCCGTAGTGCAGACGGGTCGCGTCGGGCGCACCGACTTCGATCCACGCGGTGATGCGGCCGGTGAGATCGCGCACGAGCACGGCCGGCTCATCGGTCGCGGCGACACCTTCCGTGAACCCGATGCCCTCGTCGTACTCGAGGCAGTACGCCAGCAGCCGGGTGAGCATGTAGGCGTCGGTCTCGGAAGGATGCCGCGCGACCCGCAGAGTCAGCTCCTGGTAGACACCGCGGTCGACGTCGGCCAGCTGTACATCGAAGGTGTGGATCGTCGCGCCTGCAGCCATGAGATCCGAGCTTACGCGGGTGCACCGCAGGTGCCCGTCACGCGAAGAAGCCCGTGAGAGCCGCCGCCACCTCGGCCGGCGCCTCCTCGGCCATGTGGTGGCCCGAGTCGATCCGCCCGCCGTCGACCGTCGTCGCCCAGTCGCGCCAGATGAGTCGGGGATCGCCATGCAGCTGCTCGAGATCGTCTCGCGACGACCAGAGCACGAGCAGCGGCATGCGAAGTCTGCTGCCGGCCCGCCTGTCGGCCTCTTCGTGTGCGGCGTCGACGGTGAGACCCGCGCGATAGTCCTCGAGCATGGCGCGGACGGTGGCGGGGTCGCGCACAGCGGCCATCAGCTCCCGGTGGTTCTCCTCGCCCATCGACTGCGGGTCCGCCTTCGGGGCGTACCAGGCGCCGGGGTCGGCGTTGATGACGCGTTCGGGTACGTCGGGCTGCGCGAAGAAGAACCAGTGCCACCAGGCGGTCGCGAAGCGGGCGTCTGCACGAGCGAGGTGCTCGGTGATCGGGATGCAGTCCATCAGCGCCACGCGGTCGACGAGGTCGGGATGATCCAGCGCAAGGCGCATAGCGACGTAGCTGCCCCTGTCGTGGCCCGCCAGCAGGATGCGCTCGTGCCCGAGCTGTCGCGCCACCTCGCGGATGTCGCCGGCCATCACCCGCTTGGACTGCGTCGCGTGATCGTCTCGCGGCTGGGGGGACGTCGACCGGCCGTAGCCGCGCAGATCGGGACACACGACGGTGAAGCCCTGATCGACCAGCAGGGGTGCGACGCGATGCCAGGTCGCCGAGGTGCGGGGATGCCCGTGCAGCAGGTACACCGCGGGGCCGCGACCGCCATGCCGCACGAAGATCTCCGCCTCGCCCGTGTCGACCGTCGTCGTGGAGAAGTTCTCGAACATGCTGCCGCCCCTGTTAGCCGGCCTGCGGCGGCGCCACGAGGTCGAGCACCCATTCGTTCATGGTGAGCTCCTTCTCGCGGAACGTCTCGGTGAAGGTTCCGGCGAGCGTGAAGCCGTTGCGACGGCAGACCCCGTTCGAGGCGAGGTTGTCGACGCCGGGGCACGCGGTGAGCATCCGCCTCCCGTCGCGGTGCTCGCGGGCATCCGGCACGAGGGCCGCCAGGGCGGCCGACGCGATCCCCCTCCCCTGCGCCTCGGGCAGCACGAACCAGCCCGTCTCGAACGCCGGCTCATCGCGCCAGACCGTTCTCCAGTACCCGATCGAGCCGACCGGATGCTCGTCCTCGACGATCACGAACAGGCGCGACTCGCCCGATGCGACGTGGCGCAGGTAGCGCTCATGCCTTGCGATCAGCTGCTGCTCGGTCTCGGGCCCGTTGAGGTGCTCGGTCATCTCGGGCGTGTTCGCCTGCCGCAGCAGCGGCAGGTCGGCGTCCGACCACAGGCGGAGAGAGATGGATGCCATCGATGGAGTCTCGCACCGGGTGCAGACATCCGCCACCGGTCCGCGCATGTGCTCGGGTCGGGCTGCGGGCATCCGGGGGTGATCTCGTCCTTTCGATCGATGACCGCGACGAGTCCGGGTGGTGGTGTTGATGACATGCCAGATTCTGTTGTCGGTCCTCGGTTCGCAGACAGGTTGACCTCTCGCAGAGGCGCCTGGATCTCACTGGGGATCGTTCTTCTCATCATGACGTCGCTCTTCGGAGTCTTCGGCTCGGCGGAGGCTCCGGAGGGCAGCGCCCAGGCCCCGGCGAGCAGCGAGTCGGCCAAGGCCGCAGCGCTGATGAAGGAGTTCCCGAATGCCGACCGCCAGTCCGTGCTCGTGGTGGCATCGCGCGATGACGGCGAGAACCTGTCGGACGACGATGTCGCCGCGCTGACCGAGCTGCTGCCTGTGCTCGACGAGCACATGGACGCCGACCCGTCTGGCCCGCTGGTGAGCGACGACGGTGAGGCGGCTCTGCTGGTCGCGCCGATCAGGGTCGGAGACACCAGCGCTGAGGCTGCCGAGGTCATCGGCGACATCCGTGCGGATCTCGCCGACAGCTCCGTCGACGGTGTGACGCTGCAGGTGACGGGCGGCCCCGCCTTCGGCGCAGACGTGGCGTCCGCGTTCGCCGGTGCCGACCTCACGCTGCTGCTGGTCACGATCCTGATCGTCGCTGCTCTGCTGATCCTGACCTATCGCTCGCCCGTGCTGTGGCTGGTTCCGCTGGTCGTGGTCGCTCTGGCCGATGGCCTGGCCGGGCGGATGACCGCTGCGGCGGGCGCGGCGTGGGATCTGCAGTTCGATTCGGGGATCATCAGCGTGCTGGTCTTCGGCGCCGGCACGAACTACGCGCTGCTGCTCATCTCGCGGTACCGGGAGGAGCTGCTGCACACCGATGACCACCGGCGGGCACTGAGCTCGGCATGGCACCAGACAGCGCCGGCGATCGTGGCGTCGAACATGACGGTCGTGCTCGCGCTGCTCACGCTCGTGCTCGCCGTGATCCCCGGGACCCACGGCCTGGGAGTCTCGAGCGCGATCGGACTGCTGATCGCCCTCGGAGCGGTGCTGTTCCTTCTTCCGCCGCTGCTCGCCGTGTGCGGTCGCGGGGTGTTCTGGCCGTTTGTCCCGCGCCCCGGTGAGGGCAGACCGCAAGGACGGGGATGGCGCGCCGTCGCAAGCAGGGTCGTGCGTCGACCGGCGCTGAGCCTGCTTGCGGCGGGTGCGCTGCTGGCCGTCATGGCGTCAGGTCTGCTCGGCACCTCCGTCGGGCTCGACCAGGTCGAGAAGTTCCGGGTGCAGTCCGAGTCGGCGACCGGCCTGCAGGTGCTGTCCGAGCACTTCCCGCCCGGCGACGCCCAGCCCGTCTTCGTCATCGCCCGCACCTCCGAGACGGATGCCGTGCTCTCGGCGCTCGAAGACGTGGACGGCATCGTCAGGGCGCATCCGGTGGGCACGAGCGACGACGATACGCTCACCAAGATCATGGTGACGAGCGACTTCGTGCCGAGCTCGCCGGAGAGCCTCGATCAGATCACCGAGCTGCGCGATGCCGTGCATCCGGTGCCCGGCGCGGACGCGGTGGTCGGCGGGGCCGTCGCCACCGATCTCGATGCCCGAGCCGGAAACCAGAGGGACCTGTTCCTGATCGCACCGCTGGTGCTGGCAGTCAGCTTCATCGTGCTGCTCGTGCTTCTGCGATCGATCGTGGCACCGGTGCTGCTGCTGGTCGTGAATCTCGCCAGCGCCGTCGCCGCGATCGGGGCCGGCGCGTGGCTGAGCAGGGTGCTTCTCGGGCAGCATGCGCTCGACCTGCAGGTGCCGCTGCTGGCCTTCCTGTTCCTCGTCGCGCTCGGCATCGACTACACGATCTTCCTCGTCCATCGCGCACGCGCGGAGGCCGCGGGCCACGGAACGAGGGCGGGGACGGTCGAGGCGATCGCGCACACCGGGGGCGTGATCACCAGCGCGGGCATCGTGCTGGCGGCGGTGTTCGTCGCGCTCGGTGTGCTGCCGCTGGTCACCCTTGCGCAGCTTGGACTCATCGTGGGCATCGGCGTGATCGTCGACACCCTGGTCGTGCGCACCGTGGTCGTGCCCGCGGTCTTCGCGCTGGTCGGCGACCGGATCTGGTGGCCGGGACAGCCACCGGCCGGTCGACCGGTCGCGTCATCGGAGGAGGCCGCGTCGGAGGCGCGCCGCCCTGAGTCTCGCGACCGCGTCATGACGACCCCGTGAGCAGCGGAACGTCATCGATGCGACGGCTCGTGCCGCGGCTCGGTACGATCCGAAGCGGCGATGAGCCGCGCGCCGGGCGCCACGCTGCTCGACGCTCGAGAGGAGACGCCGATGACGACGACAGAGACCCCAGTGGTGGTGCTCGACGGCGGGCTGTCGAACGCCCTCGGCGACCGCGGGCACGACCTCAGCGACGAACTGTGGACCGCGCGGCTGCTACGCGACGCGCCCGCTGAGATCGCCGCCGCGCACAGGGCCTACTTCGACGCCGGCGCACACGTCGCCACCACGGCCAGCTATCAGGCGAGCTTCAGCGGGTTCGAGCGTGCGGGGATGACCCGCGCCGAAGCCGCCGACCTCATCCGGCGCAGCGTGACGATCGCCCGCGACGTGCGCGACGAGGTCGCCGACTCTCAGATCGACGGCCCCGCCCTGCTCGTCGCCGCATCGGTGGGGCCCTACGGGGCCGTGCTCGCGGACGGGTCGGAGTACCGAGGCAGATACGGGCTCAGTCGCGCGGCGCTGCGCGACTTCCACGCCCCGCGGATGGAGCTGCTGGTGGGCGCCGACCCCGACCTGCTCGCTCTCGAGACGATTCCCGACCTCGACGAGGTGGAAGTGCTCGTCGATCTCGCCGAGGAGTTCGGGGTGCCCGCCTGGCTGTCGTGCACGGTAGCCGGTGATCTGCTGCGCGACGGCCGGCCGGCACGCGAGGCGTTCGCCATGGCCCGCGAGCGAACCGGGATCGTGGCGGTCGGCGTGAACTGCTGTGCGCCCGGTGATGTGCTCGCGGCGGTGCGCTCCGCCGTCGACGCGAGCGGCACGCCGGCGATCGCGTACCCCAACTCCGGAGAGGTGTGGGACGGCGCTGCGCGCCGATGGAACGGCGAGCCGGGGTTCGACCCTCTGCTCGCCCGCGCGTGGGTCGATGCCGGCACGAGCTTCGTCGGCGGGTGCTGTCGCATCGGCCCTGCGGCCATCGCCGATATCGCCGCCGAGCTGCGGGGGTAGCCGTTTCTCCTAATGGGCGACCCAGGCCAAGCCGGTCCTCGCCTTATCCTCCGCGCTCACCGATTGCGGGCGATCGGATGATGCGGCGGATGCCGAGCACGTCCGCATGGGTACCGGCGGTGACTCTCGTCGCCTCCGTTCCGTCGCCGCGATCAAAGACGCACAGCGCCAGCATGGCACTCCCAACCAACGTGTGGTGGACGCGCAGTATGTGTCAACAACGGCATGGACGCTCCAGTTACTCAACGACCCGCATTGCGTTGCCCGCGAAACTGGAGCCAACTTGAAACGCTGTTGACGCGTAGCATCAGTCGCCCGTCGCCAACTCCACGTCGCTATCGTGAGACGGCGTCTCCTGAGCCGGTTTAACACCCGGACCACTGCGCCGACGGTCGGGGAAAGCGTTCCAGAGCTTTGAGAAGTGGCTTTCGTACCGCCGCGTGAATCGAAGGACTTCGTTCGGATCCTCGAAGCTTGCGGCTCGCATCAAATATTGCGCTTCGTCGAGGGCAGGAAGCCCCATCCAATCGAGACTAGTTGGGCGCGAAAACACGTGTTCGGCGCTTCTCGGACCTATAAACTCGTGGCGCGCGTGCCCCCATCGATCGCGTTTCACAGCGGCGGGAACAAATACCAGCCGACAAAAGCCGAGGTTCTCCAGTCGCGTCACACTCAATCGCACTGCGTCGAGGGCTCGCTCAACCTTCTCGATGTCAGGCGCATTACGCCGATAGTGCGCGTAGTCGTTGCGCACGGAAAATACCTCAGCCGTGGTCATCGCCTCAGCAACGGCCAAGAGGCCGGATATGATCCGATCTTGACTCGGGCGCGAAAGGTCGAGAAATGCCAGCGTCGATCGCAGAACAAAACGCTTCAGCTCAGTCTTCCCGTCGTAATCTGGGAACTCATTCTCTGGTCGTTCATATCGCTGGCCATCGGAGCGACAGGAGTCAAGATGGCGTGCCAGGGTCCGGAACCCTTCGATGAGATTTCGCAACTCGACCCGCTCCGATTCGAAGTCCGGTCGGTAGGTGCTATCCGATGTCAGACATTCCGTCGCGCTCTGCAGTAGCGCCAGACCTGCTGCACGGTCACTGGCATTGTCATAGGAGAACGGCTGATCGCTCTTGGTGTGATCTGATAGAAGAGCCCACGTGGAGTATGCGAGAGCATCAAGCAAGATTCCTTCGAGGCCAGAGAAATAGGGTCCCGCGACCTCCAAGAAGCGTTCCGAAGTGCCCATCGTGGACGACTGAGCGAGCGCCGCGAGGCGCTCATGACGTTCCCAGAACGTCGCATGAGGATCATCATCAACGTCAAGTGGGAAGCCGAGCTTCCATAGGACAGCGTCGATCAATTCGGCGTCGGATAGCCCGTCACCGTTGTCAATGCCCACCTCGTGGCAGGCTGTCACCATGTTCGTCTTGCGAGCTAGAACTAGACGCTCGAGCGACGCACGAGGGCTACTTGACCGGAAGTAGTGCTCGAGCCTCTCGTCGAGATCCTCCACGTCGACCCCGCGCAGTTGCCATTCGAGTTCTTGGACGTCCGAGGGCTCGCCGCGCAAGTAGAGCTTACTGAGGAGGCGCCTCTCGCGAAGAACGGCAATCCCAGGATCATCCGACACGAATCGAACGCCGTGCGTACCTAGCTCAGCGCGCAGGTTGAATGCACCCGACCGGATCTGGCGGTTAATCACCGGTCGCCGAACTTCTCCATTTGGAATGACGATTGTGCCGTCTCGAACGAGCTTGTCGAGTGCCGCCGAGACATTCTGCTCGCTCGAGATCAAGCAGAGTTGTAAGAGCTCAGCCCGGGACCGAAGCTCGACAAAATCCTGCCCGTCCCGCACATCTATGTAGTCGACGACAGCACCTCGCAACTGGCCCCGATCGCCGTCGAGCAGTTCGCGTACAAGGTGTCGGAGTTCCTCGTCAGACAGGGCATCTGCGATGAGCGGCAGGAGAACGCCCACCTTCTGGTCTCCGTAGCGGGCCCCCGCTGTGCCGCTCAGCTTCTCCGCGAAAGCCCACCAATCTGACGGCTCATTCGGCTCGCCCTGAAGCAAGTCCTCGAGCTTGCCCCGGTCACGATTGACGCTCGCGTTCTGCCCGGTCTGCAACATCACCGGATGAACTACCGGACAACTCGGCACGGCACAGTGATACGCCGCAACTCTACGGCGACCAGGGATGCTTCGATTGCTCAAAGAGCGGCGCACGCCGTAGGGTCCAACGGTGAACCACCCGTACTGCACCACTCCCAAGGGCAAGGCGTTCAACAGTCGGAGTGTCTCCTCATTCGTGAGCACGTCCTTCTCTTGTTCGTAGACGGCTGCGTACGCGTCGTACAGTTCACGTCCCCATGCGTACGGGAACTGAATCTCTCGCTGAAGAATCTCTCGATGGAGAACGGTTGCGATCTTCTCGATGTCTGTCGCTTCGATGTCCACGTAGAGATCGACGTGCCCAAGCGTCAGCGCGCACATGAGGCGCGCATCCTTCGGATTTACCTTGTCTTTTCGAGTGAGGCGATCGAGCACAGACTGCCCCGCTTCGCTGAGGCGAATCAGTGAGTTGAGCTCGTCTGGAACAACGTAGGCGTCGCTGATGATGCAGTCGCCGAGGAGTTCCATGAGGTCAGTGAATTCAGCGAACTTTCGCCGCCACTCCTCATCGACGTACTCGTCCTTCAGCTCTTCGACAGATCGACCCGCCATGGTTCCCCCAGTCTGTTTACCAGGATATTACTCGAGCACCGGCGACTATGTGCCGCAACTTGCGTCGAGGGCGCGGGCGTCAGTCGAGTCGGAAGGATGTGCCATCCGACGCCCCACAGTTTCGTCAGGACCGCTTCAGATTCCGGATCCAAAACGACACTGAATGGTGGCGTGAACAGTCTCAAGTGAGCGATTACATCCGCTCGTAGCTCCGCATTGCAGACGCGACACTCCCACTCGGGGCGGCCGCCCTCGCGGAGGCTGGAGGGCTGCGACCGTTGGGCTACCGCCTACTCCGCACCGAGCATGGCGAACGCTCCGCATCCCAGTGTTTCTATGGAAGTCGGGCCCTTCGATTTGGCAGTTACGGTGGGACCTGAACCCGCATGGCAGTCACGTCTTTGCGTGACCGCGCTGAGAGAACCGCAGAATTACGCGCCTGCTCGCTCACCACGATCACGCACAACACCCCTCAATCACTACTTCTGTTGTCACAGTGTTGCCACCACCGACCCGGGCTGACCGGGTGTCAGCATGCACGCATGGGATGGATGGCGAGCTGGTCGACGAACTTGTCTACTTGGCGTACGCCGAGGCTGGGAAGCGTGTCGGTCGGAATGATCGGTCGATCCGGAGGTGGCATGGCGACGGGATGCCGATGGAGTGGCGCACCGACGAGGTAGGGTCGCGGTTCCGCGTTGTCGAGGAGTCTGTGCTCCTTGCGTGGTGGTGGCAGCGGGTGATCTCGAGTCCGGTTCACCAGGCGCGGATGCGTCGAGCGGCATCGGGCGTGGTGAAACACCGCCACCGATCCCGAAACGTTTACCGGAGCGGGCACACAACCACCTCAGACGCGTTCGCTCGGGTGCTCGCCGACCTCCGTCTTCCACGGTCAACCCGAACACGCAGCCCTCATGCGCGCCATGGAGGACGAGGCGCCGGCGTGCGACGGACTTGAGGCGTTCACCGCCGACCGATTCGCCGACCCCGAACAGACCGACCTGATGGGCAGCATCTGCCGCGCCTGCCCGCTCATCGACCTCTGCGCTGCGTTCGTCGCCGCCGAGAAGCCGTCCGCCGGCATGTGGGCAGGAATGACACCCGCCCAGATTTGCGACCACAGGCGGGCCGCATGATGCCTCCAGAATTACGCACCAGAATGACACCTAGGCTGGGAATCATGCTTCACGCCTTCGTCGACGAATCCGAGCGGGACGACACCCACTACTTCCTCGGTGCGCTAATTCTCGACGATTCACAAGTCGACGGTCTTCGCAGATCGCTCGATGAGATGATGGCGAAGCACGCAACCAGCTTCACCGTACTCGATGGAGCGGAATTGCACGGCAGCACAATGATGCGAGCATACGATGAACCATGGCGATCTGTTCCTCTTCGTGTGCGGTTCCGGATCTTCGAAGAGGTCATGAAGGCCGTGTTCGACAGTGGCGCCCGCGTCTATGTCGAGGGAGTCGACATCCGCCGACAGGTCGCCCGTGGCTACCCGACTGTCACACCAGCGAGGGAGCTCGCGTTCAGTCATCTCTTCGAGCGCATCAATGACTGCTGCCACAATGGGCAACCGCAGGTGCGAGTCATTGCCGACGAGCACCACACAGCCGAGATCAGCCGTAGCAACTTCAACCGCTACCGGATGGCGGGCACGTACGGATATCGGTCAAGTCGACTGCCGAACATTCACCCCGAGATCGAATTCATCGAGTCACACACCGACCGCGCGCTGCAAGCGGCAGACCTCGTCACGTACCTATACAACCGCATCTGGACCGTCTCGGAGAGTGACATGCGGGCGCACCGCCAGAAGCACAAGATGTGGCAGATCGTCGACGAAGCTGCGCGATGGCCGCGAGGACGCGCTCGGGTCTGGCCCTGACGCACGAAACCCCCGCTCGGTGGCGGGGGTCCGGCAAGGCGGGAAGTTACCTTCCTGCGTTGCAAAGGTAACACGGATCCGGGACATTGCGATCGCTCGGATCCCTACACGGGGCTGCGGCGTCGGTCAGTCGTCGGCTAGCCTGACCGCGTTAGCCCATACCCAGGAGCGGAGCTTCTCGTCTTCGCAGCGGAACTCGATCCCGACTGCGCGGGTGTGGAGCGGAGGGTCCTCGTATCGACGCGGATCTCCTGAGGCCCGAAACGCACCACGCCTTCACCTGGATCTGCGCATTCCGCGGATAGACGGTCAGGGGCTGGTCGCGCACCTCCAGCTCACGCTCGGTGAGGGTCTGCAGCGGCCCGTGCTTCGCCGCTTCACGGATTGACCGCCACTGCGTTCGCATGTCGATGAGCGCTTCACGGTGCGCTGCAAGGCTCCCCATGGCCGGCGTCCTTCCTCCGGCCGAACTGGACGAGCATACGACGCCCCTGCGAGGTCACCCAGACGACGGCTGCAGCGCAAGCGAATTGTCGTCAGCGTGTTTTCACCAGACGTGAGAGAAGCCCATTCTTCCTAGTGTCTTCTAGGAAGAACGGGCTTCTGAAGTGGCGGTGACGGTGGGATTTGAACCCATTGACCGGGGCTGACAGGCTTTGACGCCAGTTCTAAATCCTCTCGTTTACGAGGAGAATCGCCACTTCTGCTCACACCTGCCAACGCGTGCTTACGCTGCTTCCTGCACCAAAGTGCACCACGCGCAAGCGCCGCGGCCCAATCCAGGAGTGTGGTGTCCGATCGCATATCGGATTGGTGTTGCGCGAGCATCCGGGTCTGTCGAGCTGCTCTCGAACGAGATCACCAAGGCGATGCTCGACCTCAAGACCGAGGCAAGCTGCGGCGGCAATCACTAAACAGTGATGTCATGTTGGAGTACCTGCCACTTAGCTTCCCAGGGCGGACGGTTAGCTGAGTAAGCGAGTTCCTCACAAATGCTCTGGCAAACAAACTGCGTCACTTCGGCGACGGTTGGGTGTATGCCCTCGTGATCAGACGCCTGTCTTGAGACGGCAGCGAATGCAACCCGCCATTGGCGCGAACATGCATGCTGAGCCTCCTCATCGAAGCGGCGGACGATCCCCGGTTGGAATCCTCTACACCGCACACCAACGAGGAGTGGACGAGTGATCATGAACACATGGATCGAAAAATCAATACCCGTTGTCCATTCCACACGGGCTACCTCTTGGCGTCAGCGAGTAATGCAGGCGATGCTCAGGCCAACGCGGAGCTATCCGGGCTCTGACCGTCGAATCGACGACGATCGAGTGCGTGCTCGGCGTCGGCCTCGCGACCCTGACGCCGGTATAGTTCTGCCAACGTGCCAAGAGCGTCATCGCGCATCGCCTGGTCCGCCTCGTCGGCGCCACGCTGGTCGAAAACGCGTATCGCCTCCTCCAGCGACGCCGCCGCATCCATGTCGCGCTCCATCATCAGATGGAGCAATCCTAGGTAGTAGAGGGCGCTCCCCAAATAGAGGGATGCTACGGGTGTTTGCGGCAGGCCGACGCGTGCCGCTCCATGCGATGCCCCAAGCTCTCGGGACACCCCAATTGATGCTACGAGCGAGCGCTCCCCTTCTTGATCGCGGTCGGTGATCACATAGAGCAGGCCCAGAGTTTGGAGCGCCCCGGCAAGATTCACCTGCGCAGCCATGTCCGGGCGTTCATCGACGAGCTCCTGTCCACGCGCGACCGAGGAAGTAAGCATTTCCTCGGCTTCTTTGAAGCGATCAGCGTAGGTATAGATAGTGCCCAACACGAACTGGCTGCTTGCGCGCAACAGTTTGACCTGATGTTCCGCGAAGCCTCGGTAAGAGCGACGCTCCAACGTGGCGAGCGAGCGCGTCAAGCACTCCTCGGCTGATTTCGAGTCGCCGTCCTGGTACTGGACCCCGCCGAGGCCGTGGAGCATATTCGCGAGCTGAAGCGCATTGGTGTCGTCGCCGGGGTTCCGGTTCACTATCTTTTGGGAGATCGTCACGGCGCGGCGAAGTATCACCATCGCCCGCTCCGTCTCCCCCATCTGTATGTGGAACATGCCACGCATTCCAAGGGACGCGGCCAGCATGTCTTCATGGCTGGCGTCCTCGTCAGTAAGCACCTGTGCCAGCGCAACGGCATCCTCGAGCGCCGCTGCCGCTTCCGCAAAGTCACCCGCTTGGAGGCGAAGGACACCGATCATCGTTCGCGAAATAGCCAACTGGAGCCGAGGCCCCGCCGCGCCCGCATCGAGATCCGACAGCGTCTGACTCACACGCTCCGCCGCGATGAAATGCCCGAGTGCTTCCTCGGCTCGCCCCAGCATCGTGGCGACAAGTCCAGCCTGCAGAGACTCCTCTGCGAGTTGCGATTCGTGATCCCCCGGGCTCTTCTCCGAGCTTGCCTGCAAGATCGATACGAGTGCCGCACTCAGAATCGCGGCACTGCCGAGATCTCCCTCGGCAAGGTTTCGGTTCCGCAGTTGATGGAGGCCGGCGATTGTCGGGTCGGCGGCGCCCACAGCTGGCATCGCCTTCGCCTCAGTTCGGGTCGTTGCCCCGGGGATTCGGCTGGCCCAGACGATCGTCCACTCCTCGCCCCGCCCGGTTTCCTTGGATCGAAGCCTGGCACCGTCCACATCGGGACGCGCGTTGTCGAGGAGTCGCTTGGCTACCAACGCCGCGATGCGTGCGCCACGCTTATGGAATCCACCGCCTCCGGTGGAGTAACCCTTCACGTACTTCGCACGTTGCTGAAGTTCGAGCCTCGCGACGTCCCGATCGAGGCCGTCCACCTTGATGTAGGCCTGCTGACCGTTGGAGAGTTTGCCGATGGGAATCGGTAGCCCCCGTCTTGATTGCTCCGCGTCCAAGTTCCAATAGATCTGGGCAAACTCAAGCAGCTCAAGCCCGCTGATCCCTCTGGGCTTGCTGAGGGACTGGAGCGCAGGGCCGTTCTCCGAGAGGTACATCAGTGCCTCGTACAAGCCGTTGCGCACGTCGTCATCGCTTGCAGCCTGTCCACCACGGCCGAAGACGTCGTTGAGAGTCACGAACGCGGGCGCAGGCATGCGCACACTACCCACAACGCTGTGGTTCGGATCACGCTGATCGTCTTGGGCGAGGCCTGTATTCAGCGCGAGTCGTTGAACGATGGCAGCCACCACCATCTCCGGTGCAGCCTCCCGGTCATCAGCCGGCTTCACGCCAAGCGCGTCGAGCAGGTCTCTCTTGACCGTGAGCTCCACCTGACCATCCACGCCTCAATAGTGCCAGCCCGCGCATGCGTTGCCCGCAAGCCAGCGTCGAGATGCTCGCCACGAACCGTTCGACGGCGATCCTTCGAGGTATCGCGAGGTATCGCGGCGATGGATGCCTCGGATACCTAGGCCTGTCATGGAGTCATGCCGAACACCCGGCACCGACACCAAGGAGAAAGACCATGACGCACCAGCCCATTCTGATCCCCGCCGCCCCGGAGCGGAGCAGCAAGCGACGCCGAGCGATAGCGACGATCAAGGACAAGCACCGAACAGTGTGCCCTGCAACGGGCAAGACCCGCTACCGCGATCGTTCGACCGCCCGGCAGGCGCTCGACAGTTGCCGGTGGCAGCGCAGCGCCGAGCTCGCCGCGAGCGGCGTCAGTTCGCGCACCGAGGCCCGTATTTACACCTGCCCTGAGCCCGCCTGCAACGGCGGACTCCACCTCACCTCGATCCGCGTCTGGCGCGCGGCCTAACCAGGGAATCTGTCATGACTACGAACACCAACGATTCACTCGACGTAGGAGCCATCGTGGCCCTCAGCCTGATCGGCGGCGGCCTCGCCGTGGCAGCGGGCACCTTGCTGCGCACTCCGGAGCGCCGCGAGATGCTCGTGCAGATTGCCCGCGAACTCGGTCTACCGAAGGTAGGGCGCGAGGTCGCTGCGGGACTCATCGGCAGACTTGCGGCGTATGTCGCAGGTCACGACGCCATCGACGAAGGCCACTGACGGATTCCCGCTAGCGTGGTATCAACATCGGCAAGGAGTGCCCGATGCCCCTGGCACTCGGCCCGTTGCTCGTTGCTCGTTGACGCGGGCATCAACCCTTCGCAGGCTCTTGTGATCCGCCGCGCCTACGCACGGGAGCAACGAGGACAGTGGCTTGCTGGGTATCCATGCAAATTCCACCGACGCCCGAGATACCCGAGTACACGAACGTCGTCCCCGAAAGCGACGCAAGGGGCTTTGAACCGTCGCGGAAAGGCACAGCGTCGGAGGTCACTCGTAGCCTGGCAGCGTGCAAGAACTCTTCAACCTCGCCTTCGCGCGCATCGACCGCGCGGAGGCGAAGCGCCGCGAATTTTCAGCGGCATGGGCGGACTACATCGCGGTGCACCCGTGGGACATCGATCTGCGCGAGATTGCGCCATGCTCGTTCGAGATCCTGGCCGTGATGCGAGAGGCAGCGCCACTCGACCTCTCCATGATCTTCAGCGAGTGGCTCGCAGCGCTCCGTGCGGCGCTCGACAACGGCCTCTACGCCTGGGTTGCTTCGGCGACCGGCCAGAACCCGCCGCCGAAGCCTGAGCGCATCCAGTACCCGATCTGCTCCACGCCCGAGGAGTTTCGCCATCAACGCAAGCGACTGGCCGGGGTGCCGAGCGACATCCTCGACAAACTGGAAAAGGCGCAACCGTACCAATCACCGTACGGGCCCGAGAGCAACCTCACCTACTGGATCCACGAGCTGGCGCGCACCGACCGGCACCGCAGCGCTCACGTAGGGCTTGGACGCGTCGACGAGCACCGCATCCGGCTTCGTGTTCCTGCGGGCGTCACTGCAGTCTTCGATGAGTCCGTCAAACCGTATCGCCACATCGAGGGCGAACTGGTGGTGGGACGGTTCACCACCAGTAAGCCAATCTCACGCTACGACGTCGTTGTCGATCTCACGGGGGTCTTCATCGCCCCCGAGATCAACGCTTGGGCCGATTTCACCCTCAATGGCAGCAGGCAATCTCTCTGGGATCGCATGCTCTACACGGAGTTCTTCATGCGCCACCACGTCGAGAACATGGCAGCCTTCAGCGATGTGATTCCTCCGGGAGGCTTCAAAACGTTGGACATGGATGAGCCCGACTTGGCATGACATCGCCAGTGTTCCTGATGCGTCGCCACGAAGGGCTAGAAGTCTCATTTGCCATCTAGTGTGTCTCGAGCTGCGCCAAGCGCTGCATGCTGAGTGCCACAGTCACATTGTCAAGGTCGTCCGGGAACAGCGCTGCATAGGTGTCGAGCGTGACCTTCGCAGACTTGTGTCCGAGCATGCGCTGGATCACCTTCACGTTGGCGCCTGCGCTGATCGCCAACGAAGCAGCCGTATGACGCAGGTCATGAGGTGTGATCCGCGTCATCTCGGGATCATTAGCCATGGAACGCTTCACCGCCGCCTGGAACCAACCATCGCGGCTATTGCCCGGACGCAGAAATCCTCCGTCGGCCGCAACCCAAAGTCGGTCTTCGCGACTCTTGGCCGTGCACGCCTCGGCGAGCTCCTCGTCCAGGAAGTCCGGGTACGCGACGACCCGCCGCTCGTGGTTCTTGAGATCGCCGAGCACGTGCACTCCGCTCACCTCGGTGACCGCCTCCCGGATCATCAACCGCCGTCTCGAAAGGTCGACGTTCCGAGCTCGCAGCGCGGTTGCTTCACCCCATCGAAGGCCGGTGTAGGCGAGAAATCGCACAAGAGTTGGGTACCGGGAGGCGCGTGCAAGTGACTCGACCTGCTGATGCGAAAGGTAGGTCTCGTCGGGAAGGGGCTTCCTCTTGATCGCGATGCCGCGAACCGGGTTCTTGACGATCCGCCCGTCCTCAATCGCCTGGTCGAGGATCCCGGCGAGCAAGTCGCGCGCCCGCGCAACTGTCGTATGCGACCGCACATCACCAAGTTGGTGCAGCCAGCTCGCGAGTTCGCGACGAGTAAGGGCACCGACTGCATATTCGCCCCACCTCGGCAGCACGTGCACTCTCCAGCAGCTCTCCACCGAGTGATGGCTACTTGCCGTGACTGAGGCTTTGTGGTGGGCGAGCCAGTCTGGTCCGAGCTCGGCGATACGGATCTTGGCGTCTGCAGGGTTCACATATGCACGCTTTAGCTTGGCGACCTCCACCGTCGCGAGGTGCGCCTCCGCATCCCGCTTGAGCTTGAATCCGCGATCGTGGCCCCGGGTCCCGTCGGGTTTGGTGTACCAGACCTCGTACATCCGCCCCTTGGTCTTGGTCGCGTACGCCTTGACCGTACCCATCAGGCAGCCTCGGCCTCGGCAGCCGTGCTGGCATGCTCCTGGCTCAGGAGCCATGCATCTACGGCTTCCGGGCGGTACCGAGGACTTCTTCCGACGCGGATGAACTTGGGGCCGCGCCCGGTGATGCGCCACTCAGCGAGGCTGCGCTCGGTGGTGCCGAGCCGGTCAGCGAGGGTTGCCGGCGTGATGAGGGAGTCAAGCAGCGGAGTGCTCGAGGGGGTGGAATCAGACATGGAGATCCTCGAAAGTCGAAACTTTCAAGAGGATCTGATTAGCCGAACCCGTTAGCGGTTGCTTGGCGTATCCACTTGCCGAGCCATCTGGCTCTCGCCCCTTTCATATCATTCGGGCGTGCAGCAACTATACACATCGCGGCCCCATCTGCGCGCTTTGAATGCACGCGCGCCCAACTAGCCATCAACAACGCTCATCTGCCCACAGGTGCACGTACCTGGTGCGTACCTGCGATAAGTGGGGGTGCAGCTACACCAGCAGGTACACCTTTTCCCGCGGAAAATCAGGGCTCACGGAGGCGTTGAAGGGGTGTGTACCTGGTGTGCCTGGTGGTCTTAAGTAATGAAATAGTCCGTCCGCGTTTCCCTCTCCGCCTAGACGACAAGCCCTTATAGAGGTTGCGCAAAGTGTAGGTACAGCAGGTACAGGAAAGAAAAGCCCCGGCCACGCACGAATTCACCCTTTCGCTGGCCATGACGTTCCGTTCAACCTTTTCCCAGGCTGATCAGCCGTTACGGTGACGCACAGGCGTACCTGGAGGGGTGCAGGTACGTGCAGGTACACCCTCTGCCAAGCGCACGGCAGTCGAATGTCAAGGCTGCACCGGCTGCCCGAGCGCAAGACGTATCCGCTTCACCCCTCACTCCCCTCTCCCGCACGCTCGCGACATGCGGAGAGGCGTTACCTCGTGTCTCGATCGCGCCGCGGCGTCATAGCGACGCGTACCCGTGCCCTGACGGCCGCATCAACAGCAGCGTGCCGAGCACCTTCGCATGGACTGTGTCCGGAATCATTTCTGAAATCATTGCTGGAATGATTCCGGAAACGATTCCCTCGTTGCTTGCGACCGCGATGTGCAACTAGCGCCAGTGCCTTAAGCGGCGTCCTCCGGGGGCCCACGTGAGCTAGCGCACGTGGTCTTGGAAGAGCACCGATCGCAGTCCGTGAGGACGGCGATCGGCGAGGAGCGAAGCTCCGAAGTAGGAGCCCGAGGAGCAACGCGACGAGCGGTGAGCCGAGACAGGTGATTAGCGCCGCGTCTAGCGACAGCGCCGAGCGAAAGGCCGTCGGCTTCGCCGACCAGCGGGCAAGATTCACCGTAGCGAAGCGGAGGGGAAACGCAGCCCGGTGCCAGCCTCTCTTATGCTCTTTTACTCTTTCTCCCCCGCTGAGGAGCTTTAGCGACGAGACGGGTTCACTTCTGCTTCTGCATCGCAGGAAACGGACGATCTCAGCACCATCGGCAACACCCTCTCTCAGCTCGGCTTCAGCCGGGCAGGTGTTGTCGTACGTCCGTTTCCTGCGGGTAGTCGGGGTCGAGCTGTCAACACGGGTCTGGCTCCTATGGGCCCGTGATGACAGCGATCGAGCGAAGCGACGAAGCGCCTGTTCACAGCTTTCACACTCTGCTTGTTCTTCCCCGACGCGGGGGCGGGCACGCACCCGCTTTGGCTTCTGCTGGAGCGCAGGTCGGAGCGAAGGCGGAGACCTCTCGTTGCCCGACAACCATGGGGACATCGTCCGTGTCCCCATGGCGAAATCGCATGTCCCCATGGTGTTCCATGGGGACATCGGGGCGGTTCTCGCGCGTGATTACGCGGAATGCTTGTCCCCCTGGTTTTCGAGGTAGTGGCACCGGGGGGACAACGATCTTCGGGAATGAGGCGGTGCCCCTCCTGGTCCGGCTTTCGTGTATCCGTCTTGCTACAAACCGTCGAGTCGATCTCGTTCGCGGAGCGACGACTCATTCGCCTCATCGTGAGCAGGGTGCGCCACAACCGACGCCGCGGAACGAGCCGAGCGGGCGGCTGCAGCGAGGTTGGTACTTCAAGTACCCAAACGGCGCGCGTGGAGGGTGAGGGACTCCCAGGCGCCCCCTGACCCAGCACAACACCCCCGTCAATGCTGCGGACTGCGAACGGAGCGGGTTCGCACGACTCCACTCCGCGAAGGGGCGTGCCGTGGCCATCCGCTGGCCGCCAGCGGGCCGCGGTCTGGCCGTGCGCAGGGCCTCCACTGGCCACTTGTCGACGCGAGCCGCGCGATGGTCACCGGAGGGTCGCTCTCTGACCAATGGCTGGCCACGGACCGTCCAACGACCGGACAACGCACCCGAACTGGACCAAGGGCCCCGGGGCGGCCAGCTCGTGGCCACTCATCGGCTCATCGCTGGCCGGTGCTGTCCGTTTCATGGCTCGCAGCGGACCTTGAGTGGGCGCGGAGTGACCGCCGGGTGGCCCGGCATTTCAGACGCTCACTCTTCGCCAGCCACAGCCCAGGTCATCGCCCGAATGCCAGCGCTCGATGCGCGGATCGAACGAGCGAGCGTTCAGAAGGCAGCGGTTCGAGCGCCCTTCCTCGTCTTCCGCGTGTCGCGCAATTTCTGGTCATCTATGAGCACTCTCGTTCAGTGCTTGCGCGCGCTGGTTCTCCGCTCCCGCGATATCGCCGGCGGCGCGCATACCTTTGGGGCATGATCCCGTCACACCTCGTAGCCATCGAGGGACGAGCGCGGTTGAAAAGACTGGCCGTCCTCGAGCCATACGAGTCGTCCTTGGCGCACGCCGAGCTGATCCTTCGATTGCGCCGACCCTTATCGCGCCTGTCCCTGCTCTATGCCTCGCCGAGCACGCGCCGCGTGTCCGGCTTCACGACCCGGGCAAGCTCGACGAGCTCAAGTACGTCATCGACTCCGCGAGCTGGCACGGACCATCCCCACAGCGCAAGAAGGTCCTCGAATGACTAGCAGCGCATGGCGGCAAGAATGGCCCACTTACCGAGTTCGACTCATCGACATCACCGCTCGCCATCTCGTCGATGGGCAAGCCCGTGCCAGTCGCGGCGAGCTGCCCGGCTGGAACGACATAACGCCGGAGCATCAGAGCAACTTCAGCGACACGGTCGCCGCGGTCTTCGTCGCTCAGGCTCGAGCGTTCGAAGAGGTCGCGTCGGACAGTGGGAACGATGAAGATTCGCGCGTATGAGTGAGGGAACGGCCCGGAGCGCGAAGGCTGTCAGCCTCGTGGCAGCATCACCGACTCGGCCAGGGCGACCGAGCAAAGGCCCTCGGGATGCCATCTTGATTCGACCAAGCCGCGAGCTCGGCGCTCTCCTTCGACGTGAGGGGCGTCGCAACCGCATGACAGCCGGCGAACGGGTCGTCGCGCTGCTCGCAGAGCATTTCGAGCTGCCGCATTTCAGGCCAGAGCCATCGCTGCGGAATCCTGATCGGTACTGCACTCGACCCAATGTCACCAACGGCCGAGATTCAATCCTCGTGCGGCTACCGGTCGAGTTCAGCCATCTCATAAAAGAGCGTGCACGGAACGCTGAACTGAACTACGGCGCCTACGTTCTCGTGATGCTTGAACTTGCGCTTGACGCTCAGCACGAGGAACGACGATGCGATGCCTGCGGAGCGCCGATTCAAGGAGGAGGCGATCTTGGAAAGTGAAGCTCGGTCATTCGACCTCCCCGACGGGCGAGTGTGGGTCGTCGGAGACCTGCACGGCAACGCACGATGGATTCAGACGCTCTTCCCCGCCATGCGCCGATCTGACCCAACGATCCGCACCATCCTCCAACTAGGCGACTACGGCTTCGATCACGACGGCCGCGGCACACACGCCGTGGACTTCTGGGCAAGGAAAACCGGCATCGAGCGAGTGCTGGTGACTCTCGGCAACCACGAAGCCTGGGATCGCATCGCGCCCTTGCAAGCGATGGCTCCGGGGCACGCAGTTCGAGTGAGCGAAGTCGTGTGGCTTCTTCCCAGACCGTTCAGGATGACGATCGCCGGCCGCGAGGTCCTCTCCCTCGGCGGCGCGTCCAGCGTGGACAAAGCTCTCCGCACCCCCGGCAGAGACTGGTTCGAGGAGGAACTCATCACTCAAGCGATGGAGACACGAGCGATCATCGGCGGACGTGCAGATCTCCTGCTCACGCACGAGGCACCGGTCAACGCAGCCCCCGAGGTGCGCGCAATCATCGCCAGCAACCCTGACGGATATCCTCCGGCTGCACTGGCGATCTCGGCCGCCCAGCGCCAGCGTGTGCAGCGGGTGAGCAACGCGGTCAGACCCGTCCTCCATTTCCATGGTCACATGCACACGTACGGCACCGCCGAGCTCGTCGACGGACGACGCGTGGTCAGCCTCAACCGCGACACGCGTGCAGGTAACGCCGGCGTTCTCGATCTGGTGACGTTTACCTTCGAGCCACTTCGAGGAGACCATCGCGGCCGATAAGGAGCGCGGCGCTTGGTCGGGCACGACGGGCGGGAAGGTGAGCACGTTCACTCGTCGAGTTGCACAGCGTTGCCCCACACCCAGCACCGGTAGGTCTGCCCCGCGGCCTTGAACTCAATCCCTGCGGCGAGAGGGGTGGAGCGGATGATCCGCGCGTCGACGCGGACCGACTCGGGGCCGAATCTCACCCATGCCCGCACGCGGCGTTGCGCGTCCCACGGATAGATCGTCATCGGCTGGGCATTCACCTCGCGTTCGCGTTCTGTGAGCGTCTGCAGCGGCCCGTGTTTCGCGGCGTCGACGATCGCCTGATCGTGCATCCGCTTCTCGGTCGCCGCCTCACGAAACGCTGATGGTCGCCCCATGGCCGGTCTGTCCTTCCTCCGGCCGAGAGCTTAGATCCTACGTCCGACGCCGCGTACCTACTAGGGCGTAGTCACCCAGTCGAGGAACTCGCGCATGTCGTCGGGGGGTGACATCTATCCCGTGCTCGGCTGCACGACTCAGGGCTTCGTCAACCATTTCGTCGGTGACTTCGTCGGGGATCGTCGTGAGACCGACCTCGGCGAGCACGTCCGCTCGCTCCTGCTCCGATGCGCCGGTCCATAGTTGCTTCATCGTCTCGACATCGACATACGGCTGCGCAGTCGTCGGCTTAGTCGTCGGGCTCGCGATAGGCGTCGGAAGTGTCGGTGACGGGGTCGCAGCAGGCGTCATCGGTGCGGGCGCGGGTGCAGAGCATCCGGTCAGCACACACACGCAGAGCAGAAGCAGGATCGTCCGACGCATGCGGCGAGTATAGGCACCGCAACCAAACTGCACTACGCGAGATCTACCCACCGTGGATGCTGGGCCCGCCGAAGTCGGGCGGCATCTCGACGTCATCGAGCAGCTGCAGGTGACCGCAGTGAGGACACACGAACGCGTGCGGCTCCGTACGCATCACAACGTCGCACGCCGGACAGTGCGGCTGCACGGCGAAATCTTCCACCCGTCAAGCGTATGCCCGTGACCAGAGCCCTGGCGGATTCTCATCCACGGAAAACAGGGCTGCGCGCCGATAGTTCTGATAACTGTTCTTATCGTCGGCAGAAAACCCACCCCTTGAAGTGAGATGGGGCTGAGTTGAGATTAACACGCAGCGGGCGTGGAAGTGCGCGGAAACGAGCAGAAGCGACGCTGGGATGGCATCTCCCGCGACCGCGGAGCACGTCGTTGCCAGAAGCGAGCTGAGGGCGAGTCTGGCTGTGTCCGCGTGCTCTGCGAAGATGGGCGCGTGGCGATCACTCAGCAAGCCTGCAGTGCGGCGGGATGTATGGCGACTGCGGTCTACCGAACCCGGACGAGACCGGCATACTGTCTGGCGCACGTCGACGCCATCTTCCGCGGCGGAGGTCTGGAACCGATCGGTCCGTTCGAGAAGCCGACGGCGATGCGACGCTGCCGATGCCAGGAGTGCGGCGTCGAGGCGGACTATCGCATGGTCACCGTCGAGCAGCGCACACAGGACAAGCTGAAAGTGTGCGACGCCTGCAAGTGGCGCTCGGTGGCGCTGTGGGTCAGGGCGACGCCGAGCGCCGGCATGGCGCTGAAAGGTCTCGATGAGGTCGCGAAGCATGCGAACGACCATCTGTACACCTACCTCGGCCCGCTTACCGACCCGTCCCTGCCGAACGACCCACATCTGACCGAGTGCCAGCAGTGCGGTGTGCGCAGCATCCAGCGGGTGAGCGACATGAGTTTCATCTGCGGATGCACGAAGACGCGTACACGCACGGCACCCGCGGGCAAGAAGCTGTTCAAGGACTCCGGTTCGCCTGCACTGGGGTGGTGGGCGGAGGATAACGACCCCGTCTTGTTCGCGACGGTGACCATTAGGGCGAACCGAGAGGTGGATTGGATCTGCCCAGAGGGGCACCGCTTCACAGCCGCGGTTCGGACGATGTTCGACCGAACCCGGTGCGACGACTGCGCGGAGCTACGTTCGCTCGCGGAACAAGCCCGAGTACAGGCGATCGCGCACCTGACCGTCGCGCAAGTGCCCGAGCTGGCCGCGGCGTGGGATGACCCGGACTACGATTCAGCCGAGGTCATGGTTGCCGACGATCGGCCGCCCTTCGGGGTCGGGTTCCGTTGGAAGTGTGAGGAGGGGCATCATCCACGCTTGTCGATCTCTCGCTGGCTCGGCTCGGGATGTAGCTCATGCGCAGGTGAGCGCACCCGTCAAGCGAATGCCGCCGTGGTCACCCTCGAACCCGAGCTCGCCAGCCAGTATGACCTCGAGCGCAACGTCACGCCGATCGAAAAGGTGACCCCTGGCTCTGGCAGATCTCGCTGGTGGAAGGACCCGGTGTGCGGTCACGCATGGGAGGCATCGCCTCGAGAGCGGATGACTCAGCCGGTGTGGCGCTGTCCGATCTGCCGGACGCGGACCAACTCCTTTGCGTGGAACTACCCCGAACTGGCCGAAGAGTGGTCCGACACGAACCCGGTCACCGCGTTCCACGTCCTGCCCACCGGGCGGATGTCGTTCACTCCGGACTGGGTGTGCGGGAAGATCCCCGCGCATCGATGGTCCGCGCCGCTGGCTTCTCGTGTGGCCGGCGCCCGATGCCCTGAATGCCGGGTGTCCGGCAAGTCGACCATCGAGACGCTCTATCTCGACGAGGCGAACAAAGTGCTCGGGCAGGCAGCCTCGGGGCACACCGTCCGACATGCTGCCTTCAAGCGTCGTGGCAGCTGGACCGTGGACATCCTCGTCGACGAACTGGCCATCGAGTACGACGGGGCGTACTGGCATGCGGACAAGGTCGAGATCGACACGGACAAGTCGGTGGATCTGCTCGCAGCGGGGCTGCGCGTGATCCGCCTGCGGGAGCACCCCCTGCCGCCGCTGACGATCGACCACCCGAACTATTCAGAGATCGTCGTGCATGCCACGGCGCCAGATCCGAAGGGCGTGATGCGGAAGATTGCGGATCGCTCGGCCGCCAGCTGAGCGAGGTCGGCTGCCGCTTTCCGAGACTCGAACCGGGACTTCCCCTGAGGCCGTCGGCCCGAGGCATTAGTCCATCCGATGTTCAAGGCGTTCGGGAGTCGCGCGGCAGTCACCCCGGAAGCTATTCTCACCGAGCTCGCGCACAGGACGAAACAGCTTCATCAGCAACAGGTTCGCAGCCACGCCGAAGACCAGAGCGACGAGCATCATGATCAGGTTGCTCGGAGCGGACCACACATACAGGGGAATCAGGAGAGCGGCCACAGCTGGCCCCAGCGCCGCAGAGACGTACCACGGGACATTCGTCTTCTGCAGCTGGGCAAGCGCAAACATGCTGAGGCCGGCCGGCAGCGGGATGGCGAGCAGCCCTCCCACGAGCATCCCGACGATGAGCTTCACCGGCCAATCGTCCTGGAGAAAGGACTCCGGAGTCCCTTGAATCTCGAACCGGTGCCGCACGTACATCGCCACGAAGAGAGCGCCGGTGGCAAAGTTCGCAAGCGCCGCCGCCGGCAGAAGGCGTTCCCAGCGGATCGTGCCTTCGACGTTGCGGGTCATGATCTCCACCTCGATCGGGGTCGCCCCTCTACATGCGCAATGACGGCGCAAGCCACACACTACGCAACTGGTCGCGACATCGCCTGCCGCAGCCACCGGCAGAGCGTAGGGTCGCTCCCGCGACACTGCCCCCGGATGTGCTCCAGTCAGCGCACCTCGCACTGCGGATCACAGACGAGGTGCGAGTCGAGACCCATCCGGCACTCCGGGCACCGCTGACGGCATCCGGGCGCGCAGGCGTTCTCGTGTCTCGAGGCGAGTCGACGCTCGGTGCTGGAGCGGGCATCACCCGGTGAGCGAGTGACTGAGGTACCTTGTGCCTGTGGAGGAGCAGACCGGGCGCGGCAAACGCGTTGCGTCGTACGCCGCAGTGGCCTTCGCGGCGGCGCTCGTCGGCGCCCTTCTGGGCGCATTCGTCCGCGGCCTTTTCCCGCCGTTCGTGCTGGACGACCCGTTCTGGCGTGACTTCTGGTCCGGGCCGCCGGCCGCGGGACTGTTCGCCGTGCTCGCCGCGGTCATTGCGTTCTTCCCTGCTTATCGATCGACGCGGATCGCGCGCGATAACGCCGAGCGGGAGCAGTGGTGGAATCGGGCCGAGTGGGCATTGGCTCGCGCGGATTCCGACAAGCAGCTCGATCGCGAGGTGGCGAACACCGCCCTGGTCGCACTGTCGGAGGAGGCAAGCAAGCTGGAGTTCGACATGATCTACAGGGTCATCGAGAACCTGCAGGGTGAGTCAGCCGTGGACAACGCCCCAAAACCAGCGGACAATGGGAAGAGATGGAGGTGGTTCCCGTGGCCAAGATGAAGCAGTCGAGCAGCCTGCAGCGTCGTATCGCCGAGGGCAAGGCTGAGCCGATCAGCGACTTCGAGCGCGCACAGTTCCAGCAGCTGCGCGACATCTACATTCGCCGCTTCGGCAAGGCGCCGGAGGCGCGAAAGCGATCACGCCTGACCGCGTAATCCGCTTCGCTGTGACGTCATCTTGGCGCGTGACGCCGTGGTGGTTCGCGGGGAAACTCGTCCACGTCCGGGTCCACTTGGCCGAGCGTGAAGTGCTCCTCCCCCGGCGGGAAAGGTCGCAAGCCTGCGTTCCGGCTCGGTTCGCGGCACACTCCGTGTCCTGAGTCGCGACAGACGTGTGGTCGCGCCGTGACCTCGTCGGTGAAGCCCAGCCGGATGCCTGCTCCCAACGAGATTCGGTACTCCTCAGGGTTGTAGTGCCACTGGACGATCCCGTCGCCCTGCACGTAGCGACAGTGCGGGCAGTTCAGCGCCAGGTAGTCCGCGTCGACGATGCTGCTGTGCTTCGTCTTGAGGAATGCGGGCTCAGGCCAGCCGGTCGACGAGATTGCACCCGCCACATAGCCCGCTACCGCCGCCTCGTGGCGAACCGAAGCATGCGCGAGCCATGCCTGCTCCCAGATGATCGAGGCTGCCTCTCCGCATCGGGACCTGAGATCCATCTCGCTCACGCGCCAGATGGTCATCCACTTCTCGCAGTTCCAGCACTTCAGCATCTGGGCTGCCACGATCGCATGCGTTGCGATGACCTCGATCACGGGGACGATCCCACCTCCCAGAATCAGCTGGACGGCGTCGACGAGGTCGTTCCTGGCAGGCTCAAGGAGCCCCGGCAGCCAAAGCCCAAGGTTCTCGCGGTTCTCGTCGAGGACGAAGTGCGGGACCGTCCGCGCTGACTCCCGGGCGTTCGCCTCCGTCGTGAGCCAGATGCATTCGATACCGGCGGCGAGATACCGTGCATGCCGACGCTCGAAGTCCGTCAAGCTCTGGGATGCCCACTGGATCTCAATGGCGATCCGGCGCGCTCCGCTGCTCACAAGCACGTCTGCGATCCAGGATCGATCAGGTGCGGGGAACTCGACGGTGGCATCCCATCCGATCGCGCGCGCTGCCTCTGCGACGGCGATCTTCGCCGCGATATGCTCCCGTGATTCCGGACCGCCTTCGTGCAGCTGGCAGTGAGCGCCGCTCTTGTGCGAGAAGAACCGGGTACCCCGGGTGCTCGTCTTCGGCACCGCTAGCTCGCCGCATGCCATGGTCAGCCCGGTCTCGCGATAGGAGCGTTTCAGCTCCGACCACTCGTCTGAACTCAGACGCCATGACTCCAGACGATCGCCGAGGTGGTACGCGGACAGAGGCATGAGCGGATTATCGTCTATCGGTCCGACATCGGCGTCTCGCATACGGCGTCGACGTCCTCACACGCGCCCATCGACGGCGACGAAAGCGACGCCGTCCTCGTGCTTCCACTCGGTGAGGACCTTCAGCGATCGCTGACGGAGCTCGTCGCGAAGCGCTGAGATATCTGCGTCGCTGAACTCCCAGGCGCGGGCGCCGCCACGACCCTTGCGCGGTGCGCCGGCGTACACGTTCACCCGGCAGGGACCGCTCGCGAAGTGCACGCACGTCGGCAGCGCTCGGCCCGAAGCCTCATCGGCATCCGTCGGGTAGCCGTGGTGGTCGCCGTAGCGGATGCCGGCGTGCACGAGCTCGGCGACCTGGTCGAGCGCCTCGAGGTGAGCGGGCGTCGGGAACGACGGCCGGCCGGCAGCGAGCAGAGCGTCGTAGCGATTCAGCCGCTCGCGCTGTTCGAGCCGATGGGCGCGCACGAGCGCCGAGAACTCGGTGTCGATGTCGTGGATCTGCTGGCGAAGCTCGATGATCTCGGCGGTGTCGTGCTCGCTGGAGGAGTAGATGAGGGTCATGTCGGAACGCTTCCTTCAGGTGTAGTCGGACGGTGCGCGGGCGCACGAAAGAGCCGCCCAGGAACTTCCTGGGCGGCTCTGATGGCGGCGAGACGGTTGAGGGTCGGCTCTCAGCCCGTCGGGTCGGACTTCAGCTTCTGGAGGTAGTCCCTGCATGTACGGAAGACCCAGCCCCAGAACCCGCGGCTGAGCCAGACTCCGAGAGCCACGAGCAGCAGGCCGAGCACGGTGACCAGAGCAGGAGTGCCGAACGTCAGCAGCGGGGCTATGACGTAAGAGACCAGCAGCGAGGCGGCGACTGAGAGCGCGACGCCCACGGGTGCGGCCATGATGAGGGCGACGGGCTTCACGTTGCTGAAGCGCTCTCCGGGCTTCGACAGCGCGGCCATGATCGCGATGATGAGGCCTCCTACGAGGATGAGCACTAGTGCGCTGATAGCCGCAACCTGAGCGCGCAGCATCAGGTCGTTGGGGGTCTCGTCGCCGAGGGCTGCCTCGAGGGCCTTGGTGAGCAGGAGCGCGCCTGCGCTACCCAGCGCCACCCCCACGAGGTGCTTCATGATCATCTTCACTTCGTTCTCCTGATTCGTGGTGCCGCTTCGTGCGAGCGGGCCTCATGATCGAGCGTTTGGCGCTCGTCATTCGCCTATGCGCGGCGCCGGGTGCCGGCTTGTTCACGGCGACGGTGTCGCCGGGAATCTATGCAGCGCGGTCCGCTCTACTGAAGAGTGTCGAGGACGACCAGCGCCCGGACGGTCGGGCTCTTGTCGACCCACGACTGTGCGGCGGCGATCGCCTCGTCCTTCGAGGTGCCGTTGTAGTGGAATCCCATCGTCTTGCTATCCGTGGACCAGCGCGGCTCGTGCCCGCCAGTGGGCATCGCGTTTCATGCGTGGGTCACGAACGTCACTTTGCGACCAGAGGCCTCTTCCTGCGCGATTCGCGCGTCACGCAGAGCGGCCGCGTTCGCGTCGTCGTACTTGCCCGGCTCAGTGGCGGCCGCAGACAGAGGTGTAAGCACACCGGCGATGGCGGTCTTGACGTTCTCGGGAAGCGGCTCGCCGCCCTTGATCAGCACGAACGTGCCGTCGGGCATCGGGTACGCCTTGTCGTGGGTGTACTCGCGCCAAGCGGCGTTGATGGTCGCAGCCAGCTCAGCGTCGATGGGATCTCCGCTATTGATGCCGTCGAGAGGGTCTGCCTCCGGAGTCGACGCGTCGGGCGCCGAAGTTGCGCCCGTTGTCGCCGTGCTTCGGGGCTCGGAGGTACCCGTGGCCGCCGGATCCGCAGCGCACGCGGAAAGCAGGAGCACGATCACCAGAGCGAGTCCGGTGAGAGAGCGGGTCTTCATCGACATGAGCAGGTTCCTGTCTGGTCGTTAGCGGCGTGAGTCACTATCGGCAGAGCGCTGCCGAGCGGGAGTGCGGCCCTTGGTCGGTGGGTGCGAGGGGAAAGCGTCAGATGCCCGAGGGGCGGAAAAGCGTCCCCTCCGTCGCCGACAGTGGCCTCTCGTTTCGTATTTATTTCTATTTACTTGACGAAACCGTATGCATTTGGGGCGAGGTCACTTCTCAGACCGCAGGCTGCCAGGCAGCAGCCTCCGCGGCCATCTCGGATCGAACTCGGCCGAGCCGGGCGAGCCTGTGCGGATTCTTGTCGAGGTTGATGGGCGGCGCGAAGTGCTGGATCATGTGCGCACCCTCTGCGGCAACCCCTGTTCAAGGAGCGCCCGACCACGAAAAGAGTTCGCAGGCTCGACGGCTTCGAGCACGCCGCGCTCGATGCCGAGCACTTCGAGGACAGCCATGACGTTCTCGAAGCGGACGCTGCCTTCGCCGTTCTCGATGTTGCGCAGCGTGCCCCGCGTGATGCCAGCGCGCAGGGCCACAATCTCCGCGGTGAGGCGCTCAGCCTTTCGCCACGTCCGAAGGCTCTCGCCGAACTCGCGCAACTTGCGTGTGCGCGCCGGCCCCGGCTTCACCATGCTCTGCTCCCATTCTGTTGCGGTCAGCGTACCAACCACAGGAGCCGATAAAGGCAGCTATAGCAGCCATTACACGGCGTTCAGACTGCTACCCCCACCGGTACGAGTACCCTGGCGTCATGGCACGGACATCATCGGCAGCAGCAGCGCACATCGGCGCTCGGATCAGCACCGCGAGGAAGAACCGCTCCCTGAGCGTCGACGAGCTGGCGGTCGCCTGCAAGATCGACTCGTCGAACATCCGCGGCTACGAAGCAGGACGTGCTCTGATGAACGTGCAGTCGCTCGTGCGGATCGCCGAGGCGCTCGAGGTGGAGCCGGGGGTTCTGTTGGAAGGGGTCAGCTCAGCGATGTTCGCGCAGGAGCGGTGAAGTCAGCTGAGCAGCAGCTCGACCTTCACGAGCGCGCAATACGCTGAAAGCCAGCGGAAGCCGGGCCCTGGGCGATCGAAGGGGCCGAGACCGTCGGAGGTCTCCTGCAGCTCCGACTCGGCCACACGGTCGCCGAACAACACGTACGCCTCAGCGGTGTTCTCGCGCGCGCTCATCCACGCCAGACCTTCGAAGCCGGCGGCGTGGGCAGCCTGCGCCCACAGCACGGTCTGCGCGTAGACGTCACCGCTGGTGGCGGTGAGATCCTGCGGCGCCACGCTCAGTCGCCTGAGACCGGCCCCCATGAGCTTTGCGAGGCGCACGTCGCGTTGGAGCATGAGCGTCGTTTCCTGCCGACCGTGGTACTTCACGCGGCTGAGCCGACCTCCCTGGAGCGGGACATCATGCAAAAGCGTCTCGCATACGGCTGCTTCGGCCGTAGAGGCCGCGTAGAGCACGGGGACGATGCCCGCGGAAGGATCGCCTGCATCAGTGAAGTGCGCGAATCGGGTTGGTCCTCCCATTCCGGGATTGAACGCACCCGCGGGGAACGATCCATGCACGCGATGCAGGACGCTCCCCGCGGTGAGCACATGCTCGAGCGCGTCGAAGGGAACGGGCGGAGGCGGGACGGAGGTGGTCGGTACAGCGGGAGTGCCCGCGCTCACCACTCGACGCTCCATGAACGACGAGCGACATCAAGCAGCTGGTCGCCATCGTTCGTGTGATCTGCAGGCCGATCGCCGCCGAAGTAGGTGGTCGGCGACATCATCCAGAAGAGCACATCGGCGGCGCCCATGCTGTGCTCCCCGGCCAGTTCCAGCAGCGGCTTCACCCACGACCGGATGGCCCCGGTCGATCGATCGAACTGGAAGCCTGGGTACAGGTAGCCGTTGTTGCGGACAACGCCCAGAAGCTCTCCGCGATTGCGGCGGATGGAGGCGAACTCGCGATTGCTCTTGCTGGCGCCCAGCAGTTCGCCGACCTCGCTGGACTTCAGGAGGCCGAACTCATCGGCGATCTCACGCCAGACGTTCTCTGTCGCCTGGGCGGCGCGAGCGGTTGCCGGATCGACGACCGAGCGCAGACCGGAGAGGGCCTTCGTGAGCTCATGCGTCGCGACACTGTCGTCGACACCGCGCACCTTGACCAGGAAGCCGATTCCGAGATCGGCATGGGCCAGAATCTGTTCTTCGATGAGTTCGTCATCGGTGGCCGCAAGGACTTCGATCGCGTGGCGGATCTCTTCTTCAGGGTATGAAGCGAGCGAGGACATCTGACGCTCCTAACGGTCGAGTCTGAATGTGAGAAACGCTAGCACGCGGAGCTGAACGCCGCCAGAGTATCTGCGCTCTGCGAACCGCCTCTGGTCGCCAGGATCACACGGCTGCGGGATATCGAGGCGTCGATCCCGCGGCGATCAGGCTGGCGGCGCTCTCGACGTGATCTGCCATGCGCCCATCGCGGTGACAGGCGGGCTGCATGTGGCCCTTCTCGCTCGCACAGCGCGGGCAGCGCTGCGGCAGAGACGAGAAGCGGTTGGCGTAGTGCCGGCGGGCGCCGCAGTCGTCGCAGACCCAGGTGCCGCATGCGGGGCAGTGCGTGGCGGTACTCGTGCTGGCGGTGGTGGCGGTGATAGCGGTGCTGAGGGTCACGGTCGGGCCTTCCTGTTGTGCGCCGCGCGGACCGAGTGGCTAGGCCACTGGGAAGCTTCCGGCGATGCGGGCATGCACGGCATCGATGTCGATGCTCTGCGGTGGTGCGTCGGCGATGCGCTTGATCAGCAGACGCGGCCAGAGGACATGGACGCCGTCGACGGTGAAGCTGCCGCCGATCATCGGCCAGTCAGCGTCCAGGAAGCAGAGTGCTCCGTGAACGGGGATGGATGGGTCGTCGAGCGCAGTCGTGACGAGGGCGACCTGCTTGCGGACTCCGTCGACGAGCTTCGTGCCGTCGCGCCCGCCGATGCGCAGGCTCTCCACGCGGGGTCGGAGGATCCCGCCCTCGACGTGGAGTGCAGGCCGCTTGTCCTTGTACCGCTTCGCGTCGATGATCCAGACGCCGGACGGCGCGACGACGATGTGGTCGATGTTCGCGCGAGTGCCGGGGATGCGCCGGTCGTGAAGAGCGCGGGCAGGGGCGGGAAGCTGCTCGAGCCTCGCTGCGAGCTTCTCCTCGCCGATCGCACCGCCCTCCCATGCCCGCGTGCTCTGCGGCTCGTCCGACAGAGTCAGGATGAGCCCGCCGAGCTTCGGGTGCTTCTCGCGGATGCGCTGCTCGCGGCTATCGCGGCGGCGCTCGTACTCACGGCGCGCTGAAGCACCGGCAGTTCCGGCCGTGGCGATGGGGGTCTCGGGAGTCTCGGGTGCCTCTTCGACTAGCTCTCGGGCGGCGGTGCGCGGAGGGGTGAAGTCACGAGAAGGCTCAGTGCGGGTCGGGCAGGCGATACAGCGCACGCGCCGCGCAGCACGCTCGTACACGGCAGCCTCACCGGCGGGCAGTGCTGCGCCGCAGAGATGACAGATGCCGGCGAAACGAAGCCGCATCCGCTTCTCATCGGGCGCGGCAGTGTGCTCGGTCGTCATGGCGGGAACCTATCAGTGAGGGGCGACAGGCCTGCCGGCCATGAGCGTTACGTCGGCGGTGAGCGTGAGAGTACGGTGGGCGCATGGACACAGGGGCTTTCGCAGCGGTGCTGCTCGCGCCCGTGGTGGTCCTCGTTGCGCTGGGGATCGCCGTTGCTGTGGCTATGGCCGTCGTCCTGACAGCGTGGGGGCTCTCGAGCATCGCGACGCGCGCGATCATCGACGCCGTCCAGCGCCGCAGGGCACGCTCAGGCGACCGGCTGCAGGAGGGTCGGACCCGCGGGGTCGACGGTGCGGGAGTGCTGACCTTGCGATCGACGATGTGTTCCCGGATGGTGCTCGCGACGTCCGATGAGGTCTGCTCGAGCATCTCGAGGGTCTCGCCTGGAATCATGACGCGCAGAAGTCGCTATTGACGCACAACCCCGGCGGGACGACAATTCGCGCATCGGAAGTATCCACTGGGGAAGGAACTGTCATGACCGCTTCAACCGATCAGATCAACACGTTCGCAAACGACCAGGCGCCCGCCGTGGAGCGAGCCGCCAAGCTCATCCTGGATCGGGTCGACTTCAATGCGATGCTCGCCGAGGCCGGAGTCGACCTCACAGGCGCGGATGCCGTCACCATCGAGTTCGTCACCGATGTCGACGAGATCGGCACGATGAAGAAGCGCCCTGGCGATGGCAAGGGATGCATCACCATCTGCGTGGGGTGGGGGCCGGCCAAAGTGTGCTGGAAGAACTGCGACGACTGACCTGCAGCGGAGGCTGCAGGAAGCGCTGAGCTGACTTCACGACGACGCCACTCATTGCTTGCAGCCGAGGTTGTTGATGGTGGTTGTGATAGATAGGGCTATCGGCTGAGCGCTCGGCGCACGCTGGTGGCTCCGACACCGAGCACGCGGGCGATGCTCTCCCAGCTCTGATGCTCGGCCCGCATTCTCTCGGCGGTCGCGATCCGCTCGGGGGTCATCACGCTCGGCCGGCCGCCGACGCGGCCCTGGCTGCGGGCATAGTCGAGCCCGCGGGTCGTGTTCTCCCGGATCGTGTCGACGCGGAGCTGCGCGAACACAGCCACTATGCCGTAGAGGGCGCGGCCCATCGGTGTCGTGGTGTCGATCATCGGCTCTGTGAGACTGACGATGTTCACCTGCCGAGCGTCGAGGTCCTGCAACGTCTCGATCAGGATGCGCTCACTGCCGGCGAGACGGTCGAGCCTGCGCACTTTGAGGGTGTCCCCCGGCCGGAGGTAGTCGAGGCAGGCAAGCCACTGCGGACGGTCCGCGACGCGGCTGGATTCGCCGTGGTCGACGAACACGCGATCGCAGCCGGCGGCGCGCAGCTCAGCCGCCTGCGCGTCCGGATTCTGCTCGCGCTTGGAGACTCGCGCGTAGCCGACTTCGTGTGCCATGCCGAAAACGGTACTGCCGATGTTCCGGCGCGATTCGGTTTCGGCAGGGGGTTTCGGCGGATCATTCCTCGGCGTGTCGTGCACCTGGTCGTCGACGTCGACGAGGCTGCCGAAAACGATCGTTTACGGCAGGGGGCAGTCAGCCTGTTTGACGTTGTTGCGCCGGTCTCAGAGCCCGAATGCTCCTCCGCTGATCAGGATGAATACACCGAGCCCGATGAGGACGAGGGGGAACAGGACGTGTTCCCAACGTTCCAAGATCTCGGCGATCGGACGTCGCGTGGCGATGAACTTGGCCACGATGACGAGCACAGCAACGAGCGCGAGGAACACGACGCAGTATGCGACCACCGCCGCGGGTCCGACGTTGAGGAAAACGGGGACGTAGACGCCGATGTTGTCACCGCCGTTAGCGAAGGTGACCCCAGCTACGGCCCAGACAGCAACCTTCTTGCCTTCGATCTTCGCCTCATCGTCGTCATCGTCGTGCCGGCGGCGCCATGCTTGCCAAGCTGCCCATAGTCCTAACGCCAGCGGGATGAGGCCGAAGTATGGAATGACCTCGGGCGGAAGGAAGGCTCCGGCGCCGAGGGAAACGAGTACGGCAGCGCCGAGAATGCCGACGAATCCCAGGTACTGACCCGCCAGGATTCGAGTTGTCGTGCCGCGTTGCCCCGCGCCGCGGGCGAAGAATAGGGACAACACGATGATGTCGTCGATGTTCGTGGCTAGGAACAGACCGATCGCTTGGAGGACAGAGAGAATCATGTGTTCGCTTTCCGGAGATAGAGCAACAAGCCAAGTCCCACGCCGACGCCGAGGATGACGTCGGCAAGGTTGCCGATGAAGAGGTTGCCGTAGGCCAGGAAGTCGGTGACGTGACCGCGACCGAATCCGGGCGGAGCGAGCAAGCGGTCCAGCAGGTTGCCAACCGCGCCTCCCCACAGGAGTCCGATCGCGATCGCCCACCCAGCCGTTCGGGCGCGCGTCGCGGCGATGAGCAGCGCGATGGATGCGGCAGCGGCCAAGACGGTCAGGAGCCAGGTCGCGTCGGCGCCGAGAGACATCACGGTGCCAGGGTTGAACGCGAGCTGCAGCCCGAGCCAGTCTCCGAGGATGGGGACTCGGTCGGCCTCGCTGAGCCGTGCAAGGGCGAGTGCCTTCGTGCCTTGGTCGACCCAGACGGCGACCGCTGCGACACCTACTGCGAGTAGGAACCGCAGCAATCGGCTTCGCGCGGACGCTCGGTCGGGCGAACTCGTCGCGTCCCCACGAGTGGCTCTGCCGAGAGTGATTCCGTCATCGGGCCGGGTCATGCCTTTCTCCGTCGCGCCGCTCGGAGCCCGTTGAGGATAACGACAACCTCTGCGACCTCGTGAACAAGGACGACGGCTGCCAGACCTAGGTATCCGGTAATCGCCAAGGGCAACAGCACCGCGATGATCGCGATGGACAGCACAACGTTCTGATTGATGATGTTGCGGCCACGGCGTGCGTGTTCCAGTGCCTGCGGGATAAGGCGCAGGTCATGTCCAGTGAACGCAACATCGGCCGACTCGATCGCGGCATCCGCGCCCTTCGCTCCCATCGCGATTCCCAAGTCCGCGGAAGCCAGCGCGGGGGCGTCGTTGATGCCGTCCCCGATCATGGCCGTGGGTTGCGACTTCGACAGTGCTGCGACAGCGGCAACTTTATCCTCGGGGCGTAGCTCGGCGCGCACATCGCTGATCCCGGCCTGTGCGGCCAGAGCTGCGGCGGTGCGAGCGTTGTCGCCGGTGAGCATTGTCACCGCGATTCCACGTCGGGTGAGGGTTGCGATGACATCGGGAACTTCAGGGCGCAGCTCATCACGCACTCCTACCGCGCCAACAGGCTGGTCGTTGCGGTGCACGATAACCACAGTCATCCCCTCGGATTCCATTGCCTGCACCTCGCCGTCCAGCGAACCGGCGTCCAGCCAGCGCGGGCTACCCACCGCGATACGGGCACCGTCGAGCGTGCCAGAGATGCCGTGTCCGGCAGTCTCACTGATGGCCTCCGCGGTTCGGGCCTCGGAAACGGCGGTGGTGATCGCAGCAGCCAGGGGGTGCGTACTGTGACCCTCCAAGCTCGCCGCCCACGCGAGCACATCGTCCTCGGTCGTCCCCGCGACGGTGACGACGCGGGCCACGGTGGGCTCATTGCGGGTCAGGGTGCCGGTCTTGTCGACAGCGAGATGGCGGATCCCACCAAACCTCTCGAACGCGGCCCCGGACTTCACCACCACACCAAACTTCGATGCTGCACCGATCGCGGCTACGACGGTGAGCGGAACAGCGATCGCCAGGGCGCACGGGGACGCGGCGACCAGCACGACCAAGGCGCGGGTGATCCACAGCTCAGGATCGCCAGTCAGGAGCGAACCGAGCACACCGACCAGAACCGCGAGGATCATCACTCCGGGAACGAGAGGACGGGCGATCCGGTCAGCCAGTCGCGCCCGGTCGCCCTTCTCAGCTTGCGCCTGCTCGACCAGCTCGACGATCGTCGTCAGCGAGTTGTCGGTGCCAGCAGCGGTCGCCTCGATTTCGAGAACGCCTGTGGTGTTGATCGACCCGGCAGAGACTTCGTTGCCGGGATCGACGTCGACCGGGATCGACTCGCCCGTGATCGCTGAGGTATCCAGGCTGCTCCGCCCAGTCCGCACAATGCCGTCTGTGGCTACCCGTTCACCCGGGCGCACCACGAGCACGTCTCCCACGCGCAGATCCTTCGCCTCCACTTCGGACGTCGCGTCGCCTCTCTTGACGAGTGCGGTTTCGGGTACGAGCTTCAACAACGCCCGCAAGCCCGCGCGTGCACGGTCCATGGCCCTGTCCTCCAGCGCTTCCGCGATGGAGTACAGGAACGCCAACGCCGCGGCTTCCTCGACGTAGCCGAGGATGACTGCACCGGTAGCGCTGATCGTCATCAACAGTCCGATCCCGAGCTTTCGCTTCGCGAACAGCTTGCGCAGCGCACCCGGAACGAAAGTCGACGCACCCAACAACAGAGCCACCCAGAACAGCACCAGGCCCGCGGCCTCTGCGCCGGTCCACTCGCACACCAGGCCGGCGCCGAACACCACGCCGGAGAAAATCGGGATCAGAACGCCCGGGCTCCGGTACCACGGCCGGTCATCGTCATCATCGTCGTCGAGGTCGACATGCTCGACGTGCGAACCCGTGACCGAGCTCACGCCCGCAACTCCCCCGCCACGCATCCTTCGACCCCACAGTCCGGGTCCATGCACGGCACACTCTCATCGACCGCGAGCGTCACGTCAACCAGCGCCGTCAAGGCGCGGGCAAGGTGTGGGTCTGCGACCTCGTAGCGAGTCTGCCGCCCCTCGGGCTCAGCCACCACGATCCCGCACCCGCGCAAACACGTCAGGTGATTCGAGACGTTGGAACGAGACAGCCCCAGCTCCCGAGACAACACCGCCGGGTAGCTCGGTCCGTCAAGAAGGGTCAGCAGGATGCGCGAACGAGTAGGGTCAGCCATCGCCCGCCCGAGCCGGTTCATCACGTCAAGTCGATCTGAAATAGTCAGCATACGATGACTATACATTGTGCGATGTACAGTTTACCGCCGTCTTCATGCATCCTCAAACGGCTTCCACCGGTTCGAGACGCTCGCCTGGGCGGGCATCACTTCCGGCATCGTCGACGCCTGGCCGGCGGCGCCAAAGACGACCCGGGTATCAAGGCTGCCTTTCGGGAATAGACCGGCACCCGTTGAGTTGGATACCCCTAGGGGGTATCTTGTGAGCATGAACGGTTACACCGACAACAAGGCGGATCTGCGTAAGCGATTGAGTCGGGTTGAGGGTCAGGTGCGGGGTATCTCTCGGATGGTCGATGAGGACAAGTACTGCATCGACATCCTGACGCAGGTCGCTGCGGCCACGAAGGCGCTTGAAACTGTGGCGTTGTCGCTTCTCAGCGACCATCTGAGTCATTGCGTCGCCCAGGCAAGCGCTGAGGGTGGCGAGGTTGCCGCGGAGAAGGTCCGCGAAGCAAACGATGCCATCGCTCGCCTGGTCCGTTCATAACCACTCGTCAAACTACTTGGGAGGAACTCACCATGACTGACCGCATCGAACTTGGACTGAAGGACGCGAACGCTGGTTGCGCGTGCTGCGCCGCTCCATCGAACGCCGAAGCATCCACTCCTGTCACGACCCCGGTCTCGGAGGATGTCCTGGTCACCGGGATGACGTGCTCACACTGTGTGTCGAGCGTCAGTGAGGAACTGAGCGCCCTGGACGGTGTCGCGTCCGTCACCGTCGACCTGAACACTGGCGGCCCGTCCCGAGTGACGATCCACAGCGCATCCCCTGTCGATCCCGCTGCCGTGAGGGCTGCGGTCGAAGAGGCCGGCTACAGCCTCGCGACCGGTCACGCCTGACCCACTATCCGTCCGCGCCCGGGTCATCCCCGGGCGCATCCGAGCAAGGGTTTCCGATGAGCCAGCACGACGAACACACCCATCACACTGGACACGAGAATCACGGCGGTGCGCCGACAGCGCAGCATGACCACGCGGCGATGAGCCACGATCACGGCGCTCCTCAAGAACACGCCGGTCACAGCGGTCACGAGGGCCACGCCCGCCACGCCGGCCACGGCGATCACGTGGGCCAGTTCCGGCGATTGTTCTGGATCATGCTGATCCTCGCGGTCCCTGTTGTCGGGTTCTCGATGATGTTCTCGATGCTGCTCGGGTACCCGCTGCCGGAGGCCGCGTGGATCGGGTGGGTATCCCCGGTTCTCGGGACGGTCATGTACGTGTGGGGTGGTGCCCCGTTCCTCACCGGCGCGGTGAGTGAGCTGCGTGCCCGTAAGCCCGGCATGATGCTGCTGATCGCCCTGGCGATCACTGTGGCGTTCCTCGCATCCTGGGGTGCGAGCCTCGGGCTGCTGCATCACGAGCTGGACTTCTGGTGGGAGCTGGCGCTGCTAATCGTGATCATGCTGCTCGGTCACTGGATAGAAATGCGTTCGCTCGCACAGACGACCTCAGCGTTGGATTCCCTGGCTGCGTTGCTGCCCGACGAGGCGGAGAAGATCGAGGGAGATACGACCGTGACGGTCGCCCCGTCTGATCTGCAGGTGGGTGACATCGTGGTGGTGCGCCCGGGTGGGCGGGTGCCCGCGGACGGGAGGATCGTGCAGGGCTCGGCCAGCATGGACGAGTCGATGATCACCGGCGAATCGCGCCCGGTACGTCGCAGCGACGGCGACCAAGTCATCGCCGGCACCGTCGCCACCGATTCCGGGGTCCGGGTCGAGATCACCGCAATCGGTGAAGACACTGCTCTCGCCGGGATCCAGAAACTGGTGACCGAGGCGCAGAACTCATCCTCACGAGCGCAGCGACTCGCAGACAAGGCGGCAGGGTGGCTGTTCTGGTTCGCACTCGGCGCTGCCGCCATCACCGCGATCGTCTGGACGGTCGTCGGCCTGCCCGACGCCGCAGTGATCCGCACGATCACCGTGCTGGTGATCGCCTGCCCGCACGCTCTGGGCCTGGCGATTCCGCTCGTCGTGTCGATCGCGACCGAGAGGGCCGCGCGTGGAGGCGTTCTGATCAAGGATCGTCTCGCGCTGGAGAGCATGCGCACCGTCGATACCGTCCTGTTCGACAAGACCGGCACGCTCACCAAGGGCACTCCCGCTGTGACCGCGATCGACCCCGTCTCCGGAACCGACCCTGATCAGTTGCTGGCGTGGGCGGCGGCCGCGGAAGCAGACTCCGAGCACCCGCTCGCTCGCGCGATCGTGAACGCGGCGAAGGAGAAGACTCTCACGGTCTATTCCTCCTCCGACTTCGAATCTTCCCCGGCGGTTGGGGTGCGTGCACGTGTCGATCGACGCATCGTGCAGGTCGGTGGCCCGTACATGCTCGAGCAGGAGCACGCCTCCGAGCTGCCGGTCGCCGACGAATGGCGCGATGAGGGGGCGATCATCCTCCACGTGCTCGTCGACGGCCAGGTCGCCGGAGCGCTGCGTTTGGCGGATGAGATCCGCTCGGAGTCGCGTCACGCCGTCGACGCCCTCCATGAGCGCGGCGTGCAGGTGGTCATGATCACCGGTGACGCCGACGCGGTTGCCGCCTCGGTCGCGAGCGAACTCAGCATCGACCGCTACTTCGCCGGGGTCCGACCGGAGGACAAGGCCTCGAAGGTGAAAGAGCTTCAGGGCGAAGGCCGCAAGGTCGCGATGGTTGGAGACGGTGTCAACGATGCCCCCGCGCTCGCGCAGGCCGACGTCGGTATCGCCATCGGCGCGGGAACGGATGTCGCGATCGCGTCCGCGGGCGTCATCCTCGCCAGCGACGACCCCCGTTCGGTGCTGTCGGTGATCGAGCTGTCGCGGGCCAGCTACCGGAAGATGAAACAGAACCTCTGGTGGGCCGCCGGCTACAACCTGCTCTCCGTCCCCCTCGCGGCCGGCGTGCTCGCCCCGATCGGGTTCGTGTTGCCCATGTCAGTGGGTGCGCTGCTGATGTCTCTGTCGACCATCGTGGTCGCCCTCAATGCACAGCTGCTGCGCCGACTGGATCTGCGCCCGGACGCGGTGACGGGCACGTAGCCGGGAATCAGAGGCGCATAGTCTGCGGTGTTAGCATCCTGAGCAGAGTGGAGGGTCCCCGCATGCATGTCGCGTTTCGCAGCGCACGCCCGCAGCTGTCGCTGCGCGCGCTGTTGATGCTCGGCGCGGCCACGCTCATGGTCATCGTCGGGCTGCTGGCCATGCACACCTTCACCGCCGAACCAGCCGGGCACGGATCGCCCGGGCTCACCCACTCAACATCCGCAGCCGGCGATGAGCACGCCCCTGACGTGATGGGCACCGCCTGCGATGGGCCCTGTCACGTAAGCACCGGGCCCGACCAGGGCCACAACGACATGCTGACGGCCTGCGTGCTCGCGCTACTCGCCGGCCTCCTGCTGCTGCTTCCTCCGACGCTGATCCACGGTCGCGGCCTGCCCCTTCACCGAGCGATGAGCCTGGTGAGATGGGGTGCGACCGGTGTTTTTCCGCGGGCTCCCTCGCTCACGTTCCTTTCGATAAGTCGCACCTGAGTAGTCGCCGCCGACCCGAGCGGTCGGTTTCGTGGCGCCGCCTGGCGCCGTTATTTGCGAACCCTCATACGACTTATCGAAGGAACAATCATGAACAAGAAGATCGCCCTCGCTGTCAGCACCGGCATTCTGACACTCGCGCTGGCGCTCAGCGGCTGCGCGGACAGCGGCACCGCGCCGTCCAGCGAGACCAACTCCCCGTCGCAGTCGTCGTCGACCTCACAGGCGACTGAGGCGGATGAGATGTTCGTCACGATGATGATCCCGCATCACCAGCAGGCCATCGAGATGGCCGACATCCTGCTCGCCAAGGACGGGGCAGACCCACGCGTGGTCGAGCTCGCCGAACAGATCAAAGCAGCGCAGGGTCCCGAAATCGACAAGATGCTCGGATGGCTCGAAGACTGGGGCGTGGACTACGACCCTGACTCCATGGGCGGCATGGACCATGGGTCAATGGGCGGTGACGACAGCATGATGTCCGAAGAAGACATGACCCTGCTGGAGAACGCAGACGCCGCCGAGGCCAGCCGTCTGTTCCTCGAACAGATGATCGTGCACCACGAAGGTGCCGTCGACATGGCGCAAACTGCCCTTGACGACGCGCAGAGCCCGGACGTCCTCGACCTCGCCCAGCAAGTGATCGACGATCAGACCGCAGAGATCGCCACAATGCAGGAACTCCTGGAACAGCTCTAGGACCCGACTCGGGCGGGCCCAGAAACGTTCGGCCCGCCCTCACCGGCCACCTCTTTGCCACGCCCTCGACATCCATTACATGTCGGTGCGCTCCTGCCGCGCGCCGCGAAGCCAGGCCGTCCCGCGGCCGCCACCGGAAGCCATCATGAAACGCTCACTCCTTCTCGCCACTGCCACGGTGACCGCCCTCGCCGTCATCGCCACCGGCTGCACCGCAACACCGCTCGGAAACCCCGACTCGGCACCCCGCATCGACCACATCCACGGCATCGCCGAAGACCCACGTGGCGATGACCTGCTCATCGCCACGCACAACGGCATCTTCACCCTCGACCCCGGCGGGAAGATCTCCGGCCCGATCGGCGGACACGATTTCGACGCCATGGGATTCACCGCCTGGAAAGACACGCTGTTCGCGTCCGGACACCCCGGGGAAGACACCCCGCCTGAACTGGGAGCCCCGAACCTCGGCATCATCCGCAGCGACGACTACGGGAACTCCTGGTCCCCGATCGCCCTCAACGGGACCACCGACTTCCACGTCCTGACCGCAGGACCCGACGGCGTCCTGTACGGCATCCCTTCCAGTCAGGTGAACCTACTCACCAGCACCGACGAGGGAAGCACCTGGATAGAGCGTGCACCCCTCGGCGCCGCTGATCTCGCCGCCACCGAATCCGGCGTGTACGCCGCCGCCGAAGAAGGCCTCCTCCTCAGCACCGACGGCGGCAACACCTTCACGCCCGTCGATGCGGCCCCTGTCCTGTACGCCCTGGAGGCGCGCACGGACGGCACCCTTCTTGGTGCTGGTACGGACGGCGTCCTGTGGTCACAGGACGAAAGCGGTGCCTGGCAGCAGCTGGAATCGCTGCGCGGCGCCGTGCAAGCCCTCTCCGTCATCGACGAGCGCATCATCCTCGTTGACGACCGTGGCATCGTCGAGATCTCCACAAACGGCACGACCGTCCTCAGCCCCGCCCAATAGGGGGGCGGATACCGACAAAGCCCCGCGCTCCAAGACTTCTCATGAACAAGCCCAAGAACCCATTGCGGAATCTCACGTTCTTCATCACAGCCGCGACGATCGCCGTCGCCCTCCTCGCCATCGCCAGTTTCCTCACGATCGGAGCGATCTTCCAATGACCCGCGCCGGAACCCACCCGCTCGATCCTGTGCGAACGCATCGACGCCTCGTTCGCCTCGGGTACGTGCTCCTGGCCACGGGCCCGGTCCTCGCACTCGCGCACTTGCTGAGCGACACGCAATCGACCGATGCCGCCTGGTGGACCTACACAGTCGCCAGCTACGACATCGCGCTGATCATCGTCATGGCCGCCGTGGCATTGATCCTGCGGGATCCCCCGCCTGGGGGAACGGATCAGCGAGACACTGCGCCCTGAGCGTTGAGGCCGCATCACGGCTGGGGTTACCATGCCCTCCCGGGGTATTCAACGGGGTGCCGCAGGCGACACCGTGATCGTAGTTTGAGAGTTCCAGGACGACGAGAGGATTCGATCATGACTGTCGTGGCAGAAATGCTCCGCTCCTATCCGAAGGACCTCGGACAGGTCGACCAGAAGGCGCTCGTGGACTGTATCGAGGCCTGCATGGACTGCGCCCAATCGTGCACCGCATGCGCGGATGCGTGCCTGAGCGAGGAGATGGTCTCAGAGCTCACGAAGTGCATCCGCACGAACCTGGACTGCGCCGACCTCTGCGACACCACCGCGCGCATCCTGTCCCGACACACCGGCTACGACACCAACCTCACCCGGGCAGCCCTGGAAGCGTGCCGCACCGCGTGCGCGAGCTGCGCCGACGAGTGCGAGAAGCACACCATGCACGAACACTGCACCGTGTGTGCCGCGGCCTGCCGGCGATGCGAAGACGCGTGCGCCACGCTCCTCGCAACCCTCTGAACCGGACGCTCGTCAACCGCGCGACGCGCAACCAATCCAGACGAACAGGTGAATCACATGTCACAGGATGCCCATGAAGGAAGCGAACGACAAGCAAAGGACAAGAAGCACGGCTCGCTGAAGATGTACCTGCGTTTCGCGGCGATGATCCTCACCGGCATGGTCGTGATGTACTGGACGATGTTCGCCGGAGTGTGGGAATGGGGACACATCCGCTTCAGCGAGAGCCGCATATTCATGGCCCTCACCATGGGCGGCGCCATGGGCCTCGTCATGCTCGCCTGGATGCTGAACATGTACAAGAACACCAAAGCGAACATCGCCGTCGTCATCGTCAGCGTCCTCCTGCTCGGAGGCGGCGTCGCGCTCGACCGTAGCCAGATCACCGTCGACGACACCGCATACATGCGGGCCATGATTCCCCACCACTCCCTTGCGATCACCAGATCTGAACGAGCGCAGATTCAGGACATCCGGGTCTGCGAGCTCGCCGTCGGAATCAGCGAAGCTCAGCGGCGAGAGATCCTAGAAATGGACTGGCTGATCGACGATATTGAACGCAACGGACTCGCCACGACACCCGAGGACGCGCAGAACCGGCCCGTTCCCGACTTCGACCGGGCTGCCGACCGTGAATGCACCGACGACGAGTAGCGACGCCCGGGCGCGGCCCAGATGTCTGCGACGAGATAGTCACCAAGGTCCGCTGAAAGTCCCCACCGAATGAGTTTCGGAGAGTCATTGCGGCAGCTCGCCGTGAGACTCTAACCGAATCAGTCAGGAACGATGGGTTGCGCGACACCTGCCGTCGCCGTTCGCGAACGGACTGCGTGTGTCTCCGCGAGATCAGCCGGAAACCCTTGCCGTTTGGTGGTTATGACGAACGTTTGTGGCAGGCCTTCTGAGCCTTAGTTCTGGACCGCGCCGAAAACGATCGTTTTCGGCTGGAGTCGAATCCGCCTTCGGTAGATTCTGCGCATGAGCGAGGAAACGAATCCAGCAGCACTGGTCGAGCATCAACCGCGCGAGCGGCGAAACGCTGACGACATACCCGCAGCGATCTCTCGACGGCTTCCTCACCGGTTCGCCCTCACAACGG
>Ga0308158_10000712_pt1 | contig 46427 bp, 38 predicted proteins | sample PhyBR2_FD_201038 | JGI IMG/M metagenome (GOLD analysis project Ga0308158, IMG submission 201038) | Phyllosphere microbial communities from UC Gill Tract Community Farm, Albany, California, United States - DLSLB.R2 | ecosystem: Host-associated > Plants > Phyllosphere > Unclassified | place: USA... | reverse complement strand
GGATGTGGTGGCGGACCGGGCCGGCGGCATCGGGTCGGTTGCAACGGTGATCGGCGCCAAGGCCACCGTACGCTTTGCGATCGCTGCGTACCTGCTGGCCGGTGTGCTGCTGCTGTTTACACCGTGGCCGGGACCGCTGGCCGCCCTGCTGGCCCTCCCCTACGCGGTGAGCATCCTCCCCTTCGCGTCCGTGACGGACGCGGATTCAGAGCAGGCCCACCGCGGCTGGGAGCGGTTCCTGTGGCTGAACTACATCACCGGGTTCTTCGTCACCATGCTGCTGATCTGGTATGCCGCGGTCTAAGTCCCCCACTGTCCGTGGTGCCGGCGTCGACTTCCCTGCATGGCACTCTGACCTCTTGAATCAGTGGACGGGAAGAGAGCGCGGTCTATCCCGTGCGGATCGGCAAGCGCCATGGTTCAATGACGAATGAGCCCGGCGGTCAGCCGGGTTTCAGTTCGAGTACCAGGAGGACGGCATGGCGGGAATCAATGCAAAGTTTGATAAGGAATACCTGGACAAAGGCATCGACGACTTGGCGAAGGCCCCCGTTGAAGCACTAAAGGGCCTGTCCGAAAGCGATGCCCAGAAACTCAAAGAGGCCCTGAATATCAAGACCGTCAAGGATTTGGGCACCAACAAGTTCTTCGTCTGGGCTCAGTCAGTCGCCAAGCTGGCAGAGTAGGGCCCGGTTCACCGTAGCGGACGCGCCCCTGGCAATGACCGCCAGGGGCGCTTCCTGTCTTGGGGGCACTTTTCCTACCCCAGACGCGGACGTCAAAACAAGTCGCAAAAGCGCCCCAGGGCAACGGAAACCTAGAGAACGGTGGACAGCTGCCACGGGACAAATTCGTTGTCCCCGTAGCCCAGTTCCTCGCTCTTGGTCTCCTGGCCCGAGGCCACCGCCAGGATGAGGTCGAAGATCTGCTGCCCCATCTCTTCAAGGGTCAGCTGACCGTCCGCCACCGCCCCGCAGTTCACGTCCATGTCGTCCCGCATGCGTTCGTACAGCGCGGTGTTGGTGGCCAGCTTGATGCTCGGTGTGGGCTTGCAGCCGAAGGCGGAGCCCCGGCCCGTAGTGAAGGCGAGGACCTGCGCGCCGCCGGCAACCATGCCGGTGGCGTTGACGGGGTCGTAGCCCGGGGTGTCCATGAAGACCAGGCCGTGGGCGGTAATGGGTTCGGCGTACTCCACGACGTCCACCAGGTTTGTGGTGCCGCCCTTCGCCACGGCTCCCAGGGACTTTTCCAGGATGGTGGTGAGGCCGCCAGCCTTGTTCCCGGGGGAAGGGTTGTTGTTGATCGACGACCCGTCCTGGGTAACGTGCTGTTCCCACCAGCGGATGCGGTCCATCAGCTTGTCCGCCGTGCGTTGGGACTCGGCACGGGACGTGAGCAGGTGCTCGGCGCCGTAGATCTCCGTGGTTTCGCCGAACACGGCGGTGCCGCCGTGCCGGATGAGCAGGTCTGCGGCTGCGCCAAGGGCCGGGTTCGCCGTCACGCCGGAGAAGGCGTCCGAGCCGCCACACTCCATGGCGAGGACGAGTTCCGAGGCGGGCACGGTGGTCCTCCGGGACTTGTTGATTTCGGGAAGGAGTTCCTCGATGCGGCGCACTCCTTCGGCCACCGTGGCCTTGGTGCCGCCCTGCGCCTGGATGGTCATGCTGGAAATCGACTTGTCCGGGCTCAACTGCCAGCCGGTGGTGAGGCCGGCAATCTGGTTGACTTCGCAGCCCAGCCCCAGGACCAGGATGCTGGCGAAGTTGGGGTGGTTCGCGTACCCGTGAAGGGTGCGGCGCAGCACCTCGAAGCCATAGTTGCCGTCCCCACCGGTGCCGCATCCCGAGGAATGCGTCAGCGCCACCACGCCGTCCACGTTGGGGTACTGGTCCAGGACCCCGCTGTTCTCGACCCGGGAGGCGATAAGTTTTGCCGCCGTCGCGGAGCAGTTGACCGAGGTCAGGATCCCGATGTAGTTCCGGGTGCCGACGGAGCCGTTGCCCCGCCGGTACCCCTGGAAGGTTGCCCGCTGGTCCTCGGGCACAAATTCGGTTTCCCGCAGCGCGGTGCCGGCCTCGCCTGCCCGGTCGAACTCGCGGTACGCCACGTTGTGAACGTGCACATGTTCGCCTTTGCTGATCCGCCGCCCCGCGAAGCCAATGATTTGCCCGTATTTCCGGACCGGTTCATCGGCCTCGATGGTCCGCAAAGCCACCTTGTGTCCGCCGGGAATCTCATCTGCGCACAGCAACTCACCGCCGTTAACGGAAAGGGAAGTCCCGGCGGGAACCGTCCCCAGCGCAGTGCCAACGTTGTCCTCCGGATGCAGGACCAGCAGTCCCATGTCCGCGGCGAGCCGCGGGTTGGCGATCAGTTCAATCGGTGTGTTCATGTTTCTGCCTTTACTGTTGGCCCCCGCTCCGGCGGGCACCGGGGGTGGCTAGTTGAGGACCTCGGGGTTGACGATGTTGCGGGGCCGGCGGCCCAGGACGGCATCCACCACGTTCTCCGCGGTGCGCCGTTTCAGCTCGTCGCTGGATTCCTCCGTGTACCAGGCGGTGTGCGGTGTCAGCACCACGCGCTCAAGGTCCAGCAATGCACTGTTGAGGGGAAGGGGCTCTTCCTCAAAGACGTCCAGGCCTGCCGCATGGAGCTTTCCGTTCTTTAGCGCGTCAACAAGGGCCGCGGTGTCAACCACCCCGCCGCGGCAGGTGTTGATGATGGTGGCCCCTGCTTTGAACTGTTCCAGCGTGCGTGCGTTGATCAGATGGTGGGTGTGCTTGTTCAACGGCACGTGCAGGGATACGACGTCGGACGCGGCCAGCAGTTCTTCCAAGGTCACCACCTCGATGCTTTCCTTGGTGGTGGTCCCCGGGGTGTGGAGGGGATCGTAGCCCAGGGCGCGGTAGCCCAGAGCCTTGGCCTTGGCTGCGGTGGCCGCCCCGATCAGGCCCAGTCCAATCACGCCGAAGGTCTGTGAGGAGAAGCGGCGGATCGGCTTGACCGAGTCGAGCCGGGTTTCCCCGGCCCGGACTCCCCTGTCCAGGTCCGGGATGCCGCGCGCCAGCGTCAGGGCCAGCGCAATGGCGTGCTCGCTGACGTCCTCCACACCGTAGTCGGGCACGTTGGACACCACCACACCGCATTCCGTTGCGGCTGGGACGTCAACGGTGTCCACGCCCACCCCGTACCGGCTGACGGCTTTCAGGTGGGGCAGGCCCTTGAGGACGCGTTCGGTGATGGGGGCGTACTGGACAATGAGCCCGTCCACATCGGCCGCAGCCGCCAGGACATCGTCCTCCGTCCTGCAGTTGGCCCGAACAAGTTCAACACCGTTGGCGTCCGCCACGGCCTGCTCCTGGCTGATCGACTCGAATTCGTAGTCGGTGATTAGTATGCGCGGCATGCCCGCCCTTCCTTCGTCCTGCATCCTGTGATCCTCACGCCCAGCGGAGGATCAGGGGGTCTTTACGTTTGGCCATCTCCACCAGCTGCGCACGGGTGTGCGGGTTCAGCTCCCCTACCGGATGGCGCGTCCTGTCGCTGGCAATGATGTTGCCCTCCTTCATCAGGACTTTAGTGGCGCGCAGGCCGCACTGCCGGTTCTCGAAGTGGATGAACGGAAGCAGGTCTTCCCAGGCGTGGATCGCCTTGTCCCGTTCGCCGGCGTGGAAATCCCGCACGATCTGGCCCAGCTGGTCCGGAACCATGCAGCTGCTCATCGTGCCCAGGGCCCCGGCTTCCAGGTCCGGGATGAGCGTGATGGCCTCCTCGCCGTCGAAAAGCCCGGGCAGCGACGGCCCGGCCGCAGCGCCGAGGGCGCGGAGCTTGTCCGCGGCCTGGGGCATCTCGATCTTGGCGTAGTTCACGTTCGGCACCTCCCTGGCGATCCGGGCCAGGAGAGCGACGGACAGCGGAGTGGTGCTCATCGGCGCGTCCTGGATCATGATGTCAATGTCCAGGCCATCAGCCACGCGCTTGAAGTACTCCACCACGGCCTCGTCGTCCACCTTCATGGTGGCCCCGAAGAACGGCGGCATGAGCATCACCATTTCCGCCCCAAGCTCCTGGGCCCGCAGGCTGCGTTCCCGGGCGATCCGCGTGCTGAAGTGGCTGGTGGTGACGCAGACCGGCAGCCGTCCGTCCAGGTGCTCCATGGTGGTCCGGAGCACCTGCTCGCGTTCCCCGTCGGTCAGCGAGAACTGCTCCGAGTAGTTGGCCAGGATGCAGACGGCGTCGGACTTGCCGTCCACCAGGTAATCCAGGACCCTGCGCTGGCCGTCGAGGTCCAGCTCCTCGTTGTCGGCGAAAATGGTGGGCGCTACCGGCATTACGCCAGTGATGGCACTCATGGTTGTCCTTCAGGGGTTGTAGGGGTTGCGGGCGCTTGGATCAGCGGTTTGCGCTGACGGCTGCCACTGACGCGTCCTCGTAATCTTCGGCGTCGATGTCGCGCCCGTGCGGGTCCCACTTGTTGACCAGGATCACCACGATGGCGATGGCGGGCACAACGGCGAGTACCAGCAGCGCCTTGGTTCCCCAGGCTGCCGTGGCCAGGGGCCAGAACACGAGGCCGGCGATGGCTCCGAGGCGGATGCCGATCTGGGTGAAGCCGGTGCCTGCTCCGCGAAGGGACGTGGGGTAGGACATGGTGGCCATGGTCATTCCCTGGGCGCCGGGGCCTGCTGCGTGGCAGAAGATCAGGAGGCCGATGACAAGGGCGCCGATGAAGGACCAGGCACCTTCGACGTTGCTGAGGCTGCCGGCGATGACCATGCAGGTGAAGGTGCCGCAGAACCCGAGGAGTGACAGCTTGCGCGGGCCGATCTTGCCGGAGAGGCGGGCACCGATGAAGCCGCCGGTGACGCCGAAGGCCAGGTTGAGGATCAGCGAGGACACGATGTTGGTCATGACGTTCTGTGTGTGCAGCATGGCGAGCACGATCTGCCCGACGAAGAAGCCCACGGCGTAGTACTCCATCGACTGGCTGGCATTGATGACCAGGGCCAGGCCAGTACGGCCGCGGTACTTCTTGCCCACGAGCTTGCCCCAGGCCTGGGTCAGGGTCATCTGGAACTGCTTGCGCTCGGCACGGGGATCCACGGCGTCCTCCGCCACTTCGGCATCCACGTTGTAGGTCCGCTTGAGGATCCTGGCTGCTTCATGCAGGCCCAGGTTCTGCGCCGCCCAGGAGGGGGATTCCGCCATGTACTTCTGGCGGAAGATCATGATCAGGATGGCAGGGACGGCACCGAAGCCCACAACGATGCGCCACATCTGGTTTTCCGGCCACTGCATGCCCTGGAAGAGGAAGTACACGGGGATCAGCAGCGCGAAGGTGGAGGCGACGGCGGCGTACCACATGGGCTGCCAGAGCGAGACGGTGCCGCCTTTCTTCTTCCGTGAGGCGTATTCGGCCAGGAAGCTGAAGGCGACGGGGAAGTCGACGCCGATGCCCACGCCCATGATGAAGCGGGCAATGATGAGGGTCCAGACGTCCGGGGCCACGGCGCAGGCGATCGCTGCGACAACGAAGAAGACCATGTCCGCCATGAACACCTTGAACCGGCCGAGCTTGTCCACGAAGTACCCGCCGAAGACGGATCCGACGAGGGCGCCCACCATGATGGAGGCGGACACCACGGACAGCATCTCGGGAGTCAGGTGGAAGTCCTTGGAGATGTAGGGCAGGCCGAACGCCACCGAGGTGAAGTCGTAGGCGTCCAGGAAGATGCCGCCCAGGGCGATGAGGGTAATGGCGAAGGATTTACCCGTCTTGAGGGTACCGCTGTTGATGAGGTCGGTGACGTCCTGGGCGGAGCGCAGGACGATCCGTCCGCCGCTGGAGGCAGCGGCGTTGGGGACTGCTGACATTGGGGGTCCTTTCGAAAGCCCACTGCTTTGTGGGTCTCGCAACTTGGCAAGTTCTGTGTTCGATATTTCGAACGTTGGTCGATGTGGCGATCAAGCATTCGCTGGGGTAGGGTGATCGGGAACACAAAGGAGTCTAGGGACGCCACCCCGGACCGTCAAGCGATGAACCGGAATTTGGACGGGAAAGCCTGCGCCAGCCGCAATGCAGCCGCCAGCGGCCGCGGGGCCCAACCACCAAACTGCCAGACTCACCAGCGCCAGCTTGCCGACCTTTGTACTAAATTTCGAACGTGAAAGGGGTTGCTCCCTATGGAGGACCGTCAACTGCCCAAGTGGTCCGAGATCCGTGAACTTGTCCAGTTCCGGAGCTTCGAGCTGGATCCCGTGCAGCGAAGGCTTGCCCGGGCGTTCACCATCGCGGACCTTCGCGCAATGGCCCGGAAGACCACGCCGAAGGCTGTCTTCAACTACACGGACGGCGCCGCCGAAGAAGAGATCACCATCGCCCGGTGCCGGCAGGCTTACCGGGACGTGGAGTTCTCACCGGCAGTCCTTCGCGATGTCTCGGACCCCGATCCCTCCACGAAGCTTTTTGGCCGGACCATCGACTTCCCGCTGGTCCTGGCGCCCACCGGCTACACGCGGATGATGCACAACGACGGCGAGAAGGCGGTGGCGCGGGTAGCAGCCCGGAACAACATCCCGTACACCCTCTCCACGGTGGGCACCACCACCGTGGAGGACCTCGCCAAGGCGGTGCCTGAAGGGAACAACTGGTTCCAGCTCTATATCGCCAAGGACCGGAGCAAAACTGAGGGCCTGCTGGAGCGGGTGCTGACCAGCGGCTACGACGTCCTGATGGTCACTGTGGACACCCAAGTGGGCGGTGCCCGCGTCAGGGAGCTGCGTGACGGACTGACCATCCCGCCCACGTTGTCACCGAAGACTTTCGCGGACATGGCGCTGCACCCGTCCTGGTGGTTCGACAAGCTCACCACCCCGCCCATCGAGTTCGCGTCCCTCAAGGGCTTTGGCGGGAACTCGGCAGAGGTGGCGGACCAGGTGTTCGATCCAGCCCTGACTTTCGAGGACATCGCCTGGCTGCGTAAAGTGTGGCCGCACAAGCTGCTGGTCAAGGGCATCCAGACGGTCAAGGATGCCGAACGGGTGGTCGAGCTGGGCTGCGACGGCGTGGTCCTGTCCAACCACGGCGGCCGGCAGCTGGACCGCTCGCCCACCATCCTGAAGATCCTGCCCCAGGTCCGCGAGGCCCTGGGATCCAACCCCACCGTGCTGATCGACAGCGGCATCATGTCCGGCAGTGACATCCTGGCCGCCGTCGGCCTGGGAGCGGACGCGGCGATGGTGGGCCGGGCCTACCTCTACGGCCTGATGGTTGGCGGCGAGCGCGGCGCCGCCCATGCCGTGAAGATCCTGCGCTCCCAGTACGTACGGTCCATGCAGCTGCTGGGCGTCAAGTCCACGGCCGGCATTTCGGGCGATCATGTGGCACTGGCCGGCTGACCGCCAAGGGTGCGCCCCGCTCCCCCGGCCGTCAGCGGTAGCCGAGCTCGGCACTCAGGCGGGCGGCGCCGTCGGCCGCCATCGCCGACCACTCCTCCACCGGTCGCTGATTCCAGCGCATGTCCGGAACGGAGATGCTCAGGGCCGCCACCACTGCGCCGGTGTGGTCCCGGACCGGCGCGGCCACGCAGGAAACGTCCGGGGTGGACTCCCCGGACTCGAAGGCCAGCCCGGAGGCGCGGATCTCGTCCAGGACGTTGGCGAGTGCGTGGGGTTCTGTGATGCTTTTGGGGGTCAGTTTGGCAAGGCCCTTTGTGAAGATGCGCTTGCGTTCGGCGTCCGGCAGGTACGCCAGGAGGGCCTTGCCCACGGCGGTGCAGCTCGCCGGAAGCCGGCCGCCCATGCGCGAGACCATGCGCACGGACTGGGTGCTGTCCACCTTGCAGATGTACACCACGTCCGCGCCGTCGAGCATTCCCACATTCACGGTCTCGTCGCACTCCCTGCCCACGGACTGGGCGATGCGCAGCCCGACGGCGTGCAGGTCCAGCCGTTCGGCGAACGCATTGCCCAGCCGGAAGACGCTCAGCCCCAGATGGTAGGTGGCGGTGGCATCGTCCCGGCGGAGGTATTTGCGCTCCGTCAGGGTGGTGAGGAGTTCGTGGACGGTGGTCCGCGGAAGGCCGGTCCGTTGCACCACCTCGGGTGCGGAGAGCCCGTGGCGGGCGTCCATGAAAAGCTCCAGGACGTCGAGGCTCCTGACGACGGCGGGGGTCAAGCGGGGCACGTGGAGTCCTTTCGTTGGGTGCGCGTTGGCTTAGCGCGGCTTCCAGTCTACCGGCACCGTTCGAAATATCGCACATTGTTCGACAAGCAAAGGATTTGGAACTAAAGATGATTCCAGGAGGAAACAACATGCACACCACCCCAGAGCAGGTCGAGAACCAAATAGTCGCCGCTCACGCGGCCTACGAGCAGGCCCGGGACGTGGAACCGCAGGTCCGCGGGTCCTGGCTGGAGGCCATCGCCGCCGCGCTCGAAGCCAACGCGGATGAGCTCGTGGGCCTCGGAGAGCAGGAAACCCACCTGGACCAGGGCCGGCTGCGTTTCGAACTGAAGCGCTCGGTTTTCCAGCTGCGCCTCTTCCGCAGCGAAATCCTTGCCGGTGAGCACCTGGGCGCCATCATTGACCACGCCGACCAGGACTGGGGAATGGGCCCCCGTCCGGACCTCCGCAGGGTCAACGTGCCCCTCGGCGTCGTGGGCGTCTTCGGTGCCTCCAACTTCCCCTTTGCCTTCAGCGTGATGGGCGGGGACACCGCTTCCGCCCTCGCGGCCGGCTGCGCCGTGGTGCACAAGATCCATGAAGGGCACCTGCAGCTGGCGCTGCGGACGGCGGCCCTCGTCGAGGAGGCCCTGGCTTCGGCAGGCGCGCCACAGGGACTGTTCTCCGCCGTGGTGGGCCGCCAGGCAGCCGAGGCACTCGTTGACCATCCGCTGACCAAGGCGATTGGCTTCACCGGCTCCACTGCGGGCGGCCGGGCGCTTTTTGACCGGGCCAGCCGCCGCCCCACCCCCATCCCCTTCTACGGCGAGCTGGGCAGCATCAACCCCGTGTTCGTCACGGAGCAGGCCTGGGCCGTTCGCCGTGACGCCATCCTGTCGGGGTACGCCGCATCGTTCACCGCCGGGATGGGGCAGTTCTGCACCAAACCGGGGCTGCTGTTCGCGCCGGTGGAGGATATTGACCAGGTGGCAGCCCTGCTTCAGCAGGAGCTTGAGTCCAAGAGGGTGGCGCCGCTCCTGAGCCCGAAGCTCCGCGAGGGTTTCGACGCTTCCTTGGAGAAGGTACGGTCCGCCGAGGGCGTGGACGTGCTGGTGAAGGGCGACGACGCCGAAGCTCCCCGGCCCACCGTGCTGGCCACCACCGCGGAAGCAGTGCTGGCACAGCCGGAGCTGCTGGAGCAGGAGATGTTCGGGCCCGCCACCTTGCTCATCCGGTACCGGCCCGGAACCGACCTCACCGAGCTGGCTGGCCTGCTGGAGGGCCAGCTGACGGCCACTGTCCAGGGCGAGCCGGAGGAAAAGCTCGATGACCTGCTGACGGTGCTGCGGGAACGGAGCGGGCGGCTGGTGTGGAACGCCTGGCCAACGGGAGTCAGCGTTACCTATGCGCAGCAGCACGGCGGGCCCTATCCTGCCACCACTGCCGCTTCCACCACCTCGGTGGGCACCGCTGCCATCGGCCGGTTCATGCGCCCGGTTGCCTACGACTCCTTCGCACCGGAGCAGCTTCCGCCTGCCCTCCGGGATGAGAACCCATGGAACATCACGCGGCGGGTGGACGGAATCCACCAGCCTGCCGGACAGAAAGCTGAAGCACGATGACAACTGTTACTGCAGACCAGGTCCTGCCCGCCGATGCGGACAAGGCCCTCTTGGTGGGGCGCGTCTGGGACCCGGAGACGGGCGGCCCGCGTGTGGTCTCCGTCAGCGGACAGGACGTCTTTGACCACACTGCCCACGTACACACCGTTGCGGAACTTCTGGACCTGGACGACCCGGCGGGTCTCATCGCTGCCACCCGTGAGTCGCCCAGCTGGGACCTGGCGTCCCTGATCGTTGCTTCCCTGGCGCAGGACACGGAACGCCCGCACCTCCTGGCCCCGGTGGACCTGCAGGTGGTCAAGGCCTGCGGCGTGACGTTTGTGGACAGCATGATCGAGCGGGTCATCGAGGAACGGTGCGGCGGGGATTTCCACCAGGCCGCGGCCGTCCGTGAGTCCGTCCTGGCTGTCCTTGGCTCCGACCTTGCCAGTGTGCGGCCTGGTTCCGAGGAGGCCCGGCAGGTCAAGGAGGTGTTGACGGCCAAGGGGATGTGGTCCCAGTACCTGGAGGTGGGGCTCGGCGCGGACCCGGAAGTCTTCACCAAGGCCCCGGTGCTCTCGAGCGTGGGGTTTGGGGCTCGAATCGGCATTCCGTCATTCTCGAGCTGGAACAACCCGGAGCCGGAACTGGTCCTGATGGTGGATTCCCGCGGCCGCGTGTGTGGAGCCACCGTGGGCAACGACGTGAACCTGCGCGATGTAGAGGGCCGCAGCGCACTTCTGCTGGGCATGGCCAAGGACAACAACGCGTCCTGCGCCATCGGCCCGTTTATCCGACTCTTCGACGACCGGTTCAGCCTGGAGTCGCTGCGGAGCGAGGACATCACCCTGACCGTGGAGGGAACCGACGGTTACCGGCTCGATGGGCAGAACAGCCTGTCCCGGATCAGCAGGCCCTTCGAAGAACTGGTGGGCGCCGCCTACGGCAGGCACCACCAGTACCCGGACGGATTTGCCCTGTTCACCGGCACGCTCTTTGCTCCCAGCCAGGACCGGGATACGCCGGGCCTGGGGTTCACGCACAAGGAGGGAGACCGGGTCACGATCCACAGCGCCCAGCTGGGTTCGTTGATCAACACCACGGGCACCGCCGAGGACCTCCCGGCGTGGAGCTTTGGAATCCGCGACCTGATGGAATACCTGTCGCGGTTTGTCCAGGTCCCGGTGCACGAGGGTTAGGACTAGAACCGCGGAAGGCAGGGCTCGGGCTGGGCCCTGCCTTTCGCGGTATTGGGGAATGCTGTACTAAGCCAGGTCTTCGAAGCTGTCCTCGCCGGGGCGCCACGCCATCCACCGTCCGTCCGGGAAGCCGCTGAGTTCGGCAATCTCGACGAAGACCTCTTCCTTGGCGGGGTGGATCACGATGGTGCCGGTATCGAGCTCGATGCGGATGCCTGAGCCCGTAGCTTCAGTCGTTGAGATCACGGTCCCGGGAGCCAGCCGGCGCAAGGCATCGGCGTACCCCAGTTCCGGCTCACGCCACAGGCGGCCATCCTGCCGGACCACGGGCCATACATAGCTGTTGAGCGTGACATGGCCGGGGCCCTGATCTCCGTCGAACCGGAACTGGACGTAGTCGTTGAGGACAAACTCAACCGAGTACATGCGCTGGTCCACCAGCCGCGACAGAAGGTCGTTCGGAACGTACCGGTTCGTTGCGCCCATCAGGTCCTCCTTGTCGCGTTCCGACTCTAGCGAAGGTGGACAACAACTCCCCGCGTTCACGGTGGCGCCACGCAGAAATATACCCCGCGGAAATGTCCCCACCGGCAGAGGGGAAACACGAACTGGAGAAAACTACAGAAAAAGGCGCGTCGGCCCGCGCAGGGAAAAGTACCAGCTTGTCGAGCTACAACAACGTGATTTCTTCGACGAAATCGTCCTGCAGAAAACTTACTCTTGTTGACACCAAACCGGCGCCCTATGTGGCGGTACTTTCTGCCACTTATGCTCTGCGCTGGAAGGCGAATACGGCCTATGCTGCCGGGGACGCGGTGCTCAATCCTGCCGGCGACGTCGTGACTGCGAAAGCCGCTTTCACATCTGGTAGCAGCTATGACGCCACCAACTGGAACCTCTCCAACTCATTCGTCAAAGCCCCCACAGTAAATCCGACATACCTGGGCATGACGCCCGGGTATGATCCTGGCGCGAACGGCGCGAATCGCTGGTTCACCGCGGAAGAACAAATTGCGCGATCCATGAGTTGGTGCATCCTGACGGACCCCAAATACGGTGGCGTTGACCTCACCGGTCTTGTGGATGCCACAGCAGTTGTCCAGGCGGCGATCAACGACTGCGCCAACGCGCAGAAAACATTGTGGATACCACCTATACGGGCCGGCTTCATCAACATCGCTGGAACCCTCAATCTCGTGCTCGGGAAGTTCAATGGGATACTCGGTGCAGGCCGTGGCGCTACAGGTGGCACCACCGGTACCCTGCTCAAGAAAACCACCAACGGCACTCTCCTGGCCGGGGTCGGTACTGGCGTCACCACGCCGACTCGAGTATGGTTCGACATCCGTGATATGTCGCTCCTTGGTGGCGGCGGTACCGGTGTGCTGGTGAAGCTTCAACGCGTCAGTGACAGCAATCTCGACGGTATCCGCTTCGCCGGACAAGCAGACACGCTCCTGCAAATGACCGAATGGTGGAACTGCAACGTCGACAAATGCTTCTTCCAGAACGGCGGGTCCGGCGACACCAACCCGGTCGTCCTCATGGACGGCGCTACCGATCCGACAAACGGGGCATCCGGTAACACCATTTCGTTCACTGCATGTGAATGGGAGGCTAACACAGGCACTGACGTGAAAATCACCGGTTGCCCCGGAGGTGGTGTCGGGGCCGGTCAGGACTGGACCGTTGGCGTCCAATTCACCAACTGCAAGCTCGAACGAAACTCCGGCTCCTACCCACTCGTATACCTCGAAAGGGCCGGCGGGGTGGTGTTCACCGGCGGTTTTATGCACTTCGGAACCGGTGCAACATCACCGCACATCATCCAGAGCGGTGTCGCGTGCGTCCCATCCCGGCCGAATGGTTTCGTCAACGTGCACATCTCCGGGAATAAGTGGACCGGCAGCGGTGCGGGCTCAGACGCCGTCGTACCGTACTTTGTGGATCACACCGTAGGCTCCATGGTGTTCTCCAACGTCACCATGAATGGCAACCCAACGTCGGCGTTCTTCCACGTCGGCGCGGGGGTGGGACTCAACGACCTGCGGCTCTCCAACGTACCCGTGACGGACAGGTCGAAACTGTTCTTTGACGAGCGCCCAGGAAGCACACAAAACCTTGGGACCGTCGAAGTCCCTGCACGGTACGTCCAGCAAGGAGCAACGGTTATTACTCCGTCGCTGGGCGCTGACCAGGTCGTCTACAAGATGCTCCAGTCCGTGAAGACGGACTGGGCCGGAAATGTAACCATCCCTTCGGACGCTGCTGCGGGCAGGCCTATTCGAGTCCGCGTGCTTTGGTACTCCCCGGGGACCGCAGGTAACGTGCGTCTTGAGGCCCGCGCCAAACCCGGCATGCAGGGTGGAAGCAACACCATTGCAACACCAGCCGAAGTGCAGCCCGTCGTCATAACGGTTCCCGCGACAGCCAACCAGGTCGTGCAAACCTCGTTCACCTTCGCCGCCACTGCCAATCCGGGACATCTCGTACCCGTCACATTGAGCCGGAATGGCGCGGATGCGACCGACACTCTCACTGGTAGCGATATCCGTATCTTGCAAGTGGAACTGCGGTACGAACGGGCCTTCTAGAAAAAGCGGGGCCGCACTGTCAAAGTGCGGCCCCGCTTTCTCCCAATACCTATTTAATCTGGTCGTACATGCGACGGAAGTCGACGCCAACCTGTCGTGCGTACTGCTGGGTGGGGTGAATAAAGTCCCTTTTGACGGGAGTGGTTCCGGAGAAAGACGGGCATTTCCCCGACACGCAGAACCAGTGCAGAGTATCGAGATACGCTGATCCGTCAATCTTGGACTCCACGTCGTGGACCTGCTGCCAGGTTCCAGGTATGTCACTGACGCAGCTACTCGGGGTGCTGACCTTGGACGCGCAGTCTGCCAGTTGCTTGCCCTCAGGAGGTGGAGCGACAAAAACGATTCGCTTCGTAGACCCTGAGACCTTACTGACAAAAGACTGAGCCGCAGCGCGCCATTCTGCTTGCATGGCTTCTCCGGTGGCGCCGGAAATGAGCTTTTTCGAGTTAGCCCAGGCGTAGTTTTCGATGACCAGGACGGTTTCTGGCTTTCGATTTTGTATGTAGCGCACGGCGTCGGCCCTTATGCCCATGCATTTGTCCCGGACATCGTCAGAGTCAAACTTGACGTCGAGGTCAATGACGGCGCAGGCAGCCAAGGTCAGCCCACGCACGTAGTGGTCCTTTTCTAGTGCCTCCCGCACAGTTGGCACGAGGGTGGTTCCAAGGGAGTCCCCGAAAACTACGACCTCCGGGCTGGATGGATTGCCAAAAGCACACGATGTTTGGTTGAAGACATCTGCGGCTCCGCAGCCGGCAGAAGCCTCATCAGGCATGCCTTCTGTCATCACATGATCCACGCTCGGGGAGAGGGTCGGCCATGACGACGTGGTCAAAGCTGCGGACAAGCTGCCCGTGATCTTGGCCTGCGGGGTGTCTGCAACCGGGGCGGCCGGAGCTGAGGTCTGGGTCCCTGTGGATGCCAAGCGTTGGTTATAAGCGGCTGCCTCCTCTGCAGTGGTAGAGGTGATTGGGCGAACCAGCACTAGCGCCACGACCACTGCCGTGGTCGCCGCTAACGTCACCAGTCCACCGTTTTGGAAGACGCTGGCGTTGGCGTCTCTCCATTGCTGCCAGGCTCGCGTTCTAGCCGTTTTGGAGTCGTGCTTGACCAGTAGGGGTGCCTTATTGAAGGGCTTCTCAACGAGATGGTAAGAGGCGGCGGATAGGGCCAGTGTGAAGCCCAGCGCGATGAGCGCATAGACTGTTCCGCCCTCTGGATAAAGAACGCCGAGAAATATGATGATGGGGAAGTGCCACAGGTAAAGGCTGTAGGAGATATCCCCAAGATACTTCGACACAGGGTTGGTCAGCAGGTAGTTATGTTTCGCTTGCGTTCCTGTACCAGCGGCAATCACAACGGCAGTTGCGAGCACCGGAAGGATGGCGCCTGGCGCGGGGAATCCGGGGCCGGATGTTACGAAAAAGATCGAGGCCAGCATTCCGGCTGTACCCAGCCATGCCAAAAGGGTGCGAACAGCAGCAGGTATGCCGGCGAACGCCCCAGCGAATAGCGCGAGCAGAGCGCCAACTCCCAGTTCCCAGGATCGAGTGAGAGACGAGAAGTAGGCGACAGTCGGATCAGACGAGCTCTGTCCCAAGGCCCACCAGAATGAGGCGACAATTGCGATTGCCATCGCAAGGCCGGAGATCCGGACGGCGCGCTGGCTGGAGACCCTCCAGAGCTTTGTGACCAAGAGAAGGATTCCCAGCATCAGCCAGGGCCAAACGAAATAGAACTGTTCTTCGACCGCCAGCGACCAGAAGTGCTGCAGCGGAGAGGGCGTGCCGCCGGCCGCGAAGTAGTCAGTTCCTGTGGCAGCGTATCGCCAGTTGGCAACGAAGAAGAAGGAGGCTACGGAATCCCAGACAACTGATTGGAAGCTACTTTCGGTGTACAACAGCTTGGCTGTCAGTACTGTGGCGGCCAGAACCAAAAGGGAGACGGGAATGATGCGCCTGATCCGGCGTGCGTAGAATCCGGTGAACGAGATGTGTCCCGTTCGGGCGAACTCCTTGGCCAGAATGCCAGTGATCAGGAACCCGGAAATGACGAAGAATATGTCCACTCCCACGAACCCTCCGCTGGGCCAGTGCAGCAGGTGATCAGCGATCACGGCCGTTACTGCAAGTGCTCGCAGCCCTTGGATGTCACCACGGAGCTTGGACGCCACCTTGGTCCTGCCCGAAGCTTTTCGCCTGATTTTGAGCATGGACATAGCCATTATTTCCCCCACATTTAGACCTGAGACTGGGGTTATTCTACCGGCAGATAAATCCGGAACAGTCCTCGCTCAGAACAACCGCTTCAGCATGCCGATCGTCGCGGGCATCCAGCAGGTATCGGTGGTCTACGCCAACTGGTACCACTCCACTGCGGCTGGAGACTCTGCCGATAGCACACCCGTCGAGGTCAAGAACCCTATCGACATCATGCTTTCCGCAGCGATCCATGCCAAGATCGACCAGCTAACCGTGCCGAGGCAGGGCGATATCGACATGCGCGGCAGCGGTCAATGGTTTCCCAAGCTTTAGCGGGCCCCAGTGGCACAAACGGCGACCAGTCTAGGCAATTCGGTCTGCGTATTTTTCCCCGCACTCCTGCGAGCAGAGCATGTGATCTGGCGACAGCTTGCCGCACATCGGGCACCGATGCGGTCGGTTTAACCAAGCAATGATGCGGTCAATCGGTCGAGTCCCCCAAGAATTCATTCGGACAGGATCTCTAGTAGGACTCAAAAATTCATCAAGACTTCATCAGCTTTGCCGAAATAACGATGTCCACCCGCCGACTTCTCCTGAGGTCAAGTAAATCCGGCTGATCAACCGACAATCACCGTGAAGTAAGCCACGCTAATCGGAATAGACGCCGGGCACTTTGACGCAACTGTTATTGTGACCCGACCTACTTTGTCCCAAGCGAACGGTGAGTTCCACAAAGCTGATTGTGCAGGCCGGGGCTCGCACCGTCCTCAGGGACCACGGCATCGGACACGTACTGCCTGCCCCTTTTGCAAACGATTTAGAACGCGGCGGGACCGTGTTTGGATTGGTGGCAACCCACGATGGTATGCCCGGCAGTAGAACGAGCAAGGCAGCGAACGTAGCCTCATGGCAGGCAAACGCTGAAGGGGCGGTCAAGTACGTGGTGCTGCCTCACGGCTGCCGCCACCGCGGACGCGGGGTCCGCCAACGGCATGCTGGGGGCGACTACCGGAGCAGTGCCCGCGGGATGCCAGGCAGGACTGATTGGTCGCGTCACCGACTGGAGCAACTACATCGGTGTTGGCTTCAACTACGGTAGCGGTGACGGCAAGGGCGACCTGGTCAAGCGGGTTGACGGCACATTCACTGCCATTACCCCGTCGGCGGCCGTTCTAGCAGCGGATGCTGTCGTAGAGCTAGTGCTGAACGGAACGTCCATTTCGGTACGACAACGGGACGCAGGTTATCGCCCCGCAGACCATCTCTGATGTTCCGACACTGACGTCTCACGGGTTGTTGGCGCACTCCGCTGAGACGGTTCTCACTTGGAAGCACGTGGAGTTCGTGCCGGCCCAGTCAGAGCGTGAGCTGCTGGTTGGCTGGGACTTTGTCCTTGGGGGCCGGCAGCTTTTGGTGTTGCCGGAGTCCTGCTGCCAAAGCGATCGCACCGATCATCAGAGGCCACTGGTAGAAGTCGAAGAAGATGATCTGCACAGCAATCCCGAGTGCGAGCACCCTACCGAGAAGGGCTCCGGGGCGCAGAACCATGACCAACAGCATTATCGCAAGCAGCAAAACAGGAATGACGCCATAGTCGTACCAGAGAGTCAGGTAGCTGTTGTCGAAGGTTGCCGCCAGGTTGTCCTTCGTCTTAGTGGATGAGAAATACGCGACCAGAGCGCCGGGGCCGAGACCCCACCACCAGGAGAACTCAGTGTGCGCGATCTGGCCCCATGCAAGGTCGACCCGCAGTTGACGTGCAAGCGCTGACTGTGACTCAGCGAAGTTCTCGAGTCGGCCTGACGCTGCGGCAACTACCTCATCGACCGCGTGCGGGAAAGCGATCATCGCAACAAGCAGGAGGCTAAGCCCGACGATGCCGGAGTAGAGGCCCCAGAACGAGATTTTGGGGCGCCGAACTACGAGCACTACAAGCAACGCCACTGCAGCGCCAAGCCACGCACTGCGTGCGCCGGTCAGCAGGAGGCCGCCAATGGAGGCTAGGAGTAGCACGCGCCACCACTTGGGCGCTAGCACGGCGGAGATAAGCGCGGTTACCATACAGTATCCGCCATAGAGAATGGAGTGACCCATGATGGCAGCGCTCCTGGCGGCGTCCCCGCGCGAGGTGTACGACTTAGCGATGGCGAATTGATCCATCACCGGCCAGTAACCCGCGACACGCTGATAGGCAGCGAGTAGGAATAGCGCCGGCGCAGCCCAAGCGATCATGAGAGCAACCCGGCGTATCCGCTGGGGGTCGAGTCGCGCCTCCGCCACCACGTGCCACGACACTACGACAAGGACCAGCAGGGGCTTGACGTTCGTAAACCAGTCCCCGAGCGACGTGCCGTGGATGAATCCCGAGAACATGATCGGCAACAGGAACCAAAGAACCCATCCAGCCTCGAACATCCGCTGCTTGCGGGTTATCGCCCGGACAAGTCTGCCCAGCACGGCCAACGCCAAGGCAGCATAGAACACATATGTCACAGCCTGCCCAGGCCACCCTAGATTGATGGTAATCGGGGTGAAGAACAACATCGCCACTAGTGCGTAAAGCCCCACGGATGGCCGGACTGCACAGTAGAGGAAGGCCAAGGCCGCCGGGACGGCCAGAACCAAAATGGGCTTGAACAACGCCAACAAGCCCATTGCCAACATTACGGCTAGAATCAAAAATCCTGTCAGGGCCGGGCCAATGCCACTGCGCCGTACCCCCAAATATGCGCGAGTCACCTGCACGAGTTTACCCGGGACAACGAGGATCCACGGTGAAGCCAATGACCGCCATATTGATGACGGCATTTCATAGTGGCGCTTCTGCTATGGCTTTCGCCGCAATTTTAAAAATCAAAGCGGTCGGCATCCTGATGGTGATGACAGCGCTTGGTGTCCTGATGGCGATTCGTCGCGCACCAGCCTAGTAGGGGCTGGCAGGCTATGGACCGCGAACTGGAGCAGGTAGATCCGCGCGAAAGTGTAGGTAGGTCACCCTATTGACCGAGTAGGGCGCGGCCCTTATTCAGGTAGTGGCCACTGTGGCTGGTGGGACGGAGGATAACTAGCTTCTACGACAGAACCCTCGTGACGTTATGGAGAGGACCAAAGTGTCAAGTCGAAGAGTTACGCGATCACGAGTTCCCGCGCCTGTTGCAAAGACCTCGGGTGGTGACCTACAGCGTCGCGGGATCCTAAAGTTTGAAACCTTGATAACCGCTTTGACCGGCGCTTCGGCGGTGTCGGCAGTAGGAGCCTCTGGCGCCAGCGCCGCGCCTGGGGACAAGAACCAAACGACTTCCTATGTTCCTATTGCGGAGAAGGGCGCTGCTTCAGGCGTCGCGACCCTCGACGCCGGCGCGAAAATACCGTCGGCCCAATTGCCGGACATGTCAGGAAGCTATGTTTCTGCCGCCGAACCGAGACCAGCAGTGGGGCTGGCTTTTGGAGTCACCCTCGCTACGGACCCGGCATGGGGCATGAAGGCCGACGCCAACACCACCTCAACCGACAATGGCCCGAAGCTGCAGGCGATCTTGGACTATGCAGCGGCGAACTACGCCGCAACCGGCGCTGGGCTTACGATCGTCGCACCTGGTGGAGACTATGGCTTTGCCACCACTGTCAATCTGCCGGTTGGACCGAAAATCAAGATTGAGGGCGAGGACATAAACCCGGTCGGCTCGACTGGTGTCCGCGGAACCCGCTTCCGCCGGAAGGGTTCGTTCTCCGGGCAAATCCTCCGAGGCGTCGGCACTACAGGCGGCGATGACTCCTCGGGGCGAATCAGGATCTGGCTGAAAGACATTGAGTTCAACGGAACCAGTAAAACAGGCACGCTCGTCGAACTGGCACGGGTGTCAGATAGCACGGTCGAGCATTGCAGGTTCTTCGCCAACGTCGGGGTAGGCCTCCGAGCGTCCGAGTGGTTCAACTCCCACATCAACTTCTGCTACTTCCACCAGCTCGGTAGCGGCCGCGCTGCGCCGTCGGTGCTGCTGGACTCCCCGGGCCCCTAGTTTCCATGGGCGCCGGCGGAAATACCGTTCACATACTCGGGTGCGAGTGGGAAGGGGATACCGGCACCGACCTCAGGATCACGTCCAACAGTTCGGACTACGCCAACGGCCAAGATTGGACGATCGCCGTACTTATGACCAACTGCAAGATGGAGCGAGATGCCGGCGACTATCCTCTTATCGACCTAGACAGGGTAGGAGACTTCCACCTGTCTGACTCCTTCCTGCACATGGGTCCTTCGTGTACGGCCCCACATGTGGAAATGAAGGGCGCTGCTGTTCAGCCGTCTCGCCCAATCAAGTTCAGCAATACGAGCCTCAGCGGCAACAAATGGACGGGTTCTTCAGTAAGTAGCTCAGCCATAGTCCCCTACTTCATCGACATGACAACGGGAGAGCTCCTGCTGTCGAACGTGTCAATGAACGGTTCACCGACGACGGCGTTCATCCATACAGGCCCTGCCGTCGCGGTCAACGCGGTGCGGCTGTCCAACGTCATGGTTTCCGATCGGTCCAAGATGTTCCACGACGAGCGCCCGGGCAGCACCACCAATTTGGGCACAGTGGAAGTACCTGCCCGGCTTGTGCAGCAGGGGACTACCGTCGTCGGCCCTATGCATTCGGCAGATCAGGTCGTCTACAAGATGCTCCCGTCGGTCAAGACAGACTGGAGCGGAACCGTAACCATGCCATCGGACGCCGCGACAGGCCGCCCGATCAGGATCCGCGTGCTCTGGTACTCCCTGGGGACAGCAGGAGACGTTCGGCTGGAGGCCCGAGCCAAGTCAGGCGTACAGGGAGGCAACACCACTGCGACGGCAGCGGCAGAGGTGCAGCCCGTAGTGGTGGCTGTGCCAGGGACGCCGAACCAACTTATGCAGACCACGTTCACGTTTTCGGCTACCGCAAATCCTGGGCAAATTGTCCCCGTGACCTTGAGCCGCAACGGCGCGGACTCGACCGACACCCTCACCGGCAACGATATTCGGATCTGCCAAGTGGAACTAAGATATGAGCGTACGTTCTAGGGGCCAATAAATCCGGTTTTGCACCGTCTGCATAGGTCCAACGACTACCGATACCCGTCGACGATCGCCGCGGCGATTTCCTTGTAGGCCCGCCGGGTCTCCGGCTTGAGCACGTCCAGCGTCACCAGGTCGCCGTCAGCAACGCCGCGGTCGTGGGGCACTGCGATCAGTTCGCGGCAAATGCCCGCCAGGTGCTCCTCGATGGCGTCCTTGTCCACGCGGGACGAGACCTCGTCTTTGTCCGTGATCACCACAATGGCGTTTCGTGCTAGGTCCTCGTAGCCGTGGCTCGCTAGCCAGTGGAGGGTGCTGCGGGCCCGCTTGGCGCCGGATACCGCGTAGCCGGCAGCGATCACCAAGTTGTCCGCGGACTGCAGGATCCCGCTCATGGCGTTGTGTGTCACGCCCGTGCCACAGTCGGTCAACACCACTGAGTAGTAGCTTGAGATGAGCCTGCGAATGCGGCGGTACTCCTCCGCCGTCAGCGAGTCCGAGACCTCCGGGTCCTGCTCCCCCGCAATCAGGTGCAGCCGGCCGGCGTGGTGCATGTATCGGGCCAGCGAGGTCAGGGAGTCGATGGAATCGATGTTCTCCAGCAGATCGGAAATAGTCCTCGGCGAAGACTGCTGGTAAATCCCCTCGCCCAGCGCACGTTCCACCAGGTCGCCGGAGTCAGGATTGGCGTCGATGGCGCAGGGTGCGTCGCCGCGGTATTCAGCCAGGGTTAGGCCCACGCCCACCGTGGTGGACGTCTTGCCGATGCCGCCTTTGAGGCTCAGCACGGCGGTGTTATAGCTGCCCTGGAGCTGCCGGGAAATGCGGCGGGCCAGTTCGTCTTCCTGGCGCTGCTTGGGCCCGGGGCCCAGGTTCCACGCGCCGCCGGTCAGGTTGTACAGCGCACCGCGGAACCCGCCGACGGGCCGTGGCTTCTGCTCCTTAACGAACAGGCCGGGCGAGCTGATGAAGTCCGGCATGGGTGCCTCCGCAATCGTGTCGGCCACGGTGGGCCGGCTGCGGCGGAAGGAGGGGGTTTCCGCAGGAGCGTCCGACGGCGGCACTGCAGTTTCAGCAGCCACCTCACCTGAGCTGGAAGCGGCAGAGGGCACTGCTGCAATCGGCGCAGCAGCAGGCCTCGCCGGAGCAGGCGTCGAAGAAGACGAACGAGGCAGCGGAGCAGCAGCAGCCGAAGGTGCGCGCGACGGCTTGGTGGCGTCCGCCGCAGCGGCCGCCTCCGCCCAGGAGGAGCGGCGCGTGACCGGCTTCCCGGCATCGCTGGAGCTGGGCGTGTTGGGGGTTACGGCTGGCATGGTTCCTGTCCAGGCATCCTGAACTGAGCCGTCGGCACGACGAAGGTCGCGGCGTCGGCGCAGCTGCGGCTGCCCTGCATCTTCTGCTGGGGCGCCTGCAGTCTGATCAGCCGGATCTGGCATGTCTGTCCCCCCGGACGTTTCGGCAAACGGTTCTGCGGCACTGGTTCAATCAGTAAGTCTAGGGGGTCCGGCAGGAGGCCCTGCCCGATCTGCGCTGGTCAGCGGTGGAGGAGCGCGGCGGATACCACGGCTCCAGTGAGCACCAGGAGAATTGCGAGGACGATGTAGCCCATCCACTTGGGACGGCCTTTATGAGGATTGATATCGACATACGGCATGGTCAGCGGCGGTTACCTCTGGGCGCGGGCGAGGGCGTCGAATGGGTGGTGACCCGTACTGCACGGCGCTTAAGCCGCAGCATCTGGTAAAAAACGGCGAAAGGAATCAGCAGGGTGCCCAGCAGCGCACCAAGCGCAAGGGCGTAGTCAGTCAAGGCCACAGCAATCTCCATTGGTTATAAGCATCCTTACTGCTTATGACCTAAGCATGTGACAGAACGATTGACAAGTCACGTCAATGAGGTTGAAAGCTAGAGCATTAATCCGTTGAGGGGCGAACAGTGCGCAGGGGTCACCTTCGGTTTGCTCACAATGTCATTCGCGTTAATTCACAATGGCCCGGAAGGTCCGTTCAGCCCCCGCTAGCCATCAGGACTGCGGCAGCGGTGGCTGCGGCGAGCAGCGCTAGGGCCACAATAGACAGAACCCGAAACCCCCGTTAGCGACTGTCCAGTCGTCGTACCGAAAGTCGTGGGTTCCCCCATAGTTGCCCATGCTCCGAAGGCTGGGCAAATGGCCTCAAGTTAGCTCAAAGCGGACATGTGTTACCGCGCATTCAGGCTGCCGCGCCAGTTCTCCTGTAGTCGTTTGATGAACCAGCGGGACTGCTCCGGCCCGTAAGGCAGGACCGGAATGGCCTTGGTGGCGTCGTTAGGCGTGTCACGGATGGACTGGCGGGCCTGCCGGACAGCCGTGGTCATGGTGTTGGCCATGGTTTTGACAAACTGGTCGCTGCAAGGCTCCCCGTGACCTGGAATCAGGAACTCGTAGCGGTGACGCAGCGCCGAAATATGCCGAAGCACGTCCGCCCACTCCTCGGGGTAGGAGTCCTCGAAGGACGGGTGGTTGCCCTGCTCTACCAAATCGCCAACATATAGAGTGGTTGGCGTTCCCACCAGGAGATCGCCGTCGGTATGACCGCGGCCAAGATAAAAAAGGGTTACCGTCAGGTCGCCGAGGTCGACGAGAACCGGTTGGTCCTTGACGATAACGTTGGGCGCGACGAGTTCAACGTCCTTCCCCTCACCCGCCGACATCTCGGGCTCCAGCGTTGCAACGTGACGCCGCTGGTGGTCGCCGTGTTGAGTAATTTCTGTGGCGCAGTTCTGATGTGCCCAGAATTCGGTGACGTCGGCCGCGGCGAACACCGCGTTACCGAAAAAATGGTCGTAGTGGGCGTGAGTATTGACGATGACGAGTGGCAGGTTTGTCTTCTGCCGGACAGCCTCGAGGATCTCGCGCCCCTGGCGCGGCCCACCCCCGGTGTCGATGACCATGGCGCGTTCGGAGCCGACGACCAGACCGGTGTTTAGAAGCGATCCTTCAGTAACCAGTACGTAGTTGTCCTTGCCGACTTCGCGCCATCTCGACATGTTCTCTTGTACCTCCGGAATGCATCTGAGCGTTCGTGCTTGGTGACTGATTCTACCTGCGGGAGCCATGAAGGAGCGGGGAGACGCACACGGCTCGCTGAAGGAACAGACTGGAACAGCTCGTTCTTCCGTCTGGGAATGGGCTGTTAGACCACTAGGAGGCAACAACTTCAGTTCGGCTACGCGCCCTCAAGAGACGACTTGCCGGCTGTTCAATCCAATACCAGCTGAGAACAGCGAATGGGGCTGTTGCTAAGACACTCAATCCGATCAACGCTGCAGCTCCAAATTGTCCCGCACCGCCAATGACCAACCACTGCTGTATAGGAAACGCATAAAGGTAAGTACCGTATGAAAAGTCGTCCCTTTGGCATAATCTAGCCCACTTATTCGGAATCACGATTCCTAGCCATAGGAGCAGATAGGCAACCGGTAGGGCTGCCAGGGATTTTCCCTGACCGGCCCCGAGTACTACGACGAGAGCGACTAGAGCGCCAGCTGCAAGCCGAGTGTCACACGGCACCTTTTCAGCGAAGGCATACAGGGATGCGCCAGCTAGAAAAAAGGGAGTGAGCAAAGCAAGGTCACTGGGCACCCCGCTGCCGCCTACGATATGAATCGCAACGCTCGCTGTGCTGGCGACGACGAAGGCTGCGGGGAACAGGATTCTTCGACTCCGAGCAATTCCCCATAGCAGGCCTGCGCCGACCAAGATATAACACAGCACCTCATACCGGAGAGTCCAAAGAGAGCCATTCCATGCCTGGGAGTAGGGCAGCCCCGACAACGTAGCTCCGACGTCGCTCCCTCCCGCTTTCACCATAATTGCGTTGAGCGCGACAAACTTCAATGCTTCGATTAGGGACCAGCCCCCGCGGACGATTCCGGCAAGACCAGCAGCGATGAATGCCGTAAAGAACAAACAGGCCCAGTAGCCGGGAAGTATCCTCAGCGCGCGTCGAATCGAGTAGCTTTTGAGGTCACTCTTGAACCGGCTCTGCGTTATTAGGTAACCGCTGATAGCAAAGAAACCTCCAACTGCGAAGCTACCTAAACCTAGTCCTCCTACTGCCGGATCAGGTCCGAACCCTCCGATAGGAAACGCATGAGACACGATGACAAGCGTGGCTAAGACAAGCCGAATGAGGTTGAGTGCATTGTCTCTCCCCAGGCGGCTTGCCAACATGCCCGGCTCAGCCTTCATTGATTGGTTCCCCTCAACTAAGACCGCTCACCTAAAGCGGCAAACAAATGCGCTGACTAGGCGCTAAGAACGACCTCGAGGGCCAAAGTAATGGGGGGATGCTGCCGAATCTTCCTCTCCGAACACGATCTGATCGAAGTCCGTACTCCGCCCGTCTTTTCGAGACGCGGTACTCGGCGCCAGCCGCTCATTGGCGTGGTCCGCCATGCGGTTCGTATTCGAGCTGGAGTAGTAAGAGTACGTGTAGGAGTCGGGGTCCTTTGCCGGCAGACGGTTCATCACCACGCCCAGGAGATCTGCTTCAACCATCTCCAGAGACGTCAAGGACTTTTGGAGATCAGTTGTTTTCACGATTTGACTTCCTACCACGAGCACGACACCTCCAACCCTCTGAGCGAGCACAGCGGCATCGGTCACCGGAAGAAGGGGGGGCGCGTCTATCACGACCGCGTCGTAGTGGTGCTCCAGGGCTTCTATGAGGCTAGTCATTGATGCGGAGCCCAGAAGTTCACTCGGGTTAGGAGGAATTTGCCCGGAAGTGAGGACATGAAGTGTATCCGTCCCCCAGGGCTGCATCATGTCCTCAAGATTGCCCTGACCAACCAGAAATGTTGTAAGTCCGACGCTGCGGTCTAGCCCCAGGTACTCTCCGACCATGGGACGGCGGAGATCTGCGTCAACCAGAGCCACCCGCTGCCCCGTCTGAGCGAGTGAAATGGCCAGATTAACTGCGGTGGTGCTTTTTCCTTCGCCCGGGAGGGAGGATGTGACTACAAGCGACTTGGAACTGTGGCTCACATGTGCGAACTGAAGATTGGTGCGAATTTGTCGGAATGACTCTGCACGGGGGCTTTGCGTCGGCGCTTGTGTCAGGAGAGGCTTCTTCGTGGCATCCGCGTCGTATGCAATCCCTCCTAGAACGCTGGCCCCTGTAACCTTGCGGAGGTCCAATTCGCCCCGGATACGGGTATCAACAGCGGAGCGGAGTAAGGCGAACCCCACCCCGATAGCGGCTCCAAGGAGTAGACCCGCAGCAAGGTAGAGAGCCGTATTAGGCGAAGACGGCGAGGTCGGGGCGGAGGCTGGAGTAACGATCGAGAGCCTGACAGGGGACGTCCCGTCCTTCGTGGGACTTTCAAGTCGGTCAACCGCAGAAATGAGACTATTGGCGACCGCTTCAGCGATAGCTGCTGACCGCACTGGAGATGAGTCTGTGACTGAGATGTTCAAAAGAACGGTCGAGCCCTCGACGTTGGCACTAATCTTGTTCGCCAGCGCTGACGGGCCCATATCCAAGCCCAGTGAGTCTATGACTGGCTGAAGAACGACGGGAGTTTTGGCAGTCTCCACGTAGGAAGCGACTCTAGCTTGGCTGAAAGTATTCCCCTGCTGAAGCTCAAGGACGCTGCCAGAGTTCTGTGTGGCCACGAATAGCTGAGTGCGTGCAGTGTAGGTGGGCGTCGTAAACATAGCAGCAAGCCCGGCCAACAGCAGCCCGACCAGGGTGGCTGTGGCAATTACAAGCCAGTTGCGTCGTAAAAGTCTCAAGTAGTCAACAATTTCCAAAGTTTGAACCTCTCCGATTCATGCCCATGCAACAAAACAACGCCTCGGAGGTAGGCTCCGTGTTCAGCGCAAACCTTGGCCCCCCCTTCTAAGGATATCCGCCCCCGGCTCCGCCCCTCGCCAGCGAACCCTTCCTCCCGCGCTATAGACCCCACTCCACTGCGCAGCTATACGACGGCCTCCTCCGCACACGACACCCTGTGACCAGAACTACACATGTCCGTTTTGCCGCCTAACATCTGTGTGGGGATAATTACCGTGTTATCCCTAAATTCCTCGATCGCCTTCCCCGCTACTTTTGAATGTGCATGCATTGAAGTGGGTAGCCTGAGGATCTCCTAGACGTTGAGCCGGGTGTGGTTGGCAGCATGACGGATTCCAAGACGCAGGCGAAAAAGCCATAGAAGTACTAGCCGCTAGGTTGTAGTTGAAAGGGAGTAGTGCAGCGAACTCGACTGCTTCAGATCCTCGGCTTTGTGATCGTCCCAATGTTGAGCATCGCGAGTCCCTTGCTTGCCATCCCGGCTATAACTTCCCGCTATGGCGCAGCCGGTTGGTCGGCAGTAGCCATTGGGCAATCGGTGGGAGCGTCTCTCGCCGTCATCGTGGAACTTGGCTGGGGACTCACCGGACCACAAAGAGTAGCCAGGCAGAGCAGGAAAGCACGACAACAAACACTCGCAATATCGCTAACCACCAAACTTTTGGTCCTAGTACCGCTGGTCGTAATTGCAGCGTGTGCCAGCTTCCTCCTGTCCCCTAGCTTCCGACTGGAAGCGGCCGCAGTTGCAGTAGGAGCAACGGCTTATGGGTTGAACAGCACTTGGTACTTCATCGGCACCGGTTCTTCCATCAAACTTCTTCTTAGTGACGCAGTCCCAAGGCTTCTTTGCGTGGCCGCCTCCGCTTTTCTGGTTTTCGCCGGCGGCGCTCTGTTGGTCTATCCAGCTGTGGGCGTGATACTGCCGATAGTCGTAAGCACGGTCTCAGTGATTCACATAGAACGCGTTAGCACTCGACAACTACACGGGCTGAATATGCGACGGCTTGTTAAAACCGTAGCCGCTCAAGGCACGGCTCTGGGAGGGCGCGCATTGAGTGCGGTATACATGTCGCTTCCGATTACCTTGGTCAGCTTGGTCGCACCCCCCGCCGTGCCGATATTCTCGGCCATAGAACGGCTCCAGAGGATTTACCTCCAGGTGCTGGCCGCGGCCCCGAACGTCATGCAGAAGTGGGTGGGCCAATCCAAAGGATTGCGTAGAAAGTACCGACGCGCAGCCAAGTCAGTCACGTACAACGCTGCACTGGGCCTTCTTGCGGGGGCAGGTTTCACTCTCGTTGCCCCAGTCATGTCTACCATCGTTTTTGCTGCTTCGATTCAAATTCCGATGGAATACGCAGCGATATCAGGGGTTCTGATCTTCATCGTTTGCACGTCTCGCGCCTCGGGCTCTATCGCTCTAGTTGCCGTGGGGCAGGTCAGAGCAATTCTAATCAGCGCAGCTGTCGGTGCGCTTGTTGGAGTCCCGAGCATCCTCGTGGCAGCTCGTATGTTTGGTGTACCAGGGGCGCTCATAGGAGAAGTATTGGCGGAGGTCATCGTCTTGCTCATCCAGCTCAGGGCACTACGGAAACACAGCGCTCCACCGCGTTGAGCGGAATGTGCTGGTAAGTCCAAATCTATGAAAGCAGGTATCACATTGGGCGGTTTGATTGTCCATGAATGGATTGCCCGTTCCGGTGGATCCGAAAACGTACTACAAGCGATGTCTGAAACGTTTCCAGCATCAGACATTTACTGTTTGTGGAATGACGCACCGCAACGATTCTCAGGACGACCCGTGAGAGAGTCACTACTTGCTAAGACGCCGCTACGGAAAAGCAAGGCGGCAGCATTGCCCTTCATGCCCGCCGTCTGGCGCAGTGTGGCGCTCGAGTCATACGACTGGACTCTTGTTAGTTCTCACCTGTTTGCGCATCACGTGGGAAAAGCCAAAAACCGCGCTCATGCAAAGATATTTGCCTACGTCCATACGCCGGCCAGATACATATGGGTGCCAGAGCTGGATAAGCGAGGAGAATCGGCGGCTACGCGTCTTATTTCACCCTTGTTTCAGAAGTTGGACCGAAAGCGCGCTTCGGAAGGCACGATCTTCGCCGCAAACAGCAATTTCATCAAGCAACGTATTCAAGACACATGGAAACAGGACGCGGTCGTCATCTACCCGCCCGTCGCTGTTACAAGACTGCAATCACATCAGGACTGGAGTGCTGTACTGAGCGATTCCGAGTCCACCGTTCTCTCCGCCCTTCCTGAAGAGTATCTTCTCGGCGCGTCACGTTTCGTTGAGTACAAACAGTTGGAAAGCGTGATCACGGCCGGCGAATCGGCAAACTTGCCGGTTGTCCTGGCAGGCGCAGGCCCTGCTGAAGACTTCCTTCGAAAAATGGCGCAGGAAGCATCCGTACCAGTGCATTTTGTCATTTCACCTTCCGATGCACTCCTTTATGCGCTCATACAGCAAGCGCAGGTGTTCGTCTTCCCTCCAGTGGAGGATTTCGGAATCCTGCCAGTTGAGTCGATGGCGCTGGGAACCCCGGTTGTGGTGAACACCGTAGGCGGCGCCGTTGAGAGTGTCACTGCCCTCGAAGGTGGAGCCGCGGTCGCGAGGTTTCACGGCAAGGAGACCTCGGAAGCCATACATGCAGCAAGCCTTAAAGATATGAACAAAGCAAAGTCCAGAGCTGAAATTTTTTCCGAGGAGTCATTCAGCAGAAACTTGCAAAATTGGATGAAAGTATGAGCAGGCAACTCCCCGACCTGGCCTGGACTTCAAAGTCCGACGCGGAAGCCCCGCTCCTCGGAATCTCCATCGTCAACTACTTTTCGAGTGAAAGTGTAAGTCGACTTCTCGATTCGCTTCGCCTATTTGCTGGCGCTAACAAAGTGCGCGTTGTTGTTGTTGATAACAGCAATGATTACAATAAACGCGAGCCCGAACTCCTGAAGAAATCTGCTAAGGCGGCTACAACGGCGACCTTTCAGGTAGAGGTTCTTCCGGCCGCGAGCAACCTTGGGTATGGTGCCGGCAATAATATGGGCATGCGCTGCTTGATAGATCGAGGTGTGAAGCTCCTCTGGGTACTCAATCCAGATACCGTCGTAAGCGGCTCTGCTTCCCTTTTCCTTGAAGAAATAGCCAGCAGTACCGCGAGTCTGTGGTCCACGTGCACTGTCGAGGATGGTAAAACATCACATGGGTTTGGCTTTATAAATACTTTGACAGGCAAATCTACCAAGCGCGATTGCGAAGTGGCTGCTGTTGGTAAATTTAATATGTCCTACCCTTCTGGCCACTCCATAGTTTTTACTCGTGAGGCATGGGAATCATTGGGCGGTTTCGATGAGGACTACTTTCTCTTCATGGAGGAGGCCGACCTGACACTTAGGTCACTGCATCAGGGCCTGAAGATCGGTAGCCTTCAATGTGTTTCTGTCCACCATAATCAAGGCCTGACTACCGGGAGCACAACCAATCTTGAAACGAAGTCTTTGATTGCCTTTACCGAAGCCACCAAGAGTCGAGTTATTTTTTTCCGAAAGTTTTTTCCTTTGCGGATTCCGCTGCTTCTATTAAGCCGTTATGTATACGCTTTGAAGGTTTATTGTAAGGGCAATCCTGCTGGAGCGAAAGGCATAGTCTCAGGAATCACGAGCGGACTTTTCCGCCAACTCAAGGACAAGGACCGAAGTGTTGGAAAATAGAAACCTGTGTATCTTGATCCTTAACTGGAACTCCCATGACGACGCTATCCGGGCTGCCAAGTTGCTGTCCGGCTCCCCATGGGATGTCTGCATTGTCGACAACGGCTCTGAAGATTCATCCGCGGTAACTTCGCTTCGAGACGGTTCCCGCCGTTTGCACGTGCTGGAAACCGGGCAGAACCTGGGGTACGCCGGCGGTATGAATTTTGGCATGCGCTGGGCGCGGGGAGAGGGCTTCAGCCACGTGCTTCTGCTAAACCCGGATACAACGCCATCGGTAGATGTGATCGAGGGCATGCTTCGGGCTGCTGAGGGCTGCGCCGTCGTGGGCACGGCACAAGTAACCGAAGATCACACGCCTTATCTGTCCGCCGCAACCCTACGCGGAAAAAAGGTAGTCCCGTTTCAGTGCCCGACTTCCTGCGGTCGTGGCCACGACGTGGATATTGTTTCCGGCGCGGGCATCATGGTGGAACTGGATGTCGCACATTCCCTTGGCTACATCGATGAGCAATTCTTCCATTACAAGGAAGAGTTTGACTTTTGCTATCGCGTAAGCTCGGCCGGTCATCGGGTCCGGTATCACTGTGGAACACCGCTTATCCATCGCCGAGGCGGGTCCCTCTCGGGCTCTTCGCCTTCTGCTTCGTACTACTCGTACCGGAACGAAATGCTTTTCCTGCAGAAGCACTACGGGCCCTTCGTCGTCTTTTCGTGCCTCGGACTATATAAAAACGCTGTGCTTTCGATGACCCACCATCCTCGCAATGCCAAGGCAATCCTCCGAGGAATTGCGCATGGAATCAGAGGAGTAACAGGCCCCCTGTTCAACTTGAATGCGAAAGGTCGGGGTAGGTGAAGATACTATTTGCCTCACACAGCGCAGCGCTCGCTGGAGCAGAGCAGAGCCTACTTCACCTCGTTAGGGAAGCAACGGAACGGGGGCATACCGGTACTGTTGTTCTACCCGAACCAGGCCCCCTTGCGGATAGACTAAGGGAAGTTTCGGAGTCTTTTAACGTTCTGATCCTCCCGAATCGACTCTGGATTGGAAGACGGTTCAATGTTGTTGTTGGGGCCGTTCGTTTAATGCAGGCCATCAGTGACGTTCCCCGTTATCTGGCCCATCTGCGTTCCGGTAACTATGCCGCCGTAGTGGTCAATAGCAGTGTGTCGCCAGTCCCTCTCATCGCTGCCCGGCTTGCAAAGGTTCCAGTCCTCCAGATCGTGCGGGAGAGCCTGTTGACCAACCCGATGTTAAAATCGGCTTTGCCTAAATCGATCGTTAAGCGACTTATCCATACTTACTCGTCTTCTGTGATTTGCATATCTCAGTACGTTGCCGCCCAATATTCGTATCCATGTCAAATCGTATACCCGCAGGTCGACAGGCGGTTTTTTGGCACCAATAGCAAGAGACCGCCAATTCAGGATCTTCCACCGTTTCGGGCGGTCATTTGTGGCACCCTCAGCCCGGAGAAAGGACAAGCGGACGCGGTGCGGGCTATTAGCATCGCCCGTAGCCTCGGCACTGATGTAGAACTTGATATCTACGGGGATGGTAGGGCCCAAGACATTCACCAGCTGGAATCTCTCATTGACCATCTCAAGGTTAGGGATTTTGTGAAGCTGAGGGGCTCTACATCCGACATGCTGTCCGTGTACCAAGGAGCAGACGTCGCCGTTGTATGCTCCCGCAATGAAGGGTTCGGCAAAGTTACCGCCGAAGCAGTTCTGACGGGTCGACCGGTCATCGCCTACGGATTGGGTGGTACGTCAGAAATACTTGAATACGGCGGCGGAATTCTTACCGCGCCGTCACCAAATGACATGGGCGCTGCACTACATCGTGTATTCGCACAACCTGGTCTTCTGGCGAGACTGCAGGACGAGGCGCACGCCAGCCCAATTCGGACCCGGCTATCGAGAAGTGCCCAACTCGTCATTGACTCTGTGGAAGAACTACGTCCCCGTCAAACCCATTGACGGGAAGCAACTCCCTTCGGGCCGTCAGCACCAATGCCTGTACTGATTGCAAGCAGCCTTCCCGGTTTCAAAGCAAAGGACCCGGACACAGTATGATCCTCAAAGCACGACAATAAAAGGTGGGGGAAAGTTGGGACAGCCCAAGGTTAAAAAGGCGTCCTGGCGTCGTAAGTATGCCAGTCGTCTCAAATTCATCGATGCTGGCATCATCGTTTGGGCCGTGACTGGGGCCTACGCTGTCCGGTTCGGGCTCACGGATGATGGCGTGGCCGGCGCCCGCGATGTGGACTACACAACCCTGTCCGTAATTTTGGTCGTTGCTTGGTGGCTGATGCTGGACTTTTGGGGCTCACGGGAGCCTCGGGTGCTTGGCTCAGGCTCTGAGGAATACAAACGCGTCCTGTCGAGCACGCTTTGGCTATTCGGTCTTGTTGCTATCGTGTCGTACGCGCTGCGTATAGACACCGCCCGTGGGTTCGTCGGTCTTGCATTCCCGGCTGGAGTCCTGGGCCTGTTGGCTGGAAGATGGCTGGTCCGGCAGCACTTGAGTATCGAGAGGCGGCACGGAAAGAGCAGTTCCCGCGTCCTGATCATCGGTGGACCGTATTCCGCAGCGCATTTGGTAACTTCTTTGCGTAGCGCCCCCAACGCCGGATATGTGCCCGTTGCGGCTCACTTGCCGGGAGCCACCCAACCTGTCTCTTCCCTGGAACGCCTCGGAGTTCCGATTGCGGGAGTGAGCAAAGACTTCAACTCGATACTGGATACCATCCTGAGAGCTAATGTTGACGCCGTAGCCATCTCGGCTGGAGTTAACCTGCATCCGCAGGATCTTCGGCGGCTGGGGTGGGAACTAGCTGCACGGGATATCGGGATGATTCTCGCTCCAGCCTTGACGGATGTCGCTGGACCGCGCATACACACACAACCAGTTGCTGGGTTGCCGCTTATCCACGTTTCTACCCCAAAGCTAACAGGCGGTAAGAAGGTGGCGAAGCGAGCTTTTGACGTTGCCGTTGCGGGTCTACTCGTTGCTTTGCTTTCTCCGGTGTTCCTGATTCTCGCTCTACTGGTTCGTGTGACGGATCCAGGACCCGTCTTTTATAGACAGGAGCGAATCGGCTTGCGCGGAACAACTTTCTCCATGCTGAAGTTCCGGTCGATGAAGGTGAACGCAGACGCGGAGCTCCAGGCACTTTTGGCTGCCCAAGGATCAAGTGATACTCCTCTATTCAAAATTGAGAACGATCCGCGTATCACCCCTCTTGGTCGGGTTCTACGAAAGTACTCGCTTGATGAGCTTCCTCAACTGCTAAACGTGTTGGGGGGCAGTATGAGCCTTGTCGGTCCCCGTCCTCAGCGTGAAGGAGAAGTAGCGCTTTATGATGATGCAGCTCATCGTCGGTTGTACGTAAGTCCCGGCATGAGCGGTTTGTGGCAAGTGAGTGGACGATCGAATCTCACGTGGGAAGAAAGCATCCGTCTAGATCTGTACTACGTAGAGAACTGGTCGCTGATGGGTGACATCATAATTCTCTTCAAGACGTTCAAGGCAGTTTTTAAGAGCACGGGCGCGGTCTAAGTCGTTCGGTAGGAACGATCGCGCTCAAATTCGCCATTTTTGGCATCGGGGAAGGGCAGTAAATGCGCATTTCAGTTATCGGCTGTGGCTACTTGGGAGCAGTCCATGCTGCTTGCATGGCAAAGCTCGGGCATGAAGTAGTTGGAATTGACTTGGACCATCGGAAGATTTCGGAGCTATCCGCTGCTCGTGCTCCGTTCTTTGAGCCCGGCTTGGAGGAACTCCTGACTGAAGTCCAGGCAACAGGCAGGCTGTCTTTCACCTCAGACATGTCTGCCATCCAAGGGTGCGTAGTTCACTTCATATGCGTTGGAACACCGCAAAAGAAGGGGGAAAACGGCGCAGACCTCACCTACGTTGACTCGGCCCTATCCAGCGCTATGGAGTTCCTTTCTGCAGGAGATGTAGTCGTAGGTAAATCGACTGTTCCAGTAGGAACAGCAGCGCGCCTGTCCCAGCTCCTCGAAGAGGTACAACCCGAGGCCCATCTGATGTGGAATCCGGAGTTCCTTCGTGAAGGACACGCCGTTTCCGACACTCTTCAGCCAGATAGATTCGTGTACGGCGTCAACACAGGATCCGAGAAGCATTATGGCGTGGAAGTCCTCGATGAGGTCTACGCCGTCCCTCTGGGAGCAGGAACACCCCGGCTTGTAACGGACTTGCCCACAGCCGAATTGGTGAAAACTGCTGCCAATTCGTTTCTAGCCACCAAGATTTCGTTCATCAACGCCATGGCTGAATTATGTGATGCTGCAGGTGCCGACGTGACTTTGTTGGCAGACGCCATCGGCATGGACGACAGAATCGGGCGGAAATTCCTTAATGCCGGGATTGGTTTTGGAGGTGGTTGCCTGCCGAAAGACATTCGCGCCTTTATGGCACGAGCGGGCGAACTAGGTGCTGATCAGGCCCTGACTTTTCTTCGGGAAGTTGACGCGATCAACATGCGTCGACGTAGCCGCGTTGTCGAGCTAACCCGGGAACTACTCGACGGCTCGCTGCTAGGCAAGAGGGTGACAGTCCTGGGCGCCGCCTTCAAACCGAACAGTGACGATGTAAGAGACTCGCCAGCTCTGAGCGTCGCTGCTCAACTGCAGTTGCAAGGTGCTGTGGTGACGGTGACTGACCCGGAGGCACTCGACAACGCTTCACGCCGGTTCCCCGAGCTGCATTATGAGAAAGCGACCGACGTGGCGGTTAGGCGAGCCGATGTCCTCCTCCTGCTGACCGAATGGTCGGAGTACCGAGACTTGGAGCCGTACCAAGTAGCGCGGCTGGTTGCGTCTCCTCGAATCTTAGATGGCAGAAATGTCTTGGACGCCAGTAAGTGGCGCGCCGCCGGCTGGACATATCGCGGACTCGGCCGCCCCTGACGATGGGTAATTCATCTCCACAACAAGTCGGTTCGACCGATTCCGGGGAAGTGCGATACCCGAAGCGAAAACAAAGAAATGCGCGGTCGCTTCAAAAAATTGCGTTTCCAATCGTAATTTTTGTGGTTGTCATGATCGCGGCCGTTGTGTGGGTAGGCGTGAAGGCAAACACCATCAAGAGCGCACTTGACTCTGCGGCTGGCCTCGTCCCTCAGCTGAAGCAAGAGATCGTGGCCTCAGACGCGCAGTCGGCGTCGAGTACGGTTATGCAGCTCAGGGAATACACCTCTTCAGCCCGACAGGCTACGGAAGATCCCGTATGGACGCTGGCGTCCGTGGTGCCTTGGATTGGCCCCAACCTGAGTGCTGTGTCGGAGGTATCAAGATCAGCGGACGACGTGGCTAGTCTCGGACTCATCCCGCTGGTGAAAGTATACGAATCCCTAAACTGGGATGCTCTTGTCCCTAGCCCGTCAGGGGCGGACATTGAACCGCTGAAGATTGCGGCGCCCAGCGTGGCCTCCTCTGCGTACGCTGTCCGTGCTTCCTCGGACAGACTTGAAAGAATAGACACCACACTCCTGTTGCCGCAGGTAGCCGGCCCGCTCAACCAGGCCATAGATGAGTTGAAACAAGCCAGCTCAGCACTTAGTTCCGCAGCAGACGCGGCGAGCATTGCGCCTGCAATGCTCGGCGCCGAGGGTCCCAAGAACTACCTACTCGTGATTCAGAACAACGCTGAAGCGCGGGCGTCTGGCGGCATCCCCGGAGCCCTGGCAGTTTTGACCCTCGAAGACGGACGGCTCAGCCTCGGCGCTCAGAGCAGTGCAAGCGATGTTGGCACCTTTACCCCCAGCTTTCCTGTGGACCTCCAACAGCAGCAGATCTATTCCACACGGCTCGGCAAATACATGCAGGACGTGAACCTAACACCTGATTTCCCGACGGCTGCTGGTACCGCCCAAGCGATGTGGGAGAAGAAGACGGGTCAGCGCGTGGACGGAGTCATATCAATCGATCCCGTGGCCCTCAGTTACATACTCCAGGCCACAGGACCCGTCGCCATTAACGGCCCGGAGCTGGCTGTAGTCAAATCTGCAGGCCTCCCCAATGAGCTAACCGGCAGCAACGTTGTGCAGACGTTACTTTCCGACGTTTACGCCAAAATCCAGCAGCCAAAACTGCAGGACGCGTACTTCTCAGGGGTAGCGAAGGAAATCTTTTCCGCCCTTTCGAAAGGAAAAGGAGAAGGCAAAGCTCTAGTTGGTGGTATCACCAGGGGAGCCGAAGAAGGACGAATCCTACTGTGGTCCGCAACTGCCGACCAACAGTCGGTGCTGAGCAAATACAGCATCAGCGGTTCCGTCTCCGGGCCAAGCGTTTCCCCAGCCCAATTCGGCGTGTATTTCAACGACGGTACTGGTGCGAAGATGGATTACTACGTCAAACGGACAGTCCAACTGATTAAGGAATGTCCCGCCGATGGCTATGAGCAAACTACCGTCCGTGTGACTAGTACCAACACAGCACCGCGTGACGCAGCAACATCACTGCCAGCGTATGTGACCGGCGGAGGCGCCTTCGGAGTACCTCCAGGGACCGTGCAAACCAATATCGTGGTGTACGGCCCGGTGCAGGCAACCGTAGAGTCAGCGAAAGTCGATGGACAGCGGACGCCTTTCGCTCCCTATCTACATGCAAGCAGGCCCGTAGGCGTTGTCAGCCAACAACTCACCCCCGGAGAAAGCAGATCGGTTGACTTGACCTTCGGAAAAATTGTTCAACACACGGAACCTAACCTTGTTGTCACACCAACCGTCCAGCCTGTAAAGGATGTTATTTTGGCGAACGAAAACGCCTCCTGCGGCGACCGGTGACTTGATAAGTGTCCGCTGCGTTAATACTTTGTAAACCGTCTCGATTGAAGTTGGTAGCAACGCGCTTCAGGTGATACCTTCTTCCTTGGGATAACACTATCCGTAGTTCTGCACATGGTCTCGTGCGGAGGGGACATTTCCCCAAATCGGGTATCAAAACACAAACGTCTCCGGGGGGACACATGAAGAAGACTTTCGCTGCACTCGCGCTTGCAGGCTCCATTGCACTTATCGGTTCCGCGCCCGCTATGGCCGCAACGTACCCGGCACTCCCGCCGCAGGCAGCCGTTTCTGACGGCACCGTTGGCCCGGGCGAGACCTTCGTCTTCCGCGGGCAGGGCTTCCTCGCCGGCGAGTCGCTGACCATCACCGTTACGCCCGGCCAGGCTCCGGCTTCGAACGGCGCGGCCCTTGGTACCCGCGCAGTTCCAGCCCGTATCGCCGTGGTTTCCGAGGCCCAGACCCTGAAGACCACTGCTGATGCTCAGGGCGCATTCTCGCTGCCCGTTGCCATCAACGAAGCGGGTACCTACAGCTTGACCGCAAAGGGCGACACGTCCGGCGTCGTGGTTGGCCCTGTCACCGTCACCGTCGCAGCTTCGCTTGCCAACACCGGCGGCAACGTTGCGGGCACCACGGGTGGCGCTCCCCTGGCCAACACCGGGGGCCTGGCCAACACCGGTGCAGACTCCGGACTGGTCCTCTGGACCCTGGTCGGCGCAGGCGCACTGGCTGCGGGCGCGACCTCTGTAGTCGTGGTTCGCCGCCGCGCAAAGGCAGAGACTGCCGCATAGGCTTACCGCTTACTAGCACAACCAAGGTGGGTGCTTCTCCGGAAACGGGGGAGCATCCACCTTTTCGCTTTGTGTGGTATCTATATGATCTATGGGGAGACATTGGCGGAAAGAACCACGGGTGTACGAATTTTCCATCCCTCTCCCCCAGCCCCACGTCGTGCGTGTCGCGATTCTTATGCTCCTGGCCGTCGCGGCATTGGGGACTGCCGCGTTCGCGCTTCTACGGACGTCCTGAGGCCCGTTTGAGGCTCTTTGACAATTACCGGCTTTGGCAGCTAGTTCTTGCGGCCATGGCCATACCTCTGGCCTTGATTGCGTTTTGGCCGTCGCCCGTGGACAAGCCAGTGTCAAGACAAATCTCGTGGGTCCTGACTTTCCTTCACCATCATGGCATTCCCAACTGGTTCGACTACGGAACGGTCGAATCGTCCGCCAACGTGGTCATGTTTGTCCCAGTGGGTTTTGCAGCAGCACTCGCGTTTCCATCGAAACACTGGCTGCAAATTGGCGCCTTTGGTCTGCTTGTTTCCGGTTGCATCGAGCTGGGGCAGCTTCTGTTTCTTCACGATCGCTTTGCAGCACTGTCAGACATGGCCACGAATACAACGGGAGCAATGTTGGGTGCCGCTATCGCAAGTTTGCTTAGGGGCAAGTCGATTGCCCGCAGTAAACGGCACGGTCGCTCCACCTTTCCCTGAAATGACCAATTTGGTTCCATTTCCCGTTGTCGAGGAAGATACAAGAATGCGCGGAATTATCCTCGCCGGGGGAACCGGTTCACGTCTTCATCCAATCACCCTGGGCATCAGCAAGCAGCTGGTCCCGGTGTACGACAAACCCATGATTTACTACCCGCTGTCTACCCTGATGCTGGCCGGCATCCGGGACATCCTGATTATCACCACTCCACACGACGCTGATCAGTTTCAGCGGCTTTTGGGCGACGGCAGCCGCTTCGGAGTGAACATCAGCTACACCCAGCAGCCTTCGCCAGACGGCCTCGCCCAGGCCTTTGTCCTCGGTGCCGAGCATATTGGCAACGGCCCAGTGGCCCTTGTCCTTGGCGACAACATTTTCTATGGCCAGGGCATGGGGACCAAGCTCCGGCGCTTCGAGAACATCACCGGCGGAGCTGTTTTCGGGTATCGCGTGGCAGACCCCTCTGCCTACGGCGTAGTGGAGTTCAATGAAGATGGAAGAGCCATTTCCCTTGAGGAGAAACCTGCCAAGCCTAAGAGCCACTATGCGGTGCCCGGCCTGTATTTTTATGACAACGATGTTGTTGACATAGCGCGCAACCTAAAGCCATCGGCGAGAGGCGAGCTGGAAATTACAGACGTCAACCGCGTCTACTTAGAGCGAGGACAGCTGCATGTCGAGATCCTTCCCCGCGGAACGGCGTGGCTGGATACGGGGACCTTCAACGACCTGAACGACGCATCCGAGTTCGTGCGGACGGTGCAGCACCGGCAGGGGCTCTCCATCGGTTGTCCGGAGGAGATTGCCTGGCGCTTGGGCTTCCTTACTGACGACGAACTGCGGGAGCGGGCTGAACCGCTTGCAAAGAGCGGCTACGGCAAGTACCTACTCGATCTTCTGTCTGCAGGAGCTTCGCGGACTCCCGGGGAGCAGCTGGAACTCCTAACCCGCTGAGCTCCTACCACCGCTTTAAAGACTTCAGGCTCACCACAAGAGTGGTGAGCCTGAAGCGTTGTGGCTGGCTGAGTTAGCCTACAAAGCTCTTCATCCAGGTCTTTAGGTCCTCACCGAACTCCACGCGCTCGGACGCGAGGGTGATAACGGCCTTGAGGTAGCTCAGCTTGTCACCGGTGTCGTAGCGGCGGCCCTTGAAGACCACGCCGTACACGCCGGAGCCCTCGCCCTCGCCGGCAGCGAGGGTCTGCAGGGCGTCCGTCAGTTGGATCTCGTTGCCGCGGCCCGGCTCGGTGTTCTCCAGGACGCTGAACACGTTGTGGTGCAGCACGTAGCGGCCGATGACCGCAAGGTTGGACGGTGCGTCAGCGGGAGCGGGCTTCTCCACCAGGCTGTTGACCCGCACGTAGTCCTCGCCGTCCACAGTAGTGACATCAGCACAGCCATATGCGCTGATCTGTGACGGATCAACCTCGATCAGTGCGATCACGGAACCGCCTGTCTTCTGCTGCACTTCCATCATGGTTCCCAGCAGATCCTCTGCCTCGTCGATGAGGTCATCACCCAGGAGCACCGCGAAGGGCTCGTCGCCCACATGCTGCTGGGCACAGAGCACCGCGTGGCCCAGTCCTTTGGCCTCGCCCTGACGGACATAGTGGATGGGTCCCAAGTTGGAGGCATACTCCACCAGACCCAGCTTGTCTTTGTCCCCCTTGGCTTCAAGGGCGGCTTCCAGGCCAGGCTCGCGGTCGAAGTGGTCCTCCAGCGCGCGCTTGTTGCGGCCGGTAATCATCAGCAGGTCCGAGAGGCCCGCGTCGATCGCTTCCTCTACGACATACTGGATGGCCGGGCGGTCTACCACCGGCAGCATTTCCTTCGGCATTGCCTTGGTGGCGGGCAGGAAACGTGTTCCCAATCCGGCAGCAGGAATGACGGCTTTGGTAATAGCTTTCCCCTTAGTCATAGCTGAACCTTAACAAATTTGACCGACGAAACGGCAATCGTAAAAGAAATTCTCGGGCTCCTCAGCCCCGTCGCAGGACTGTATCAGCGCCGGCGAATGTCGCTGACGACGCGCGGGAGCGCCTGCAGAAACCGCGCCCATCTGGCCCGATGCTGCGCAACTCGTCCCAAAAAAGACATGTCAGCATAGATGTCCTTGCTTAGGAGAACTTCCCTCCGTGGGAAGACGGCTCTCCACACCAGCAGCGGCTTCTCCCCTAGGGGTGCCTGAAGAATAGCCAGGAGACGGGCACTACCGGGTTCCCTTGCAGCAACGCGGTTGCGCCACTCCTTGGAGGGCTCAGGCCATTCCTGAATTGTTCCCTTCGGCAGGGTGTCCTCCAAGAATGGGCGTAGAGCGGCAAGTGAGCCCGTCTCCTCGGCGATGTCAAGGAGGGAAGTAGCGGCCGACCGCTGGCGTATGAGTCCGCTTAGAAACTCAAGCTCCTGCCGACAGGAGGGCGATTCTGGAGACCGAAGGGAGTGCAACGCGAGGATCAGGATCCCGAGCGCTTTTGATGGGACTCGCACCTTCTGTCCCGCCAGGTCAAGACTGTTCGTGTTCACCCACATGGCCTCGAAACAATCGAGGGCCGGCTTCTCCATGCCCGGAAACCGGAAATGGATATCAATGCAGCAGGGCCACATGGCATGGTCAACGGTTACTGAGTGCCTAGGAAACGTCCTAGTGTCGGGGTCTACGGGGCGTTCCCGCCAGCCGCGGTCCTGAAGAGCTTGCAGCAAGGGCCCAAGACCGGAGGGAGGAACGAAGACATCTACGTCTGCGGAGATCCTTGGCGCGCGCAGGCCCTGAAGGACACTGCCGGGCCCTTTTATGAAGAAGGCGCGAATACCAAGGCCCTCGGCAAGCCTGTGAACCATGGCGTGGCCTAGGAGAACCCCTTCGGCCATCTCCAACTGCGCTTTATCGTCCATGTCTGGCACAGGGCGTCTAGACTCTAGCCCGGCGCCCGAAAGGTGCGGCTTCGAGGGCTGTCTCTAGATTTCGGAGATTATCAGCGTTGAGAAATTTCTGCTCAGCCTCAAGCGTGGTGTTGGAGGCGTATGTGCCGTAGTACGAATAGGCGTCTGTCCCGCGGGTGGGCACGTAGTTGAGGACCGCCCCCAGGATTCGACCTTTGACCTTCTCCAGGTTGCCCAGAGACTGTGTCAGCTGGTCTTGCGTGGTTCTGCCCGTTCGGATGACCACAATGGCCCCGTCCGCAGCCCTTGAGAGCACGGCAGCGTCCGTCACAGGGAGGAGTGGTGGTGCGTCGATCAGGACAATGGCGTCCTTAGCCAAAGTCTCCAGCATGTTCTTCATGGCCCGCGAACCCAGCAGCTCGCTGGGATTTGGTGGTATGCGACCTGATCCAAGGACCGAGAGGTTGGGCAGCGCGCCCCAGGGCTGGAGAACGTCTCCGAGCTCGGCGTTGCCGGTGAGGACGTCTGTGACTCCCGCCCCTGGAACAAGGTTGAAAACGTCCACCAGCGTGGGCCTGCGGAGGTCCCCGTCGACTACAATAACGTTCTCGCCAGCGGCGGCCATGGTTACGGCCAAATTCGCGGTGACGGTCGATTTGCCTTCTGCCTGTATCGAGCTTGTGACCACCATGATCCGCGGTGGTTGATCCACATCCAGGAAACTCAAGTTCGTACGCAGCTCGCGCAGAGCCTCGGCCATCGCTCCGCCAGCGTCATGAACTTCCGCTGCGGTTCCCGCATCCAGAACCGTGCTCCTCCCATCCAGACGATGATCGAGTGGAAGGGTGCCGATCGCCGGGACTCCGAAGAGTCGCTCAATCTCGCTGGCCCTCCGGATACGCCGGTCGAGGTGCCTGCGGATCAGTGCGTAAGCGATTCCTAATGCGAGTCCCACAAGGACACCCAATGCCAGATTGAGCTTGACGTTGGGTGAGGTAGGGCTAGTAGGAAGAACCGCCTTGCCCAGCGGAAGCACTCGAACAGCAGTTGCAGTGGGATTTGAAGAAGATGTTTCGCTTGGTGTTGCGGCGCTAGCGGTGCCGACAGCTGTCTCGGCGGCTGGAGCAGTCTCGATCGCTTCCACCTGCGCTGCAAGCCCGTTGACCCAAGCATCAGCCACGCGTTGGGCCGTGGCTGGGTCGGCCGACAGGGCCGTCACTCGGATCTCTGCGGTATCAGTCGGAACCTTTACGTTGATGCTTCCGAGTAGAGCATCCGCACTGGTTTGCAGCCCCAAGGATGCTATGACGCGGTCTGCCACTAGTCTGGACTTTGCCACAGACTCATAGTTCTTCACTTTAGCCTTCGCAAGGCTGTCGCCCGCGAGGGACAGGCTGACGTTGTCCGAGCCGGGCGTCACCACAATGCCACTGGAGTCAGAGGAGTAAATCTTGGGCTGCAAGATGGTCCATCCGGCAGCCGCCAGCGTTGCCAAAAGGGTGAAAGCGACGATGGCCTTCCAATAGGCCCGCACCACGGCCAGGTAGTCGGCTAGGTCCAGGCCGGAGGGCGCCTCCGTAGTGGGCGGGATTATTGCACTCATGACTGATCCTTTACTCACGTTCTCTGCGGGCCTCTCTAGGCCGTCCCTGCAGCCGAGGCATGTATTGATGAGGGTTTCTTTGCGGGCGCTACTCTGGGCCGCGTTCCAGAACTGACTTGGCGACGAGCTGCTCTACGGCTCCGGCGACGGCCTCCCGATAACCCCTGGGTTTGCCATGCACGCTTCCGACGTATGTCGCTATCCCTTCCAACCTGACGGGATTGGCGCAGGCGTCCCAAACTGCGGGTCCGATGCCACTGAGGCGCACTACCTGGTTGTCAAGCATGACCAGAAGGTCGTCGGCGATCGAAACCGCATCCTGTGGAGTGGTGCGTCGGATGCAGCCAGCCGGGATCTGTGCCTGTTGGACGGTTGTTGCTGCTGCCGGCGCCCACTGTGTCTGGGCAGCCGGCTGCAGACGGAACAGAGATTCCAGCGCGGACGGGAGGTCTGCGGCTTCGGAATACGTCACCTGCCACACTCCCCCGACACTTTCGATCAGGCGGCAGAGTGACTGCAGCGGATCCACGACTTCTGCCTGCGAGGACGACTCCGGGACCAGCGCCAGCACGGCATCTGCCAGCGGTACCCTCTCGAGGACCGGGGCTACAGGCCAGTCACCTTGCACCCGATTCAGGAGCACGATCGACTGTAGGTAGGGCAACGCCGGAGCCGGCTGCAACCCAAACTCGTCCGGGGATGCTTGGCGCTTCGGAGAGCCTGCCTCCTGCTTGATGGAGAGCGGCTTGGGATATGGAATAACTGAACCGTCCCAGGCAATGGCCACCGTCTCATCCGTGACATAGCCGTAGGTCCTGGCGAGTACTGAGGCCGCGGTGGTCTTGCCCGTTCCCGATTTGGCCACCAGCGCAACCACTGCTCCGGTAGTTGGATGCGCCACCCCGCAGGCGTGGAGCATGGTCAGCTCACCGGCGTTGGCCATAATGGCGGCAATCGTGAGCCGGGATGTGAGGTTCTCAGCCAGTTCCTCGAAGGAGGCAGCCGCGAGCTGGAATGTGCCGTCGCCGTTTCTCGTGGACGTGCAGGCGACCGTGGCCGTGAACGGCTTGCCAGCCTGCGCTTCCACGGGTACAGGCGGCAGCAGAGGCTCGAGGCTGCTGGCGCAGCGAGCCCACGCCGAGCTCATGCTAATCCTCTGCTGCCGCGTGACCGCACTACCCCAACGGACCACAAACTGCTGCCCTAAGACATCGAGGCACAGTAGATCGCTGCCCCTTGCCAACTCCTCGAGTAGGCGCTGCTTCCATGCCAGCCCTGCGCTTTCGGCTACCGTCATGCCGTTAGTGGGAAACGCCGCGGGCAGACTCGATCAGGCGCTGCGCTTCGAGGCCTGCCAGGAAGCCTTCCACCTGGGCCTGCATTTGTCCTGACTGATCCTCGAAGGTGGACTCAAGCTCAGCGAAGATGTCCTGCTCGCTGCGCTGTCCATCGATCAGGTCCCAGATCACGGCAGCAGTACCCTCAAGGACCACAGGCTGGGTTGCGTCGAGGTGCAACAGTGCGACGCGCGCCCGGGGTTTGGTGCACACTTCTGCGACAAGGCCGCCACGTTTCCAGACCATGGCGCAGTCCTAGTTCAGGGTCAGTTCTGTGGCCAGATCCAAGAGTCCGGTCGGCGACGAAAAGGAAACAGTTAGATTGAACTTCTTGCCGGCACCGGCAGTTTTGCTGCTACCCGTGTAGTAAAAGCCGAGGGAAAACTGTGCAGTTGCCCCATTCGCAACTCCTGCCTGGAGTTCGAAGTTTGCCGTGTATTTTCCTGGCGCCGTAGACGTCGCCGTGAGGGTTCCTCCGGAAAATGAATAGACCCCCACAGAAGGGTCGGCCGTGTTCGCGGAGGAGATGGAAATGGAGCCCTTAACGGGGCCTGAAGCCACGCCGCTTGAGTTCTTCAGATGGAAGCCCGTGGGACCAAGGCCTGAGCGGTATTGGCCAGAGTTGGTGGGCTTATCGAATTGCACGAAGTTCGCTGCTTCGAGGTTTGCGTAGTCAAGCAAAGCCTCATACTTGCCCGGCGAAGCCGAGGCAGGCGGCGCTGCCACCGTGGTCAAAATGACGGGTACTGACCACGCGACACCAGCAGCAACCCGGCGCCGGCTTATGCCGCCCTTTTCTTCCTGACCGATTTCCTCGTTCAAAACCTCAGACAACTGTGCCCCCAGAGTAGGTTCCGGATGCGACTGCCCGTTGAGACCGGCAGGGCGCATCGGCCGGTTTGCCCGGCTTCGCCTACTCTTACGAACGCAAATAAAGATTTTTGAAAAGGCCTTGCAAGGTTCACTCAAGAATTCTGCAAGGGTTGCCAAAGGGTAATTACACGATCGTAATTCCCGTGAATTTCGGCTCGCGCTTCTCCTGGAAAGCCCGGAAGCCCTCCGCGTAGTCATCGGTCTTGCAGAGGCGCGCCTGCTCCTCGTTTTCCTCCTGCATGGCCTGCCACAGGCCCAGGCGCTGGTCGCGGATGTGCGCCACCAACTCCTTCGAGGCAACAAAAGCGCCGGTAGCACCGGCAGCAACGCGCCCAACAATGGCCCGAGTGGACTCCAGCAACGAATCAGCAGGCATCGCCCGGCTGAACATGCCCTGCGCCACCGCCTCGGCGCCCGAGATCAGGTCCGCCGTGTAGATCAGGTCCAGCGTCCGGTGCATTCCCAGCCGCTCGGTGAAGTACCAGTGCCCGCCCGAATCCAGCGTGGCCCCCAGCTTGGCGAACGGCGACCCGAACTTCGCGTTCTCCGCCACGTACACCACGTCCGTGGCCAGCAGCAGCCCCAGCCCTACGCCCAGGCAGGCGCCCTGGGCCGCGGCAAAGGTCGGGGCCGGGAAAGCCGCCATCTTCTTCAGCAGCGGCTCCACCAGCCCGCCCAGGTACGCCGCCGCGTCGTCGTTCTCTGGGGTGACCCCCGCAATGTCCCGGCCCGCGCAGAAGGCCCGGCCCTCTCCCCTCAGCAGCAGCGCCCGCACCTCACCACGTGAGGCGGCGGCAGCAGCGTCGTCGTACGCCTGTGCCAAATCCCGCAGCGCCTGCTCATCCAGCGAGTTCAGCTTCTGCGGCGCATCCAGCACTACCTCGGCGATGCCATTGCTGATGGAAAGGGAAATCATGGAACTCCTCTGTTCAAAACGAAAAAGACTTAGACGTCGAAGTCGACCGTGACTTCCTTGCTGGTGGGGTGGCTCTGGCAGGTCAGGACGTAGCCCTTGTCCAGCTCATCCTGCTCCAGCGCGTAGTTC
>Ga0308158_10000710_pt1 | contig 46720 bp, 45 predicted proteins | sample PhyBR2_FD_201038 | JGI IMG/M metagenome (GOLD analysis project Ga0308158, IMG submission 201038) | Phyllosphere microbial communities from UC Gill Tract Community Farm, Albany, California, United States - DLSLB.R2 | ecosystem: Host-associated > Plants > Phyllosphere > Unclassified | place: USA... | reverse complement strand
GCCAATAATGGACAGGGCCGAGATAACCTGCACGACGATAATAAGATTAGACCAGATCATTGCAATTCCATTCCAAGGTTTAACAGCGTTTCAAATTTTTTGTAATTCCAAAATCTTCGCAAAACTATATGCGCGAGATTATGTCGTTATGCGGCGCGCAGAATGGCGAGGAAATCGGCCGCTTTCAGTGCCGCCCCGCCGATCAGGCCGCCATCGATATCCGGTTGCGCCAGCAGCTCGCGTGCATTCTCCGGCTTCATGCTGCCGCCGTAAAGGATTTGTACGGTTTCCGCGGCATCAACGTTGCACTTGCGCACTAACGCGCGCATGTCGGCGTGGACTTGCTGCGCCATCTCGGGCGTGGCCGTCTTGCCGGTACCGATTGCCCACACCGGCTCGTAGGCGAGCACCAGGCGTGCGACATCTTCAAAGCCCACCAGTTCGAGCACCGCGTGCAGCTGGCCACCGACAACGTCGTTGGTCTCGCCCGCTTCGCGCTGCTCGAGTGTTTCGCCGATGCACACGATCGGGGTCAGGCCGGCGTCCAGCGCCGCTTTCGCCTTGCGCGCGACCAGCTCGTTCGACTCGCCGTGGTAGCCGCGGCGCTCGGAATGGCCGACGATCACGTACCGGCAACCAAAATCCTGCAGCATCGAGACGCACACTTCGCCCGTGAAGGCGCCGCACGGCTCGGTCGCGACATCCTGCGCGCCCCAGGCCACACTGCTACCGGCCAACAATTGCTCGCACTGGAACAGGTACGGCGCGGGGACGCACACCGCGCACGACGCCTGCGTGCCAGCGCCAGCATCAGCGTCGAGACCAGCGAGAATGCCTTGCAGCAGCTCGGCATTGACTGCCCGGCTGCCATTCATTTTCCAGTTACCTACTACGAGTGTGGGACGCATACTACCCCATGTCAAATAACCCGCTATTCTAGCGGTCGATATTGTGGCGGTCAAACAATGGCTGGGAGTGCCAATCTGCCTGAAACCGCCTGTGGATGCGCCGCGCAGGGCTTGTGGGCCCCGCCGGCGCGCCTGTTGTTTTTATGGTCAGTCGGCCAGCACTTGCAGGACGATCTTGCCCACGTGGGTGCTCGATTCCATCATCGTGTGCGCTGCCGCGGCTTCTTCGAGCGGGAACACGTGATGAATCACCGGCTTGATCTTTTTCTGCGCAAACAGCGGCCAGACCTGCTCGCGCAACTGGCGCGCAATGGCCGCCTTGAAGGCGACCGGACGCGGCCGCAGCGTCGAACCGGTGATCGTCAGGCGGCGGCGCAGAACATGATTCATGTCCAGATTCGCCTGCGCGCCGCCCAGCAACGCAATGACGACCAGGCGGCCATCGTCGGCCAGGCACTCGATCTCGCGCGCCACGTAGTCACCCGCGACCATATCCAGAATCACATCGACACCACGGCCGTCCGTGAGTTCCTTGACCACGGCGACAAAATCTTCATCGCGGTAATTGATGCCCCGCTCGGCGCCGAGCGCCTCGACGGCGCGGCACTTGTCTTCGCTGCCGGCCGTGATGAACACGCGGTGACCCAGCGCGCTGGCGACCTGGGTGGCGGTCACGCCGATGCCCGAGCTGCCGCCCTGGACCAGCAGGCTCTCGCCTTCGCTCAGGCGGGCGCGGTCGAATACATTGCTCCAGACCGTAAAATAGGTTTCCGGCAGGGTCGCCGCTTCCAGCGGGGTCAGGCCTTCCGGCACCGGCAGGCATTGCTCCAGTGGCGCGGCGCAGTATTCGGCGTAACCGCCGCCCTGCACCAGGGCGCAGACGAGGTCGCCCTTGGCAAAACCGCTGTCTTTCATGTCGCCATCGACGATCTCGCCGGCGACTTCGAGGCCCGGCAGGTCGGAGGCGCCCGGCGGCACCGGGTACTTGCCCAAGCGCTGGAACACGTCGGGGCGGTTGATACCGGCAGCATGGACCTTGATCAGGACTTCGCCGCTTTTCAGGACCGGCAATGGCCGTTCACACAGTTGCAAGACGTCGGGCTGACCCGGCTTGGTGATCTCGATGGCGCGCATAAAAAGCTCCCGCATTAGCAAAACCGCAATTGTACGGGAGTCAGCGGCGGCTTGCCGACGACCGGGCGATCGTGCGCGCCACGAATGATCCGCCTACGAATAGGTTGTGACCGTCACGCCCTGCTCGACCGCATCGAGCGCCTGGCGCGCCATCGTGCGGATGCCGTCGTAGCTGCGCGCGGCGGCGATAAAGCGCCCCGTGTGGCAGAACACGGCGTCCGGCACGCCCGTCACGGCAGCCAGGTCCGCTTCGCGCAGGCCGGCCCAGGTTTCAGGCAGGTCGGCGCGCGCATCGAAGCTCTCGGTGTCGACCGACACCGTGTGCAGGATGTAGCGGTTCTCGGTCAGGCTGTGGCTGATGACGAACAGGATCTTCGGCATTTCCTTGCGCACGATGCTGCTCCACGGCAGCGCGGCGTTCTTCAGGAACAGCAGCTTGCCACCTTCGAGCACCTCGGCCTGGCGCACCTGCGTGACGGCCAGCATGGCGCCCACACGGTAGCGCACGGCATTGCCCATGATGTCAGTGAGAAACTCCACGGCGCGCATGAACTGGCCCATGCGGTACACGTCGACCGCTTCGCCATAGCCCAGGCGCTGCTCGTCGAGCCAGCCCGGATTGAAACCCGAGACGACAGCCGACAAACCGTAGCTGCCCGGCGCGTTCTTGGCCACGCCGACGTCCGACAGATCGAGGTATTGCACGATATCGACGTCGATGGCGTACGCGATCTGCTGGGCAGTATCGTCGGACAAGGACTCGCCCGTGTGCCGCAAAGCCAGCGCGGCGACGCACTGCGCGCCGTGATCGCGCCAGACGAGGCCGGCGCTGGCATACGGCACGCCGGACGGCCGGGTGGCATTGAATTCCTTCTGGTGGTGGTCGAACCGGCCGGTGGCCGGGTCCCAGACCCCGCCGACGTCGATCGCGAAGTCGGCGGCATCGATCCGGGCCTGCTCGCGGGTGCGAATCACATCGGCATCGGGGAACAGCACCTTCAGGACGGCGACGGCCCACGCATCATCTGCGTGAAATTTGCCGCCGTGAGTGGCAATCAACATACAAGCTCCAAATTGCCGCAACGCCGCGATGTTGTCGGGCGCGCGAATGAGTCAAAGCCGAAGCCTACCATGCGGGGACGCATCTCAGCCTGTCTCAGCGTGCTCTGCCGGCTGCGCCGCGGTCGGAAGAGCAGCGTTGGCCGGTCGCCGCGCGCTCGCCCAGTGCCAGCGCCAGCTTCTTGTGACGGTGCGCGAAAAACAGTTTGACGAGGTAGCGCACGACGGGCGTGGCCAGGCGTGGCGTGAACGCCAGGTGGTCGGTCACCTGCGCGCCCCGGCCATCGGTCGATGGCGTAATCACACGTTCATGGCGCCAGGAGCGCATCGACAGCAGGTCGGATTCTTCCACGAAGCGGTGGCCCGGCGCCATCTCGGTAAAGCGCAGCTTGGACATGTCGATCGGAAACAGACCGAACAGCAAAAACTGGCAGCGCCCCAGGACCGTGTTGAGCGCAGTCTCGGGGCCGATATGCGTCATTGCCTTGGGAAAAACGACTTTGAGCAGCGGGCGCATTTCAGTGCGCACGCCTTCGAGCGACGTCGACCAGGCCCAGGCTTCGCCGGTCGAGACCGGCACATGCGTCGTCATCGTGAGTGTGACCTTGGCCATTGCGTGCTCCATGAATTGATTTTCCTCATCATGGACCGCCTTGCCCTACGACTCAGTTCGCCAGCCCGCATAACAGGGCGATTGTGAACTAGCTCTTGGAAGTTGGACAGATAGTAGCAACATGAAACACAAGGGTATTCTGAATGGCTGCTATTGGCCCTGAAGCGGACATCCTTCTACGCTGTGTCCTGTTTGCCAAGCCCCCTGTGTTCCAGTGTTTGGGGTTTGACACGGTTTTGTCGGCAATGTGCTGTCAGCGCATCGATAAACACCCGGAGTCGTGATGGCATGAGCCTGTTTCCTGGCCAGACTACACTGATCGGCAGCGGGAACGGCCTGAAGTCTGGCAGCACCTCGACCAGATTACCGCGCATCAGCTCTTCCGCTACCATGTAATCGGGCACCTGGATCAGCCCCGCGTCAAAGCGCGCAGCCTGCACCAAAGCTTCGCCGTCGTCGAGGATGACGCAATATGGTGGATTCAGGTTAATCATCGTTCCATCAAGCTGAAGTTGCACTGGTCTCTGCCGACCCGACGTTGGGTTGCGGAATACGACAAAATCATGTCCTGGCAACTGGTCGGGATGCACCGGCAAGCCGCGGCGCTCAAGGTAGGCGGCGCTGGCACACAGCGTCAGGTGTTGTTCATCCACTTGTCGAAATGTCAGCCCTGAATCTTCGAGCGGCATGATCCGCACTGCCGCATCCAGGCCTTCCCGAATCAGGTCGCACTGCTGATCTGACAGGCGTACGTCAACACGCAGTTCAGGGTGCTCGCGCAACATGCGTGCCAAGACAGGCATGACCATCTGCTTGCCGTAGGTGATGGGAAGGCTGACCCTCAACTCGCCGCGCGGTTCAGTGTTTGCACTGGCCGCTAAATGTTCCAGCTCGCTGATATCGGCCAGTATCTTCTCGCAGCGGGCATGCAAGACCTCGCCGTCGGCGGTGAGCTGGACCTGGCGCGTGGTACGGTGAAACAGCTTGACGCCGAGCTCGCTCTCCAGAGCACTGATACGTTTGGCGACAGTGGAAGGCGTCAGCGCCAGCTCCCTGCCAGCCTGGGCAAAGCTGCCATGGCGTGCGGCGCACGAGAAAGCAATAAACCGACCAAATCCGCTCATGATGCCCTCACTCTGAATGGAAAGATTGAAGAAAAATTTTCTTCAATATTAGTCAGTCGAGGTGTCTTTTAAAACTATCCAGGCTCGCCGATACTGTCTTTACGTCGTCGTCCGACGGCATCCACGAGAGGAGAACAGCCATGCATGTGATTTCCAACCAGCGGCCTCTGCCCAGCGCCATTCCGGGCATTGCCCATGTCACCCTTGCCGGCCATGAGGAAGGATTGAGCAAGCTGTCGGTATGGCAGCAATCGGTTGCGCCTGGTGGTGCCACGCCTCCACATCGGCATGATTGCGAAGAAGTAGTGATCTGCAGCGGCGGTATTGGGGAGTTGCGCTTAGGGGACAAGGTAGAACGATTTGCTTGCGACATGACCGTCGTCATTCCTGCCAATGTCGAGCATCAGATCATCAATATCGGCCGCGCGCCCCTGCAGTTCGTTGCCATATTTTCGATGTCCCCAGTTCACGCTTGCTTTCCAGACGGTACTGCGATTGAACTTCCCTGGAGGTCTTGATGTCGGGCTTTCCGCAAGTCTCGGCATCTTGCAATGGGCAACCCAACCCTTGAAACCGCGTTGTGTGCTGGGGATGGCGGGCAGTAGCAGGCCCTGTCCTATCAACGAAGCGGCCGATAGCCGTTGGGAAGCGTAGCTACGATTGCCCGCCGATACTTTGCGTCCAGCGACACAAGCTTCCTCAGCCAGGCAAGCCGGCGCCGTGGATGCATCAGGCGTCACCGCCCGTCCTGGACGCCGTCGGCAACGGCGTACCCGGCTTCCAGGTGCGCGACAGCGCCTGCGCTTCTTCGATCTGCTCCTGCGTCATGCGTTTGGCGATGGCGGCGCGCTGGTCGACGGCGTTGCGGTTGCCGCCGGCTGCGGCCAGGTTGTAGAGCATGTAGGCCAGCACGACATCCTGCGGCACGCCGGCCACGTGGTAACGGTACATCAGCCCCAGGGCATTTTGCGCCTCGGCATGGCCCTGCTCGGCAGCCTTGCGGAACCAGGTCACGGCGTGCTTCTGGTCCTGCGGCACCGAGTTGCCCGTGTAATACATGGCGCCGACCACGTACTGCGCGTCGGCCTTCCCCTGCAGCGCGGCCTTCTGGTGCCAGGCGAACGCCTGTTTGTAGTCGCGCGCCACGCCCCGCCCCATGTAGTACATGAGTCCCAGCAGATGCTGCGCTTCGGCATGGCCGGCCTTGGCCAGCGGCGTGACTTCCTTCAGCGCGAGCGCATAGTTGCGGGTGTTGTAGGCACTGGCGCCTTCGGGAAAACCGGCCTGGGCGCTGCCGTGCAGGCCGAACTGCAGGCACAGCGCCAGGAGAACTGCAAAGAATGGTGTCTTCATGGTTCGCACACAGAGTCCAGGTCGTTGCCGATGCCGCCGGGGTATCCCCGGCCAGCGTGGTTGTCGCGTGTCCGTCATTTCCAGTTGACCTTGCCCAGCCCATCGAGCGCTACCTTGCGGTTGACCGGCTTGCCCAGTACCGTCACCGATCCCATGCCCGACAGCGAGACATTGATGCTCTGGCGAACATTGACAGTGGCATTGCCCAGCCCCGACAGATCGAGCGCGACCGAGTCGACGCTGCAGCCCTGCGCATCGAGCCCGCCCAGGCCGCCCAGCTCGGCCTTCAGGCGTTTGCTGCGGCCGGTCAGTGTCACGAAGCCGGCGCCGCCCAGGTTCAGGTCGATGCCCTCGCTGTCGATCCCGTTGATCTTGAGGTTGCCTACGCCGCCCAGGTTGGCGGTAATAAAACGATAATTCGATGATGATACCGACATTGACCCCGCGCCATCGAGATTGATGTCCAGTGACTGGCCGGCGAAGCCGCTGACCGTGGTGGCGCCGATACTTTCGGACGATACGGCGCGCAGGTTCGGCAGCACGAGTTCGGCCTGGATGCCCGACGAACGGCCGAAGTTGAAGCCCCCGCGGCGGCTTTCGGTCTCGATATTGAGCGTGTCGCCGCGCTGCGTGGTGGTCGTGCGCGACAGCAGGCGCGCATCCCCCGTCAGCACCAGCGTGGCCGTCGCGCCCTGGCGGATGACCAGATCCCCCACCCCTTCGAGCGTCACGCGCACGACTTGCGCATCGACGGGCCGCGTCTCGCTGGCCGTGTCCGGCGCAGCGCGCACGAGGCCGGCCGTGGCGCCCAACAAGGCAGCCACGGCGCCCAGCTTGAAAAGGTGATTCATCGAGGTTCTCCAGTGTGTTGCGGCCCGGGCCAATGCCAGGACTTGTCATGATGAAACTATAGCCCGAAAGTCGAGCGCTGCTGCAATGCATGCGATGAACTGCAAAAAACGGCGCCCGAGCTGCGCGGCGGTGGCGGATTGCAGATGACCGGCCGGCCCGAATGCAGCCGGCATGTCCCCGTGCCGTCCTGCGCCAGCGCAACAAAAACATTCTTTTTAAGCATGCCATTGCGCTAAGATGTTTTGCCGGTGGCGTACCCCGCCCCGGTCACATTCATTTCATTGCGATCCATTTCGAGGTCCCCATGCGCATGCGCCACTACCCCGCCCTGCTGGCCGGGTTCACCCTGTCGATGTCGGCATTTGCCGCACCGGCCGACGGGTGGACCTTGCCGGTCACCATGAAAAAACTCGACAACGGCCTGACCGTGATCGTGTCGGAAGACCGCACCTCGCCCACCGTCGGCGTCTCGGTCGTCTACCACGTCGGCATGCGCCTCGAGCCGAAGAACCGCACGGGCTTCGCGCACCTGTTCGAACACCTGATGTTCCAGGGCACGCCGAATGCACCGAAGGGCGTTTTCGATACGACGATCACGGGCGGCGGCGGCTGGAACAACGGCTCGACCCGCCCCGACTTCACGAACTACATCGAAACCGTGCCAAGCTCGGCACTGGAGCCGATCCTGTGGCTGGAAGCGGACCGCATGAAGACGCTCGACTTCAGCGCAACCACGCTGAAGAACCAGCAGGATGTCGTCAAGGAAGAAATCCGCGTCAACGTGAAGAACCAGCCGTACGGCGGCTTCATGTGGATCGACATCAGCCAGCACGCATTCCAGAAATGGGAAAACAACCACGACGGCTACGGCAGCTTCGAAGACCTCGAAAACGCCAGCCTGGACGACGTGCGCGCGTTCCACCGCGACTATTACGGCCCGAACAACGCAGTGCTGGCCATCGCCGGCGACATCACGCCACAGCAGGGCTTCGCACTAGCCCAGAAATACTTCGGCGCCATTCCTGCGCGGCCGGTACCAAAGGGCACGGATTTCAGCGAGCCCCTCAACACGGCCGAAAAGCGCCTGCAGCAAAGCGACGCGCTGGCCCAGGTGCCGGCGATCGCGGCAGCATGGAAGGTCCCGGAACGCGGCAGCCGCGACCAGGCGCCGGTCGCCGTGCTGGCCGAGTTGCTGGGCGGTGGCGATGCATCGCTGTTCTACCAGGGCCTGGTCAAGGGCCGCGAGATCGCGCTGAATGTCGACATCCTGTTTGGCCTGACCAGCCCGTGGGAATACAACGGGCCCACCCTGATGACCGTCCATGCGCTGTACAAGCCGGACAGCAGCGCGGACGCCATCCTCAAGGCCATGGATGAAGAGATCGCCAAGGTGGCAAACGACGGCGTCGACGACGCCACGCTCAAGCGCGTCAAGACGCGCATGCTGGCCGACTGGAACAACAAGCTGGAAAGCTTCGTCAACCGCGCCGACACGATGGCCAAGCTGCAGGTGCTGTGGGGCGACGCCAACGTCGTCAACAAGATTCCGGGCTGGATCGATGGCGTGACCTCGAGCGACATCCAGCGCGTCGTCAAGACGTATCTCGTGCCGACCAACCGCACCGTCATCGACCGCAAGCCGGCCGCCATGATCGACGGCGCGCGGACCGCTGCCACCCCTGCCAACAATGCGCCTGCCGGCGTGAACAAATAAGGAGCGCATCATGAACAAATTGATGCTCGCGCTTGCCGTTTCGCTGGCGTTCGCGCCGCCACTGCAGGCACAAACCAAGGCGCCAAACGGCATGCCTGCGTATGGCCAGGAAAAGTCGATTCCCGCACCGAAGATCGGCAAGCAGACGCTGGCCAACGGCCTGAGCGTCTGGGTCGTGCCGCGCCAGGGCTTGCCGCGCGTGGACTTCGTGCTGGCACTGCGCGGCGCCGGCTTCGCTGCCGACGCCCCGGCCCAGGGCGGCTTTGCGGCGATGCTCGCCGGGATGCTCAACGAAGGCACGGCCAAGCGCGATTCGCGCGCGATTGCCGAAGCGGCGCAAGGCATGGGCGGTGAAGTGGCCGCCAGCCCGGCCGCCGACGGCATCATCCTGTCGGCCAACGCCGTTGCCTCGCAGGCGGCCGGCATGCTCGACCTGATGGCCGAGATCGCGCGCCAGCCATCGTTCCCCGAGAACGAAGTGGCGCTGGCGAAAGCCAATGCGCTGCAGGCGCTGCGCGTGGCCGAAACCCAGCCGGGTTTCCGCGCCGAGCGTGCGATCAAGAAAGCCGTCTACCTCGATCACCCATACAGCCGCACCGATCCGACGGTCGAGTCGATCAATGCCGTGAACGCCGCGCTGCTGCGTACCGAACACGCGAAACGCTTCCGCCCGGACCGCGCGCTGCTGGTCATCACCGGCCGCATCACCGAAGCGGAAGCAATGAAGCTGGCGCAAGCTGCGTTTGGCGACTGGAAAGGCAGCGGCGCCGCATTGCCGGACACGCCGGCAGTCGCCACGAACGTGAAGCCGGCGCGCATCCTGCTCAAGCGCGACGGCAGCGTGCAGTCGACGCTGCGCGTGGGCAGCCCCGGCATCGCGGCCAGCGCCGCCGACCAGATCCCGCTGCGCCTGACCAGCACCATCATCGGCGGCGGCTTCTCGAGCCGGATCAACACCAATCTGCGCGAAGAAAAAGGCTATACGTATGGCGCCTCGGCCGGGGCGCGCATGAGCCGCGCGGGCGGCATGATGGTCGGCGGCGCGGATGTGCGCAACGAGGTGACGGGCGCGGCGCTGGCCGAATACTTCAAGGAGTACAAGCGCCTGGGCAGCGAGCTGGTCACGACGGCCGAGATGGACATGAACAAGCGCTATGTCGCCGGCGGCTACCTGCTGAATAATCAGTTGCAGCGTTCGGTGGCCAACACGCTGGCCGCGAACTGGCTGGTGGGATTGCCGCCTGAATTCCTGGGCGACTACGTGCCGCTGATCCGCAAGGTTACGCCGCAGCAGGTGCGCACGGTGGCGCAGAAATATTTTGCGCCCGAGAAGCAGTCGATCGTGATCGTCGGCGACCCGTCCAAGCTCGATGCACAGCTGGCGCCCTATGGTGAATTTACGGTAACCGACAAGTAATTCGTCCGCTGCAGCATCAATACATGCCCCGTGTGGTTTGCGGGGCATTTTTTTCGACTCAATCTTTATTAATTAATAAGTATTCCAGTGGCATAAGCGTGCATATTTAGCACGACAGAACGCCTTAGGCCAGCGCCACAATTCGTCAAACCAATTATTTCAACGCGATTACAACAAGAAAGTATTTACTTGCTTTCAATATCGATGCAGCAATAATATTGAACCGCTCGCATTGCATTATTTGCATCGTGAAATTCGGTGTGCAACGCATCGCTGACACCACAAGGAAGCTCCGGAACACGCATCAACGCTTACCACCACGACCCACGCCCACCAGTCGCGAAAGGACTACGCATGAGAACGAAGCCTTCGAGCTCGCCGTACCACGGCAAGCAAAGCCAGCTGCACACCGCTCCCCTGAAAAAAGGTTCGCTCGCGCTGTGCGTCGCGCTGGCCCTGGTTGTCGGCACCCCATCCGTGCTGGCGGCGCAAGTCGGGCCCGTGCAGGTGCAGAACCAGCGCGCGGCCGCGTTCTGGCAAGACGTGACGGTGCCCGCTGCATCGACGACGGCGCGCACCTCCAGCGCCAAAACACCCGCGCTGCAACTGCGCCGGGTGCGCGCCGCAAGCCTCGATCTGGCCGGTATCCGGGGCGTTGCCCGCGAAGCGCCGATGGCGCGCAGCGGGGACCTGTCGGAAAGCAGCCTGACCATCTCGCTACCGCATCCGGACGGCGGCTACCAGCGCTTCACGCTCGAAGAATCGCCGGTGATGGAGCCAGGCCTGGCCGCCAAGCACCCCGACATCAAGACCTATCGCGGCAAGGGCGTCGACGATCCGCGCGCCACGCTGCGCATGGACATCACCCAGCTTGGCCTGCACGCGTCGGTGCGTTCGCCGGACGGCGGCTGGTATGTCGATCCGTACTACCGCAATGACACCAGCGTCTACGCCAGCTACACGCGCGCCGACCTGATCAACCCACGTGGCCCGCTGATCGAAGGCGCCATCGAACCACAACTGAGCCTGTCGCGCTCGTTCTACCAGGAAGGCGACACCGTCGTCGTGACCGGTGCGGGCTTTGCCCCGGGCGCCAGCGTCAACCTGAACATCGCGGCCGATGGCGATGGCGTGGCGCTGCACAACGCCACAGCTACCGCCGACAAGAACGGTGCGATCAGCGTGACGCTGCCGGCTGCCGCGGCGCGTCAGGGCGCGTTCGACATCACCGCTACCGACGGCCGCAACAGCACCAGCGCGCCCTACCGCGTGGTCGATGCCAGCATGGCGGCCAACGCCGTCGTCGGCAGCGCGCTGCGCACCTACCGTCTGGCGCTGGTGACCGATCCGAGCTACGCGACCTACTTCGGTCCTGCCAACGTCACCGCCGCCAAGGTCACGCTGATCAACCGCGTGACCCAGGTCTATGAAGATGAAACCTCGATCAGCCTGGTGCTGATCGACGCCACCGATGCGCTCAACCTGAATACTCCCGAGCAGATGACCGGCACCAACGGTCCCTGCGGCGGCGCGGCCTGCTACACGCCGGCCCAGGCATCCGGCTGCACGAGCGGCACCCTGACCCGTAACCGGATCGTCACCGGTCTGCTGGCGGGTGCCAGCAACTTCGATGTCGGCCACATTGCCTTTGGCCTGAACGGCGGCGGCGTCGCCAGCCTGGGTGTCGTGGGCGGCAGTGCCAAGGCGCAGGGTTGCACTGGTATCCCAACCCCGACCGGCGACTTCTTCGCCGTCGATTACGTCGCGCACGAACTGGGCCACCAGTTCTCGGGCAACCATACGTTCAACGGCACGGCAGGCAGCTGCAGCGGCGGCAATCGCAGCGCTACCACCTCGGTCGAACCGGGCAGCGGCTCGTCGATCATGGCCTACGCCGGCATTTGCGCCACCGACAACCTGCAGCCGCACAGCGATCCTTACTGGTCGCAGCGCAGCTTCGACGAGATCGTGACCTACACGTCGGGCGCCGATATCGCGATCAACGAAGTACAGGTCGCCGCCCTGACCGGCTTTACCGCTGCTGATCAACAGTTTCAGCTGAGCTTTAACGGCAACCTGTCGGCCCCGATCGTGCGCGGCGTCAACTACACCACGACGGGCATCAAGGCGGCCATCGAAAGCATTCCCGGCTGGCCCAGCGGCGCCACGGTAACAGTCACTGCCCTGAGCGATACGGGCTTCACCGTCACCTTCGGCGGTACCCTCGCCAGCACCAACGTGCCTTCACTGGTGGTCAGCAACGTCAGTGGCACCGGAACCGGCTTCATCGGTGAAGTCGCTCGCGGCGGCCTGACCAATCGCGGCGGCAGCGTCGCGGGCACGACCAATTCTGCGCCGAGCGTCACCGTGCCACCAGGCTTCACGATCCCGGTACGCACGCCGTTTGCCCTGACCGGCAGCGCCGTCGATGGTGACGACGACACCGTGACGTATATGTGGGAGCAGAACGACCGGGGCGGTAGCACCGGCACCTCGCTGATCAATAACGTCAAGCTCAACGGTCCGCTGTTCCGCCAGTTCGGCACGCGTGCCATCGTGACCAGTTCCGGGACGCTCGAGTACGGATCGCCAGGCCAGAATCAGGTGACCACGGATCCGACCCGTGTTTTCCCGGACATGGCGCAGATCCTGGCGAACAACACCAACGCCGTCACCGGCGCCTGCCCGACTGCCAGCACCACGCCAACGGCAACCGAGATCGACTGTTTCTCGGAGTTCCTGCCGACGGCTGCCTACGTGGGCTTCGGCGCCAACGCCGCGCCGGCGTCGCTGAACTTCAAGCTGACGGCGCGTGACGGCCGTGGCGGCGTCAACAGCGCTACCACGACGCTGGTACTGGCGCCTGCTGCCGGACCGTTCCTGGTCACGTCGCCCAACACGGCGGCCACCATCAACGCCGGCCCGCAGACCGTGACCTGGAGCGTGGCCAACACCAACGCGGCGCCAGTGAGCACCGCGAACGTGAAGATCAACCTTTCGACCGACGGCGGCGCGACCTGGCCATACCTGCTGGCGGCAAGCGTGCCGAACACGGGCAGCGCCAACGTCACGTTCCCGGCAGTGGCAACCACGCAGGGCCGCATCAAGATCGAGGCGGTGGGCAATGTGTTCTTCGACGTCTCGGACGCCAACTTCACGCTGGCCAACGCGCCGGTCGTGGGGGACGTGACCGGTGACGGCGTGGTCGATTGCGCCGACGTGGCAGTGGTGCGTGCAGCGCTGAACAAGCGTACCGGCCAGGCCGGGTTCGATCCGCGCGCCGACGTGAACAGCGACGGCATCGTCAATATCCGCGACCTGAACGTCGTCACGCAGCGCGTGCCAGCCGGCACGGTCTGCAACTGATCCAGGCGGCGGGCCGGATCGACGTATCCGGCCCGCCAGAACCATTGATTGCATACTCAACTTTAGGATCACACCATGAGCAAATGGAAGCACTTCATCGCCGCCGTCCTGCTGGGCGCCAGCACCCAGGCCTGGGCCGCCCCCATCCTGTCGTTCTCCACCGGTCCGGCCGCGCAAGTCGGCTCGACCGTGACGTATAACATCGCGATCGACGATATCGCCGACCTGTATGCGTACCAGTTCTCGATCAACTACGATGCGCGCTACCTGCGCGCACTGAACGTGACCGAAGGCGCCTTCCTGGGCACGGCGGGCAGCACGGTCAGCGGTGTTATCGGCATGGACACAGGGCTCATCGACTTCGTGTACGGCAGCCTGCTTGGCCCGACCCCGGGCGCCTCGGGCAGCGGCCTGCTGGCCAGCATCACCTTCGAAGCGATCGGTGCGGGCACGTCCGCGCTGTCGTTCGCTGACGTGATCTTCCTCGATTCGGTTGGCGATGACATCGCCGGCTTGAGCGCGCTGTCGGGTCAGGGCATCGTGCTCGCGGAACCGGGTGGACCGGTCGACGTGCCGGAACCGGCCAGCGTCCTGCTGTTCGGCGCCGGCCTGGCGGGCGCCGCCGCGCTGCGTCGCCGCAGCACGGGCGCCCGCGCATAATCAGCAAGGGGCAACGAGCAACGGGCAAATGCAAACAGGCCTGCACCGCGGTCACGCGGTGCAGGCCTGTTTTCAATGATGCGACTGTTATTACGCCAGTGCTTCCTTGGCCGCTTCTTCAGGCGTGAGCGAATCGTAGAACTGGTCGGTGAACCATTCGATTTCTTCCTCGATATGGTCTTGCGCCTGCCGTACGGTCGCGCCGCCCGCGACTAAAAACCCCTCGACCTCGATACACCAGTTGACGAACGCCAGTGTTTCTTCATCGAGCTCTTCTTCCTTCTTGGCCATGGCAAATCCCCGTATCACGTTACCGCCGGTCGGCACGACCGGCGTTGGCGTGATTCTACCGTAGGCGATCAGCGCTCGGTGGCCACTTCAGGCATCAAGCGATTCATGACGCTATAGTTGATTGCCGTCCACCACTCCGAGCCTTCGCCGGTCAGCGCCGCTTCGGATTGCGCGATCGCCTCGTGGTCGTTGCTGACCAGGTAATCCTCGACATCGTTCAGTGACGCAAACGACAGGATCGAGACCGCATCGATCTTGCTGCCTTCCGGGTCCTTCTGGGTCGAGCCGATATTGAGCAGCACCGCGTAGCGCTTCACGAACTCGGTCGTCGCCGACTGGCCCATGACCAGCGGCGCGTGCTCGTCCAGCAGGCGGCGCTGGAATTCTTCGCGCGACAGGTCCGGGTTGCGCATGTGGATCTTGACCAGGCTGATCGGATCGCGGTGACGCGCGCTCGGGATCAGGATGTATTCGCGCGTGATTTCACGCGTGACCATGCGAAACGCCACCTGCTCGTCGGCGATGATCCGCTCGGCAAATTTCTCCTGGCCCAGCACGCGTTCGATATCGTCCTGTTCGGCATACGTGATGTAGGCCAGGCCATCCCAGCGCGGGCGCCCGTACGGCGGCACGCATTTTTCTGGCTCGGCCGGCAGCTTGCCATCGTCGCCGATCATCGCGCGGTACGGTGGCGGGAAGAACGAGGACGGGCCCGACGCGATACGGTGCACCTGGTCGTAGCGCAGCACGCGCTCGGACGAACTGCCCGGCTCATCCCACGCGAATTTCGGGCCGTGCACCTTGCGCCAGTATTCGTCCCAGTGCTCGAACGCCAGGTTTTCATTGCCTTCCAGCGCCAGCGCGCCGGGACGCCAGTTCGGCAGATGCACCTCGTTGCCGTGCTTGCTTTTGGCCGAGCCGGCATCTTGCGGCCGTTCGCTGCGCGGCGTGCTGTCGACGCGGCTGACAAAGGTCGCCGTGACGATCAGTGGATGCGTAATCGGATCGCGGGTCTGGCCCATCGGTGGGCGCTGCAGGTTGTCGCTACGGTCGAAATCAATGGTCATGACATTCCTTTTTCTTGATCGTGCGTTAAAAGACAATGGTAAAAAATCAGTCGGCGTTAAACAGTGGCAGCACGTGCTCCGCCAGTTCGGCCAGCGCATCCTGCGCCGGCCGGCGCAGCGGCTTCAGGTTCAGCGCCACGTGGCTCACGCCTTGTTCCTGCTGATGGTAAAACAGCTCGACCAATGCATGGCGGCCGCTACGAATGCCATTGCGCACGAAGCGCATCGGCTCATCCGGGTCTTCCGCCAGGTCGAACATCGTGCCGTAGCCGTACGGGCGCACCCACTGCCCCGGCTCGTGGCTGGCGCGCCATGCCTCGATCAGTTGCGGCAGGCGGGTAAAGTCGCTCAGGTGCCAGATCCAGCCGTCGCTGTGCCGGGCGATCCACGCCATGTCCTGGCGTGCCCGGCCGACAACAATCATCGGCAGGCGCGGCGCCGCCGGCTTGGGCACCAGGTCGATGCCGCCATCGAGGTTGCCGTAGTGCGCCGTGCGTGCATGCGGGAAGTCCTGTTCGGTGACGGTCTTGATCAGCCCAAACGCTTCGCGAAAACGCTCGCCGCGGTTGTCGAAATCCAGGCCAAACGCCGGATACTCGACAGGCCGGTCGCCGGTCGACAGGCCCAGCACCAGGCGCCCACCCAGCAACTGGTCGACCGACACGGCCTGCTTGGCCACGATCAACGGCTCGCGCAGCGTCGCCACGATGCCGGCGGTGCCCAGCGCGATGCGGCTCGTGTGCGCTGCCAGAAAGCCCATGTACACCATCGGATCGTGCACCTGGCCGGTATCGCCGAAGTTGGGATCGTAGAACGGTACGTCGCGGAGCCACAGGGTCGAGAAACCGGCCTCGTCAGCCATGCGCGCCATCGCCTGGTGATCGGCCAGCGTCGGAAACGGCGAATCCGGATAGCCTTCGAGCGGCATGATGAAGCCGAAGGTCAGCTTGCCCGGCTTGAAAATCCGCTGGTAGCCGGCGTGGCTAGCCAGTTCGGCCGGCAACGGGCCAATGGGTGCAATCGTCATGATCGTTACGCCTTGACTGCCGGGGTCATACGCCCGACCAGGCCAGTCGCCAGTGCAGCCAGCACGGCAATACCCGCAGCCACATAACCGACATTGCCCGCGCCCCAGTTAGCCACCGCAACGCCACCGATGACGGCGCCCAGTGCGATGCCGCCGTTGGCCGCAGACACATTGATGGTGCCGGCCAGCGCCTGGGCGCCGGTTGCGGCCTTCATCACGCGGATCTGGCAAATCGGATACAGCGCCGTATTGGCAATACCCCAGACGCCCAGCGCGATGGCAAAGCCGATGCTCAGGCCGGCGAACAGCATCGACGCCGCCATGCCGGCTGCCAGCACGAGGCTGAAGATGGCGGTGGTGGCCAGCGGTTTCTGGTCGACCCAGAGACCACCCAGCCAGTTACCGATCAGGCCCACTGCGCCAAAGCCCATCAGCCACCAGCCCACCTGCGCCGGTGCCACGCCGGCCGATTTTTCCAGCATCTCGGCCAGGTAGGTGTAGCCCGTGAACATGGCGGTAAACACCAGAATCGACAGCGCCACGTTGGCCATGAAGAACGGGCTTTTCAAAATCTTCGCCTGTTCGCGCATGGCAACCGGTTGCGACGCACGCACCGTTGGCATGCTGAAGAACATCAGCACGGCCACCAGCAGCGACAGCGCAGCCAGCAGGCCGAACGCGCCGCGCCAGCCGATGGCGTCCGCCGCGAGCGTCCCGAGCGGGATACCAAACAGCATCGCGGCAGATATGCCGAGATACACGGTCGACACGGCGCGACCGGCTTTTTCCGGTCCGGCGATCTGGGCCGCGGTGTCGCTCGCGGTGCCCCAGAACACGGGCAGCGCCAGCGCCGGCAGCAGGCGCGCCAGCGCCAGCACCCAGATGTTTTGCGCGACGGCCGCCAGCGCATTGGTCGCTGCGAACAGCACCAACACGGCGATGAACAGCTTCTTGCGGTCGACATTGGCCAGCCACGCCGTGAGAAACGGGCCGCATACCATGACGACCACGGCAAACAGCGTGACCAGCTGGCCGGCCGTGGCCACCGTGATGGACAGGTCACGCGCCAGTGCCGGCAGCAGGCCCACGATCAGGAATTCGGTGGTCACGATCACGAACGCCGCGATGGCAAGAATCGTGATCGATAGCGCGCCGCCAGTGGCCTGGGGCTTGTCGGCCATTGAATCGATGGCAGTCGTAGATGGATTGGGCATTGCGAGAAACTCCTGTGGATAGTTGTCTAACATGATATAAAAGATAAAAATTCTTGTGTTGGATAAGAATTCGCGCATCATGTGGAATAAATTTCCAGGAGCTAGACAATGACACCCGCAGAACGCCTGAAAGGCCTTGAAACCTTCGTCGCCGTGGCCGATGCCGGCAGTTTCACTGCGGCCGCTGACCGGCTTAATCTGACCAACTCCGCCGTTGGCAAAGCCATCGCCCGGCTCGAAGGGCGATTGAAACGGCCGTTATTCGACCGCACCACCCGCAAGCTGGAGATGACGGACGCCGGCAATGTCTTCTACAAAGTCTGCGTGCGCGTGCTGGACGAACTCGAAGCGGCCGAGCGGCTGCTGGCACACGACCATATCGCCCCATCGGGCCGGCTGCGCGTGGACATGCCGGCGACCTTCGGCCGCATGCACGCCGTGCGGTCATTGCTGGCGTTTGCCGAGCTGTATCCGCAGGTGCAGCCACACGCGTCGTTCACCGACCGCTTCGTCGATCCGGTCGAGGATGGCCTGGACGTGGTGGTGCGCATCGGCGGCTCGGACACCTGGCCGGCGGCGCTGTGCTACCAGCACCTGGGCGATGAAGAACTCGTCTTCTGCGCTTCGCCGGCCTATGTAGCGCGGCACGGTGCGCCGGCGACGCTGGACGCGTTACTGGGTCACGACGCCATTCTGTACGGCCGCGCGGACGGCAGCACGAGCCCATGGCTGATCAAGGATGGCGACCTGCCGCTGGCGCGCCAGCACGTGAAGAGCCGCATCGTGCTGGGGCAGGCCGAGGCGCAGGTCACGGCGGTGGAGATGGGGTTGGGAATCGCGCAACTGGCGACCTGGCTCGTCGAGCAGCAGCTGCGCGATGGCAGCCTGGTAAAAATCCTGCCGGCGCTGGCCACGTCCGGCCTGCCGCTGTATCTGGTGTGGCAGCGCAGCCGCCAGCACGCGCCCAAAGTGACGGCGCTGATTGCGCACTTCGCGCAAACGCTGACCATCCGGCCTGCGGCGGCCGACGCGGCGGCCGCTCTACCGTTGCAGCCTGTCGCGCCAGCCTGACGGTGTCACGCCGACACAGCCCTTGAAGCGCCGGGTCAGGTGACTCTGGTCGGCAAAGCCGCATTCCAGCGCCACTGCCGCGAGCGGCATGCCGCCCCGGATCAGCGTGCAGGCATGGGCGACACGCACCGAATTGAGATACACGTGCGGCGGCGTGTGATACGCCGCGCTGAACGCGCGCGTAAGATGCGTGCGCGATATGCCGGCCACGGCGGCCAGGTCAGCCACCGTGATGTCGCGCTGGAAGTACATGCGGATATAGTCCCTGACCTGTGCCATGCGCGCATCGGCGGCGAATGCGCCGGCGCGGACAACCGGCGCCCCGCGACGCTCGCCATGGCGCGCCAGCATCGCTCCAAGAAATCCACGCAGCAGCGTTTCCGCCCGCAGCGACTCGGCTGGCGTCGCCAGCAGGTTGATGGACAGCTGCGCGAATGCCGCAGCCATCCGGTGGTCGGTCACGCATGGCCGGGTGAAATACCGGCCATCGGCGCGCTCGCCCTCGGGCGCGATGCAGCTCGCCACGAATGCATCCGGCACATACCAGATCGCATAGCGGAACCCGTCGGCCGTGCCGGCGCTGCCATCATGGTCTTCATCCGGATTGAACAGGACGAGGTCGCCCACCTGGCTGTCGTACTGCGCGCCCTTGCAGCGAAACCGCTGCACCCCGGCGGTGGTCATGCCGATCGCAAAACCATCGTGGCTGTGGCGCTCGAACGCGTGATCCGTGAAGCTTGCCTGCATCAGCGTGACGCCGCTGGCCAGCGCTGAAAAGGTGGCATCGTTCACTAGCCGGGCGGGTGCAGTATGCATGCAACAATTGTACAAGACCCCTGCCCGCCCAGAGGCGCACCATCGCGTTTTCATTCACGGAGAACACATGAGCGCTGCAATCGACCTGGCCGGCAAACTGGCCACATTCACCGAGGCCTGGCAACCGCGTACGGTCAGCCTGTTCAATGGCCACGACGTCATGGTCGCCAAATTGCGTGGCGACTACCACTGGCACGTGCACGACGATTCGGATGATTTTTTCCTGGTGCTCGCCGGCAGTCTGGAGATCGATCTCGACGACGGCACGACCGTGACACTGGCGCCGGGCCAGCTGTATGTCGTGCCGCAAGGCGTACGGCACCGGCCCCGCGCGCCCCATGAAGCGCAGATCATGCTGATCGAGCGCACCGGCACGCCCAACAGCGGCGACCTGGCCACGGCGGCCCCGCGCCGCGTGATCTAGCGTCCTTACAGAACAGGCCGGATTTCGATTTTGTGTTAAAAATAAGGCAACTGAATCAATCTTGCATTCGGTTGAACAACGTATCGAACAACACAACTTACTTAGGAATTTTCATGAAATCTACCAGCCTGCTCTCTTCCGCCCTGATTGGCGCCGTCGCCAGCGCCCGCTCGATGACCCCGATGGCCACACTTGCCGCCGCACGCCTGGCCGGCCGTCACACCTCGGGTAACCTCGTCCTGCTGGATCGCCCGCTGTTCAAGTACGGCGCACTGGCCATGGGCGCCGGTGAACTGTACGGCGACAAGATGAAGTCGGCGCCGGACCGCACCGTGTTCCTGGGTCTGCTGGCACGCATCGCCAGCGCCGGCATCGCCGGTGCGGCGCTGGCGCCAGAGGGTCGTGAAAAGGCAGGCGCTGCTGTTGCAGTCGCGACCGCCGTGCCACTTGCGTATGCCACGCTGGCCGCCCGCAAGCAGGCGATCGCCAAGATGGGCCAGACCCGCAGCGGCCTGATCGAAGATGCGCTGATCGTCACGGCAGGCATTGCCGTGGTGGCCCTGGCAACACGCGCTGCACGCGACTACTGATCATGCAGCGGTGCCGGCGTTAGCCGCCGGCCCGCTTTGCCCGGTGCCCGAGTCTGGCCAGCGCCTGCAGAACGGTGTCGCAGTGATCACCCTGCACTTCGATCACGCCATCCTTGACAGTGCCGCCGGCGCCGCAGGCCGTGCGCAATTGCTTGCCGAGCACAGCCAGGGCCATCGGATCGAGCGCCACGCCCTTGACCAGCGTGACGCTCTTGCCGCCCCGCCCTTTACTTTGCAACGACACGCGCACATTGCCGTCGCCGACTGGCGCGGCATTGGCAGCTGTCCTGCACGTGCACTGCGCCGCAGGCTGGCGACAGGTTGGGCACATGCGGCCCGTTTCCGTGGAATAAACGAGACCGCCGTTCGAACTGCGCATGGTGATCAGTCCAGCCGCTTGAGGCGCTGCCCCATGATGCCCCAACGGCAATCGACGCCGTCGACCCGCCCGATCAGCGCCCAGCCGGTGCCGATCTTTTCGACGGTGACGCGGCTCTCGATTTCCTTCGCAAGCTTCTCGGCCCAGCCAGTGGCGGCGCCCTGCCCCTTGAAGAGTTCCTTGCCGTCGTAGATCACGGTTGCATCGAAGACGGACATGGCGAATATGGTCATTGCTTCCTCTGGACTTCTGAACGAAAGCAGCATCCTACCACCGGTCACCGTTGCGTAACCTCGCCATGCATGACACATCGCAGGCACGCTGCCTGAACGTCGATTGATCCTCGTCGCACGGCAATCGACTTATTTGGCGGCATTGATCAATTTGAGAAGATCCGCCTTGCCGTTGTCTGACCAACCGGTGCGCCGGTCGACGACCTTGCCGTTCCTGAGCAGATAAAAGGACGGTATGCCTGTCACGCCAATGCTCTCCCATTGCGCGGCACTATACGGCGCGTGGATTGGCATCGACGGATTGGCGCCGTTCCACTCGGTGATCAGATGCGTGTCGATGGGTGCGTTGGGGGCGGTGACCAACACGAGATGTACCTGTCGCAAACGCCGCTGGAGTTCGGGGTCGGCCTGTAGCGCTTGTAGCGCGATGGCGGAATGATGGCAGCCAGCGCCGACGACCATCACGAGTTCCGTACCGGACCGAGTCAGCATCGCAACGCGGGTCAGGGTATTGTGCTTCGCGTCGTACGCAAACGCGCTGCGGCCTGCGAAGGCTGGACCAAGCGAATCCACCACCTGAGGAATCGCCATCTCTGCAAGATCGGGACGCATGGCGGCAAACGCCTGGGCCTTGGCGAAACGTCGCGCAGCGAGCAAGGCGTACAGCATGGCGTCATCCAGCGTGCGCCGGGTATTGATGGCGCGTGCGGTGAGTTCGTGATGCAGCCGCAGCATGTCGTCGGTCGCTGACGACGCCGGGTTGTCGTTGGCGGCCAGGCTGGCGGCGTCGAACAGGGCAACGAGATTGCCTGATGGCTCTGCGCTCAGCGTTGCCGGGTTCAGGCGGTTTCCAAAGAGCTGGTGATAGCGCCGAAGGACCGCCGGCGCGCCAATCTTCGTCGAGGTCACTGAAACTGCAGCGCGTCGTGTCGCGTCTGCATCCGCGAATTGACGAAGGCGTTGAAGATCCTGCACCGTCTGGCTGGACAGCGCCGACAAGCGCAGTGGTGGGCCGACCAGCTTTTTTTCCAGAATGGGCAGATACGCGCTGGCGTCGAGGAAACTGAGCACCGCTGCAAGTTGTCCGTGTCTGAGTTCACGAATCAGGGCCGTACTACTAAAGCCAGCCAGGCCCTTTTCGTTCCAGCGGAGTTGTCGAACGACCTCGCGCTTGCCATAGGGTGTCAGGGCATCCAAGGGCGTTGGCTTGCGTGACGCAAGTGTTGCACGCAGCGCCTCCTGCGTGTGCACGATCAACGGTCCAGGCGCCGTCGCAACCGGTTCGGCTGATGTACTGCCGGCCAGCTGGCAACACAGGCAGAAAAGCAGGTGATGCGCTGGGAAATTCATGGCGTGTTCCGACAGGCAAGTAGCGACCAAAGCTGGACTTAACAGTGACCATTGCTACTCTCGCTTGGCAACGCACTGAATGACAGTGCGCGCCTGGCCACGCCATCACGGGAGAAATAAGTGTTACAGCGAAATCTCGGCCGCGCGGCGTCGGCGAGCAACCAATGGCAGTAAGCCGAGTACAAATAACGCGAGCGTTGCTGGTTCGGGTACGGGAACGCCGCTCTCGGTCGTAACGACACCTGCGACGACCAAGTCGCCAGTAAAATCATTATGCGAGAAAAAGGATTCAAAACGTTCAGTCGACGTTGTGATTCCGATGGTGCCGCCGTTGGCGAGGGAGCCATCAAAGATTAAATTCAGGTATCCCTGAAAACTATTTAGAATAATGTTGAAGCCTGAATCCATGGGCGCGTTTCCGATGCCCAAAAATGCGGGGCCAAGATAGAACGAATTGTCGGTATTGAAATTCGTGGCAGGCCCATAGCTATTGGTCGGAACTGTAATGTCGTAGTTGATTGGCCGTGATGTAGAGGCATTCCAGTCAAACGATCCCGACATCGTACCGCCGCCTGCCATTGTTACGCCGCTTAAAGCGTAATGCAAGATGACGTCTGCCATTGCGACCGGAGCTGCCAAAAACAGCATCGATGCTACCAGGCTCCGAAGTGTGAGCGCTTTACCGACTTTCGTGATTATGTTGAACATATTGGTCCCCTAGTATAGTTTCCTAGCTAAGAGCAATATCTATGCCAAAAAAAATAAGCTTTTGTAATCAATACTTTGTAATTTATAGTTACAGAAGTGACCAACCCGGTGTAAAGAAAACCGTCAGATAACAGTTGTCCTGTTGACTTCCAAAACAAGTCAGTTTGAATATTGACGTTGAGTGCTGCACGTCAGTGCAGCACAGCCAGCCTGACTTTCTTGCCCTTGCGGAAGGTATAAATCGTCATCGCGGCGTCGCGCAAATCGCCCTTCTGATCGAAGGCGATGCTGCCGGTAACGCCCTCGTGCCTGACGGCGGCCAGCGCCGGCAGGAACTTGGCTGGATCGCTCGAATTTGCAGTCTGCATCGCTTTCGCGAAGACCATTACCCCATCGTAGGCATAGGGCGCATACGACTGCACCGGGAGCTTGTAGCGCTGCTGGTAACGCTGTGTGAACGCGTTCAGGCCCGCTTCCTGCGCAGCGCCGACGCCGCCGGCCACGACGCAGTAGACCTTGTCGTCGACCAGCGCGTCGCCGGCCAGCAGCGGCATTTTTTCCGAGCAGACGCCGTCACCCGAAATGAGCTTGGCGCGCAGCCCGAGCGCCTTCATCTGTTTGAGCATCGGCCCGGCCACCGCGTCCATGCCGCCATAAAAAATCACGTCCGGATCGCGCGCGCGGATCTGGGTCAGGATGGCGCTGAAATCGGTGGCCTTGTCGCTGGTGAACTGGCGGCTGACCACGCTTGTACCCGCCCCCGCTTTCTTGACGCCCTTGACGAATTCGTCCGCCAGCCCCTGGCCGAAGGCGGTGCGGTCGTCGATCACGGCAATCTTTTTTGCTTTCAGCGTGCCGAGCGTATACGTGGCCAGCGTGCGGCCGATCAGGTTGTCATTGGCAACAACGCGAAACGCCGTCTTGAAACCCTGGTTGGTGTAGACGGGCGTCGTGGCCGCCGGTGAAATCTGCGGGATGCCGGCATTGGCGTAGATTTTCGAGGCCGGCACGGTCGTGCCCGAATTGAGGTGCCCCACGACGGCCGCCACTTTCGCATCGACCAGCTTTTGCGCGACCGTCGTGCCGGTGCGTGGATCGGCGCCGTCGTCCTCGGGCTGCAAGACCCATTGGACCTTGCTGCCGCCAAGCACGATGCCCTTCGCGTTGAGGTCATCAATCGCCATGCGGGCGCCGTTTTCGATGTCCTTGCCCGCATGGGCGCTGGGGCCGGACAGCGGCGACACCGTACCGATTTTGACTTGCACAACCTTGCCTGCAGGCTGGGCCTGGGCAAGCGGTACGGCGGCAAGGACGAACGAGGACGCAGCGGCGAAAACAAGAAAATGCATGACGGGCCTTATGCTGATGCGCCTAGCGCTGTGGCGCCATCAGGTCGAGCAGGATTGCCGTCTCGGCCTTGATGGTATTGGTGAGCGTCGGCTTCAGATCCGGCGCCCATTGCGGCGAATGGGTGCCCGGCAGGGGCTTGCCGGCCTTTTTTGCTGTCTCGAGGCGGCCGGCATCGACCGCGCCCACGTGCAGCAGCAGCGCCTTCACGCCAGGCTGCTGGCCATACATGGCGAAGTCCTCGGATGTCATCTTGGCCGGCATTTCTTTCACAAAATCGGGGCCGACGGCCTGCTCGACCGCCTTGACGGCGCGCGCCACCAGTTGCGGATCGTTGACCACCGAGTCGGTGCCTGTCTTGACTTCCACCAGCGGCTCCTTCGGCGCGCCGGCGGCAAGTGCTTCGCCCTTGGCTTCGCGCGCGATGCTGGCCAGCACGCGCTGGCGCACTTCGGGCCGGAAGGTGCGCACCGTCAGCGCCAGCTTGACCTGGTCCGGCACGATATTGGCCTGGGTGCCGCCCTGGATGCTGCCGACCGTGATCACGACCGGGTCGAGCGGATTGTTTTCGCGCGAGATCAGGGTCTGCAGCGCCATCACCAGCCGCGCCGCCATCACCACCGGGTCGCGCGTCTCGTGCGGCACGGCGCCATGGCCGCCCTGCCCGAACATCGTGATGGTGACGGTATCGGCCGACGCGCGGAACGGCCCGGCGTGCCACATGACCGTACCCGATGCCATCGACGCATCGTCGTGCATCGACAGCGCGTAATCCGGTTTCGGGAAGCGTGTGAACAAGCCGTCCTTCAGCATGGCGGCGGCGCCCGTCAACGCTTCTTCGGACGGCTGGGCGATCAGCATCAGGGTGCCGCTCCACGCCTTGCGGTTCTCCGCCATCAGCTTTGCGGTGCCATACCAGGCAGCCATGTGCAGGTCGTGGCCACAGGCATGCGCCACCGGGACGGTGTCGCCGGCGGCATTTTTTGTCGTGACCTTGCTGGCAAACGGCAGGCCGGTCTTTTCCAGCACCGGCAGCGCATCCATCTCGGTGCGCAGCATCACGGTCGGCCCCGGACCATTCTTGAGGATCGCCACGACTCCGGTACCACCGACGCCGGTGGTCACCTCGAAGCCGAGCGCCTTGGCCCGTTCGGCCAGTTTGGCCGCGGTCTTGTGTTCCGCGAAGCCGAGTTCGGGATTGGCGTGCAGGTGACGGTAGAAGGCTTCGAGCTTGGGAAAATCGGCGGCCAGCTGGGTGTCGAATGGCGCCGGAAGCGACGCGGCGTGCGCGCCAACCTGGGACAGGCAAGCGAGCAGGCTGGCGGCGAGGATGGTGTGGCGGAAGGTGCGTGAAAATGACATCGTGACTCGCTTCAAGAGTTGGGAAGAGGCAGTTCCGATTCATTCTACCTGCATGCTGCCGCGCACGAATGCCTGGCAATTCAGAGCCGGGCGGCATGAAAAACTATGCCTGCTCCTGCTGGAACTGGTCGCGCTGCATGTCGATTTCCTGCATGTAGCCCTCGAACTCTGCTGGCGTCTCGACACGCCGCACGACCTGGTCGTTGCTGTCTTCTACGGTGAAGGTTCCGCCGCCTTCCAGCACGCCCAGAATGGCGGCCCGAATGGTCTCCAGTGACACATCACTGCCTGTCGTCGCCAATGCGGTCCAGGTGTCCTGGTCAATCGCGACGTTGTGCTCGAGGAATTTAAGGTTGAACATCATGGTGTTATTTACTCCAGAAGAATTAGGATCCCAACATAGCATGGACACAGCCGCCGCACGCTTGCAGACGGCTGTACCGAATCGGACGCGCCATCAAAAAATCGTGTTCACCACCGTGTTGTGCCGGCGTCGTTATGTGCCCCCACCACAAAGCGCAAACTGTAATTGTCCAGCGTCCCCGGCAAGCGCGCCGGGTCCAGCCGCCCCTGCTGCGACGGCGTCAGCCCGTGGATGCCGTCATCCTCGCCAATCAGCGCGCCCAGCATCACGCTGGTCAGCATCAGCACCAGATTGCGCGCCGGGCACATCACCGGCCCGCTGCTGAACGGCACCAGCGGCCAGTCGCGGTCCTGCACATCGCGTACCTTGTCATCCTTCAGCCACAACTCGGGCGCAAAGCGGTCGGCGCACGCCATGCGCCCGTCGTCGCGGTGGAAGAACGGCGTGAACAGCAGGATGCCCGTTCCCTCCGGCATCGTGCCGCCGTCCCACTGCGTCGCGCGCGTGCTCTGGCGCAGGATCGCCGGCGTCGTCGGCCACAGGCGCAGCGACTCCAGCACGGTCGAACGCAGGAATGGCAGGTACTGGCGTTCGATGCCGGGATGACTGCGCAGCTCGGCGCGGGCGCGCGCTGCTTGGTCCGGATGCGCGGCCAGCAGCGCCAGCGCGCGGAAGGTAGCCATGCCAGCAGCGTCGAATGCGAACAGCCACTGCGGCACCTGATGGTTAGCCATCGTGTCGGCGCTCTGGGGCACGCTGGCCGCGACCGCCGCCAGGCTGCCCGGCTCGGCCCGGTCGAGATAACCCTGGATGCGCGCCAGGAAGCGCGACCGCAGGCCGGTCTTCTTCGGATGCATGAAGGCCCAGTTGGCCGCCTTGCGCAGCTCGATGATCATGTCGCTGATGGTTTGGTCGCCGGCAGCAGCGTCGCCGAACACGACGCGCCGCACCATGCGCGTCCAGCCGGCGTTGAAGGTGTCCCAGTCGAGCTCGCCCTGGGTACGGGCATTGGCCAGCAGGCGCCCTGCTTCGTCGTCGACCACCGGCAGGAATTTGTCGACCATGTGGTGCACCGCGCGTTCATGCTCGAGCACGTCTTCGTTGAAGCGGCGCCGTGCACTACGCTGGGGACATTGCGAGATCAGCGAACCGTGCGGTTCAAAATGCGACAACGCCGCGCGCTTTTCGCTGCTGGCGGCAGAAAACGGTTCGGGCGACTCGTCCAGCACGCGCCGTGCGTGTTCGGGTGTCAGGATGACCGCCTGCTTGCGGATCGGCAGCGGCAGCATCAGCGGGCCGCTGCCATATTTATTGCGCAGCTTTTGCATGCGGCCGATTGCGCGCCGATCGAGCTCCAGCCGTTCGGCCAGCGCGACCACGGCCGGGCGGCGGATGATCACGCCCTTGGCAAACGTCGGGGCCAGCACGTCCACGGCCAGGGCCAGTGTGTCGAGCACGCTGGCGGTCGGCAGCTCGCCTTCGCGGGTACCTGCAGCGCCGCGCGCGCGCGTCATCAATCTGGTGGCAACCAGGCCGCCAGCCAGGCCAAGGGCGCCTGCGAGCAGCAGGTTGCGATGGTGTTTGTTCATGTCAGCATCTCTTTCAGAACAGCGTGTTAATCGGCGCTCTCCGGCTCGGGCCCGCGCGTCTTGCCCGCCGGCGGCTTGAGCTTGACCACCCGGCCGCTACGCGCCGATTCATAGATCGCATCCATGATGCGCTGATCCTGCAACCCCTCCTCGCCCGGCGTATGCACGTCCTTGTTTTGCTGGATGCAGCTGGCGAAGTGGTCGATCATCAGCGTGAACTGGTTGGTCTTGCCGGCCGGGATCTCGGTGGTCTGGTCCTTGCCGTCGACCACGCGCGTGATCCGCAGCTTGTTGCCGTGATAGGCATAAGCAGGATCCATGTCGGCCCACGCTTCAAACCCGTTCAGGCGGAACATCTGCGACTTGTGCGCCGAATAGTTGGTGCTGCAAGTGGCCGAAAAGCCGCTTGGAAAGCGCAGGACGAACTGGCACGATTCCTCGACTTCGCGAAAGCGCGCATCGCCTGGCGTCGACCAGATGCTGCCGAATACCTCGGTCGGTTCTTCGCCGCTGAGAAAGCGCGCGGCATTGATGCAATAGATGCCGATATCCGGCAGCGCACCGCCGCCCGCCAGCGCCTTTTTGAGGCGCCAGTGCTGAGGGTCGCCCATATTCTGCGAGTTGACCGAGTTGAACTCCTTCAGCGCGCCCAGCTTTTTGTCGCGGATCATTTTCACCAAGGTGCGATCCAGCGCTTCGTACTGGCTGCGGTAGGCGATCATCAACTGGCGCCCGGCCTTGCGGCACGCGTCGATCATCTGGCGGCACTCGGCGGCGCTGTTGGCCATCGGCTTTTCGCACAGCACGTGCTTGCCAGCACGCGCCGCGCGCACGGTGTACTCCAGGTGCATATTGTTGGGCAGCGCGATATAGACGCTTTTCACGTCCGGCATCTGGGCCAGCTTGTCGTAGTCCTTGTAATCAAGCACTGCGCTTTCCGGGATGTTGTACTGGCGCGCAACCTTCAGCCCCTTGTCGCGGTCGCCCGTGACCAGCACCACGACTTTCGCATGCTTGCTTTGCTGGAAGGCCGGCAGCATCTCGTCGATGGCGATGCGGCCCAGGCCGACCACGGCGATGCCCACCCGCTCATCCCACGAGTCGCCCGGCGGCTCGGTCTTCTCGGGCTTTTCGGACTTGTCGAAGATGGGCGGGAAGCTGACCCGGTTCTGCTCGCTGGCCGCGGCCTGCAGCGCAGGCGTGGACAGGGCGGCCATGGTACCGACATAGCGCAGAAAATCGCGGCGCGGCGGCTGATCGTGCTTCATGAGGATTCCTTTCGCGTAGAGGGAATGGATCCTCGCATGCGATTCGGAACAGCAGCGCTCGCTTGCCGGGCAGAAAACCGATCGCGCCTCGATGGGCGGTGTCAGCGCACACCGACATCAATCGCCGGGTGGCGCACCCACGATGAATATCTTCTGCAATGTCGCATCCAGTGACAGCAGCGAAAATGGTTTTTGAATGAACGCGTCGATTGGCGGCGCAGAATATTCGGGCAGCTCGACTGCGGCGGCCATGATTACTTTCAAGTGTGGCTGGATCTTTTTTGCATCGATCGCATAGCTGGGCTCGCCAAGCAATGTGGCGCCCGGGCTGATCATCATTGCGTCAAACACCATCACCTCAAGCATTTTGAGGCCTCGAACGGGTGACGACGCGCCCAGCCCCGAGTGGCCCAGTGCCGTCAACAGATCGAGAATGGTCTCGCGAATGAGAAGGTCTCGTTCAACTATCAAGACATAGCATCGCATGGATCGGCTTTCTTGATGAGTAATGGTCGAGCTTACTCTCATGGCGCGCAAAATGCGGCCATTCTCAACATATAAACAGAAAAACAAGCGGGGTCAGGTCTGACATTCAGACACGAGCTCAACAAAAAATCTGTTCATGAATGCCCAAGTGAAAGTAGTCATCCGTTCTGGTGAGCTAGCAATTGCCGTGACAAGGTATTGTACCGCTGCAAATAAAGCCAAGTGACCCTGGCGACGCTCAAGGGGTAGATACACCGTAAATCAAGAGAATTAAAAAGACAGCAACAATCAACCACAACGCTTTCCGCAGGACTGGATACCGTTTCGCACTGATTGGACCGAGGATATTCAGGATCAGGTCGGCTAGCATACTTCCTCCGTTGGTCTCTTCAGCAGTATGGGTGCCTGGGTTGTTCGCATATGCCTGCCAATCCGAAGCTGATGATCGCCAAGCTATTGCCAATTTTTCGATGGGAACGCAAACATCAGAATCACCCGGCCTAAAGCGGAAAAAAGGCGGTTAAGGGCAAGAAAACACATGAGGGAGACCAGCCCCTGAGAGAATCCGGTGACAGGCCACGTGCCAGCGCCAATCAGCAAGGGGATTGACGTAAGCGCAGTGCAAAAAGAGACAATGCCAATGAACCACCATTTCTTTTCAATATTCAAGTCTTACTCCGTGAAAGCGAAGGTTACTACATCAGGCTGACATTACGAAAAAGTCGCAGACTCGCCAAAACGGCCCGAACTGCCCCAACCCTGACATTTTCTACCGAAACAAGGCGCGGGCAAGACATAGGAAGACGGCAAACGCCGGACATACACCACAGAGAACCGAACGTCGCAAAATGCAGTGCGCATCTTCGCCCCACGTTAGTTCTGCGCGGCATAACTTATACGAGCCTGCGGAACTGTCGTCGCCGTGGGATACGCCATGGTTCAGTAGCGAGCCCTCCAGGCCCGCCACCGCCCCCGTGATCAGTTGTGAATGTACTTGGTGTACACGTCGCTGAAATCGCGCTTGGTATAGGTATCGAGCATCGCAGTATTCAACGCCGTCAGTAATTCATCGAACTGGCTGACGAGACCACCGGCGCCCGGTGCGATATTGAGCTTGTGCACCGATGCAGTGGCGTCCAGCGTGCGCAGCGCGTTATTGCGGCACACCGCATCGCGTTGCTGGCGCTTGCCGATCGAGATCAAGGCTTTATAAATGTCCTTGAGCTGTTCGATGAACGCTTTCTTGACGTCGATGGAGAACGGCGTGTCATCCAGGCTGAATTTCAACTCGATATCCATATCGAGCGTGCCGGCTGTTTCGATGGTCACGCCACTGATCTGGTACGACGCGTAATCGTAACGCTTGATCGCGCGCTTCGACGAAATGGCCGAATCGCCATCCACATGGATCAGGCCAAGATTGGTAAAGCAGTATTCGTCTTTCTTGCTTTTGATAAGAAAGAAAATCTGTTCGCCGTCTTCGGTGAACAGGTAGTCATCCGCATCGACATTGCCGTAGTCGGCCGGGCCGACAATAATGCCGATATCGCTGATGCCGAGTGCTTCTGCCGCCATACGCTTGAACATGATCGCCTTTCAGTAATGAAAAAAAAGATACATTACCACTGTTTATTCTGGCACCCCAAGAATAACGCTCGATGCCTTGAACAAGGCGGTTGCCGCCAGCCCTTCCGCCAGCCCCAGCGTATCGACACTCTCGTTGGTCACGGTCGCAGCGACCGTGCCGCCGCCGCCAAGCGCGATCACAACCTCGGCATTGACCGCGCCGCGCGTCAGGCGCGCGACGGTGCCGGCCAGCTGATTGCGCGCTGACAGCCGCACGCCCTCGCCCGCCGTCATGACGATCACCGACGACGACTTGATCAATGCAAACACTTGCCGGCCCGGCGCCAGCGCCAGGCTGTCGGCGCTCTCGCGCGTGACGATGGCGACGATCTGTTGTTCGCCGGCGATGGCGAGTTCGATCTCGTCATTGACCGCGCCTGCGGTAACGCGCGTCACGGTGCCAAAGAACTGATTGCGTGCGCTCGTTCGCATTTTGAACCTCGTAAACAGGGCGACATCGTCGGCCACGCCCTCTGCCTGCCGATTGAGCCGTTCCAGAAAATCATGGTGCAGTTGCTCGATCATGGTGAAGTTCTCGACCAGCTGCGCGCCGCGCACCGTCAGGCGCGTGCCGCCGCCGCCCTTGCCGCCCGTCGAGCGCTGCACGAGCGGCTCGCCGGCCAGATTATTCATCGTGTCGATCGCCTCCCATGCCGCCTTGTAGCTCAGGCCGACCTGTTTCGCGGCCGCGGTGATCGATCCGCATCGGGCAAGCGCCGCCAGCAAGCCGACCCGGTTCGTGCCGCCGAGCTGCTCTCCAGCGACCGTCATCCAGACCTCCCCCCCGAGACCAATACGCCTGTCGTCCATGTGCGCTCCAGAATCCGTTATATACTTGCGACTATAGCGCTTTTACGACGAGGGAACGACATGAAACAACTTGCCAGCGTGCTTGCCATGGTGACCTGCCTGGGCACCGTCCATGCTGGCGAAGTCCAGGTGGCGGTAGCCGCCAATTTCGCCGGCCCAATGGAAAAGCTGGCCGAGCAGTTTCAGAAGGACACGGGCCACAAGGCCGTTCTCGCCAGTGGCGCCACCGGCAAATTCTACGCACAGATCCGCAACGGCGCGCCGTTCGAGGTGCTGCTGTCGGCCGATGACGAAACGCCGGCACGGCTGGAAGCCGAAGGCCAGGTGGTCGCCAAAAGCCGCTTCACCTACGCGGTCGGCCGCCTCGTGCTGTGGTCGGCCAAGGCCAACTACGTCGACGCCGCAGGCGCCGTGCTCAAGACCGGCGACTTCACGCACCTGGCCATCGCCAATCCAAAGACGGCCCCATACGGCGCGGCGGCAGTCGCCGTCATCAACAAGCTGGGCTTGACCGCGCGTTTGCAACCACGCCTGGTCCAGGGCGAAAACATCGCGCAAGCCTTCCAGTTTGCCAGCACGGGCAACGCCGAACTGGGTTTCGTGGCGCAGGCGCAGGTCTGGCGCGATGGCAAATTCACGGCCGGCTCGGGCTGGATCGTCCCTGCGATCATGCACGCGCCAATCCGCCAGGATGCCGCGCTGCTGACCCGCGGCGCGAAGAACCCGGCCGCGCAGGCGCTGCTGGACTATCTGCGCACCGACAAGGCCAAAGCGCTGATCCGCGCCTACGGCTACGAAGTCTAGGCACATGCTGGACGCGTCCGACTTCGCCGCGATCTGGCTGACGCTCAAGCTCGCGACCCTCGTCACGCTGCTGCTGCTGGTATTCGGCACGCCGCTGGCATGGTGGCTCGCGCGCACCCGCTCGCGCGCCAGGCGTGTCGTCGGCGCGCTCGTCGCCCTGCCCCTCGTGCTGCCGCCGACCGTGATCGGCTTTTACCTGCTGCTGGCGATGGGGCCGATCGGCCCGCTCGGGCAGCTCACCGGCGCGCTGGGCCTGGGCACGCTTGCGTTTACGTTCACTGGTCTCGTGATCGCGTCGGTGTTCTATTCGCTGCCGTTCGTTGTGCAGCCGTTGCAGAATGCGTTCGAAGCCATCGGCGAACGCCCGCTCGAAGTGGCCGCCACGCTGCGCGCCGGGCCGTGGGACACGTTCTGGTCGGTGGTCGTGCCGCTGGCGCGTCCCGGCTTCGTCACCGGCGCGATCCTGGGCTTTGCCCACACGATCGGCGAATTCGGCGTCGTGCTCATGATCGGCGGGAACATCCCCGACAAGACGCGCGTCGTCTCCACGCAGATTTACGACCACGTCGAAGCGATGGAATATGCGCAGGCCCACTGGCTGGCCGGCGGCATGCTGGTGTTCAGCTTTATCGTGCTGCTCACCTTGTACACGCTGTATCCGCAGTCGATGCGGGGGACGCAGCGATGACGCCCATTTCGCTCGCATGCCGGATCGACCGTGGCGCATTCAAGCTCGATGTCGATCTGGCCCTGCCCGGGCGCGGCGTGACCGCGCTGTTCGGCCACTCCGGCTCCGGCAAGACGACGCTGCTGCGCGTGCTGGCAGGCCTGGAGCGCGTGGCCGGCGCCCGTGTCGCGCTGGGCGACGAGGTGTGGCAGGACGATGCGCGCAAGGTGTTCGTGCCGACCCACCAACGGGGCATCGGCTACGTGTTCCAGGAAGCGAGCCTGTTCCCGCACCTCTCCGTGCGCGCCAATCTCGAGTTCGGACGCAAGCGCCTCAAATCCGCCGAGCGCCGCTTCGAGCTGATGGCGGTGGCCGAACTGCTCGGCATCGAACGCCTGCTCGATGCCAGCCCCGCCACGCTGTCAGGCGGCGAACGCCAGCGCGCGGCCATTGCGCGCACGCTGCTTGCCTCGCCCCGCCTGCTGTTGATGGACGAGCCGCTCGCCGCGCTCGACATGCGGCGCAAACTCGAGATCCTGCCCTACCTCGAACGCCTGCACGACGAACTGGCGCTGCCGGTCGTCTACGTCAGCCATGCGGCAGACGAAGTGGCGCGCCTGGCCGATCATCTGGTGGTGCTGGAAGAAGGCCAGGTACTGGCCAGCGGTCCGTTGGCCGCGACGCTCGCGCGGCTGGACCTGGCGGCCAATTTTCAGGACGATGCCGGCGTGATGCTGGAAACGACGCTGCAAGCGCACGACGCCGATGGCCTGTCGCACCTGGCGTTCGCCGGCGGCGTACTGCTGGTGGGCCAGCGCGACGTTGCCATCGGCACCCGCGTGCGCTGCCGCATCCATGCGCGCGATGTGAGCCTGGCGCTGGAACGGCCACGCGGCAGCAGCATCACGAATATCCTGCCGGCGCGGGTCGATGCGGTCGGCCCGAGCGGCACGCCCGGCCAGGTACTGGTGCGCTTGCTGGTCGGCGACACGGTGCTGCTGGCACGGATCACCGAGCGTTCGCGGCGCGAACTGGCGATCGCGCCGGGCAGCACCGTGTGGGCGCAGGTGAAGGCCGTGGCGCTGCTGGCCTGAACCTGAACCAGGTTAGCCCCGGAGCGCCGCTTCCAGATCGGACAATTCAGCCGGCTTGACCAGGTGCGCATCAAACCCGGCCTCCTGCGCGCGGCGGCGGTCTTCCGGCGAGCCGTAGCCGGTATGCGCCACCAGCCGGATGTGCGCCAGTTGCGGGTTGCTCTTGATGCGGCGCGCCACCTGATAGCCATCCACACCGGGCAAACCGATATCGAGCACGATCACGTGCGGCTCGTGGCGCGCGGCCAGCTCTTCGATCTCGTTGGCGTCGGCGGTGGTGTACGCCTCGTAGCCCATCTCGGCCAGCAGGAAGCCCATCATCTCCATCGCATCGACGTTGTCGTCCACCAGCAGCACGCGCATGCCGCCGCTCTGCGACTCCAGGGTTGCCTGCGTCGCCGTCGCATCCTCTGCGCCGGCGCCGACATGCAGCAGCGGCAGGTCGACCATGAACGTGCTGCCAAGGCCGATGCCTTCGCTGGTCGCGGACAGGTGGCCGCCGTGCAGTTCGAGCAGGTGCGACACCAGCGACAGGCCGATGCCCAGGCCTTCCGGCGCGCGGTCGGGCGGTACCTCGACCTGGGTGAACATGCCGAAGATGCGCGGCAGATTGTCCTTGGCGATGCCGATGCCGTTGTCGCGCACCGAAATGCACACGCGCGCACTGTCGGTGACGCGCACGGCCAGATGGATTTCGCCGCCGGTCGGCGTGAACTTGGCCGCATTGTGCAGCAGGTTGCCAACCGACTGGGCCAGGCGCACCGGATCGCCAGAGACCCAGATCTGGTGATCCGGCTGCTCGACGCTCAGGCGGTGTCCGCGCGCGTTGATCAGCGGCGCCGCCGTCTCGATGGCCTGGGCGATCACGCCCCTGATTTCCACTTCTTCATTGCGCAGCACGATTTTGCCTTCGGAGATGCGGGCCACGTCCAGCAGGTCGTCGACCAGATGCGCCAGGTGATCGACCTGGCGCGTGATCACGTCGCGTGCATGCGCCTGGCGCTCCACCGCGCCTTCGCCAATGGCGCCCAGCAGTGCGGCCGCGTTGCGGATCGGGCTCAGGGGATTGCGCAGTTCGTGCGCCAGTGTCGCCAGAAACTGGTTCTTGTTGCTGTCGGCGGCGCGCAGCAGCGCCTCCATCTCGCGCCGGCCCGTGATGTCGCTGGTGACGCGCGCCACCCGTACCACCTGGCCGCGCGCATCGCGCACCGGGAACACGCGGTCGCGCACCCAGCGCACCTGGCCGTCAGCGCCGGCGATGCGGAACTCGTCGTCGTAGTGGGCTTCAAATGCCACGCGTTCCCAGCGCGCCGCCATGCGCGCGCGGTCGTCCTGGTGCACGGCGGCGAGCCAGTCGTCAGGCTGCTGGCCCAGCGCCTCGGCGCTGCGGCCCCATACGGTGGCATACGCCGGGCTGACATACACGACCTCGCGCGCCGGCACCGAGAACATCCAGAACACGTCGTCGATATTGTCGGTCAGCTGGCGGAAGCGTTCTTCGCTGTCGCGCAGGTCGACCTGGATCTGGCGCATGCGCAGCAGCGCATTGACGTTGGCGATCAGTTCATCGGCCTCGATCGGCGCGGCCAGGTAGTTGTCGGCGCCGCCTTCCAGGCCGCGGATCTTGTCGGCGCGGCCCGTCAGCGCGGCCGACGTCTGCAGCACCAGCACCGTGCTGCTGTCCGATTCGGCCTTGATGCGGCGGCACACTTCGATGCCGTTGATGTCGGGCAGCTTCACGTCGAGCAGCACCAGCGCCGGCAAGGTGTTGCGCACGATTTCCAGCGCGTCGGTGCCATTGGCCGCTTCCAGCACCTCGAAGCCGGCGCTTTGCAGGATGCGGGTCTTGGCGTAGCGCGCGCCGTCGTTGTCGTCAACGTTGAGAATCTGGGTCGGATGGGAGTTCATGATCCTGTGGTGTCAAATGCTGATGGCGTCGGCGCCAGGCTGCGCGGCAGGGTCAGGGTGAAGGTCGAACCGACACCGACGGTGCTGGCCACGTCGACCCGCCCGCCAAGCAGCTCGGCCAGCTTGCGGCACAGGGGCAGACCGAGACCGGTACCCTTGCTGCGCCGTTGCAGCGGGTGCTCGATCTGGCTGAATTCTTCAAAAATGAGTTGCAGGTTGTCGTGGCTGATGCCGATGCCCGTGTCTGCCACGGCAAACGCGATCGTGTCCGCCTCGGGATCATGCGCGGCAAACACCAGCACCGAGCCCTGCTCGGTGAATTTCAGCGCATTCGAAATGAAGTTGCGCAGGATCTGCGAAATCTTGCCTTCGTCGGAATACAGGGGCTCGGTCACGCCGGACGGCTCGAACACCAGTTCGACGCGCGCCTCGTCCACCAGCGGGCGCAGCATCCCCTTGAGCGCGCGGAACAGGTTCTCGACCACCACCGGCTCGACCTGTACCTGCACCCGCCCTGCTTCGATCTTGGCCAGGTCGAGCAAGTCATTCACCAGCTCGGACAAGTCATTGGCCGCGGTGGCGATGAAGCTCACCTGGCGTTCCTGCTCTTCGGTCAGGTCGCCGTCCATCCGGTTGAGCAGCAACTGGGCCAGCGCGCGGATCGACGACAGCGGCGTGCGCAGTTCGTGGCTCGTGTTGGACAGGAAGCGCGACTTCATTTCGTCGGCGCGGCGCAGGCGCTCGGCCTTGTCTTCGATCTCGGCGTACAGCGCCACGATGCCGCGGTTGGTGTCTTCGAGTTCGCGCGTGAGCGACATCAGGTCTTCCTGGCGTTCACGCAGCTCGGCCAGTGTCGACAGCAGCTCCTGGTTCTGCATCTGCAGCTCGTGCAGGGGGCTGGCGTCCGGGCTGTCAGCCAGGCGCGCGCCAATTTCAGCCAGGCGCGCCGGCGTGATGCGTTCGTGCGCCGGCAGCGCCTTGCGCACCGTGACATTGGCCGCGCCGGTTTCACCGGGGTCGACTTCGCACGCGTCCATCAGGCGATGCGCGGTGACGATCGCCAGTTCGCGCAGCGACTCGGGGCCAATTTCGCCAAACGTCGGGTCGCTCGAGCGGCCATTGCGGGGCCGCCCGGCGCTGACCAGGACTTCGAGATGCTGGCGCCCGTCGCGTTCGCACAGCTGAAACACGGCGCGCCCGCCGGGGCCCTGGTAACTGGCGCCGCGCGCCACCTCGGACACGGCCGTGCCGACCCGCACCTGGTCCTGCTGCGACAGTCCCAGCATGGCCGAGATCTGGCGCGCACGCTGGCGCACCAGCACCACATCCTGCTCGCTGTCCAGGCCAACGCTGAGGATGCGCAGGGATGTCATGCGAGGCCCGCTGCCCGGCGCACGACAACGACCATCGCGTCATCGCGCCCGCGAATGAAGTCGCGCATCAGCACTGCGGCGATCAGCGCCGGCGCGCGCCCGTGCAGGCCCGGATACTTGTGCAGATCCCACTGGGTCTGGATGCCGTCCGAGCACAGGATGCACAGTGCACCTGGCGGAAACGGCACCGAAAACTCCTGCACCTTGCGCATGTTGGCGCCGACGATGCCGTTGTGCGAGACCAGCGCGCGCCGGTCGTCGTCGATCACGACGCCGGCGATATTGCCCACACCGGCAAACGTCAGTTCATCGTTGAAGAAATCGATGCGCGCCGCCGCCAGCGCCGCGCCGCGCGTGCCGCGCAGCGCCTCGTGCGCCGCGTGCACCATCTCGCCGGCGCCGACCGGGCCGCGCCCGGCCAGCGCATCGATCGCCGCATTCGTGGCCGCCGCTGCGTTCGGGCCGTGGCCCAGGCCATCGCACGCCAGGATTGTGGCGCCATCGTCGCCGCACGAGACGGCCCAGCCGTCGCCGCATTCGTCTTCGCCGGCGATCGGCGCCCACAGCGCGCCCACTTCCACGCCGCTCGGGTGCGGCGCCGGCTCGTCGCGCCACAGACGCATGAAGAACGCAGCGCCCTCGCCGCGCCGCGTGTACACGTCGAATTCATCGGACAGGCGGAGCAGCGCGCCCAGGCCGGTGCCGGCGGTGCCGGCGCTCGAGACGCCATCGAGCAGGCAGTTGTCGATGTCGGCGATGCCGGGGCCCTTGTCGAGCGCCAGCACGTCCACGCCAATGCCGGCCGGCGACTGCGCCGGACCGACGTGCATCGCGCCTTCGCCGGCGTGCTTGAGGATATTGGTAGCCGCTTCGGTGATGATCAGGGCCAGCTGGCCGGCCTTGACTTCATTGAAGCCCAGCGAGTCGGCCACCTTCTGGCCGGCGCGGCGCACGGCCGCGACATCGCTGGCATGGGAGAGGGTGAAGACGAAGTGCGACGACTGAGAACTGATCAGCGTTTCCATTTGATAATCAGCACCGCAGTGCCCTCCTTCGGACGGCTGTCGATGTCGAACTCGTCGACCAGCCGCTTGGAGCCGCCCAGGCCGAGGCCCAGGCCGCCGCCGGTGGTGAAACCGTCACGCAGTGCGCTCTCGATGTTCGGGATGCCCTGGCCGGCGTCGACGAACAACAGCCCGATGCCAAGGCGCGCGCCGTCGTCGAAGGCATCGAGATGCACCTCGCCGCCGCCGCCGTATTTGATGGTATTGCGTGCGAGTTCACTGGCCGCCGTCACCAGCTTGGTCTGGTCGACCAGCGAGAGACCGATCGCCACTGCGCGTTCGCGCACCTGCTTGCGCACGCCCACCACGTCTTCATCCGAGCGCAGGCGCAAGGTCACGCGGCCGGTGCGCTGTGCGCGGCGATGCTCCAGCAGCGGTGTCTCGAACAGCACCGTCTGGGTTTGCGCGTCGACCATTATCGATAGCTCTTTCCGAGCAGGGCCATGCCCTTCTCGACATTGAGCGCCGTCTGAACGCCATGCAGGGTCAATCCGAGTTCGACGAGCGTGATCGCCACCGCCGGCTGCATGCCCACCACCACGGTGCGTGCGTCGAGCACGCGCGCCATGGCGGCGGTGTTGCTGATCATGCGGCCGATGAAGGAGTCGACCAGGTCGAGCGCCGAGATGTCGATCAGGACGCCCTTGGCGCTGTCGCTGACGATGCGCTGGGTCAGGTCGTCCTGCAGTTGCATCGCCAGGCGGTCATGCATGTCGACCTGGATCGTCACCAGCAACAGGTCGCCCATGCGCAGGATCGGGATACGTTCCATAGCACTCGCCTCAGGCTGCGTTCTTGATCATGATCGACGCACCGGTGCGCTCTAGCGCGACCAGGAAGGCGTCGGCCAGCGTGGCCTTGGTGATCACGTCTTCCAGGTTCACGCCCAGGTGCACGATGGTTTGCGCGATCTGCGGGCGGATACCGCTGATGATGCAGTCGGCGCCCATCAGGCGCGCCGCAGCGATCGTTTTCATCAGGTGCTGCGCGACCAGCGTGTCGACGGTCGGCACGCCGGTGATGTCGATGATCGCGATCATGGCGCCCGTGTCGACGATCTTTTGCAGGATGTTTTCCATCACCACCTGGGTGCGGGCCGAATCGAGGGTACCGATCAGCGGCAGCGCCAGGATGCCGTTCCACAGCTTGACCACGGGCGTGGACAGCTCGAGCAGCTCCTGCTGCTGGCGCACGATGATCTGGTCCTTCGTTTTCTGGAAGACTTCGATCGTGTACAGGCCCAGCTTGTCGATCAGCGTGTTGACGGTCCAGGAAGCGATCGCCAGGCCATCGGCATCGGTCTCGAACACGTCGCGCAGGCGCGCGAACAGCGGCTGCTTGAGCGAGAACACGAGCGTTGCCGTTTCGGCCGGGGTGGAACCGGCCTTGGCGCGGGTGGCCGAGATTTCGCTGAGCAGGTCGCGCACTTCGTCCCACGAACGGTGTTCGATGTTCTCGAGTTCACCGCTGCGAGTCGCGACAGCGAACGCCTTCAGCAGCTGCTGGCAATGGGCGCGCAACTGCTCGCGCGCCGCGCCGCTGCTGCGCACCGTGATCGACTCCAGCTGGGCGAGCCATTCTGCGCCAATCCCCGATTCTTCTGCAAGAATCGCCTGGCTGATCCGGTCCGCATAATCGTTCATGCTCATCTGTCGTGTCCTCAAATATTAGGTGGCGCCGCACAATGTCCCGCCAAGTCCGGGCTGGTGTGGCAGAGTGCTGGTAAAAATCCAACTATACCATTTCCAATGTAGACAATCCGCCTTGTTCTATTGGCTAGAGGATATTTTTACGCGCTCCACCAAGCCCGCGCGATGGGCCCATTCGTACAGCACGGGCAGCAATAACAGGGTCAGCACGGTCGACGACAACACCCCGCCGATCACCACCGTGGCGAGCGGGCGCTGCACCTCGGCGCCGGTGCCCGTCGCCAGCGCCATCGGCACGAAACCGAGCGAAGCGACCAGCGCCGTCATCAGCACCGGCCGCAGGCGCGCCAGGGCGCCATCGCGTACCGCCTCGGGTAGCGCCATTCCTTCTTCGCGCAGGCTGCGGATGAACGCGATCAGCACCAGGCCATTGAGCACCGCCACACCCGACAACGCGATGAAGCCCACCGCCGCCGACATTGACAGCGGGATATCGCGCGCCCACAGCGCGGCAACGCCACCGGCCAGCGCAAACGGAATCCCGGTAAACACCAGCAGGCCGTCACGCAGGTTGTTGAAGACCAGGTACAGCAGCACGAACACGAGCAGCAGCGAGGCCGGCACGATCAGGCGCAGGCGCTCGGCGGCCGTCGTCAGGTGCTCGAACTGGCCGCCCCAGGCCGTCCAGTAGCCGGGCGCAATACGTACGTCTGCGGCGATGCGCGCCTGCGCTGCGGCGACAAACGAACCGATGTCGCGTCCGCGCACGTTGGCGGTGATGACCACGCGGCGCTTGCCTTCTTCGCGACTGAGCTGGTTCGGGCCCGGTGCGACGTCGAACGTGGCGATTTCGCCCAGCGTGATGAAGCTGTGCCCTCCTTCCCGCGTGCCAGGCAATGCCACCGGCAGCCGGCGCAGCGCGTCGATGTCGGCGCGCAGGTCTTCCGGCAGGCGCACGACGATGTCGAAGCGGCGGTCGCCCTCGAACAGCGTGCCGGCCACGCGCCCGGCGGTGGCGGTCGCGATCATTTCCTGCACGTCGCCGATGTTCAGGCCCATGCGCGCGGCGCGTTCGCGGTCGACCCGGATCTGCAGGATCGGCAGGCCGGATGTCGCCTCGACCTGCACCTCGGCCGCGCCAGGCACCGCGCGCAGGCTGGCCGCGATCTGGCCGGCGGTGGCTTCCAGCACGGCCAGGTCGTCGCCAAACAGCTTGACGGCGACGTCGCTGCGCACGCCCGAGATCAGTTCGTTCACGCGCAACTGGATCGGCTGGCTGAATTCGTAGCTGTTGCCGGGCAGGCGCTCGAGCGCGGTGCGGATCGCCTCTTGCACGGCAGCGCGCGAGCGCCTCGGCTTGGGCCATGCAGATTCGGGCTTGAAGATGATGTAGCTGTCGGCCACGCTCGGCGGCATCGGGTCGGACGCGATTTCGGCCGTGCCGATGCGGGCGAACACGCGCGCGATCTCGGGCACCTCGCGCATCAGCGTCGTCTCGATCTGCTGCTGCATCTTGACCGACTGGGTCAGGCTGGTGCCCGGCACGCGCACCGTCAGCACGGCCATGTCGCCCTCGTCGAGATTGGGCGCGAACTCCAGGCCCAGGCGCGTGGCCATCAGCACCGCCAGCGCGATCACCAGGCCGGCAAACACCAGCACCACCGCGCGGTTGGCCAGTGCGTAGTCGAGCGCCGGGGCATACCAGCGGCGCGCGGCCAGCATGACGCGGCTGTCCTTTTCGTCGACCTTGCGGCCGATGAACAGCGCCACGGCGGCCGGCACGAACGTCACCGACAAAATCATCGCGCCCAGCAGCGCAAATACCACCGTGAACGCCATCGGGTGGAACATCTTGCCCTCGATGCCGGTCAGCGCAAAGATCGGCAGGTAGACGATCATGATGATCAGCTGGCCGTAGATCAGGGGCCGCCTGGCTTCGCGCGCAGCGGCGAAGACTTCGGCAAAGCGCTCTTCGCGGGTGAGCAGGCGCCCGAGCCGGTGCTGGGCGCCGGCCAGCCGGCGCACGCAGTTTTCGACGATGACGACGGCGCCGTCGACGATGATGCCAAAGTCCAGCGCGCCCAGGCTGAGCAGGTTGGCGCTGACGCCGCCGGCCACCATGCCGGAGAACGTAAACAGCATCGCCAGCGGAATCACCAGCGCGGTCAGCAGCGCCGCGCGCAGGTTCCCCAGAAAGAAAAACAGCACGGCGATGACGAGGATCGCGCCCTCGACGAGGTTCTTTCGCACGGTGGCAATCGCCTTTTCGACCAGCACCGTGCGGTCGTAGACGGTGACCGCCTTGACGCCCTTGGGCAGGCTGCGGTTGATCTCGAGCATGCGCGCGTCGACCGCCTGCGCCACCTTGCGGCTGTTCTCGCCGATCAGCATGACCACCGTGCCCAGCACCACCTCGACACCGTTTTCGGTGGCCGCACCGGTGCGCAGCTCGCGCCCGATGCCCACTTCGGCGACGTCACGCACGCGCACCGGAATCCCGTTGACGCTGGTGACGACGATATTGCCGATGTCGTCCATCGACGCCGCCTGCCCTGGCGCGCGTACCAGGTACTGCTCGCCTTCGCGCTCGATGTAGCCGGCGCCGACATTGCTGTTGTTGCGCTCGAGCGCGTGCACGATGTCGATCAGTTCCAGCCCGTATGACGACAGCGTGGCCGTGTTCGGCGCCACCAGGTATTCCTTGTCGAAGCCGCCGATGGAATTGATGTCGGTGACGCCCGGCACCGTGCGCAGCTGCGGCTTGATGATCCAGTCCTGGATCTCGCGCAGGTCGGTCGGCGTGTACGGCGTGCCATCGGGCTTCTTTGCACCCGGCTCGCTCTCGACCGTCCACTGGTAGATTTCACTCAGGCCCGTGGCGATCGGCCCCAGCTCCGGCACCACGCCGGCCGGCAGGTTTTCGCGCGCATCCTGCAGGCGCTGGCTCACGAGCTGGCGCGCGAAGTGGATGTCGGTGCCCTCGTCGAATACCACCGTCACCTGCGACAGGCCATAGCGCGACAGCGAACGGTAGGTCTCCAGGTGCGGCAGCCCGGCCAGCACCGCCTCGACCGGATAGGTGATGCGCTGCTCGACCTCGAGCGGCGAGTAGCCCGGCGCCGCCGTGTTGATCTGCACCTGGACGTTGGTCACGTCGGGCACGGCGTCGATCGGCAGGCGGCCATAATTGTAGATACCGATGGCGGCCATTGCCAGCACGGCCAGCAGCACCAGCCAGCGCCGTTCGATACTGAGCGCAATGAGCCGGTCGAACCAGGTGGAAGCTTGCAGGTCAGTGTTCATGGCTGGCCTCGCCCTTGCCCTGTTCGGCCTTGATCGTGAAGCTGCCGCCGGCGGCGTAGGTGTCGCCCGCGCTCAGGCCCGCGGTGATCTCGGTGAAGCGTCCGTCCGAGCGCCCCGTGCTGACGGGCTGCGCGATGAAACCTTCCTTGACGCGCTTGTAGACCACCTGGCGCGCATCGAGCGTCTGGATTGCTTCGCGCGCGACGGCCACCGGCACATCGCTCGAACCGGTCACGATGTCGACGTTCACGGCCAGGCCTGGCCGCCAGGCGGCGCCCGGATTGGCCAGTACCACGCGCGCCTTGGCCGAGCGCGACGCCTCGCCCACCAGCGAACTGACAAAGCTCACCTTGCCGGGCGCCGTGGTGCTTGATGCAATCGAACGGATCACCGCGGTCGTGCCAACCCGCACGATGTCGAGGTCGCGCGCTGGCACCACCACGTCGGCCCACACGGTCGACAGGTCGGTCAGCGTGAACACACGCGTATCGGCGCCCACCACTTCGCCCAGCGTGATGTGCTTTTCGACGATGATGCCGTCGAACGGGGCGCGGATGGCGAGCAGGTTCGAAGCGCCGCCACCGCCCGCGCCCAGCGCCTGCAATTGCTGGCGCACGGTGTTGCGTGCAACTTCGGCCTCGATCAGTTCCTGCTCGGCTTTCAGCAGATCCTGGCGCGCAGTGATCTTTTCTTCCCACAGCGTGCGCTCGGTCGCAACAATCCTGCGCGCATAGTCGACGCGCTTTTGCGCCGCCGTCAGCGCGCCGCGCTGGCCGGCGATGTCGGCGCTGGCGATGCTGGCCAGTACCTGGTTCTTGCGCACCTGCTGGCCCAGGTCGGCGCTGACGTCGCGCACCGAACCGGCCGCGCGCGGCGTCACGTGGGCGGTGCGGTCTTCGTTCAGTGCGATCTGTCCCGGCATGCGGATGAAGGTGTCCAGGTGCTTCGGACCGGCCGTGGCAACCGTGATGCCGGCCACGGTGATCTGGTTCGGCGTAAAGTGGATGACGCCGTCGTCGGCGTACGCTTCTTGTTTTTCTTCGGTCTGTTCGGCGTGATCGTCATGCTCGTCGCCTGCCGGCTGCGCGCGATCGCGCAGCATGACAAAGGCGGCAAGCGCCAGCGCGACGGCCAGCATGATGACGATGATGCGGGTTTGCTGCTTGTTCATGGGTTCTCCTGCACGGCTGCCTGTCCCAGCAGGCGTGCGATATCGGCCTGCGCGCGATGGCTCTCGGCGACGGCATTGAGGTATTGGTAGGTGGAGTGCGCCAGCACGCGCTGGGCGTCGAGCACGTCGATCAGGCTAAACTTGCCAAGCTCGAAGCCGCGGCTGGCGGCGCGCTGCGCGTCCTGCGCGCCCGGCAGGATGTCGGTCGCGATCAGCGCGCATTCGGCCAGCGCTGTAGCAAGGCGCGCATGGGCCTGGCCCAGTTCGGCGCGCAGGCGGGCAGCTTGCGCATCCTGTTCGTCCTGCGCCTTGTCGACGCGGCGCAGCGCATCGAGGACGGCGCCGTCGTTGCGATTGAACAGCGGCAGCGGCACCGACAGGCCCAGCACTGTGCGGTTGCGGGCATCCGGCCCTTCGCGCTGGGCGCCGACGATCACGTTCACGTCCGGCGTGCGGCGCGCCTGTTCGAGCCGGGCCAGCGCCTGGCGGTGCTTCAGCTGCGCACCGGCCTGGCGCATGCCTGGTGCGGCGTCCAGTTGCGCCAGCAGCCGGTCGAGCGGCGGCAGCACAGGCAGCGTGACGGCGTCCGGCTCGACGACGACGAGTCCGCGCGCGTCGCCCGCCCACAGCGCCGCGAGCTGGATCCGTGCGGCCTCCAGCGTGCGCGCCGCCTGCAGCGCCTCGATGCGCGCCCCCCCCTGCGCCACACGGGCGCGGGTCTGCTCGACGGGCGACAGGGTGCCGGCATCGACCCGCTTGCCGACGGCATCCAGCCCGCGGCCCGCGAGATGCACCAGCTCCTGCGCCATGCGTTCGCGCGCCAGCGCGGCCACGACCTCATGGAACGCGGCAATCACGTCGGCGCGCACGCGCGCCTGCTCGGCGTTCAGCGCCAGCGCCGCCAGCTGGCCTTCCTGGCGCGCCACATCGATGCGCGCGGCGCGCTTGCCACCCAGTTCCAAGGGAATGGTCAACAGCGCCGTGGTCGTGCGGCTGTCGCCCCGCGTGCCCTCGCGCAGCAGCTCGAGTTCGGGATTGGGGCGCGCCCCGGCCTGGGTCAGTGCGCCCTGTTGTGCGGCGACCTCATGGCCGGCCGCGCGCAGCGTCGGGTTCAAACGCAGGGCCAGCGCGATGGCCGCGTCGAGCGTCAAGGGCTGCGTGCTGGTCGAGATGGGCGTGGCCTGGGCTGCAGGCGGCAGGCCAATGTAGGCCAACGCGCACGCCATGGCGAACGCCGCCAGCGGCGGTGTCAAACGGTGTTTCATGATGGTGCTCCGAACGGGTGAATGTCCGGCGAAGGCAATCGGGCGGGCCGCGCTTGGCGGGCCGGCGATGGATGTTCGCCGCGCTAGATGCGCAGCAGGCGGTCGGGTGGCGGAATCAGGTCGGGCACGTGCGAGACGTAGCGCCGTGTTTCGCCGCGCAGGTGCGGCGCCCCCTTGGGCAGGGGCAGATTGGGTTGTGA
>Ga0308158_10000709_pt1 | contig 46747 bp, 81 predicted proteins | sample PhyBR2_FD_201038 | JGI IMG/M metagenome (GOLD analysis project Ga0308158, IMG submission 201038) | Phyllosphere microbial communities from UC Gill Tract Community Farm, Albany, California, United States - DLSLB.R2 | ecosystem: Host-associated > Plants > Phyllosphere > Unclassified | place: USA... | reverse complement strand
AATTGACCGGGTAAGTTGAGATGGCAAAACAGACTCCCTGACCTGCGTAGATAAAATTTCCACTTCAATGCCAGGCATTATTAAGTGATAAGGAAAATTCGATGGCTGGATAAGGTAGGTTTTTTGATGTCATTTAGCGGCTTTGTCTCATTGACAACGTGCTAACTTTTCCCCACAGAAAAAATATCATCCTCCTTTATAAGGTATCGTTCATGTCCATTCAGGCAATTGACGGCGTACTGCAGCAGCTTCAGGCGACCTCACTGCAGGCCAGCAACCGCAGCAGTGAAGCCTCTAATCAGATCGATTTCGGTGCAACTATGAAAGCGGCGCTGGATAAGATCAGCGAGACGCAGACCACCGCCCGCACCCAGGCGCAGGATTTTGAGATGGGGAAACCGGGTATCGCGCTTAATGACGTGATGGTCGATCTGCAGAAATCGTCAATCTCAATGCAGATGGGTATTCAGGTCAGGAACAAGCTGGTGTCGGCGTATAGCGAAATTATGAATATGCAGGTTTAGGCGGGTAACTGTCTGAAGCTGTTGAGGTTTATCATACTGCCACTTTGGTGGAGCACGTATGTAGCACAAGATCGCTCATTTTCGTGTTGATGAGTGATAGCTGGTCCGTGTTGTTCTCTGACATCCAGGCGCCATAAACCCGGTACACCATCTGCGCATCGGAGTGACCCATTTGCGATGCAACGTAGTTCGGGTTTGCGCCTGCTGAAAGAGCCCAGCATGCGAACGTATGACGGGACTGATATGCTTTCCGGTGACGCAGGCCTGCACGCCTCAGTGCGCCGGTCCATATCTGTCCCAGTGACTCTGTTGAGTAATAGGCTCCCGACCGGCCGTTGACTGCGTTCACGCTGGGATTGAACACGAATGTCTTCTGTTCCTCAATTCGCTCGCCATACTCCCTGGTATGAAAAGTGAATAAGGTCTGAGGATACATTCTTGTCAGCTCTCGCTGGTCACGCAGGATATCGACCGCTGCATCCATCAGGCATATGACACGGTTTCCGGCTTCAGTCTTCGGCGGCGTGAATAAACCCTGCGGCGTGAGGTTACGGCTGACTGTCAGCTTTTTCGCTTCAAGGTCCACATCTTCCCATGCCAGCGCGCATATCTCTCCGTGACGTAATCCCGTCAGGATGGCGAGTGACCACATGTTGGCCGTCTGACGCGTTGAGCATGCCGTGATGAGGTGAGGGTACTCTTCCCGCGTGATCGGGTCCGGCCGCTTATTCGATTTCTTCAGAGGCTTGATGCCAGTGATCGGGTTTGCCTCTATATACCCGTTGCCATGAGCAAAGGCGAAGATAGCTTTCAGGTCTGCCATGCTGGAGTTAACCGTGGCCGCTGTCCTGCCTTTCTTTTCTATATTCATCTTCCTGCCGGTAAAGTAGCTGCCATTAAGTAGCTCGATCCGAAGGTTGAGAATATCTTTCTGCATTACTGACCGGATGTCTTTTCCATTTCCGATGATATCCAGGGTCACTCTGACACGACGCTCTGTCGTGACATACGAACTGTTGGCCCAGTCCGGCTTTTTGAGCTTGAGCCACAAATCCGCTACCTCCCTGATCGGCACTGACTTCGATGAACCCACTTCATTCTTAAACATTGGTGAATCGGGAAACTCACTCCGGTAATCAAACGTCCCTGTCTTAATGCGGTAGACGATGTTGCTACGCAGCTCGCCAGCCATCTTCCTGTTTTTGGGTGTGTCGGGTACGCCGATCGCCTCCCACCGCCTTTGCCCCTCATACATGAACCAGATTCGAAGGTGGTTCTTGTTGGGAGCCACTCCTGTCGGATATCCAGACATATGCCTTCTCCTGTTGAAATGGATCTGCATTTAAGCAGATTTCTTCCTGGCAATCGCTGCCGGCTGGTTATCAATCCACTTCTCGATCGCCTTCCAGTCATAAAAGCACATGCTGTTATCACGCGGCGCGCCATCGGGCGATACGTGCTTATACTCACGGCCCTCCATCCATGACACCTCGCGAGCCGTTTTGATGGTGTTTTTCTTCATGCCGGTGATGGTCATCAGAACTGATTCAGATACCCATTTGCTCGGCATCAGCTGAACAACGTTTTCCATATTTACTCCTTTGGCGGCCAGAGCCACGTAATAATCAGGGCAATAAAAAGGGCGAGGTCAGTTAAGAGCTCGCCCGGGGAGATGTCGTCGCAGGTGGTGATCATTTAATCCCAGCACAACACTGAAGCGAAGTAAGCGCCGCGGCATGGAGTGTCTCGAGGATGATTCCATCTTGAGTAACCATCCTGACCACCTAACGGTGATGTTTTGTACCAAGATTGGTAATAACGAGCCTGCGACCAGGTCTCTTTGTCTTCTGGCTCAATTTCACCCTTCTCGACTGCTGCTGCCAGAATTTGCTCAGCCGTGTAATCTCCCCTCATGACGATGAAACGAGCATCATCAGAGGCCATGGTATCGACTGCGCCATCGTGCTTTTGCTTTTGTTCGGGCTTTATTAAAGACATAACAACTCCTCACGCAGAGCGCGATAGTGAATAGGGTGGGCGGGGGTTACTGGCTGCGGAAGCCGTTACAGGTGCGGAAGAACTCGATCAGATAGCCTTTCATTTTGGCATGCCATTCCTTGTCATTGCCATTGCACCAGCCGTCTGGTGGCGTCAATGGCTCAATTAGGTCAGCCATCTTTTTGGCTTTTGCTGCAGTGACGTTCAGCGGGTCATTGGTGAATTGAGTCTTTATCAGCTTATCCATGCCGGGTATAGCGAGCACTTTGAACCACGTTCCGTTAGGAAGGGCGATACCACAGACGCGGTCGGCTGCACGTCGTTTATCTACTAAATCAACTGACATTGCGGGTCTCCTTATCCACCTGACGCACATAGAACGCTAACCAGCGCTTTGCTGGGAAGGTGTCTGGCGGCAGGGCGGTGATTGATTTTGCGTGCTTGTCTAAAAGGGAAGTAATGATGCGGTCGTGTTCTTTCTTGGGCCTGCCGTCAATGGCGGTTATGATTTCGATCCTGCACTTACGCGCTACGGCCCTTAGCACGTTTTCCGCTACCGGCGTCATGCCACCTTGCGATGCTGCTTAGCACGCTCAATGCGCTGGTAATCCTCACAGCACTCCGAGCAGCAGAAGAAGCCTTTATCTACTGACTCCTCGCAGTTATAGCAGGCACCGGTAAACTGCATTTCCGGGCGCTTGCGGTTCGCCAAGGCGATAGTTCTTTCAAGTTCTTCAAGCGCCGCGGCCTGGTCTAATTCGTCAGACATGTTCTACCTCCGAAATTTGGGCGTAAAAAAACCGCCTCAAAGGGCGGCGTTATCATTTGGCTCCAACTAATATTTTAATTAAAATCATCCTTTATAAAGTTGAAAAACCTCAAGTTATCCATCCATATAATGATGATATCTCTTGACTCCTTAAAACCTTTATGTGACTCCAAAAAACCATCCGGCATGTTATGCGCTTCATTCATTTCCGAAGTTATCTCATAACAAAGCTGGTCCAAGAAAAAAAGCTTGAACCGTTCAATATCATCTGATGACGTCTGAAGATTAATATCTTTTAAAAGCTGTTTTGCTGAATCAATGGCATAGGTAGCATTGGCGGCTTGAAAAAACGTCCAATCCTGACCTTTGGTGTTTTTAACACTTTCATTCGCCTTGATGGCTTCGGCCTTCAGAAGGTCATGAAGGTGTCTTTCTTTTTCGAATCTAAATAATTCCTTTTGCTGCTTGTAAGAATCGCTAGCGCTTTTGCGGCTCTGTATTGCTGCATAAGCTGCGGCTCCGGCAGATACCACGCCTCCGATAGCAGCAAAAAAGTCAATGTAATCTCCATGATGCCAACTCAAATCTTCTCCTCCCTATGATAAATCGGGTCCGATCCCCGTGGAAACTTCATCGACTCTTCCATGTGAAACTTTAGCTTTGCGGGCTAGGAAAAACTGCCTCAATGGGCGGCTTCTGCGGATTTAATAGTTTCGTAATTTCTTCGTTTTTCAATCATCCTGATATAGAAGTCATAAAGCTCTTTGCGCATGCGCTGCTTCATTTCATCAGGCAATGGTTCCTGCAATTTCTTCCACTCATCCAGTTCAGGCTTGCAAGTAACATAAGCCTCATCAACGATTTTTTGTGGCTGAATATCGGATTTAATGAAGGGGATAGTGTGGTCATTCAGGCATTTAACCTCTGGCGTTTCAAATGCCCTGTCATCCGCTATTGCTGTCATGGAAATCAACATTCCAGATAAAAAAATCCACCTCACAGCTTCTCTTCCTTCAGATAAATCGGGTCAGTGCCGCGCGGATACTGCAGCGCAACGTTCCTGTAATGCTGCAATCTCTGCCTGAAATACTCCTTCAGCGCTTCAGGCTGCTGCATCTCCACCTCCATGGCGATAACCGGCATATTCATACGCTCCTTGTAAGCCACTCCCGACGCGGCTAAATCCACGTTAATCCTGTCGCGTTCTTCTCTGCTGCGTGCTGCTAGATTATGTGACATGGCGATATCCTCCTGTGGGGAGTATATCGCTTATTGTGTCGAGCTGGGTGCCGTGAATAGAGGGGTGATTTCTTCAGCGCCATCTTTTAGCGCTGCCTTCGCCGTATTGTAATATGCACCATCGGCGTAGAAAGCCACCGGCTCACCAAACGCCTTACGCAGCGCCAGCAACTCTTTAGCCATCTCCATCATTTCTCTTCTCTGGCAGTCGCTAAATAGGTCATTAGCTATGTCACGCAGCCGATCATCGCTAATCATTTCGCCTCCTCAATTTTGCGCAGTTTTGCGTGGTGAGGACACTCCGCGCCGTATGTGCAGCACTCTGTATATCCACCAGTTATTTTCTGAAACCATACATGCTCGCCAGAATGGTTAACCGCATGCTGGTCAGCGCCCCAGCCACAGACCCCCTCACCGTGCCTGAGAATATGTAGCATTTCTGAATGAGACATTACTCGGTCATTTGCCATGGCTCGTCTCCTGAATGTTGCGCAGGATGGCAGAGCGCATCCAGTTAGCTCCCACGGTGAAATCTTGCTTGCTACCAACGTAGCCAATATCTCTCATCGCTTCAGACGCGGGGTTTTTCCAATTATCAACTTCATCCGGCACCAGTTCAGCCAGGTCAGCGGCGGGCGCTGGGCGGGTGAATAGCTTTACCAGCGGTAATTTCGGTTCCGCGTGCTGCGCCTCGCCATACTTAATGTGGTGCCAGCGCTCCCCCATAGGCTCGAAGACGAATTTACCGGCTGGCTTCTGTTTCGCCAGCTCTGCCAACTTCGCTCGCGCCTCGTCACGCTCCGCAATCGCATTGAGCCAGCCATCGTTAAGGTTGCTGGCGCGCTGCTCCAGCGCCCAGAATTCATCGCGGATTTCACTTATGCTTTGAAGATCAACCAGCACGCCTTTCTTGCCGCGTTCGCTGGCGCTGCATATCTTGCCAAACAACTCACTCAGCTTTTGCATCACTCACCCTCCACCTGATAACCGGCTGCACGGATGGCGGCAACAGCATCGTTTCTTATATTGCACATGGCAGTGATTTCGTCATGCGTATAGCCGATTTGAATGATTTGCGGCAACTTAACAGGAGGCGCAGTCAGTGCGGCCAGTGCGACACGAATGGTGTTTAAGTGCATTGCACTGTCTGAGTCCAGCCCGAAAGGAATTTCATCGGACACATTTTGCAGCTCATCAATCTGAGGTTTTAGCCACTCAATCAGCGCCTGCTTCTGCTCTTCGTTCATTCTCTTACCCCTTATGCCGCTGTCAGGCTCAATGCCGCGGCGAAAATAGCCAGATTGCAGGCAACAAAAAACCGCCCGTAGGCGGCTGTTTATAAGGAATTAAAAGGGATTAAACACCCTGTCGGTACTCTTCGTAAGAACGAGGTTTAGAGTCACCTTCTTTACGATAAGCAAGGAGTTCATTCTGCCGATCCGTAACATACCCCAGTGTTTCAGTAAGCTGACGTCGCAGAGTAGTAGGCATTTGAGGAATGCTTTTATCGCCCAGTCCATTCTCGATTTTATTCATGATTTCGAGAGCCAGGCCAATCTGCTCAGCATCTCTCAAAATATTAACGCGATAACCCTCACGGGCCTCTTCCTCGCTGTCTAACTGTCGGGTCAGTTTATCGACCTGGTTGGCATAAGCATCCAGTTGAGCCTGCACATCTGCAGGGACTTCACCCGGCTTATCAGCCAGCGCTTTGAGGGCATTGATGTTATCGATCGCCTGTTGTGCCAGGTCTGAAGCAGTAGTCATATTCGGTATCCTTTAAATGGGTAAATCAAAAGTTCAGTGAGGTTAAAAGGCCGACTTTCATCGGCCTGAAAAAAGTCAGCTAACTGTTAAGGGTATTCGTACTGCTGAAAAGTACGCGGCACCGGGTCGCCAGGTTTGCGGAACATGGCGTTGTCATCTTTACGGCCTTTCAGATACATCAGGGTCTGCTTAGCCTGATACTGATCGTCTGGAGACAGGGAGCCAGCCGTACCTGCGTTAATGGCCGCTACAACTTTGGTCAGAATTTCGATACCCCAGCCGACGGCTTCGGTGGTGTCCAGAATCGCAGAGCGATAGAGGGTATTGAGGTCTTGCAGGTCTTCAAATTCCTGGTCGGTATGTTCCATGGTAAATCCTCTTTCAGTTGAGTGAGTTAGGCCGTGAATTCACTCAGCCACCTTACGCGCACAGCCTGATAAAGAACAGTAAAATACTGTTTATATGTACAGTATATTTGTGTCATAAATTTGGCTTAGTGCCACTTCTGTGTTTACTGCGCTCTTTCAGAAAACGTATCCGGCTGCGACTGGCACGCTGGCGTACAGATTCATATGAGCGGTTTAGTCGCCGGGCTATAAGCTTGGGTGGGATGGTTGCTGCGAGTTCTTTCAGAAGGCCTATCTCATCGGGAGACCAGCGACGGCCAAGAGTTAACTGATTGCCGCGACGCCGGTATTCAGGTGATTCCATGTTGTCTCCTGTTATTTGCTGAGTGCCTCTTCGATTTCTGCTTTACGAAGCAGATAAACATCAGTGGCCTTTTCCAGCGTTTCAGCCTCGCTTGCCAGCATGCGCGCCGCGTACTTATAGCAGCGGTCAAGCCCTGCAACGTTTTCAGCTTCAGCTGCTGCTGCGGTGAAGTCGGCAAGCAGCTCATCCGGCGTGCGCGCTGATGCGCCGGTGTTCGTCGCCGGGTTAATTTCGCGCTCAGGCTGATGTGTTTCAGGCTTGCTGTTAATCAGGTTGTTCAGGTCAGTGCGACTGCGTGCCGGGGTGACGTCGCGCTCCGATCGCTGCGCCGGTTCAAACTCGTCCGGCGTGTAAACTCCGAGAACCACGTCAGGGCAGTACAGGCGCGCCCAGTACTTAACAGCCAGATAGGCCAGTTGCTGCTTTGGTGCCGTCTTCCACAGCGGGGAATTGCGAGTGGTGACATATTCCATGTAAAGCGGCTCACCCCATGTGATTTCTGTTTCACCGCGCAGCACTGCGCCGACACGTACAGACAGGCCGCGCTCATTCGATGCGTTGGCTGCACCCGGCTTAAACTTCTCCCAGTCACCACCGTACTCGTATTTAAAGCGCCCCTGAACAGCAGTTGAGCTGGTGACTACCGCATTGACCAACTGAGCTTCATAACCCAGCGTGCCGTTAACCAGGTGCGTTTTCTGAGCCACTGCGTAAGGGTTCATTCCCCACTGAGCAGCCTGTAATGCTATCGCAAGACAGTCAGCAGGCTTACCGGACAGGTGAGCAGGTACCGTTGCTTTACCCTGCGCCATGACTTCCGCAAAGGCCTGTAACTTCTGCAGGCCGCTCGGGCTGAAGATTGCCGCTTTGGTGTCAGCCTCATTGACCGGCGCGGTGATGATGTCTTTGCTCATGCGTAATCCTTTCTTTTAGCCCAGTCAGGGCGTGTAATTTCTTCAATGCCGCCCCAGTTACCTGACAGCATGCATTCGTGATAGGCCGTAAGATCGCGCCGGAACAGGTCATAACCTACCGCCACGTCATCCTCACCAAGCTGAAACACCCGCACCGGATAGCGGCCGCAGTCGATTGACTCACTAACAGCAATGAAAACGAAAAGCGGGTACTCACTGAACAGCTTGCTGAAACCTTCGCGGTAGTAGGCATCCTGAACGTGATAGCGGAACTCTTCGACGTGGCGGGCGAAGCGGGACATATCCGCCACTTTCTTCACGTCGACGATGACGGGCTGACCTGACAGGAATTTATCTGGCCGGATACGGCAAAGTTCGCCGGTCTGTTCGTCGTTCCAGTAGATTGACGCTTCCTGATGACCTTCAGCTTCAAGCAGCCACCGGGCCGCAGGATGGGCGAGGGCGCTTGCCCGCATCAGCTTCAGCTTTCGTCCCTGTTCAGCATCCATTACTGTCATGCAACTGTTTGCACAATCTTTCAGGAACTGCTTTTCATCCTCCTTGCCAGCTGTCGTGCGGCGGTTAAACTCAGGAGCAACGATGAACCGCCTGTCGAACTCTTCAGGTTCCAGCAGCAGGCAGTGAAGGGCGGTTCCCATATCCAGCGCGGCTTTCTTCTCTCCGTCTTCAGGCGCACCTTTGCGCCACTGGAATATGGCCGGGTTAATCGCAATGTCGTCCAGCTGTGATTTGCTGATGCCCGCGCCGCCGTGGTAATCATCATTGCTGATGTCGTAGTAGATGCCTGGCTGCATTACGCTGCCTCCTGATTTCCGTGCCTGTTGCTGTAAATCCCGAACGCCACTTCACGCTGCGCAACCCGCACCATAGCCTCACGCAAAAACGCCTCAGCCAGCTCGTGCTGCTCATCGTCTTCATCGAACATCTCAATGGCTGGGTAGTCGTAGTGCTTCGTCAGGAAGGCGCACAGAGCTGGCATCAGCGGGTTCGTTTTGTGCTGGTTCATTCGCGCATCAACTTCAGCGGCAATACACTCCAGCTCATTCTCTGGCAGATTATCGGCGATATCCTGCACCTCATGCCGGGCTGTTCTGTTCAGTCTCATTTCTTCTCTCCCAAGCCGAGGCTTTTCAGCATCATGTTGATGAAGGTGAAATCCTTCGATTTCTCCAGCATCTCGCGCTGGCGCTCTAACTCTTCCTGCTGCTTCTGGTATTGCTCGACTGCTACCGGTGCGTTCATGGCTGGCCTCTTTGATTCAGAGTGTCGATAAGGTTGCGCCAGCCAGTGCGGAGGCGGCGGGTAATAGTTTCAAGTAATGACTCAGAGCAGCCAGCAACGGGCCACCCTGCAACGGCGAATTGCTGCATGGCTATTCCTAAATTATTAGTTAGATAGTAAAGTGCATGTGAGAAGTTAGATGTTTGGCATAATTTCTATTTCAATTGACTATGAGTCTAAATATGAGCTGGTTGAATAAATGTATTAAAGTAATTGCTGAAAGCCCAAAGTTAAGGCTTGCTGTAAATTTAGGATGCACAATATTTGTTGGGGTTTTTTGCAGTATATTAGCTGCGAAAATAGCTCCTAATGGCGATTTGGATGTAACTAAGATTGGCCTTTCGTGGACTACTCTAATGTTTGTTTTGGTTTGCCTTTTAACATTTTTTATACAATACAAGCTTATGGACCTCGATCAAGATATAATGAGTTATCTTGATAGCGCGAAGTGTCAGGCCTTTGTAAATAAAATGAAAATAGATGGAATGGCCGAACATATTAGAGCAAACCCTCAAGAAGCAATTGCTATGAATGTTAATGAAATAATGGAAAAATTTGGGAGGAAGTCATGAATGTTATGATGACCAAAAATTTTATGTCTGAAGCCAGGGCTTTGGAGCTGAAAGATAACTCTGATTTCGCTGCAATCGCACTAAAATTAAGCGAGGTTGCAGGGATGAATGATAAGGAATTGCAAAAACTAAAAGTCAAAGACTCTATGAATGATGTATATGTTATCAAACACAAAAACTTAAGACTCTTTTTCACTAAAAATGATGAAAACGTTGTAGCGCTTAGTGTTGCTAGCTTTAACTGATAAAGTAAATCCGGACACAGTTTTACTTTAAATCTGGCCGCCATTAGCGGCCAAATTAAGAAATTTAGTTCTCTGCTTGCTTCTCAAGTGCTCAACCTTAAGCGGTGATAACTAGAGATCTTCATGATCTATCGCGACAATTGGTTTCGGTCTGACTTTCTTGAATTTCAGCGATAAAGAAGTCTCTTAAGCGATCAATGTTATTTTTCAACCTTTTTATCTCATCTTTGACAAAAAAGATTCTGAGTACTCAATAATTTTTTTTCGACTTAGCCTAAGAGGTTTTTTATGGTTCAGTTCATGCTGTGCCTCTATTATCACATCGTTCAGTAATTCATTTAATGAGGAAAGGATGTCGTCATATGCTAAGAAATCTGGGTAGTTTGAGTGTTCAACTTCCCGATCCACTTCTTGCATTGCTCTGAAAAAGTTATCAATTTTAGGTTTGGTGGAATCGCTAAGCAAAAGAGGTGACATAACTAATATTTTCTTCAACTCTGCAATGAGGTTTTTATAGCCCGACCAATCAGCTTTTGGTTCGGGTTTTCGTCCGCCAGATTCCTCAGCGTAATAGCTCTCTAATGCCCAAGAATCATCTAAGCTTGTTTCGTAAATGATTTTCAGAGAATAAAGTGTTGAAAGTAATTGGCTATAACTTTCGTATTTTTTTTCCCACCACTTTTCAGTGTAAAATTTATTAAGTGTGTACTTCGCTGTATAGATTGCTACTGTCAAACCTGAAACTGCACCTACAATTACTTTTGAAGAAAAATCAACCCAATCCATATCTTATCTCCTCATCGAAGCTAGATATCATAACAGCGAAATTGATTTTCCGCGCTGCTTCTGAACTGCATGAATCTGCCTCCCAGCATCATTGCTGATTTTCTGATATTTAGTGTTAATCAGGTTGATTCCTGACTGCTTTCTGTCACGCAGAGAAGGAGAGGAGCAAGCCCTCTCGATGCGGCTGATGTGCCGCGGCCCTACAACCTGCTCACGCTCAGCTGCACGTTTTGCTCTACGGCGATTTCTGGCGTTATCAGAAGCCAGAATGGTCATTACGATTGTCATGTGTACCTCCGGTAATTGGCTTAGGTGATTGGATGTCCGGTGCTCCTCGCCGTTCACGTGCGCTGGTTTTGCCACCGTTCAATACGGATTTGTTATCCCGCGACTTTAGCCGACGCCGGGGTTCTCACTTCTATCCCCCAACAATGCGTTTGCATTCATGCAATCCCAAAGCCAACTTCACTTTGGTTCCCCGCATTTCGGCGGAGACAAACCCCATCAATGTTAAAGAGCGACCCAACATCCTGTTGGTTACTGCGTCCTGCTGATGGGATAAATATTATGCGCTATACGCATATGCGTCAAGCGCATAATTAATCAGGGTTGTGTGTTTTTGCGGGTGTTTGACGTATGCGTATGAAACAGAAAGAGATTTATTTTTAGGCAGGATGTGCAGCAGGCACAAAAAAGCCCGCGCAATGGCGGGCAAAATGGTTTGATAACTTATAAATGGGAATAACTTATGATGCTTTACTCAATTCTCTTCTGGCAATGGCTGCTATAAATCCACTTCTTGAGCCATATTCTTTATGGGATTCAACATAATAATCTATTCCAGTTAAAAGATTTTGCGGTAATGTTATGTTGAGTCTGATTGCTTTAGAGTCGTATTTTGTTACGTCAACTTCAACGAATGCCCACAGCCCACCCTGGCAATCCTCGTCATCTATATGCTCCTCAATGGTTTTTGCTTGAGGTATCGCCTTTTCGGCATCAGCTAAAGATTCTATATGGGCGTCGATTGCTTCATAAGCATCAGACAACGCTTCGTCCACTGTACTACCAGCAAAGAAGCAGCCCATGATATCAGGCGCAAAACCTGAGTACGTATTGGTTTCTGTCTTGTGCAGATATACTGGGAATCTCATAATCATCTCTCACTCTTAGTTACTAATTCGGTTAATTTATTTATATAACACTTTAATAATTTGTTGTTTTTCTTTTATGTATTCATACGCTTCGAGTTTGATTAGAAGGGGGGAGGCCCCCCCTTGGTTACCTTTAAATCATCTTGAGAATTTTTCTTAGCGTGCCTTTGGCAATATCTTTCTCAGGATGAGGAACGGTGATGTGGTAGTGCACTCCGGCTTTGATATACACCTTGTGGCTTCCTTTTTGCCGATCAAAAACCCACCCATTCCGTTCCAATAACTTAATCAACTCTCCACTGCTCAAAGTAATCTCCTTAGTTATCAAACCAAGGTCATTGTACACACCATACACACTCAGGTCAACAATTTGATGTGTATAGTGTGTATTAATTCAGGCGCAAAAAAGCCCACACTTGGCGGGCTGATTTGCGAAAGGGGGGGCTATCCGTGGCGTCGGTACTGTTGGGACTGGCTCAGCATGACCCGCCCAGCTACATGAAGCAAATCCATTTCTTCTTCAGAGATGGTCCACTCACGATAGCGTGGGTTGTCAGATATGACGATCAGCTCGCTTTTGACCTTCTGGAGGCGTTTAACAAACATGTCGCCGTTATAGTCAAAGACATAGATGCCATCACCATCGAAGCTGCTTACAGCGACATCAACAAAAATCAGATCGCCTGGCTCAATAGTGCCTTCCATACTGTCACCGCGAACGTTAATAAGCTTCACGGATGACTCCGGCCGGTTACCGAATATGACCCTTGCTTGATCGGGAACATATTCAATAGACCTTATGACTTCAACGACATCCTTCGAGGGTGAACCATCTCCGGCGCTTGCTGAAACATCAAGAACATCAATCCTGTACACATCTTTTCTCCCCTTTTTTATAATGGAACCGATACTGTATGAATCTACAGTATCATTCACCTCATTGGAAGAGAATAGCTCAGATACAGGAACTGAGAGAGCTTCCGCAATCTTGTGGATTAATGAATCACTGTAACCCTGCATCCCGCGCTCAAGGCGTGACAGGTTTCCCACGTCGCTATCCACGCGCAACGCGAGTTCATTCAGGGTCATCTTATTCGCTTTGCGAATCTGTCTAATCTTGTCGCCTATTTTCATGGCGGATATTCAACCTTTTTTATGCGCGGCACGCAAAGCGCCTTGCGCATATTTTTTAATTCGCATATTATGCGTATGGCGCATTTAGGAGGTGCATTATGTCAACACCATTAAGGAAAATGCGTGTAGAGAAAAAGCTGACAATTTCTGAGGTAGCCATCGCAACGCAACTTGACGTTGGAAACCTCAGCCGAATCGAAAGGGGAATTCAGGTTCCATCTCTCGAAACGGCAGAGAAGCTGTCCCGGTTCTTCAAAGGGAAGATCACCGAAATGCAGATTCTTTACCCGCAACGTTACATGAAGTCAGCCGATACCGCGGCTTAAGAACCACCGCTCTTTAAAACTCTGAAGCTGCTCCCACCGAAATGTCGGAGCAAAACCCAAGTGACTTGCTCACCGCAATGTCACGCAATCATTTACCTACATGGAAATTATCAATCATGGAACACGCAAGAAATAGCAAGTTGATCAACGAAGTAGAAACAGAATTACGCAGCCGCCTGACACACAAAGGGCAGCGCGTTCTGGCTGATGAGGCTGGATGGCATGAATCGAAAGTAAGCCGGTTAAACCTGCGCGATATGGCGACGGTTTTCGTGCTGCTGGAGAAGGTGTGGGAAACGAGCCTGATTGCAGAAGTTGCCCGACAAGCGGTTGCTGCTGCGATGGGAAAAGAAAAAGCCCCAAGTTGCGCGAACAACTTTGAGGCCTGATGCACGAATCATACTGGATCAACGTACAGGAGTAATTATGAGTTCTTTATTATCGCTTTACAAGGCTAAAGAGAAAAACGGTACAGAAACAACGGTTAAGAAAACCTTTCTGGTACCACTGGCTGAACTTTACGTTGAGCCTGGATACAACGTCCGTGAAATCGACCAGGAGCATGTCGCTGAATTCTGTGATGCATTCATTGCCGGTGAGTTCGTGCCGCCTCTGGCGGTTCAGGTTACAGAGCAGGGCATCAAGATTATCGACGGTCACCACCGGTACTACGGCGCGAAAATGGCGTCTGAAGCTGGTCACGAAATACCACGCCTTGAGTGCAAAGACTTCTCAGGTTCCGAAGCTGATCGCATCGCATTCATGGTCACTAGTTCACAGGGGAAGGCTCTGTCTCCTCTGGAACGTGCGGCGGCATATCAGCGCCTGTTGAATCAGGGCTGGACGCCTGCTGAGATTGCCAAAAAGGTTAAGCGCTCACCGGCAGATGTGGATCAGCATATTCAGCTGCTGGAGTGTGGCGAGAGCCTCATCGCAATGGTGAAGGCGGGCGAGGTGGCTCCAACAACCGCAGTTGCTTTATCACGCGAACATGGCCCGAAAGCAGATGCGGTTGCACAGGCACAAATGCAGAAGGCCAAAGCCGCGGGTAAAACCAAACTGACGCGATCAGCAGCCATTCCTCAGTTCAGCGCGGCCAAAGCACGCCGCCTGGCTGAATTACTGGTTGATGCTGAGTTTGACCGCGATGGTGGTTTCGACAGCCTGATTCTTTCTTATGGAACCACTGAAGAGATAAAGCGGATTCTCGCTGACTATCGCTCAGGCATTCCTTCTGACGGGGGCGGCGATGAATCTTGCGCGTGACAACTTATCACCAATCAGGCCCGCTCTCAGGGCCGTGGAGCAACGTGTGGCAGATACAGACGATGGATACACGCGTCTGGCAAACGAGCTGTACGAAGAGCTTATAGGGGCCAACCTGACCAGGAATCAGGCGAAGGTTGCGCATGCTGTTTGCCGGAAGACATACGGCTTCAACAAAAAGATGGATCGCATTGCTGACAGCCAGATTAGCCAGATTACCAGGCTGCCAAGGCAGAAGGTAAACAAGGCAAAAAACGAGTTAATTCAGATGTGTGTTCTGGTCAGGGAAGGCATGCTAATCGGACCAAATAAGAACCTCGCAGAGTGGCAAATTCCAGAGTGTCACCATGATGGTGTCACTGTCACCAAATCAGTGACAAAAAGTGTCACCAAAACGGTGACAGGGTTGTCACCAAAACAGGGACACACAAAAGACACTATTACAAAAGACAAGAAAGACAATAACCATACGTCAGAGAATTCTGGCGAATCCTCCGACACATCCCTGAAGAACCTCCCTGTAATTCGGCCTGAAGCAGCGACCCATTCACCCAAAGGCGACAAGTGGGGAACTGCTGACGACCTGAAGGCAGCCGAGTGGATATTCAGCAAAGTGCGGATTGTCACCCCAACTGCACAACAACCCAACTGGCCCGCCTGGGCTAACGACATCCGCCTGATGAGAGGCGCCCTTGAGGTAACGCATCACGACATCTGCGAGACCTTCAAGTGGGCCAACGCCGATCACTTCTGGCAGAGCAACATCCTCAGCCCTGCAAAACTCCGCGCCAAGTGGGACACACTCCGGGCGCAGATGAGCCAGCCAGGGCGTAACCGGCAGCCAGTGGCGCAGCAACCTGCTCAGCACTGGAACAGCCGCGAAGCCTGGGAGAATGAATTCCTATGAGAAATCTCGTATCAGCAATCCAAAACCGTGATGCAGGTGCACTGGCTCGCATTGCAAAAGATGGCCCGCGCCCGGTTGAACGTGGAGTGCATGAAGACGTTGAGCGCCTAGTCGATGCTCTGTTTTCGAACCTGAAGCAGGTATTCCCGGCATCGGTCAGCACTGCGTGGCGTAACCCCAACGATGAAGCAGCAGCGAAACGCCAGTGGATTGCCGCCTTTGCAGAGAACGGTATTCACAACAAGCAGCAGTTGTCAGCAGGCATGAAGCTGGCCCGTGCCAGCGGTTCGCCGTTCCTGCCATCGCCCGGCCAGTTTATCGAGTGGTGTAAGCAGGGAGAACATCGCGCCGCTGGCCTGCCGTCAGACGAAGCATTGTACGACACGTTCCGTCTGTACTGCCGCGACCGGGGCATGTACGACAGTAGCGAGGACTTCCCCTGGGAAAGCGCGGCGTGTTTCCACATGGTGACAGCGGTTTACAACCAGATGCGCTCGTTCAACCTGACTGATTCTGAATGCCGCAAACGCTTGGGCGATGAGCTGCGTAAGATGTCCCGACGCATTGAGGCTGGCGAAATTATCCCTCCACCGCGCAAGCAGATTCCTCAGTTGCACATCCCGACCGGTAACGAAAAGGCGCTGGATCATCTTGCTGATATCCGTCGCCGCTTTGGGCTGAAAGGTGGTCGTCATGACTGAGATGAACCGTATCCGGTTTGAACGCCTGTATCGAAGCGTACACGGTGACAAACACAACCTGACCCGCTCTCACTTTGGTTATCAGGATGCCACGGTAGACAGGGCCTTTTTCTTCTGGCTTGAGGGAAGGGAGAGTGCCGCATGACACAGGTAACTCAACTGGTAATCACACCATCGCTGATGCGTCAGGCCCGCAACATGACGCTGGCAATCATCGACCTGGCTAACAAGCGCGACCTGACGCCGGAGCAATTCCGGGCGCGCCTGCACGCTATCGACATGCTGGCGCGCGAGGCTCATGACCTGATTGTCGATGCTGAGTTTGAACAGCAGCTATCAAACCACAATGCATTTAAGCGAGAAAAACGCGATGGAGACTCAACGTTACCTGTTGCGTGACAGCAACATCCGACAGAACTGCATCAGCGCCATCCAGCAACTTCCCGCCAATCCCGACAAACCTCTGCAGGTAACCATCCAGGAAGACACCAGAAGCCTTGCGCAAAACCGCATGCTTTGGGCCTGCCTGCATGACGTATCAAGCCAGGTGGTGTGGTACGGGAGGAAACTCGACTCTGAGAGCTGGAAACACATATTCAGTGCCAGTTTGAAAGGGCAGGAGACGGTGCCGGGTATCAATGGCGGCTTTGTGGTGCTGGGCCAGTCAACAAGCAAAATGCGCGTCAGTGAGATGCGTGACCTAATCACACTAATTCATGTCTTCGGTGCCGAGCAGAACGTCAGGTTTAGCGATGAATCAGCGCGCGCAGTTGAATGGGCTGGAAGATTCGGGAGTACAGCATGACACCACAGGTTACCTCCATTCCTCAGTTGCTCATTGAGACCCGAGGAAACCAAACAGCAGTTGGCCGAGCGCTCAAATCCACTCGCACAACTGTCAGGAAATATGCCCGAGACTTTAACTGCCGGTATCACGTCGTAGTCAATGGTGTGTTGATGGTCAGTCAGGGCGATCGTGGGCTCCACAAAAGGAAAAGCAATGAAGAAAACATGGTTCACCCATGACCCTGTAGATACTGACACTGCAAACGAACTCATTTCCCGTTACAACGCCCGTAACATTCATACCCAAAAGACAATCGCCGCCGATCCCCGCTTATGGCTGGTTAGCGCGCTGTTGCCTGAAGGTAATCGCGAACCACAAAGAGACAAAACTTATGAGAACAAATGCTGGGCGTAAGCGTTGTTGTAGCTGCAGTACTGTGCTGACCAGTGAAGATAAACACCGGTTCGGAGTTAGCTGTGAAATCTGCGAAGAGGATATCTGGTATTACGAGCATCTCGACTATCTGCCAATTCATGCCGCATGGCGATATACCTGCTATCAACTGCGCTGGCTGTGGCATACCGCTGGCTACGGACGAGACATATGCCTGCGTCCGCTGCTGCGCCGGCTGGATGCAAGACGACAACATCAGAATGCACGGAGGCAGCGATGAGAAAAGTCAGGCGAAGATGTAAGAATGCGGACTGTCGAGAATGGTTTCATCCGCGTTTCTCAAATCAAACGTGGTGCTCACCAGAATGCGGAACCGTGATAGCACTGACAAAGAGAGAGAAGGACCGGCATAAGGCGATACAGGAAGCAGAACGACGGCGAAAAGATGAAGCTCAGCAGGAAAAGCGCCACACCAAAATCCGCAAGTTAGCAGTAAAGCCCCTCAGTCACTTCCATAAGCAAACCCAGTCAGCCTTCAACGAATATATACGCACTCGCGATGCCGCCGATCCGAGCATCAGCTGCGGACGATTCCACGAAGGAAAATATGACGCCGGGCACTATCGAACTCGCGGCGCTTCACCGGCTACACGCTACGAAGAAACCAACTGCCATAAGCAGTGCGTACCCTGCAACCAGCACCTTTCCGGCAACATTGAAAACTACACGCCTAACCTGATTAAGAAAATCGGCCAGGCAGCTTTCGATAGCCTTATGGGTCCGCACCCCATGAAGAAGTGGACGCGGGAAGAGCTGCAGGAACTGGCTGCGCACTACCGGCAGAAAACCAGAGAGCTGATCAAACAAAGGAGCGAAACACCATGAGCCTTGAAGCGACAGTAAAATATCATTTTCCAAAAACAGCGAGCTTTGCGGGTATGCCGCCTGCTACAGCTACAGATGCGCTATCAGGCACTGACTACATGGCTGCCATGGGAATGACTCAGAGCCGAGCGCCGCTGGGATATAGTGCGTTCATGGGGAAGGCTGGAGTAAGCGATAACGACGCCCGACGCGCCGTATCGTTATTAACTGAATATGCATTGAGTACCTGCGATAAGATTGCCGCCTTGCGCAAGCTTGACGCTGATATTAAGCCAGCGGTTATGCAAACGCTCGCAACTTATGCCTACATGGATTATTGCCGCAGCGCCGCCAGCGTCAAACCCTGCGAATGCTGCCAGGCGAAAGGATTTATTGAGGCTGACGTTTTCGGCATGAAGTCACCGCTATCAGGTGGCTCTGCACGAAGCGTGAAGGAGGTTGTTCGCGTTATCTGCAAGACCTGTAAAGGTAAGGGCGTCGTGTCATCAGCGTGTCGTGACTGTAGCGGACGTGGACGGGCCGTTGATCGCAAGCTGACTGAAGAGCAGGGCGTGCCTGTCATGGGGAATTGCAAGCGTTGCTGCGGGCGAGGGTATGAGCGCATCCCCGCAGTTGAAGCATTCCGAAGCATTTGCGCATTTACGGAGGCTATCAGTTTGGCAACGTGGGACAGGAGCGGAAAGCCATTTTATGACCAGCTTATCGGCAAGCTGGAAGTTGAGGAATCATGGGCTAACTCCTCACTGAATAAAGTTACAGTTTGAAAATAACCCACCGTAAGGTGGGCTATTGCTAATTAGTTTCCGCCGGGACGTGAATCTGATGAACGTCCACCACAGCGAGAACCATCTGCTGCCGTATCGTTAGCATGTTGGCAGTTGCCAGCAAAAGCTTGTGTAATGGAGCCGAGAGATAAGGCAAGGAAGAGTATTGCTAATGTTTTTTTCAAGGCATGCACCTTTGCATTTGATTAAATTACTAGGTTAGTAACATGAACCGCCAGCATGGTGAGAACCGGTTCCGCCGTGTGGATGTGTGCCTTTAGGACATGCCATAGCTGAGCTTGAGAAAGCAAATGCTGCGGTGAGCATTAAAAGTGCGGCAATCTTTTTCATAAATTTATAGCATCCTGAACAAGAGAGGAGTGAAGAGATGGTCACAACAATCTATCAGAAGATTCCTATTAATTAATACTGATATATGATCAGTTCTTATGATTTAATTTCTCTTGTAGGCTTAACTGAAAATAAAGGACATAAAATCGCTGGTTATTTTATCGTGAGCTATTTACTTTTCAGGAAGCTGGGGATATGATTCCTAACAGTTGAAGTTGCGCGCTGTTGTTTGACGCGTTAACTTAATCCAGTCAGTTCCATCGATTTGTGATAGTCAAAATGCCCTGTTGTCTCACCAACTGCGAGGGCTTTTTTATTTCTATCCCCTGCAAGGGATAAGATTCACCGCATACCCTACAGCGGATAAGTAACGTTACTAAACTATTTAAAAGGTCAGCCTTAGAGCTGGCCTTTTTTCGTTTTTCGCCCCTGCCAATCAATATCGACTCTCACCCTTTCCTGTGTGGCAGCGGGCGATCTTTTCTTCTGACTACCTGCAGCACCGCCCGTAATCACGGAGGTGTTATGAGTATCGATATGAGCAAACTGGCTTCAGGCGCAGCATATGGCGCATCTGCCGGGACAATCGCCAATGGTCTCCTGACCCGGCTAAGTCCCGATGAGTGGAGTGCTGTAGGCGTGCTGGCCGGTATTCTGGTCGCGCTGTTCACGCTCGGCATCAACTGGTACTACAAACGCAAGGCAACATTGGCGCAAATCAAAGCTCTTCAGCGCTGGCCCACTGCTCCAGACATCAACGAGGATTAACCTATGGCTATGTCTAACAGCCTGCGCAATAAGCTAATTGCTGTCGCAGGTGGCGGAGCTATGGCTATCGCTACGGTATTCCTCGGCGGAAAGGATGGGGTAGAAGGGCGGGTATATGAGCCTTATAAGGATGTGGCAGGTGTATGGACTGTCTGCGACGGTCACACCGGCACCGACATCATCAAGGGTAAGAAATACACCGACCGCGAATGCGATCGGCTTATGTGGAATGACCTGCAGCCAGTCAAAAAAGCTGTTGATGGGATGGTCAAAATTCCACTGGGTGAATATCAGCGCGCTGCACTGTACAGCTTCACCTATAACGTTGGCACAAACGCGTTCTCAAAATCGACACTGCTCAAACGTCTGAATGCCGGTGACGTTGATGGCGCATGTGAAGAGCTTCGTCGCTGGATTTACGCTGGCGGCCAGAAGTGGCGGGGATTAATGAACCGCCGCGATATGGAGCGCACCATGTGCCTGGCGGAGAGTGCAGATGACCTCAAAGGCTAAAGTGCTCACTGCGCTAATTCTGCTGGTTCTGCTGCTTTTAGCCACCTCAGTAGCGTTCGCGCTTTATTACCGTGGCAATGCCATCGACTACAAGGCTCAGCGTGACACAGCAACCAGCAATCTCAAGCTGGCAAAAGACACCATCACCGACATGCAGACACGCCAGCGTGATGTGGCCGCACTCGATGAGAAATACACGAAGGAGTTAGCTGATGCCAAGGCTACTATCGATCAGTTGCATGATGATGTTGCTAATGGCAAGCGCCGGTTGCAGCTCAACGCTACCTGCGCGAAGCAATCCGCCACCGCCTCCTCCGGCATGGATGATGCAGCCAGCGCCCGACTTACTGACGCCGCTCAACGGGATTATTTCACCCTCAGAGAGCGAATCGAAGTCGCCGGAAAGCAAATAGCCGGATTGCAGCAATACGTCAGAGAGCAGTGCTTGAGATGAGAAAGCGAGGACTGGCCTCGCTTCAGTTAATCACCCAACTTGACGGTAAAGGTAGCCAGCTTTTTTGATGTGAACATCAAAATACTGGCCTTTTGAAGGTGCGTTCATTAATGCTGTGTGAACGGAGGCTGGAACTTTGAAATATTGATAAATACCCCCTCCGAGAAAACCAATTTCCAAAGTGGAACTTGCGCTATCGTAACCAACTGAATGAAGGTTTGAAGATGAAACAGGTTGACGATTCAATTATTGACTCTCCATTTCATGGCAAAAATGCCGAGGAGATATTAGATCATTTTAAGGGTTACAAATTTGCGGACGATCACGGTCATCGACTTGAGCTATGTCGAGATTTCGTTGAGCTTGTCAAGCTGGCTGAACATTCTAAAGCTGAGTGACCATCACAAGGCGCATTTGCGAATGCGCCTGATTATGAAATCACTTGGAAATCATTAAGGAAAATTATAAGTTAGGCATTCCTACATCAAGCGGGGGTGGCTATGGCTTACGTAAAGAAGGGATACCTTAAAGAGACTGTTCAGTACATTAGTGACAGTGGAATCAATTACAAGTATGAAATTTTTCAGCGGAGTGATGGTTCAAGCTTCTACGCAATGGTTTCTCGGTTGGACGAAGCCATCCCAGGATCAGGGCACCACATTTGGGTTTATGACGGTTTGGAAATAAACTTTCCAGACGAAACGAATCAAGTGCAGTTTGCCGTCGATGAAGTCACTGATCACTTCAAGCATAACTTTCAAAAATCATAATCGCCTTTTGGCGGTTTTTTTGAATCTTCAGACAAGGTATACGGTTAGCCACGCTGTGAATCTTTATTAACCTGGGTTGAGTGTTAAAATATGTCCTTATAACAAAAAGGAGGCTTTATGGATAACTCTCATGGTTTGATTGAAGGGTACGTTAAAGAAATAAAGCAGATAGCAGCCAAGCATCAAATGGGTGAAGATCTGGCCACCATAAAATCAAAAGTGGATGAGGTGCTTAACAAGGCACACGAACATTTTGCAGTGTGGGTAAATGGAACGCCTGAAGAAAACTGGGCATCTTTTGGCGGGAAACTTCGCTTTCTCGCTAATTCAGTAGACGATCGCACATGGTCAGATGTTCTCGCGTATGCAGGTGACTCAGTAAAGAGCAAAGAGCCACCACATCGTAAAAGTTAGATACCAGCCGCCTACGGGCGGTTTTTCTTGGAGTAAATATGGCGCTTGGTTTTACCTTGCGCCGGATGACTTGCAGAAAATTGGGTTCGTAATAAAGATTACTGGTTGTAAGTGGTAGCCTTATCCCACAAAGAGTTGAACTGATTGTGTGGGCAAATTGAATCAGATGTATTTTTGTCTTTTAAGACCGAGGTATCCACGTCATCACGAATTTCACTAATTACTTCATATGCTAATTTGTCATCTACAAATAGGCGACTTAAGTTATTGAGTAACTTTTGCGCAGCAAGCCTCAGTTTTTCTTCATCTGAGTGACGCAGATACAAAGCAAGCGACATAGAATCTTTAAGAAGAAATTCATAATCATGGTGAGATAACTCTCTTTCTTTGTTAGGGGAAATCTTTGCAGCCTTGCTGGCCAGAATTTCCTCAATGCTTTTATTTTTCATCTCAATTCACCAGCTATCTCTCAGGTATTTAAAATGGCACTCACTGACAAACAAGAGATGTTCTGTCGCGAGTACCTCATCGATTTGAACGCCACGCAAGCGGCCATTCGGGCGGGGTACAGCGAAAAGACCGCCCGCGCATCAGGTTGCGAGAACCTAACTAAACCTGACATCCAAAACAGAATCGCCGAACTTAAAGCTGAGCGCAACGAGCAAGTTAACGTTGATGCTGCTTATGTATTGAGGCGGCTCATAGAAATCGACGAAATGGATGTGCTCGACATCATGACTGACGATATGAGCATTAAGCCAGTATCTCAGTGGCCCGCCTCCTGGCGTCGATACCTTAGCGGATTTGACCTGGCCGACATGTTTGAGGGCAGGGGTGAAGATCGGGAAATGGTTGGCATCCTGAAAAAGATTAAGTGGCCTGACAAGGTTAAGAACCTCGAACTGCTTGGTAAGCACGTAACCGTCCAGGCATTCAAAGACAACGTTAAAAACGAACTGGTTGGCGCTAATGGCCTTCCTCTTGCCACGCCATCATTCGTGATTAGCTTCGGAGCGGAAGATGACAGCAGCGGAGACGAGACTTAGCTTTGCGCCTAAGTTCAAGCCACTCTTCCAGCCAAAACGATATAAGACTTTTCACGGCGGCCGAGGCGGCGCTAAATCATGGGCTGCTGCACGCGCACTGGTCATCATGGCCGCCAGTATGAAGCTCCGCATACTCTGCACCCGCGAGGTGCAGAACTCGATTAAGGATTCAGTTCACAAGCTGCTGAAAGACCAGATTGAGATGCTGGGGCTTAACCCATGGTTCCGCATCACTAACGAGAGCATCACCAGCGCATCCGGCAGCGAGTTCCTTTTTAAAGGTCTGCGATTCGACCCGCTGGGCATCAAGTCGACTGAAGGCGTGGACATCTGCTGGGTTGAGGAGGCGCAATCTGTGTCCTCTGACTCATGGGCGATCCTGATACCCACTATCCGAAAGGAAGGCTCAGAAATTTGGGTGACGTTTAACCCCGGCGAAGAGTCAGACCCGACCTATCAGCGTTTCATTGTTACTCCACCGGATGACAGCATTACGGTTGAGGTGAACTACTACGACAACCCCTATCTGCCGGACACGCTCCGTAAAGAGATGGAGTACTGCAAGCGCGTCGATTACGAGGCGTATGAGCATATCTGGCTGGGTAAGCCGAAGTCGATTAGCGATTCAGTCATCTTTCGTAACCGGTACCGGGTTGAAGCGTTCCCTGATGACCTGTGGCAACAAGCTGACCGCCTGTTCTTTGGTGCTGACTTCGGTTTCGCAAATGACCCGAGCACGCTGATTCGCATGTTCATGATCGACACCCGGCTATACATCGAATACGAAGCCTACGGTGTGGGCGTTGAGCTGGATGAGATGCCGCAGTTCTACGACTCAATCCCTGAAGTGCGTAAGTGGCCAGTCAAAGGTGATAACTCCCGCCCTGAGACAATCAGCTATCTGGCGCGTCAGGGGTTCTCGATTGATGCGGCCGCCAAGTGGAAGGGCAGCGTTGAGGATGGTGTTACCTACCTGAAAGGGTTTGAGGAAATCATTATCCATGAGCGCTGCAAACACACCGCCGACGAATTCCGCCATTACTCCTACAAGGTCGACAAAAAGACCGGCGACATACTGCCGATCATCGTCGACAAGTTTAACCATTGCATCGATGCCATTCGCTACGGGCTGGATGGCTACATTACCAGCTCAGACAGCCTCGGCACCTGGGCGCAACTTGGGAAAGGCTGAATATGTCCGAAACAGAAAGCATGTCGCAGCCTGTACCAACGCGTGACAGCTATGAAAACTTCATTGCCCGGCTGGGCGTCAACGAGTCGAACCAGTCTGGTGCTGGCACCTACCGCAACAACTGGACATCACGCAACCGCCTTCTGATTGAGCAGGCCTACCGCACATCCTGGCTGGTTGGCGCAGGCGTTGATGCTATTCCTGATGACATGACCCGCAAGGGCGTGACCATCACCTCCAAGCTCGAAGACGGCCGCAAGAAGCAGCTCGACCACGCATGGGATGAGATGGGGCTGTGGGAAGCAATCAACGACACGCTGAAGTGGGCGCGACTCTATGGTGGCGCTGTAGGCGTCATCCTGATTGACGGCCAGAACTACTCAACGCCGCTGCGCGTGGAGACCATTGCTAAAGACTCGTTTAAAGGCGTTATGGTGATGGACCGCTGGATGCTCAATGCAATGACTGAGCGCCGGGTGAGTGAGTTGGGGCCGGACTTCGGCATGCCGGAGTTTTACAAGGTCGTCACCTCAGCTACAGGCATCCCACCATGGCGCATTCACCACTCCCGACTGATTCGGTTTGATGGTATCCCGCTACCTTATCAGCAGCGCCTGACTGAAAACGACTGGGGCATGTCTGTTATTGAACGTTGCTTCGATCGCCTGCTTGCCTTCGACTCCACGACAACCGGCGTTGCTCAACTGGTCTACAAAGCTCACCTGCGCACGTACAGCATTGATGGTCTGCGTAGCCTGCTTGCGATGGGAAAAGACACTCCCATGTATAAGGGCCTCATGTCGCACATGGACATGATCCGCGAATACCAGAGCAACGAAGGCATGACCATCATGGATGCCGCCGACAAGTTCGAGGCGCACACCTATTCGTATGCCGGTCTCAGTGACGTGCTGGCGCAGTTTGGGCAGCAGGTATCAGGTGCGTTCGGTATCCCTCTGGTGCGCCTGTTTGGGCAGTCTCCTGCCGGGTTCTCTACCGGTGACACTGACCTGGCTAACTACTACGACAACGTGTCGACTCAGCAGGAACGCAAATTACGTCGCCCCATCCGTAAGTTGTTTCAGGTGCTTCATATGAGCCTGTTCGCAGCGCCTCTGCCTGATGACTTCACTTTCGAGTTTAACGAGCTGTGGCAGACGCCAGACAGTGAGCGCGCCGACACCGCAACGAAGGTTGTGGCTGCAACGGTTCAGGCTGTAGATGCTGGGCTGATGACCGAGAAAGCCGGTGCGATGCATCTGCAGGAAACAGCACGTGTAACCGGCATCGGCTCAACCATCAGCGACGAGGATATCGATAATGCCAGTGACCTCCCGCCGCCGAGCGAGAAAGACCTCGATAACGTCGAAACCACCGAACCTGAAGCGCGCCGAGAGGCAACTGGGAACACAGCTACGACAGATAGCGCAGGCAGTCGGAGCGATAGTCGAGGGTTCTTACGATGGTTCAAATGACAGCGTCACCGACATCATGGACAGGCTGGAGCGTTACGCTGACCTGATTGAGCCATGGGCTGAAGCAGTATCAAACCGCCTCATCAGCACGCTTGAGATTGCCGACGATGCAATGTGGCGCGAGCGATCCTGGCAAATCTCTGCAGGCCTGCGAGACCTGATGGCAGGCAGTCAGGGCATGGTTACCCGCAGCATCATCCAGGAGCAGGTGAAGCTGTTCAAGTCACTCCCACTGGAAGCCGCCGACCGGGTCTACGACATTCACAATCAGGCGATTGAGGCTGTGGTCACCGGCAAGCGCTCCAGTGAGCTGAAGAAAGAAATCATGCGTACCGGTGAGGTCACTGAGTCTCGGGCGCGCACGATTGCCCGGACTGAGGTTGGCCGCGCATCTACTGCAATTACACAGGCTCGCTCTACTGCTATCGGTTCGCGTGGCTACATCTGGCGCACTGCTGACGACAGTGACGTGCGGCACTCTCACAAACAGATGGAAGGCCAGTATGTTGACTGGGCAACCCCGCCTACGCTCGATGGTATGACCGGTCACGCCGGTCAGTTTCCTAACTGCCGCTGCTACTGCGAAGTCGTGGTGCCAGAAGATTGATTGATAAAGGCGCATGCTTTAACGTTGTTTATTAAATGATTTATTCACAACTAATGGACAACGTGATGCATCCGAAAAGTTATCCTGAGAAAGGGCAGATAAACCCAGGTAGTTGCTTAGCTTTCGGCATAAGCCTGGACTCAAGGCATAGTAAGGCATGGGAGTTGGCTGAGATGCTTTTGTTTGCGGATGAGCTGGCAAAGGTTGGTTTACAACAGTACGTTAAATCAGTTTTCTACGATTCCAATGCTGATCTCTGCCAATTTGAATTCACCGATGAGGTTGAGGAGTTCAGCCCCATAGAAGATGAAATTAAAGAAGCCGCTTTGAAAACCATTAGCCAGTTCGAATGGCATGGTAGCGTTGATCATGGTGACACCATGCGAAATCGAAATTTCCCGGATTTTTAATGGTCACATCGATAAACCCTGCTTAGGCAGGGTTTTTTTATGCCTGAAAACAGGTGACGCAATGCAATATTTCTACACAACCCGCCTCGGCAACACTCGCTTTGAGATGGCCGATGGCTCCCTGCTGTGCAAAGACGTCCCGATCGCACGCATCGGCGCGCAGGTATATGACGAAAGCGAACTGCCCGGCATCGTTGGTGATGAGGATGGTGAGATTGTCGTCACCCGCGACGCTGACGAAGTATTCCGGCCTGAAACGCTGGCTTCATTCGAAGGTATGGCTTTCACGCTGGGGCACCCTAAAGACATGGTTAACCCAGGCAACTGGCGCGACCACGCCCACGGCCATATTCAGAACGTCCGGCGAGGAACTGGTAACCAGTCAGATTTAATGCTGGGAGACATCCACATCAAAACTGCTGAAGGCATTCAGAAGGTGATGGATGGTCAGGACCAGATATCCATGGGCTATGACGCTGAGTATGAGCAGCAAGCCCCCGGACAAGCCCGGCAACACACAATTATCGGTAACCACTGCGCGAGCGTACCCAATGGTCGCGCAGGCATTCGCTGTTCAATTGGAGATAGCACATTCATGACTACCAAAAATCAGGGCTGGTTTAGCCAGCTGAAGCGGGCCATTAAAACCAAGGATGCCGATAGCCTGGCTGATTTGGTGGACAATGCGCCATCAGAACTGGTCGAGCCAAGCCTTGATTTGGCGCGGGCAGTAAACATCACCATCAACCCGGCGCAGCCTCTGCCACAAGAGCGTGAATTGGGCGGACTGACTACCGATGAAGAAGGTGGTGAAGGCAGTGGCGCTATGAGTATTGGCGAGCTGGAGAAGAAAGTTGATGCGCTGGCGGTTCTGGTGCAGCAGCTGATTAACCCGGCGTCTACCTCTACCACTGACTCCGATCCGGACGAAGAAGACGAGAAGAAAAAAGCCACCACTGACGCTGCATACCATCAGGGCGTTGTTGCTCGCGCTGAGCTGATTATGCCAGGAGTCAAACTTCCAGAAGGTGGCAAGCTGGCGGCCTTCAAGCGCTCCACCATGGACGCGGCTTTCAGGACGCCAGAAGGTCAGGAACTGCTTGCGCCGCTGGTTGGTGCAACGCCTGACTTCAGCAAGATGCCAAAAGCGATGCTGGATGCCGTGTTCGTGTCGGCTAGTGAAATCGCCAAGTCACGCAACGCTGCCCCGGTCACCACCTCTCGCGCTGCTTTCTACGATTCATCCAACAAAAACTCACCGGCTGCTCTCAATAAAGCCTTCGCCGCTCACTGGAAAAAATAAGGGATAAAACCATGGTTGCATATTTGTACCGGATGCCAGTAGGCATCGCCGGGGCTATTTCACGCCCACAGGACCTGACCACCGAGCCGGTGATTCTGGACTCGACCAAAACATTCAGTGCCTACGGCCTTGTGGGCAAGGACAGCACAGACGGTAAGTTTATTCCTCTGGCTGCGTCTGATGCAGCCACTGTGATCACCGGCCTGTACGTTCGCCCATACCCAACCACATCGACGCCTGACATGGTGCGTCAGGTTGGCACCGGCAAGAACTTCACTGGCGACGTGATGAAGCGCGGCTACATGGCCGTGAACATCGGTAGTACCGCAGTGAATCTGGTTAAAGGCGCGCCGGTCTACGTGCGGAACGCTAACCCGACCGATGCTAGCCCGTTGGGCGCAATTCTGGGCGCGGCGGTCACTGACGAAACTGTCGTGCTGCCTAACGCATCCTTCACCGGTGCAGGCGATGCCGCTGGCAACGCTGAAGTCGCTTACAACATCTAAGGGAACCGCTAAATATGTTTACTTTTGACCAAGCCACCGTTGACGGTTCTGGCGCTTTCCTGGTTGGCGAGCTTGAGCGCCTTGACCAGAACCTGAACATGCCGTTGGTGGGATACACCTGGTCGCGCGATATTGAGCTGCGCGAAGATGTGTCCATCGCTGATGACATCAGTTCTTTCACCAACTCTCAGTTTGCGGCGGCGGGTACACCTAACCCGGCTGGCAAAAACTGGATCGGCAAAGACTCCACTGCAATCGCAGGCGTTAACGTCGACATCTCTAAAACCGGCTTCCCGCTGACTCTGTGGGGCATGGAACTGGGATGGACTGTTGTCGAGCTGGCCGCCGCCGCTAAAGTTGGCCGTCCGCTGGATACCCAGAAGTTCGACGGCATGCAGCTGAAATGGAACATGGATACCGATGAGCAGGTTTATCGCGGTGACAGTCAGTTAGGCGTTAAAGGACTGACCAACTACACCGGTGCCGCGGTGACCAACGCGCCTAAAACATGGGCAACCTCAACTGCCGATGAAATCCGTACCTCGATCAACCTGCTGCTGTCGAATGCCTGGGCTGCCACCGGTTACACGATTGTTCCGCGTGACCTGCTGCTGCCGCCTGAGCAGTTTGCTCTGCTGTCCAGCATCATCGTCTCATCTGCCGGTAACCAGTCTCTGCTGACCTACCTGCAGAACAACACCATCGCATTCCATCAGAACGGCACCCCGCTGAATATCCGTGCGGTGAAGTGGCTGAAAGGCGCTGGTGTTGGCGGTACTGACCGCATGATGGCATACACCAACGATAAGAAGTTTGTTCGCTTCCCGATGGTTCCGCTGCAGAACATCCCGGTTCAGTATCGCGGCATCTACCAGCTGACCACCTACTACGGCAAGCTGGGCGCTGTTGAATCTCCGTACCCGGAAACCATCGCGTATATGGATGGCATCTAACCTATCCGCCCCGAAAGGGGCATTAAGGAGAATGTAATGGCTAAGAAGACCATTCGTGTGCACACCCCCTTCAAGTTCAATAACGAAGACGGCACGGCACAGGAGTTCAGCGTTGGTGAGCACAGTGTTGACGACAAAGTTGCTGAGCACTGGTTTGTTGCTGCGCACTCTGAAGTCACCGGCAAAGTAAAAGCGCCGGCTGACACCAAAGAGTTTCAGGCGCAGATTGACAGCCTGACCACGCAACTGGAAGACAAAGATAAGTCCATCGGCGACCTTCAACAGTCGGTTAACGAGAAGGATGAAATCATTGCTGACCTGACCGAGCAACTGGCAGCACTGCAGCAGCCTGTGAATGAAGCGGTACCGGAAGGTAACAACGATGGCAAGAAATCGAAACCTGCCGACAGTAAGTGATTTCCGCCGCGACTTCCCGCAGTTCTCCGACACCACTAAATATCCCGACGCAGTAATCCAGTTCCGGCTAAATCTCGCCGACATGCTCATTGATGGCTCTGCTATGGGGGACATGTTCCCCTACCTGGTGGAGCTGTTCGTTGCGCATTATATGGTGCTGAATGCAGCTGATACAGCAGCCGGGGTGCTCGGTGGTGCCGGAGGCGCTACGAGCGGCGTAGTAGCATCTAAGTCCGTAGATAAGGTCAGCGTGAGCTATGACAACAGCTCGACACTGAACGCTGACGCTGGCTTCTGGAACTTCTCTCGCTACGGTGCGGAGTTCTGGCAGATGCTGCAGTACTTCGGGTATGGCGGGATTCAGCTATGAAATCAGGCCTGACGGTTCGCAGTGACAGCGCTCAAAGCATTCTGGACGCCCTTAAAACCCTCGCGAACAAGGATGTTCTGGTGGGCATCCCTGAATCGAAAGATGAGCGTGATGATGGCGATATCGGCAATGCGGCGATCGGATACATCAACGAGAACGGCTCACCAGCGCAGAACATACCGCCACGCCCTCATCTGAAGCCAGGCGTCAGGTCGGTAGAGCAGGACTTTATGCCTCACCTTAAGTCAGCGGCACGCAAGGCGCTGGAGGGTGATGCAGAAGGTGCTGTTACGTCACTCGATCGTGCCGGTACTGTGGCGGCAAATGGGGTTAAGCGTTACATCACCATTACCGGGTTCACTCCCCTGGCAGATGCCACGATTGCTAATCGGCTCCGTCGCGTGCGTACCGGTAACAAGCCGCTGATCGACACCGGCGAGTACCGCCGCTCAATCACGCACGTTGTGAGGGATAAAGATGCCGACTCTTGATGTTACTGACGTTCTGCTCTCGCCTGAATTCCTCGATACAACACTCACCGTGAAGCGAAATGCCCAGACTGTCGATGCAGATGGCTTTCCCAGTAACGCACCCACTATGACGCCATTTGGTGGAGTTGTGACGGTGGATCGCTCACTGGAAGCCCGGCGCATGCAGGCCGGTCAGGTCATTAACGGAGCAATCCTGATTGTGACTGTTTTCCGCCTGACCAGCGGCAACACCGGTATCGATGCGGACATTGTCACCTATCGCGGGCGCGAGTATCGCGTCACATTCGTTGACCCATACACAGCTTACGGTGCTGGCTTCGTCCAGGCTCACTGTGAACTGTTGCCATTCGACGGAGGCGCCGGTGAGTAATGACAGCACGGCAGCCGGTTACCTGACACCTGTCAGTGCGGCGCAGGCCTACGATGAGGCGCTTGAGCGAGAGTTAAGCCAGTGGGCAAGAGCGTTATCCGGATTGCCACCACGCATGGTCAGGCCGCGCTGGACAGCCACACAGGCGGCTCTTCCTGCTGCTGACGTGAACTGGTGCGGATTTGGCATCATCGGCTTCACGGCTGATAACGCCCCGGCGTTCGTCCGGCAGACTGATGATGGCAATCAGCTCTGGCGTCACGAAGTGATCGAAACGCTCGCATCCTTTTACGGCCCGCAAAGCCAGTCGATCGCAACCCTGTTTCGCGATGGCCTGACGGTTGAGCAGAACAACGAAACGCTGAAAACAAACGAGCTTTCACTTGCTGATTACAGTGAACTGACAGCCTTCCCCGAACTCATCAATAACCAGTGGGTGCGCCGGTACGACATCACTGTGCGCCTGCGCCGCAAAGTTATCCGCGATTACGGCATCAAATCTCTGGTCGACGCGCCAGTATCATTCTTTGGAGATTAACCTATGGCACAGGGCTTACCTGTATCCAACGTTGTGAACGTTGACGTGATCATGTCCCCCACTGCGGCGACGGGTCGTAATTTCGGTTCGCTACTCATTCTCGGCACATCCACTGTTATTCCGGTATCAGAGCGCATCAGGCTTTATACCAGCTCAGAGGACATCGGCGTAGATTTCGGCGAAGACAGTCCGGAGTACGAAGCTGCGCTGATTTACTTTTCACAGTCACCACGGCCTGCTCAGGTCTACGTCGGCCGCTGGGCAAAAACGCTGGCAACCGGCGAGACAGGTAGCGCTGAAACTCTGGCGCAGGCAATCACTGCGGTACTGCAGTTTACCAACTGGTATGGCCTTGGCATTGCTGACGAAGACGAACTGACGCCTGCAGAGATTACGGCGACTGCAGCAGCAATTCAGGCATCAAGCCTGAGCCGCGTGTTTGCTGTTACGTCCTCTGATTCTGGCATCATAGATTCTGCGACCACTTCGGATGTCGCCTCTGCTCTCAAAGCGGCCGGATACAGTCGTACCTTTGTGCAGTACTCAACGAAGAGTAAGTACGCGGCGCTGTCGGCGTTCGGGCGTGCCTTTACTGTCAATTTCACCGGCAACAACACCACGATCACCCTTAAGTTCAAAACTGAACCGGGTGTGACGTATGAAACCCTGACCAGCTCCCAGGCTGCCGCGGTAGATGCGAAGAATGCCAACGTTTACGTGTATTACGCGAACGACACGGCAATCCTGCAGCAGGGTGTGATGTCCAATGGTGATTTCTTCGATGAGCGCCATGGGCTGGACTGGCTGCAGAACTACGTGCAGACCAACCTGTTTAACCTGCTGTACACCTCGACCAGCAAAATTCCTCAGACCGAAGCAGGTATCACGCGCCTTCTAACTAACGTTGAGATGTCGCTGGACCAGGCTGTTTCAAATGGTCTGGTCGCGCCGGGGGTGTGGAATGGCGGTGATATCGGCCAGATCGCATCAGGCGACACTCTGACCAAAGGCTACTATGTGTACGCCCAGCCTCTGTCAACACAGGCCCAGTCGGACCGCGAGAAGCGCCGTGCGCCTCTGATTCAGGCAGCCATCAAACTGGCCGGTGCAGTCCACTACGCCGATGTTCAGATCAACGTTGTTCGCTAAGGGGATATAGATGAGTACCTACAGCTTTATGGACATTACGGCGTCCATGACCGGCCCGACCGGCTCAATCGACCTTGGCTATGGCTCTGCGAACTCCGAAGAGGGGATCACGGTAACGATGACCGAGGCTAAAAACACCATGACGATTGGCGCGGATGGTGAGCCGATGCACAGTCTGCATGCCGGCAAGAGCGGCACCGTCACCATCAACCTGCTGAAAACCTCTCCGGTGAACAAGAAGCTATCCCTGATGTACAACGCGCAAAGCCAGTCTTCTGCGCTGTGGGGGAATAACGTGTTCCTGCTGCGAAACAAAGCATCAGGCGACATCGTCACCATCCGCTCAGCGGCTTTCCAGCGCCAGCCCGACTGGAATAACCCAAAGGTTGCCGGAATGGTCGCGTGGGTGTTTGACGGCGGCAAAATCGACGAAGTGCTCGGGGAGTTTTAATCGATGGAATTTGAAATCAAAGGCGTTAACTACCGCGCATCAAAGCTCAGCGTTTTCGACCAGCTGAAAGTGTCTCGCAAGCTGCTCCCGGTTCTGGCCGGGCTGCTTTCAGAATTTGGCAGCCTAAAAGAGATGATGCCAAAAAAGGCATTCACCACTGGCGGGGAAGCATCCGAACTGGATATGAAGGCTTTGGCGCCAATCTTTGAAAAGGTCCTGCCTAAAATTGCTGAAAAAATGGCAGGCCTGAGTGAAGAAGATACGAATGCGATCATCTTCCCCTGCCTGTCCGTGGTGGCACGGCAGAACGGCAAGGTATGGGCGCCGGTAATGGTTCAGGGCTCGCTGATGTTCGACGACCTCGACCTGATGAGCATGTTGCAGATCGTTGGTCGGGTGGTAGGCGACAGCCTGGGAAATTTTTTGCCCGCAGCCCCCGACAAAGAGATTGCGGACAACTCAGCGGCCTGACATTTGAATCCCTGCCTGATGGCGAGGATTTTCTGATGCGCCCGGTTGACGCCGGGTACATCAGCTACACCGCGCTTAAAGACGGCTCAGTAGACCTAGCAGACGTTGCCCGCATGAACGACTGGCTTGACCTGAAAGCAGACAATAACAACCGCATTGAGCGCTGGAGACAGGATAATGAACGCTGAGACTATCAAGGATTTTCTGGTAAGCCTCGGCTTTCAGATTGACGATGCTGGCGCGCGTAAGTTTGACTCTGTGGTGCTGGGCACCACTCTGCAGGTGGTCAAGCTCGGCGCGGCAGTTGAAGCAACCGCTCTCTCTGTTGTGGCCTTCACAGCCAAAATCGCCAGCGGCCTGGATCAGCTTTACTGGTCATCCCAGCGCACCGGCGCGACAGTGGCCGGGATTCAGGCTATTGGCTATGCCGCATCTCAGGCAGGCTCAAGCGCAGAGGCAGCACGTGGTTCACTGGAGGGGCTGGCGCGCTTCATGCGCAACAACCCAGGCTCTGAAGGCTTCCTGAATCGCCTGGGAGTGCAAACCCGCGACGCCAGCGGTAACATGCGGGATATGGCGAGCATCTTTACGGGTGTGGGCCAGAAGCTCAGTAACATGCCGTACTACCGTGCAAACCAGTATGCGCAGATGCTTGGCATTGATGAAAACACATTGATGGCGATGCGGCGGGGGCTGGGGCAGTTCAACCAGCAATACACGCAGATGGCGAAGGCGATCGGCTTCAATGCTGACCAGGCTGCGATCAGCTCCAACAAGTTTATGACCTCGCTGCGCGCCTTCGGGCAAATGGCGGGCATGGCGCGCGATAAAATTGGCTCCAGCCTGGCAGAAGGTTTATCGGGTTCTATCGACACATTGCGTAAGCAGATCGTTGATAACTTCCCGAAGATAGAGCAGACAATCACCAGTGGCGTGAAGGGCATTCTCTGGATGGCGGAGGTGATAGGCCGTGTCGTTTACCGCCTCATTCAGGCTGCCGGAGATATTCGTGAGTGGTGGAATACGCTCGATAAGAGGACTCAGCAGCTTATTGAAACGCTCGGCGCTCTTGTTCTTGCGTGGAAGCTGGTTAACAGCGCATTCCTGACATCTCCGATTGGCCGGATTATCGCGCTGAGCCTCGCCATTCTCAGCCTGTATGACGACTACAAGACGTGGCAGGCTGGCGGGAAATCCCTTATCGACTGGGAGAAATGGCAGCCCTGCATCGACTCCGCTAAAAAGGCGCTGGACTGGTTCACTGATAAGCTGAATAAGCTCAACAACGGCACCCTGACATGGAAAGGCACGCTCCAGTCACTTTCTGATTTCATGAAAGGCGACTGGTCGAAGTCTATCAATGATGCGATCGCCTCTGTTAACCGCGCCTTTGGCGGCTTCCTGACTCAGATTGGTCAGAAGTTCGCTAACAGCCCGTTCTGGAAAACTCTGCAGCGCCTCCATATCGTCAATGAGAAAGACACTCAGGACATGCTGAATTTCTTCAGTGGCGAAGGTGGCAAGCCAGCGGGCCCGGCTGCAACTGACAAAATGCCAGGCGAAGATGACGGCCCCGAAGCAATCTACCCTGTCGACGGTCCAGCCTCGCAATATGCACAGTCACTGAAGCGCGGGGAGCGAAACAATAACCCCGGCAACCTGAACTATGCAGGTCAGGCAGGCGCAATGCTGGAACGTAATGGCGGGCGTTTCGCCAAGTTCCAGTCTGCTTATGATGGCCTGCGCGCCATGGCCCGCCAGCTGATGCTGTACGCTAAGCGTGGAATAAACTCTGTTGAAGGCATCATATCCACCTGGGCGCCATCTTCCGAGAACAACACCGGTGCTTATGTTAACTCCATCTCATCTCGCCTTGGCGTTGACCCCAAAGCCGCGCTTAACCTGCAGAATCCACAGGTACTGTCTCAGCTGATGAACGGCATTATTCACCATGAGAATGGCCGCAACATCTACTCAAGCGAGCTTGTAAGCCATGCAGCTTCTGGCGCTGCCTCACCTACCGTCAATCAGGAAACAAACATACATATTCACGGGGTGAGCGATCCGGAGCGCGCTGGTAGCAGTGTGGCAGAAAGGCAGATGGGCGTTAACTCCCGGCTAACCCAGCAACTTACTCCGGCGGTCAGATAATGGATATTCTCTCTACGCTGTTTTCACAGCAAAGCAGGAAGATAGGCCTGATCATCCCGGACGTGGTTATCTCTGAGAAGCACAGCGATGTGCTGGAAATTACAGAGCATCCTACTGAACTGGGTTCGCCGATCGCTGACCATGCTTACAAGCGCCCGGCGGAGCTGACAATGGATGTCGGCTTTTCCGGTGGCGGTTCATTACTGGACTTGCTTGATACCTCATCCGTTGGGTTAAGTCTTGGGCTTAGTCCGAAAGAGACCTATCAGCGGCTTCTCGACCTGCAGGCCAGTCGCGTTCCGTTCGACGTGGTAACCGGAAAGCGCATTTACAGCAACATGCTGATACGCGTGCTTGATGTAACCACTGACCGCACGTCTGAAAATGTCCTGATGGCGTCTCTTACGCTCAAAGAAGTTCCTATCTCGCAGACTCAGACGATCAGCGTGGCGAACAAAACCGACATGACGGATGGAGTAAGCACATCACCAGTGCAGAACACCGGCATCAAGTCAGTGAAAAGCGCCAATGAGTCTGTGCTCTCGAAACTCTACAGCTATGTGTCGGGGTAATCATGCAGGGATATGAAATCCCGCTCTCTCCGGATAATCAGGCATTCAATATTAACCTGAGCAACACCACCTACAGGGTACAGGTAGAGTGGCGTGACTTTGCGTGGGTGCTGGATTTGATGGATAGCGGCGGCAACGAGATTGTGAGCGGAATCCCTATGGTGACAGGCGGTAACCTGCTTTCGCAGTGGGGCTATCTTAATCTGGGGTTCGCGCTTGAGGTGGCCTGCGATGACGTTTCGCAGGATTACCCAACCAAAACTGACCTTGGCATTCGCAGCCATCTCTACGTAATTACGGAGTGAGCATGAGCCAGAACTGGATGCGTCACTTTGAACTGTTGCTGGTCGATGAGTCTGGCGCAGGCATCAGTCTTTCAGATTTTAAAGTTGTATTTAATATCGAGTGGACGAATGCGCTATGGCCCCGCGTTGCGACGGTGAAAATCTATAATCTGAAGAAAGACACTGTCAGCCGGATTCAGGGCAAAGAGTTCTCCAGGCTGAAGATGATCGCCGGATATGATGGTCTGTCCGCGCCGGTCGATGCCAGTCAGGTAGGCATTGCGCGCAATGTCGACGCTACTCAGGTGGGCCAAACTGACGGGCAGAACTTCGGACAGATATTCGACGGTGAGATTCGCTTTACGATAACCGGGCGCGATAACCCGACCGACACTTACATCCTGATTCAGGCCATTGACGGTCATCAGGCTTTTGTGACCGCGAAGGTCAACACGACTCTGGCAGCTGGTTACACGGTGGCAGATTTGCATGCCGCCACGATGCAGAGATTCCAGCCATTTGGCGTGACGCAGGGCATTACTGCGCAGATGCCGGACACCGTATTCCCTCGCGGGCGCGTGATGTATGGCATGGCCCGAGACGTGATGAGCAACGTGGCTGACCAGTGCAATGCCAACTGGCAGATTGTGGATGGTCAGGCGCAGATGGTCAGCACTGATAAGTACATCCATGAGGCGATCGTGCTTAACAGCCGCACCGGACTTATCGGCATGCCACAGCAGACCATGGGCGCTGGCGTTAACGTGCGATGCCTGATTAACCCTAATATCCGGGTGAGCGGCCTGATTGAACTGGACCAGGCTTCTGTGTACCGCACAGCGCTCTCCAGCGACGAAGTTCAGCGGTCGGGTGGGCGGATTTTTGAGACCGAAAATAACGGGAATCTGAACGTCAACGGAACACTGCAACAGCCCGCAAGTATTGCGACCGATGGCGTGTATATCGTGCAATCCATCAGTTATACTGGTGATACACGCGGTCAAGCCTGGTATATGGATTTGATGTGCCGAGCCCGGAACGATGCAACTCTCCAAAGTCAGGTTTCTATAAACAGATCGGCGGTGTGATTATGAAAAAGTATGTATTTGTGCTGATTCTGCTTGCGTTCCAGTCATCAGCCGCAGTTAGCTGCTTTAAGACGGCAACCGGTACAACTTATTGCTCTGGTGAGGATAGGTCAGGAAATAAGATCGGCACCGAATCGACAACAACTGCAGCAGGCACCACTTACACCTCAGGAAAGGACAGTAGTGGCAATGTAAGCCGCCAGTGTTTTACAGCCGCTACCGGCACTACCTACTGCGAATAAAATAGGGATTTTTGGAATGAAGAATTTCTTCGCACTTCTTTTCTTGTTCTCATCGGCGTCAATTGCTGCAAACCCACCAATAAATATTAATTGCGGGAATGATAAATATGCTATCCATTTTGGAAATGGTGGAAGTGTGGTGTTGAAAAATGGCGAGCTTATGGAGTCCCCCAGCTTTTCTCGGAAAAGCTACAACGGCGACCTGAATGCTGCGATTCTTCAGTTCGACCAATATGGGGAGCAGGGAGGATTCCATGTTCACCACTCAATAGTCCTTAGTAAGGGTAAGAGTGAAGCAGTGTTAAACAAGCAAGATTTTGATGCTGATAACGTTGCCAGATCAGATGCTGTTAAAGAAAGCTGCACGATAAAGAAATAACCCCTCGCATTAAAACAAACCCGCTTAGGCGGGTTTTTTATTGGAGTTAATATGCCAGTTTCACCACAATCACAGGCTGGCGGTGAATCGCAGGCCTACAAAGCGCTGTCAGATTCCATCTTCTCCATGCTCCGCGTTTCCATGCCCGGCATTATCCAGACCTTCGACCCGATCGCCTGCACCTGCACTGTTCAGCCTGCCATCAGCGGTCAGGCAGCAGATGGGTTGGGTAACTTTAAATCGGCACCTCTTCCTTTGCTTCTCGACGTCCCGGTGGTGTTCCCCCGCGGCGGCGGGTGCACGATCACCTTCCCGGTCAAAGAGGGTGATGAGTGCCTGGTCATCTTCAGCGATCGTTGCATTGATTTCTGGTGGCAAAATGGTGGTATTCAGGAGCCGGTAGACCCGCGCCAGCATGACCTGTCAGATGCGTTCGCTATCATAGGACCGCAATCGCAGGCCCAAGTGATCAGCAACATCAGCCCGTCAACGCTGCAGATGCGCACAGATGACGGGGGGGCTTATATCGAGCTGGACCCGAACAGCCATGCAGTAAATATCGTCGCGCCGGGCGGCCTGAATGTAACGACGCCTCTGGCTAAGTTCAGCCAGGCTGTAACGGTAACAGGTCTTCTGACGTGGATGGGCGGAATGGTGGGAAGCCTCGCGACCGGAACTGCAGCCAAAATTACGGGCGCCATCGAATTCATTGGCAGCCTGAAATCCAACGGCAAGGACATCAGCGATCAGCATACGCACAACGGCGTACAAAGCGGCAACAGCAATTCAGGTAAGGTGAACTGATGCGATACAGACGCGAAGATGAAAACGGTGATTACACCTTTGGGAAAGGGGATGACACCTGGCTGATTAACTCGCCAGAGTGCGTTGCTCAGGCTATCAGGACACGTTTCCTGCTCTGGTACGGTCAATGGTTCCTCGACACTACCGAGGGTACACCGTGGGTTCAGTCGGTACTCGGTAAGCAGAAGCCTGAAACGTATAACCTAGCTATCAGAAAACGGATACTTGAGACACCCGGCGTTAACTCAATTAAGTCGTTTGATACCAACCTGAACACCTCATCACGGCGTGTAATTTTCACCGCAACCATCGACACCATCTACGGAACGACGACAGTCACAAGCGAGGCATAATGGCTCTCAATTTAGATACGCTGGGGCTCTCCGCTACGGTGACCGCCTCAGGGATAAGCGCGCCCGATTACCAGACGATACTGAGTAAACTAACCGAATATTTTCAGCAGATTTACGGTACCGACGCTTACTTAGATCCGGACAGTAAAGACGGCCAGATGGTGGCTTTGGTAGCCCTGTCGGTGCATGACGCTAACAACACGGCGATTCAGGTTTACACCTCATTCTCACCATCAACCGCCATGACCGACGCGCTTACCCGAAACATCAAAATTAACGGTATCACGCGAAAGCCTTCGACGAATTCCACGGTTGACCTGACGCTCAGCGGCACTGCCGGAACCACGATCACCAACGGCTCCGTGAAGGATGCGAACGGTATTATCTGGAACTTACCCGCCAGCGTAACTATCGACGTGGGCGGCGCAGTGACTGTAACAGCAACCTGCGCCGTTCCGGGCGCAGTAGCAGCTGTGATTGGCTCAATCACTCAGATAAACACACCTACCCGAGGCTGGACAGCCGTAACCAACCCAGTAGCAGCAGCAGTGGGCTCAGATGTGGAAAAAGACTCAGCACTGCGTATCAGGCAGAGCCAGAGCGTTGCTATCCCGTCCCTGACACCATTTGAAGCCGTTGATGGCGCACTGGCTAATGTCGCTGGCGTAACCCGGCACAAACTCTATGAGAACGATACCGGCGCTACTGATGCCAACGGCATCCCCGGACATTCTATCGCGGCCATTGTGGAAGGCGGGGATGTAACCCTGATAGCACAAACCATCCGGGGCAAAAAAGGACAGGGCGTGGGGACGTTCGGCAGCACAACCACCCAGGTGCCTGACAAGTACGGCAATCCGCACAACATCAGTTTTTCAAGACCGACTAATATCCCGATTTATGTGGCTCTGGTGCTGAAGGTATTCACCGGTTACACCACGCAAATCGGTGAGCAGATAAAGCAGGCGATAGCTGACTACATCAACTCTCTGACGATCGGGGATGACGTCTTGCTCAGTCGCCTGTATTCACCTGCAAACCTCGGTGTCGTCAGTGGCGGCAATGCTCGTTATTACGACATCAACAGCCTGCAGATAGGCAAGTCAGCCGGTTCTGTATCCGCATCAAACGTAGTTATTGCCTATAACGAATCCGCCACCTGCAGCGCAGCGAACATCTCCATTACGGTGTCGCCATGAGCAAATACACAGATCGCATAACCAACTATCACCGGGGGAAACCCCTGTTTGTTGAGCACGTTGATTTATCGACCCGCCCACTCTCAGACGTATCTTCTGCGATGTATGGGCTGATTTCAGCGTTTGATATCGATGAGGCGGTTGGCATTCAACTTGATGCGCTGGGTGAGTGGATAGGCAGAAGCCGGATTGTCAGCCAGCCAATAGCAGGCGTGTATTTCTCTTTTGATACCGATGGCCTGGGTTGGGATCAGGGCGTGTGGCAGGGGCCATATGATCCGGATGCAGGATATACAAGCCTGAGCGATGAAACCTACCGGATAATCCTGAAGGCCAAAATTGCCATCAACAACTGGAACGGGCAAAACGACAGCCTCCCTCCAATTTTGGAAGCGGCTCTGGAAGGTTCAGGGCTGAAAATGCAGATCGTCGACAACCAGGATATGACTATCGCTGTTTGGGTTTTCCCAGAAACAGATATATCCCTGGTCTCTCGTGAACTTATTTCTGCAATTAAGCAAGGTTACCTGACAGTTAAAGCTGCGGGAGTATGGGCCGGCGATGTGCAGACCCTTCTATTTTAACACCTTCAGTAGGTTCAAAGTTTTTTGGCTTTGATATTGATAATGACTATATAGCCGGATTTGATGACGGCGCATGGGGAGTGAATCTTTAATGGCTACAAATAATTTTAAACCATTTGCTATTGGCAGTGGGGCTAATGTTACTAGCCAGGCTGATTACGAAGCTATGGCTGCTTTAGCTACTGGTTTTCAGGCAGGAAAAGCGTCATCGGCTCAAATTAACAAGGCGCTCAGACAGGCCACAGTTATGGCTTATGTGCTGGCGCAATATATTTCTGATACTGCAGCTGTTGATGTTCTCGACAATGGAACGCCAGCTACACTACTGGCAAATCTGAAGTCTGGACTGCTAACTGCTACACCTGGAAGGCTTCTCAATGTTCAGGTCTTTAGCGTTAGTGGCACCTGGACTAAAACGGCCGGTGCGAAGAAAGCACTCATTAAATGCTGGGGGGCTGGTGGCGGCGGTGGGAATACATCTGCAACTGCTGCGGGAGGAGGATCTGGTGCGGGCGGTGGTTATAGTGAAGGTATGTTCGACATTTCAGTTTTGACCAGCGCAACTGTAGTCGTAGGCAGCGGTGGAACATCCGTAGCGGCCAATACTGCAGGTTCGGGAGGTAATGGGGGCTCATCTTCTGTTGGTAGTCTTATTTCTGCAAGTGGTGGGAATGGAGGGACAAGCACATCCGGTTCTTCACCCGGCTCAAGCACAAATGGCGGAACTATTTTTGCTGTGTCAGGGCAGGGCGGGCAAGGACCGGTTAATGCATTAGGGGGAGTAGGAGGCGGGGCTTTTAATTCATTTGGTGGATTACCTCACAGCGCAGGGGTGGGCGACCAAGGTGGATTCCCTGGAGGCGGCGGAGCTGGTGGGACCAAAGCAACATCAACATCTTTTTATGCGTCTGGTGCTGGCGCCAACGGTTATGTAATCATTACGGAGTATGCATAATGGACCCGAAAAGCTATGCATTAATCTCTACCGCTACGGATATGGTAGAAAATACTATAGTTGCTGAATCAGATTTCGAATTAGATGGTTTTTATCTTATCGAAATAAGTCAGCAGAACCCGGCATCAACGGGGATGGCTTACGACAAAAAAAAGCAAAGTTTTTACTGGCCTGAGTAAATTTAATGGTGGGGCTTTTAGCCCCAACCGATATCGGGAAATTTAAATCATCCTCATTATTATATGACGTGATTTTTCAATTGGCTTTTCAATGAGAAAGTAAATTGCTGCGCCAGTGGCGATGGCGATGAAAAGCGCTAAAGTCGCCCATAGGTAGCTGCCCGCAAAATGATTTGTTAACTGAGTGTAAATCAACCAGTGAAATAGATAAATCGAAAAGCTCCATTTCCCAAGCAGCCTAAAAACTGGGTTCACAAAAACTTTAGAAGCCAATCCTTCTGATTTCAATGCAAAATAAATTAACAATGCCCATGCCAGAGAAAAATGCAGGTGCTTGTCAAGAAGGTACCCATCGTATGGGATGCCAAAAACCATTTGACGCACGTAGGGAACGGACAAAATGATGCCAGCAATAATTATAAAGCAAGCAGAGTCTGACCATGCGTTATCGTTTGAATTTGAATTGTTAAGCACGATGGCACAGCACATGCCTGGGATAAATGAAGATATATATCCGGTCATATCAGTAGAGCTAGGCTTTACTTCATAATACGGATATAAATATTGCTGAAGAACTATAAGTACTGTTGCAATCATCATCGCAGCTACAATCCCTGACTTCTCATTAGCCTTGATAAGAATGTAAGCTATAAAAGGAAGAATAAAGTAGAATTTAAATTCAACTGCTATTGTCCATAAGTGGCCCCAAGGAAAATTAAGCTTGAATATTTCATAGGCTGTTTGTGGTGGGAAGTAGCCAAATGCGCAATATACAACCAGTGTAATTATATATAGAGGCATTATCCTGATAATCCTTCCTGTTGCATATGACGTGATGTTCTTTAATCCAAAGCCCTTTTTAATAAAATTGTTAGTCAACAAAAAAGCGCTTAGAACAAAAAAAAGCCAAACGCCAATCTTACCTGAGCCTGCAAGGCCTTCATAAGTATTTGGAAAGAACATAACCATGCTGTGTACGATAAGCACTATCAGCACTGCTAGTCCCCTGATCCCATCGGCTGCCGGGAAATGACCTGCTAAGTTACCTCTTTGCTCTGTCAAAATTACACCATGTTCTGTTGGTTTAAGATTTTCCGCATACTCTGATTAATAAGTAGCTGAGCGTCAAATAAAAAAGCCCGGCGACCGGGCAATGACTCAGCCGATCCTGTCTGAGCAGGCTAGGGGTGGATGATTTGAGATTAGTCACTCGCCACGACCAGCATCCGACTACATCGAGCGGCGCATCGACCTGAACGATGTACTGATGCCTCACCGCAACAACATGATCCTGATTGAGACGCCGGACGGGTTCGTGCTGGCTGACAAATCACTGAAGCCTGTTCCGGGCGACAAGGTCGCATTCCAGATAGGCGAGTTCCCGCAACTGGGCAGATTGTTCAGAACAGGGATTATCACTTCAGACGGCGAGACGATCGACGGAGAGGGCATGGAAGGGATTATTGTGCTGGGGAAGGTAACGGCCGAGGTGGTGTCAGTACATGAGTCCAGCAGGCCTACGATTTAGCCGTAGCACACATGTAGCACAAAAAAATACCGCAAATCACCTCAAAACCACCACTACGGCAGTTTGTGACTTGCGGTATGTCTCTGTAAAACCACGCCTCAACGCACAGCAACCTTACTGGCTAAATATTCAAAGTGAAATTATGAATATGCAGGTTTAGTGAGCTGATTCCGCTGAACAAGGCATGCTTGCGTGGAGGCGATGAGGGAGTGGGATGCCAGCACCAACGCCGATCACTTTGCTGAGTCTATGACCCTGTACTGGCGATAATGCAGGTGTCATTGACTATACTGCTCTTTATTACAAGCCGTGCAGCAGGGAACTCACTCTTCGGTGCAGGCGACCCGACCCCTCATCACCCATCAGCAGGACGCCAGCCCAATGCTAAAAAAACTTATCCTTATCGCATCGTTAATCAGCTTATCTCTCCCAGCCTTTGCTGCCACGCAGTGCGGGCCGTTCTCTCTTAAACCTGACAAGAGCGGCTGGTTCTCGGTGAATGGAGAACGCGCAAAAACGCAGAAAGTCACCTTTGCGAAAGAGAAGGGCGATTACGACAACGCGACGGTCAAACTGCTGGTGAAAAACAGCAAAGCGCCAGGGATGGTGGATATGGAGCTGACGAACCGTGAGGGGAAAGGGCTGTTAAGAGCTGAAATCGTCCGCACCAGCCAGAGTCAGATCCGCATAAGAGGTGCCTATGATTGCGAACCGGCTAAATAGGCTGAGCTTTGACTGCCCACTCCTGAACATGGCATAGCCCGGAAGCGGGCCTGATAAAATCCTTTGAGAGAAGAGTGATAAAGATTGTCAGGCCAGCGCTTGTGCTCTGGCTGGCCTGAAAACATGTGCCATCTCCTTTTCATCCATCCTGCATCACCCACATGCCGACGCTGCATTTAACGTGATGTTTTGCACCGCGCGATCATCCCTGAAACTGCTGTGCTGATATCTGATGCTTTTGGATCATAGTAAAATGTTGCACTGGTCTGATGATGGCTGAACTTTGCAATTTCAACCCAGGCCACGGTTTCATCATCCTGCTCAAGGTTATATCGCCTTGTGCCATCCGGCAGAGGTTCATCCTGCTCCAGATAGAGTCTTTGATCCTGTGCCGCTACGCTAAGGCAGGATTCAACCTGAAAAGGATGACCGTCGAAATAAGCGGTTTTTGTTGTCGGGTGTAATCCAACCCGTCCCATATCTACGCATCCGCCCAACAGACTTATGCTCAGGGCAATAATGATCTTCTTCATGAACGAAACCATCATGGTTATTTTGTAGACCAATAGTATCCGGATATTGATCGTATCGCTCATTTTATTCAAAAAGCTTCGCTTAATATTGCTGGCGTTACGGACTAAATGTAACATTCTTCGCAACGCATTATGATGTAAACAATGAGCATAAACAAAAGGTAGCCTGCATCAGATGATTCATGCTGCCTGCTGGTGTTAACCGTTGTCAGATGAATGGCAGGTAAATTATCATTCTAAACCGTTGCTCATCATATCGTTAGTCTGCCTTGAGGTGGATGCCCGAAAATCATTGCCTGCAGCGTTTGTTAGCCAGCTTATTATAAACACGGAAAGTTTTACGCAGTATATTACACACACATCAGGTTCACTTAAAACCGGCCCAATAAAAGGCGTTATACCTATATTGTATTACGCATGTTGAGGTGTCCTGATGAAATACTAACTACTTAAGTACCTCTGAATACTATGATTTATGACTGTTTTTTATACTACGATGAAGATATCTTGCTTGAGATGCGTCTGAACACGCTTGAGCATGTTGTTGATCGGTTTGTCATTGTGGAATCACGCTATACCTTTACCGGTAAACGCCGGGAAAAGCTTCATTTTGATATTGAGAAGTTCGATCGTTTCCGCGATAAAATTATTTACATTGTTAACGATATTGCGCCCAGATTTTATCAGCAAGCCTTTAAATCGAATAGTTCTGTGGTTAATGCGGGGGAGACAGATCCCTGGGAAAATGAAGCCACTGCACGTAATCAGATTATGCAAGGGCTGGCCGGTGCGCAGGATGATGATATTGTTATTGTGTCAGACGTCGATGAAATTCCCCGACCCGAGGCGATAAAAGCATTCAGTCATCAACATCTTTGCACAACGCTACATCAGCAATATTTCAATTTTAAATTTAATGTTCGGGTTTTAAATGAAGACGGCACACCGCGCTGTGCCACACTGGCGAAAATGGTGACCTGTAAAACGCTGCGAGACTTTTTTATGGGGCA